>Ga0310786_10000117_pt1 | contig 128776 bp, 97 predicted proteins | sample AusTroGonzalo_MG_FD_203881 | JGI IMG/M metagenome (GOLD analysis project Ga0310786, IMG submission 203881) | Bovine rumen microbial communities from tropical cattle in Woodstock, Queensland, Australia - Gonzalo_03 (v2) (version 2) | ecosystem: Host-associated > Mammals > Digestive system >...
ATAGCAGTCAATTGTATTTGGCTGCAAAGTTACAAAATCAAGTCCGTTTCATCTCAAAAGCATTATTAATATACTGAATTTCAATTATTTCAAAGACCGATTAGTCCACTTTAACGGGACAGTAGTGTATCAACAAAAAAAATGAGTGACGGAAACTTCAATAGACAACTGCTTCCCAAAACAGAACTCTCCTCAGGCTTGCGTGCTGGTAAAGCCCAGATGAGAACAAAAGCGGAACAATCCTTCAATCAAGTAATTAATGAGTTTATTCAGGATGAAAATGAATTGAAGGAGGCAATGAAGAAAAGGTTTATGGAATTGTTGAGACAATGAAAACCACTTTCAACTGTTAACAACCTTGTTCATAACCCTATTGAAAACTTTTTAATAACTTCAAATAACTTTTTTTGCTTTTTTCAAAGACTTTTTTAGACCCACATTTATTTCAAACAACCAAAAAAAGTTGTTATTTTTTTTCATTTTTTTTTCCATACCTTACACCTCTCTTTTCAACAATCTAATTCATTGATATAGAATTATTTCAATAAATTATCCACACTATCAACATGCTAATAATATCATCACAAAATTCATTTAAAATTTAAAAATAAAAAAATACTATATATATTAATGTGTTGTGAATATTTGAAGATATTCGTACCTTTGCAGCGAAATATATTTATAAAAGCAATTTTCTTATTCTAAAAGCTAAATCAATATGAGAAAGCCTTTATCAAGTCTCCTGCTATGTTGTGTGATCGCATTGGGAGCAAGTGCACAGACACTACCGTATCAAAATCCGAGTTTAAGTGCGAAGGAACGTGCCAAAGACCTGTGTGGTCGTTTGACACTGGAAGAGAAAGCTCAATTGATGATGGATGAAAGTCCAGCCATTCCTCGTTTGGGCATCAAGAAGTTTTTCTGGTGGAGTGAGGCATTACATGGAGCTGCCAATATGGGTAATGTGACGGTGTTTCCAGAACCGATTGCGATGGCTTCATCATGGAATCCTGATTTGCTTTATAAGGTGTTCGATGCTGCCAGTACAGAATTCCGTGCACAATATAATAAACGTATGATTCAGGATGGTGGCGAAGATGAGAAGTTCCATAGTCTGAGTGTATGGACACCTAATGTAAATATCTTCCGTGATCCTCGTTGGGGACGTGGTCAGGAGACATATGGTGAAGATCCTTATCTGACCAGTGTGATGGGTGTGCAGGTGGTGAAAGGCTTGCAAGGTCCTGAGACATCGAAATACAGAAAGTTGTGGGCATGTGCCAAGCACTATGCTGTACATAGTGGTCCTGAGTGGTCACGTCATACTGCTAATTTGATTGACATCACTCCTCGTGATATGTGGGAAACCTATATGCCTGCCTTTAAGTCGATGGTGCAGGATGCGAAGGTGAGAGAGGTGATGTGTGCTTATCAACGATTGGATGATGAGCCTTGTTGTGGCAATGCTCGTTTATTGCAGCAGATTCTGCGTGATGAGTGGGGGTTTGAGTATTTGGTGGTGAGTGATTGTGGTGCTGTGAGTGATTTCTATGAGTCACATAAGACTTCGTCAGATCCTACACATGCTTCTGCTAAAGGTATGATTGCAGGTACGGATGTGGAGTGTGGTTTTAATTATGCCTATAAGAGTATTCCTGATGCAGTGCGTCAGGGATTGGTGAGTGAGGCAGAAGTGGATAAGCATGTGATGCGTCTGCTTGAAGGACGTTTCGACCTTGGTGAAATGGATGATCCTGCTTTGGTGGAATGGTCAAAGATTCCTTATTCAAAGATGGATTGCAAGGAACATCGTCAACTTTCTTTGGATATGGCCAGACAGAGCATCGTGCTCTTGCAGAACAAGGGTAATGTGTTACCATTGAAGAAAAATGCAGAGAAGATTGCTGTGATAGGTCCGAATGCGGATGACAAGCCTTTGATGTGGGGCAACTATAATGGTATGCCTAATCACACCATCACCATTCTTGAAGGTATCAAGATGAAGCAGAAATCAGTTCTTTATCGGCCAGGATGCGACAAGACTGATGATAAAGTGATGGATTGTTTGCTCAATTCAAATTGCGAGATGGGTGGAAAGAAAGGTTTACGTGGTACTTTCTGGAACAATATCAAGATGGAAGGCAAGCCTGTAACCACTCAATATTATACGACACCTTTGGCTGTTACGACAGCTGGTATGCATAATTTTGCTCCTGGTGTACAGATTGAAGACTTCTCTGCTAAGTATGAGACGGTGTTCACACCCAAGGAATCAGGTGAATATGTAGTGAATGTGGAAGGATGTGGTGATTTCTCTCTTTATATTGATGGGGTAGAAAAACAAAAGTTCCACACATGGCGTACAACTCCTACTCGTACTCCTATTCAAGCTGAGGCAGGTAAATCTTATAATATTGAGGTACGTTTCGCTTTTGTAAAAACTTGGAATGCCAATCTGAAAATCAATGTAGCTAAGGAATTGCCTATTGACTATGATGCCATTATCAGTAAGTTGAAGGGTGTTGACAAGGTGGTCTTTGTAGGTGGTATCTCAGCAGGTCTTGAAGGTGAGGAGATGCCCGTGAACATTGATGGTTTCAAAGGTGGTGACCGTACTCATATAGAATTGCCAAAGGTGCAGCGTGATTTCCTCAAAGCCTTGAAGGCTGCTGGCAAGACGGTTATCTTTGTCAACTGTTCAGGTTCTGCGATTGCTTTGTTGCCAGAGACACAGACGTGTGATGCGATAGTTCAGGTATGGTATGCAGGTCAAGAGGGTGGTGAAGCGATTGCTGATGTACTCTTTGGCGATGTGAACCCCAGCGGTAAGTTGCCAGTCACATTCTATAAGACCTCAGAACAATTGCCTGACTTCGAAGACTATTCGATGAAGGGACGCACCTATCGTTATTTCAATGATCCACTTTTCGCCTTTGGTTATGGGTTGAGTTATACACAGTTCAATTATGGCGAAGGTAAGATTTCTAAGCATGGTGATTCTTATACTTTGACGGTACCAGTATCGAACACGGGTAAGCGTGACGGTACAGAAATTGTACAGGTATATATTCGTGACCTCTCCGACCCTGATGGTCCGCTGAAATCTCTTCGTGCTTTCCAGCGTGTGGATGTGAAGGCAGGTCAGACGGTGGATGCAAAATTGGAGTTAACTCCCAAGTCCTTTGAATTCTTTGACCCTGAAACCAATACGGTACATCAGAAGGAAGGTCAATTTGAAGTACTCTATGGTAGCAGCTCGCAGGATCAGGATTTGAAGAAATTGTCGTTGACAGTGAAGTAAGCGGGTATATGTGACATAATCTAAAAAAGATGTTCCATTTCAGAAAATGCAGGTGTAAAATAAGTAGTACCTTTGTAGCGCAATTATTAATCTAAAAATCTTTTCCAGTTATGAAATTAAGAAAACTGATTCAATGCTGTCTGATAAGTAGTATGGTAGCGATAGCAATTCCTGTTGAAGCGCAGGAAGTAATACGTGGTCTGTCACCCTTACATGTAGATGGCAGATTTTTGAAAGATGAAAGTGGTAATAAGGTTGTTTTGCATGGAGTGATGGACACCCCCAGTATGTGGTTTAATGGGGAAACTTTAGCTGATGGAAGTCATGTTTCTTTTTGGCAAGGTGGATATAATGACACAGGTGCAAGAAATTGCAAGAACTATTTTGAAGCCATTTTCGATGTTATCACCGACAATGATAAGGGAGCAAATTGTAAATTATTCCGTTTGCATCTCGATCCAGCATGGACAAATGGAGCAGCTGGTTCATTTCAAGTGGATAGCAGAGAGGTGGGTACGAATGAAGCCGATTTTAGCCATTATGAAGGTGCTCGTTTGACCAAATTTTTGGGTTCTGTGTATATACCTATCGCCCAAAAAGCCATTCTGCATGGTATGTATGTCATTATGCGCCCACCAGGTGTATGTCCTGAAAATATCTATGTAGGTGGTAGTTACCAGAAGTATCTGTTGGATGTATGGGATCGTGTCAGCAAAAATGCTTTGGTTCAAAAATATTGTGGACAAATCTCTTTAGAGTTGGCCAATGAACCTGTCGGTGTAAAACTTGCCGATGGATCAAGTTCATCGAAAGCGTTGCATGACTTCTTCCAGCCCATTGTGGATAAGATTCGTGAAAATGGATACAAAGGTATCATTTGGATACCAGGTTCTGGATGGCAAGCAAGTTATGCAGATTATGCTGAATATCCCATTACAGGCGAAAATATTGGCTATGCGGTACACGATTATGATGGCTGGTATGGATGTGAGGATAAGAAATTGACACCAAATGATGTGGATGCTGCCATACAGCGTAAAATTGCCCAGTTCCATAACCAAGTACCGGTTGTGGATACAAATCCTATCGTGATTACAGAGATTGACTGGAGTCCTAAAAATCCTGGTTCAGGACATTATAATGAGCACGGGCAGTGGGTGGAGAGTAATTATGGCACATGGGCGACAGGCCGTACATCAGTATGGGGTAAGATTACCAAAGGCGTATATGATTACTATGGCAATATCTCCATGACCCTTTCTGGTTCGCATTGCTACATTGATTATCATGATTGTATCACGTCATCAGATGGATCGAATTTCAAGTTGACAGGTCGTGTGACACCTGCTTTCAAACGGGCGATGGAGGCAAATGGTGATGATCCTTTTGATGCTTGTGGTGTAGCTTGCTTCCAGTGGTATGCAGAGTATGCTCAGGAGAATTATGCTTCCCTCGAACGTTACCAGCCTTTGTATGAATATCCTGAGAATCCTTTTGACCTGAATGAAAATTGGTTCAATCCATCAATTATCAAGCAGGGTACTTTCACAATCACTACTCCAAGTTCTGGTAACGTCTATACTATCAAATTATTGAAAGATGGTTTGGCTGGTTGGTCTTTTGAGGATAACATTGACTTGTCCGACTATCAGAAATTGGTGGTGAAGTTGAGGCGCAAGCCCAATAACAATAATACAAGATTCCGTATCTACGATTCTGGAAGTCTCTTTGGTGATTATTATCAGATGAAATTGTCAAAAGATGAAACCATTTATGAATTAGACCTTCATGCATTGACAAAAGCATCAGGTGAACAGCTTGATCCTTCTCATATTCGCTTTGCTGGTTTCTCATCAACAGATGCTATTTCTCTCTATGTGTCAGAAGTGTATTTGGTGAAGGAAGACACAGCCATTGATGGCATTTCAGAAAATGTTTCTGCTAACGAGGAAGGTTACTTCGACCTGATGGGCAGACCTGTATCCAACCCAACACAAGGTCTCTTTATTCGTCGCAGCGACAAAAAGAAAGTATTCATTCCATAAAATAAAATAAAGATGAAACGTCTATTTACTATCCTTGTATGTGCTTTGGTATGCGTGCTGTCCATGCATGCCTATAAGAAGGTAAGTATTGACATCACAGTTAACGGTCAAAAGCGTAATATGGTGGTATTTACCCCTAATACGACACAACAGAACATGCCTTTGATGATTGTCACTCATGGTATGAACCAAGACCCAGAATATCAGTACGATTCGGACAAATTCTATAATTTGATTGACAACGAGAAATTCATCGTTACTTATCTGCGTAGCGATGGCAACACTTGGGATATATGGGGCACGAAAGACCAGGACTTTGTGATTCAGACTATTGATGAGATGCATGATAAATACGGTATTAACAAATCTCGTGTTTATTGGTCTGGGTTCTCCATGGGTTCCATGCTCATGTACCACTGTATGGCCAACGTTCAGGACAAGATTGCCGCTTTCGCACCCACCAGCGGCATACAACAGGGTGGGCAGCCCTGGAACGAGTGCAAAAAGCCCGTCAACCTCATTCACTGTCATGCTTATGCTGACAGTACATTTAAATATAAGCCATATGATATCCATGGATATGTGGAGAAGATGGCGACAGTCTTGAACGGCAACACTGAATATACGATAACCCCCAACTACAAGACCTATACAAACAGTTGGTATTCTGGTGACAAGGAAGTATGGAGTGGTGGTCCGAATGGTGGTTGTGTAGAGTTATTCTCCTATAATAATGGTGGTCACTGGCCAATGGATGGCAATTCTCAAGAGATTTGGAATTTCTGTAAGCAATACAGTCTGCTGACGTTGGAAGAAGAGTATCAAGAAGTCTATGATCAGCTTGAATCTTTGTATTATGAGTGGAAGGATACACCAGAGGTGACGTCCAAAACAATCTATAATTCTACGATAAAGAAGGCCTTGGATACGTATAGCTTAGAAAAGATGGATACTGATCTCAAAAAGACGACTGGAATGAAGAAGCTGAGACAGCTTATCTCTATGTTTGAAAGCTCAGTGCAAGGCATAAAGAAAGTAGAAGTTGTGAACACTGGAGAAACGGAGCAACCTGAGGGCTTTGACCCTAACTTCCACATCTATCTTTGCTTTGGTCAATCCAATATGGAGGGAAATGCTGTTGCAGAGGCTAAGGACAAATCGTATGTTGACCCCCGCTTCATGATGATGGCATGTGTAAATCAGACGAATGCCAAAAGAACGAAGGGAAAATGGTACACGGCTTATCCTCCACTTTGCCGCGAAATGAATTTTGGTGTCAACCTTACCCCTGCCGACTACTTTGGTCGTGAGATGGTTGCTAACCTGCCTGAGGATATCAAAGTGGGTGTTCTCAATGTGGCTGTAGGTGGTGCATCCATCGACCTTTTCGATGAAGATAAATGCGCTAATTACATTAGTAAGCAGGCAGATTGGTTCCAGGGCTACTGTGCGGCATATAACAATAATCCTTATAGAACACTGGTGACTCTGGCAAAGAGGGCACAGCAGAAAGGTGTGATCAAGGGTATCCTCTTCCATCAAGGATGTACAGATAATGGTCAGAAAGATTGGCCTGTCAGAGTAAAACGTGTTTATATCCGCCTGCTCAATGACCTTGGACTGAACGAAGAGGAGGTGCCAATGCTTATTGGTGAAACGCTTTATCAAGATAAAGGTGGTATATGTTGGGGACATAATCAAATCATCGCTAAGATGGCTTCGGTTATCCCTAATTCTTATGTTATTTCCGCTCAAGGTCTTTCTGGTAGTGATGATTTCCACTTTACAGCCGAAGGTTATCGCGAATTGGGAAGACGTTACGCCCAGCAGATGTTGCAGATACTTGATCAAAAGAAGGAGATTGATTTCGACACATCTGAGACATTCTTCCCTTTGGCTGGCAATGAATTTAATCCATCGCTTTATTTGCAAGGAACGTACACACCCAGCCCTTCCGTTACTCGTGCTGCCAATGCTTTCAAGACAACAGAAACTTATAATGATACAAGAGGCTTTGGTGGTTGGCGTTACACGAAGGGTGTTGACTTCTCTGCTCACAAGTATCTGGTGGTAGCGTTTACCAGGAAACCAACCTGTCATCCTACACTCAGGATTTATGATACAGATGACTATCTCAATCCTTGTTATTCTTTTTCATTCCCTAATACTGTTACAGCGAATCAGTTAGTGAAGATTCCGTTGGATGAGATGCAGACAGAAGAAGGCAAGAAAATAGATCCATCGCATATCTATATGGTCGGTTTTGAGGCTGATGTGAACAATGTACTCTACATCAAGGAACTCTATCTGAGCGATGATGAGGAATTGACGCCTACAGGCATTGAGTCTTTGCAGTCGACGGATACTGAAGACATCTACCTTGACCTGCAAGGCAGACCAGTAGAAAACCCGACGAACGGCATCTTTATCCGTCGTTCCGATGGAAGGAAAATTATAGCGAAATAACGTAATAATGTTATCCTGTTATAAAGACAAAAAAAGAGGCGGAGACTCCGCCTCTTTTTTATTCTAAACCTCTTTTTATTCCAATAATTTCTGTAATGCCTCTCTGTGTTCCTCTTCCGAGTAGAAGGCGATAAACTCTTTGGGAGACATACCGAATTGCTCGCGGAAGGCGGTCGTAAAGTAGGAGTGGCTGGAGAAACCGACGGCATAAGCCACTTCGCTCACGTTCGCCTTGTTGTATGCCAATAGATAGGCAGCTTGTTTCAGGCGGAAGGAACGGATGAAGATATTGGGCGATACACCATAACGGTTCTTCATCTTGCGGTTCAGGTGTACGCGACTGATGCCCACCTCTTCACTGAGTTGCTGCACAGAGAAATCTGATTCGTCCAAATGTTTTTTGACGATTTCGTTCACACGATCGAAGAACTTCTCTTGCGCATTCTCCAAGATAGGCTTGGGAATGTCGTTCACCGTCTTGTCGCGATTCACCTTGTTGCGAACAGCTTGTCTGACGCGTAGCACTTGGCTGATGGCAGAACGCAGGATAACCATATTGACTGGTTTTTCCAGATAGTGATCTACCTGTACCTTGAGGCTTTGTAGTTGCAGGGATTCATCTCCTTCGCCTGTCAGCAGGATAACGGGGATGTTCTCTGTTTCAGGGTTGGATTTGATTTGCAGACACAGTTCCATACCGTTGCCGTCAGGCATACGATAATCGGTAATCACCACATCTGGACGTTGGCTCAGCACCTTCTTCCAGGCACTGTTACCTGAATATGCTGTTAGGATATTATAATCCTTCCCTAATTGATCGCTCATGAATTTCGAGAGCTCTAGGTCATCATCCACCACTAACAGGGTGGCATGTGTATGATTGGTGTTGGTTTGTAGGCCATTGAAGTAGGGGAAGCGCACCACAAACTCCACACCCACAGGATCCACGTTCTTGGCCTCGATGGAACCATGATGGAGATCCACAAGGTCATGCACCAGATTCAATCCGATACCTGAACCGTTGGCATCGACACCAGCGCTGCCCTGATAGAAGCGTTCCCACAGATGTTTCAGATCCTCCTCTGAGAATTGTGGGCCACTATTGTAAAAGTGCAGCACCACCTTATTGTCTTCCAAACCACTCTTGGCAATTACCTTACCTCCCTGAGGGGTGAATTTGAAGGCGTTACTCAGCAGATTGGTGATAATCTTCTCAAAGTGTGTAGCATCCATCATCATCGGCAGTTCCTCTTCATTATGCTCAATTTCGAAGGTGATTTCCTTTACTTTGGCGATACCTTGGAACTGTTCAAACACCTCATTGGCGTATTCCACATAGTCGTGCTCCTCCAAGTGCAGCACCATCTGTCCAGAGTCAATCTTTCGGATATCCGTAATCTGTTTAACGATGCCCAAAAGACGGTCGCAGTTGTGCTCCATCACGCCATACAGTTCCTGGTGTTCAGGGTCATCATCCTCTATCATCAGTTGCTTCAGGGGCGATTCAATCATGGTCAGCGGCGAACGCAGTTCATGTGCGATAGAGGTGAAGAGATTCAGTTTCTCCTCCTTCATGCGGTTCTGTTCATCCGTCTGACGCAGTTGCTCCTTCTGCTGCTTGCGCATTCTGATTTGGTGATAGATGAAGAAGGCGATGGCTAATACGATAAGGGTATAAATGAGGAAAGCCCAGATGGTGGCGTACCAAGGGGCTGCCACATGGATATTGATGGCATTCTCTACACATTCTCCAGGCAAGTCCTCTAAATAAGCACGTACACGGAAGGTGTAGTTGCCAGAAGGCAATGCAGAGAATCGGGCACTGGGTGCTGTCACATCTGTGTGCCATTGGCTTTCGAGTCCTTCCAAAATATATTCATAGTGGATGCGTTCAGGGTCGCCCAATTCCACGGATGAGAACTCAATATTGAAGGTACCGTTGTCATGTTCCAGCCAGATGTCTTTGGCATAGAAGATGCTGGCATCCATTTTCTCTGTGTTCAGAGGAGTGGTGAAACTGGTGAAATAGACGGGTTCCAGTTTCGTAGGTCGGTTGGCGATGAGTTTAGGGGTGAAGCAGATGATGCCGTTATCGCCACCAAAGAGGATATAGCCGTGACCTGGTTTCACGAAAGAGTTGCGATGGAACTCGCCCACATCATATCCGCTGAAAGAGGAATAGTTGCGCACCTCACGGGTATTCTTATCCACAGATGCGATGTTGATGCGTGTAGCCAGCCAGATGTGGGCATCCGTAGTGGTGATGGTGTTGATGTCGGGGCATGAAAGTCCCTGTTCCTTCGCAATCAGTTCCTGCTCTTTGGTCTTTATATTATAAATAATGAGTCCATCCTCACTGGCGATGAGGATATTGTCCCCGTCTTGCTGAATGGCGTGTGAGTTGCTGATGCGGTTGCCGTTGAGGGTGATGTCCTCATGCTTGCCACTTTGTGCATTGTAGGAGAAGACACCGGTGCTGGAGCCTACCCACAAGGTGCCCTGCGAGTCTTGCAGCAGGCTGCTCACCCATTGGTTGTAAGAGAAGGGGAAGGTGAGTCGGTTGAAGGTCTTATCCTGCACGTTGATGCAAATGATACCGTGTCCGTTGGTGCCAATAAGGAGTTTGTCCTCTTCGGCATTGTAACACATCGTCATCACCAATTCTTGGCTGATGTCTTCGAGTCCTCGATTCGTCCATTTGCCATTCTCCAACCATTGTACACCTCCGCCGTAGGTGCCTGCCCACACAGTGCCGTGTTGGTCAATCTTGATGTCTTGCACCAAGAGGGAGTTTAGTCCGTTGTTGATGGGGCGTGCTGTAGCCAACCGCATGCCGTCAGTTGTGAATACGCCACATCCGTCAGTCGCCACCCAATAGTTCTCTTGTGCATCAATGGTCATTGAGGTGACGCAGGTGGCGTTTGTCCGGTTGTCCTGAGGCGAGATAGCATGATAGTGGAAGTAGTCGTTTTGTGGAGGGATGACCACCAAGCCCTTTTGCAGGAAGGCGGCGATGATGTTACCCTTTTTGTCCTCCTTCATATCCATCACTTTGCCGTAGGCGATGGTGAAATCTGAGGTTTTGTCATAGAGGGCGTCGATGGAATAAACCTCACCCGTCTTCTTGTATTCCCAGATGCCCCGTCCGTCTGTGCCCACCAAGATGCGATTGTCGTGGGTGCGCAAGATGGAACGGATGAACAAGTCGCCTGTGTAGGCATCCGATTCCTTTACAAGGTTCTCCTTTTGGTCATAGATGAGCAAACCATGATTGGTGCCGATGAGCATTCCCTCTTCCGTTTCCATCAAGCGTGTGATGGTGCTGTTCTCCATTGTGGCAGCCGCTTGTGGGGTGTAATTGAGGGTGTGTGGCTGGAAGTTCTTCAAGTTGATGCACACCAGTTTGATGGTACGTCCGGTCGCCCACAGACGTTGTTGCTTGTCGATGACAGGATGGTCGATAAAAGATTCATGGAGCGCTCTGTTCAGCTTGTCCGACATTGCCCGATCCACTTTCAGCGTCTTCGTGTTCAGCAGATAGGAGTCGAAACCGTCAGTGGTCACCAGCTTGTAGTCCTTCTTCGGATAGTCAATGACATTGTTGCTAGAGAATCCATAGATGCTGTCCTCCTCCACACCCAAGAAGATGTGCTCAAAGTGCATGGAGTGAGCATCGAGCAAGAACAGACCGTGTGTAGTGTACACCCAGAATTTGTTGTCTCCTGCTTCGCTGACACCATGCGACATTTGGAAGAGTTGCCTGCCATCCTCTGTGGTGGTGGGCAGATACTGAAATTTCGTGCCGTCAAACAAACCCAAGGAGTTGGTGCCCGACACCCATACGAATCCGCGTGAGTCGAGGTCCACACTGTGGCAGTTGTTTGTTTTGAGTCCGTGTTGTGTGGTGTAAAGTCGAATAACTTGCGCTGTAAGCCTTTGTGGTAAAACACAGATACAGGCTAATAATACGTAACCAATGAGTCTATACTTCATGGCTATATGTTTAGTTAGTTAATAACGAATTTTTCGGGGCAAAGATACGACATTTTTGTAACATGAGCACAAATTTCATAAATTTTTTTGTATGTTACATGCCGAAACATTCTTTTTCGGTTATGAAACATACATATTATATTATTATAAGATATGTAACAAAGTTTATAGTAAATGTAAAGAAGGCTTGTTACTTTTTTGAAAAGTACCTACTTTTGCGGCAACTTTTCATAGAAAAGCAATCAAAAACTTTATAATTAAATCTTTTATTAATTTCAAATTTTTTCCATTATGAAGAAATTTCTACTTAGCGCTGCAATGCTCCTATTAGGTGCAGTTGCAACCTTCGCCCAAGAATGGACAATTGGGCAAGAAATTGAGGGTGTCATACAAAACCCGTCATTTACTATCCCTGCAAGTGAGGATATTAAATGGCAGTATGTAAATGCATCTGGTCCTACCGTAGAACAACTGTTTGAGTCTTGGAACTCTGGTACAGAGACTCAGGTCTTTCAGTATGTACAGCTTCCCAAGGGTAAGTACAGATTAACCTGCCAAGGTTATTATCGTGGCGGTGGTGAAAACGAGGATTATAATAATTTTATTTCCGATTGGAAGGACTATGCATGGCTTTTTGTCCAGAATGGAGAATATAAGGACGGCGATTTCACAGGTGCGCATATCTTCAAGAATCCTTTGATGCCTCGTTTGTTTGAGCTTGTAGAAGAGCAAATTTATTTTGGTGTTGAGGGTGATGCGGATTGGGCTATTGATCATTCACATCAAGTTGGTGATAAAACTGTTTGGGCACCAGGTGGTGTAAATGGTTCTGTAGCTTGGTTTAATGCAGGCAAATACATGCCATACGAGAAGGATGATATCATTTACAATATTGTTGATTTCTTCCTTCCACAAGATGGTTATGTGAAATTGGGCTCTATGAAAACTGGAAGTCAAGCAGGTGGTGATACGTTCTTCATGACAAATGTCAAGCTCTATTATGAGGGTCAACCAAGTGAAGAAGAAATATATAACTTGGCACAGGATGACCTCCAAGATCTTTATGACCAATTGGAGAAGATTCAGGAGTCCTATGATAATGGCTTTATAGCTATTAAACTTCAGGAAGTGCTTGAAGGTGAAATCAAGGACACTTATGGTTACGATCCAGAGGAAATGGATATGGAAAGTGTTATGGCTGCTACAGCAGCTTGCCAGGAGCTTCTGGAAAATGTAACAAAGGCAATCAATGATATGAATACAATGAATGGTACGATATCATCCATTGAAGGATTGCTGAATACTACAGACAAACCTGGAAAAGCTGCATTGCAGGCCGCTGTTGATGCTGCAAAGAAGCTCACTACTGATGAATATGAATATGATGAAGCCGACGATTGGAACATTTTCGAAAAGCAGAATCAAGCTTTGAATGAAGCACGTTTGGCTTACATGAACTCTGGTGAATCAAGTGAATATCCAAAGGATTACACAAGCTTTATCAACTTCCCTTGGTTCTGCAACCCAGAATTTGAACCTACATGGAATGCTGAAGAGCAGAAATGGGTAGCTAATGAGGCTGCTCTTGCTACCGAATGGGCTTCCCAAGATGATATTGATAGCACAGAGGATGGTTGGTATACAGATAACCAAGGTAAAAAGATAGTAATCACAGAGACTAATTTCCTTGCTGACAAGGTTTATGCCAATGCATGGACAAACGACCAGAATTCTGTAGGTAAGTGGTATCAGGTGAACAATGGTCTTGTGCTTTATTGGAACGACTACCTCACTTGTGTGAAGAAGTGGGATACGCCTCACACAGACAATGGCGTACGCGAAATAGCTCAGAATATCGTAAATCTACCAAGTGGTTTCTATAAATTGAAGGCTTTGGGTCAGACTTGGTCAGCTGACTGGGATAATGGGGAGAAACTTTGCAAGAGCTGTATTTATCTCAAAGCTGGCGAGCAGATTTCTGAGTCAGAATACCTCCCAATTGGTGGTTGGTGGGGTAAAGATATCAACCAGTGGCAAGAATTGGAAACTGACTTCGTTCAGGTAACAAATGGTGAACTCAAGATTGCAGCTCACGATAATGGTTTCGTGGCTTGGACAGGTTTCCGTCTCTTCTACTATGGTGAAACACCTGACTTTGATGGTATGCTGAAACCGAATTTTGATGCTGCTAAAGACGATGCTGACAATTTGGCATTTAATGGCGACCGGAAAATTGCAGAAGATCTTCTGAGCAAGATTCCAGCACACATCACAAGCTCTGAGGTTTATTTGAAAGCTCAGGAAGACTTGAAGGCTGCAACTGACTACATCAACAAGGCAAAGGCCGCTACTGGCGCTAACTGGAAGGCTCCTGATAACTTTATGAATTTGGCTACAGCAAAAGAAGGTGATGTTGCAGATTTCTTGAATAAAGCATGGGATGCTACTTGGGATCTGGAAGACTCTGAGGATGCTGTTTACACAGATGCTATCTATTACGACAACCTTTATAAGGCATACGAGTCATATGTGAATTTCCGTGAATCTCTTGGTAAATACCTCGATGACCCAGCCGTTGCTGCTGTCGTAACTGAGCAGAATGATTACTTGAAAGCTACTGTTGCTACTGAAGAGAAGTTGGAAGAGTTCAAGAATGTATTGGGTATTCCTGTCAATATTGCAAGATTTAAGGAAAAAGGCTCTGATAACGCTACTTTGGACAATCCTATTGATGTTACCTTTATGTTGCAGAATCCTAAATTCCATGAAGGTCATTCTAAGGGATGGGATTGTGTGAAGGGCAATGGTACTTTCACCAACGATAACCTTGGTATCGAATTCGCAAAAGATGAAAATGAAAATGAAAAACTGTACAAGACGATTTCAGAAATCTGGGGTGCTTCAGATCCTTTCACTGTTTCACAGACACTGAATGGTCTGCCAGCAGGTACTTACGAAATCCGTACGCACACTTTGTATCGTGATGGTTGGGGTCCAGACCAAGCAGAGTTTGAACAGTATGTATCAGATGAGGAATTCGAAGGTGATGATCCAAACTGGAACTTTAAGAATAATCACGCCAAAGTTTTTGCTGAGGGTGCAAATGGTCAATACAGACAAGAAACCCCTGTATCGTATATTTATTCACTCAGAATCAACGAACCTTCTTTCCTTTATCATTCAGCCTACGATTGGTATGAGTATGACGATGTTGATAAGCAGTATAATCCACTTACTGTTGAATACCTCGCAGATTATGCAGATGATCTGACAGATTTCCTTGCTACTCTTTCTGAGGAACAGTTAACTTATAAGTCAGATTATGAAGGTCGTGCGAAGGGTAGTCACACAGCTGTAGCTATGAATGCTATTCCATTCGATAAGAAGCTTACTATCGAAGTGATTGACCCAGATGATGATATGCCAGTTGATGTTGATTACTTCTTCTCACAGAGAACAATTGGTCTTGTTTATGCTGTGAAGGCCGACTATAACAATTACCTGAAAAAGTTGTACATCAACCTGCCAGAAGGTGGTACGCTGACCCTTGGTATTGATAAAGAACAAGGTGGTGGCGGCAGCTCACTCGCTATGTATGACTGGGAACTCTTCTACTGCGGTACTGAGATTCCAACAGCCATCGACGCTATCACAGAAGCTGGTGAAGGTGCTGGTGAAGGCGCAGTTGAGTACTACAGCGTGAACGGTGTGAAGCTCAGCGCTCCTCAGAAGGGTATCAATATCATCAAGACAGGTAGCACTGTTAAGAAGGTATACATTCAGTAATCGAAAAGAAAGTTTTTGGTTAAATAAATTTGGTAAAGTAAAATTCTTTAACAAGGACGAGGGGATGTGTCGAGACGACACGTCCCCTTGTCTTTTTTTGCTACTACTAAGGGTAAAACATACGGAAGTTAAATAAAAGTTATATTTCAAAGTTTGAAACGTACATTCCAAATCTTGGAACATATGTTTCAAACTTTGAAATGTACGTTCCAAGCTTTGGAACGAAAAAATGAGCAAGAAGAAATTATATTTAAGATTGTTAGTCAATCATATAGTTTTAGATGGGCAAAGTAGGAAAAGGAGCTCAAAAAGAATACTTTTTGTGTAAATCCTTTCGCTACTCACTTATTATGCTTAAATTTGCAAAAGAAACCTATTTTAAATATGTATTACATGAAGAAATTAGTGATGGCGGCGTGTTTGTTGCTGTGTACGGCTGTGGCAATGGCCAAGCCTGTGCAGGCAGTGTCGCCCAATGGTAAGCTGACCCTCCAACAGCAAGGCAGCGGTTATATGATTTGTTGCAATGGGCAACCAGTATTGAATATCTCGCAAGTGGGCATCACCACGACGACAGTAGGGGAGGGGCTGACCTTCCAGCGTATGGTGAAGCGTGGTAAGGTGAAGGCTGACTACCAGATGAAGGAGGGTAAGCGGCTGCATCCTCGCAATGTAGCGAATGAATACGTGTGTGAGTATGCTGACCAGAACGGCAAGCCTGTGCAGTTGGTGTTCCGTCTTTACAACGACGGTGTGGCGTTCCGCTATGAACTGTCGGGTTTGAAAGGCGAGCAATTGAAGGGTGAGCAGACAGTTTATACGATTCCAGAGGGTACTCGTCGTTGGATACAGCAGTGGAGCGACGGCTATGAGGGCTTCTTCCCGTTGACGACTACTGGTAAGGTGAAAACGGTGGGCGGTTTTGGTGGTTCACAAGTGATGGAAAACTTTAATACCCGATGGGGTTATCCTGTGCTGATTCAACCTGCAAAGGATACTTATGTGCTGCTGACTGAGGCCAACCTTGAGCGTCGCCAGAGTGCTGCCTCGCTCTACAATGACGGCAAGCCAGAAGACTATCGTGTATGTCCTGATCAAAACGAGATAGCATTGGATGGCAATTGGCACACCCCTTGGCGCATCGCAATGGTGGGTTCGCTGGCAGATGTGGTCGAATCGACGTTGGTGACGGATGTGTCGGAACCTTGCAAACTGACGGACACCAGTTGGATTCAGCCAGGTGTGGTATCGTGGGTGTATTGGGCTTACAATCATGGTTCCAACGACTATAACATCATCAAGATGTATGTGGATTTTGCTGCCACGCTTCATCTTCCATACGTGCTGATTGATGCGGAATGGGATGAGATGAAGGATGGTAAGAGTGTGGAGGATGCCGTTAACTATGCCAAGTCGAAGGGAGTGAAGCCGCTGATTTGGTACAACTCGTCAGTGGGTTGGGTGAATGGCGCCCCAGGTCCCAAATATCGCCTCAACAAACCAGAAGACCGTGAGAAGGAATTTGCATGGTGTGAGAAGATTGGTGTGGCTGGTGTGAAGATAGATTTCTTCTCTGGCGACAACCAGATGAATATGGATTACTGCATCGAATTGATGGAATGTGCTGCCCGTCATCATCTGCTGGTCAATTTTCATGGTGCGCCCATTCCACGTGGTTGGCAGCGCACTTACCCCAACCTGCTTTCAACAGAGGGTGTGTATGGTGCTGAGTGGTACAACAACGTGCCGACTTTCACCAAGAAAGCTGCGTCTCACAATGCAACCTTGCCGTTCACACGCAACGTAGTAGGTCCGATGGATTACACGCCTTGTGCATTCTCTGACTCTCAGCATCCACACATCACGTCTCATGCTCATGAGTTGGCATTGACCGTTCTCTTCGAATCTGGGTTGCAGCATCTGGCTGACCGTCCAGAGAGTTTCTTGGCACAGCCGAAGGAGGTGCAGGATTTCCTTAGCGAACTCCCTGTTGCATGGGATGACACCCGATTGGTGACAGGCGAAGTGGGTGAGTATGCCGTCATTGCACGTCGCAAGGGCAACACTTGGTATGTGGCTGGCATCAATGGTTCGGATGAACCTCGCACCATCGCTATCAACACCAACTTCATTAAGACAGCTAAGTGCGATATCCTGTCTTTTGCTGATAGTGGCGATAGTGCCGCTCCTTGGAACATTACTCATGTGAATAGCCTTCCCACCAGCGTTGCTTGCCAACCTCGTGGTGGCTTCCTGTATGTGATTAAGAAATAATGAACATGAAGAAGATTGTATTTGTATTGTGTACGATGTGGTGCTGCTTGTCGATGCTGGCAGAGGAGTACCCATTTGGTCAAGGTAAGTTGGTGGTCAAGAAAGTGGCTGCTAATGCTGTGCGCATCCAATATGTGGAAGCGACGGCAGGGGAAGCATTGCCTGATTGGCTCTATGTGAAGAATGAAGAAGTGAAGAGCAACGACATTTCCGTGAAGGTGGATGCTGCCAAGCAGCAAGTGGAGGTGTTGGACAAGAACGGGAAGGTGGTCTTCACAGCAACAGAACACCAACTGAAAAGTGCGACTGTGGCTGGAGTACAGACCTATAAGGCACGATTGGCATTCGTTTCGCCAGAGGGTGAATTTCTCTATGGTTTGGGACAGTTTCAGGATGGCTACACCAATATCCGTGGACTTTCTCGTCGCTTGACGCAGGTGAATACCCAAATATCCATTCCTATGATGCTTTCGAGTCGAGGTTATGGCATCCTTTGGAATAACTACGGCTTGACCGACTTCAACCCCAAGGATTCGCAGGTAGCAATGACCAAAGGAGGTGGTGTAGGTAGCACGGAAGTGGTGAATGTGACTTCTACCGAAGGTGGCAAGCAGGAGGTGAGACAACGTAATCTGTTCGAAGCTTCCATCGAGGTGACTGAGGAGGGTGACTATTCGCTCCTGCTCGATGTAGGCCAGCAGATGGCACGTCGTCACAATCTGGTGATAGATGGCAAGCCCGTCATTGAGATGCAGAACATGTGGTTGCCTCCAACGGCTTCCACCATCGTACATCTGAGCAAAGGTTCTCACACCTTGACAGCAGAACTCTCGAATGGCGACAAGCCTGTGGTGTATTATGGCAAGGTGAAGAATGAAACCGTTTTCCGTTCTCCGATGGCTCAGGCAGTCGATTATACGGTATTTGTGGGTAGTGCTGACGAAGTGATTGCCTCCTATCGGAATTTGACTGGCGACTCTCCTTTGATGCCTCAATGGGCATTGGGTTATATCCATTGCCGAGAGCGTTTCCACTCTCAGGAAGAACTCTTGGGTGTTGCCAAGCGTTTCCGTAGTGAGAATCTGCCTGCCGACGTGATGGTGCAGGATTGGCAGTATTGGGGCAAATATGGCTGGAACTCCATGAAGTTTGATGAGGCTAATTATCCCAATCCCAAGCAGATGACCGACGAACTGCATGCGATGAATCTGCGGCTGATGGTGTCGGTGTGGTCAAAGATTGACAAGAACTCCGATATCGGCAAGCAGATGGTGCGTGAGGGCTACTACATCCCAGGTACCGATTGGATTGACTTCTTCAACCCAGCAGCAGCCAATGCTTATTGGAAGAATTTCAGCAAGCGCCTCGTGCCGCTGGGCATCGATGCTTGGTGGCAGGATGCCACAGAGCCAGAGAACGATGATTTGGTGGGTCGTCGTGTGGTGGATGGCAAGTATCCTGGTGAGCTCTTCCGCAATGTCTATCCGCTGTTGGTGAACAAGACTGTCTATGAGGGCTTGCGTCAGGATGATCCTGAGAAGCGTCCGATGATTCTCACTCGTTGCGGCTTCCCGGGTATCCAGCGTTATGGTTCGGCGATGTGGTCGGGCGATGTGGGTAATGATTGGGAGACCTTCCGTCGCCAGATTGCAGCAGGTTTAGGTATGCAGGCAGCAGGCATCCCTTGGTGGACCTACGATGCAGGCGGTTTCTTCCGTCCAGGTAACCAATATCAGGATGCAGCTTATATCGAACGGATGTTGCGCTGGATTGAAACCTCCGTTTATCTGCCCCTGATGCGTGTGCATGGATACATGAGCAATACAGAACCTTGGAACTACGGCAGTGAGGCACAGGACATCATTGCTGGCTGTCTGAATGAGCGCTATCGCCTCTTACCTTATATATATAGTAACGCAGCCGATATCGCTTTTGATGGAGGAACATTGATGCGTCCGCTCATCTTCGACTTTGCCAACGACACAGAAGCTTTGGCACAGAAGTATGAATATATGTTTGGCAAGTCCCTGCTCGTCAATCCCATCACAGAACCCAATGTGACGGCTTGGCGCACCTATCTGCCCATTAACAAGGCAGGGTGGTATGACTTCCGTACAGGTAAGCACTATGATGGCGGTCAAACGGTGGAAACAGCAGTCAATCGTACCAATATTCCTGTGTACGTGAAAGGTGGAAGCATCCTGCCCATCGGTGCTGACAAGCAATATGCATCCGACAAAGCCGATGCGCCCATCGAACTGCACATCTATCCAGGAGCCGACGCCACCTTCACGCTCTACGAGGATGACGGCCAAACGAACAATTACGAACAAGGTAAGTGCAGCCGTATCACCTTCACTTGGAACGATGCCACTCAAAACTTGACTATCGACAAACGCAAGGGTGCCTTTGAGGGAATGCCCGCCACTCGGACCTTCGTCGTGGTGAAAGAAGGGAAGAAGCAGGAAGTGATTTATAAAGGAAAGAAAGTGAATGTGAAGATATAAATGAGAAAGCCCCGCTAATGTGGGGCTTTCTTTTTGCTATTTGATACTCCATTCAAACACGCCAGCACTATATTCTCCTTGTACGATTTCAAGTTTCATCGCACTCGTTGTCACAGGATCGAAATTGACGATGTTAGCAGCACCTTTCACTGTATTGTAGGCGGTAGGGTGCTGCACTTCTTTCCAATCTCCTGATGAGGTCTTATAGTATAGTTTCCAGCTGTCAGGCACACGGCATCCGCCCCAAGGACCATCATCAAACCAATAGACGGTGGAGGTGCTGACGGTCTCCGTTTGCTTGAATTCGTATTGTAACCACTCTGTGGAGTTCTTGCCAGGCCACCAGTGGGTGTAAGGTACAGAACGGTCATCACCATCAGCTGGCACAAGGCGGTCGTTGATGGCAGAGAGAGAGGGAAGGTTGCGTTTGGAAGCTGTCACCTTGCTCTCAGAGGCGATGGATGCTGGAAGAGCTGGCGTAGTGGCATTGAGGTCTTGCGGAATCCATACCGTCATCTTACCTGCACCTCGATGTGCCCAAGCGTAATAAGGAATCAGCACCAAACGTTCGTCACGAGTTTGGAGTTTCCCCTGCTTGTCGAAGGTGAGGGTTTGGGCATCGGTGGTGAGCGTTTGTACGGAAGTGTTCATAATGTCCTTTGTACCCAATTGGAATTGTGGTTCTTGGTTGATGAGTACGGAGAGTACATCACACTGATTATCGGGGTGCTCGGCACAATAGACGATAGGGCCACGCTCAATCGCCACACATCCTTTGTCTGCTGCTACCAGTCCATTGGCACGAACCACGCGAGGCTCCATATCAAAGTGAATCTCCACCTTGTCTCCTTTCTTCCATTGGCGGTCAATGACAAAATAACCTTGCTTCAGTTCACTTTGCACGGGTTGTCCGTTCACTTTGATGGTGTAGTCAAGTCGCTTACCATCAGCGTAGGTGTAGAGGTCGCTGGGTACGACTTCGCCTTTCACCCACCCAGGGATACGGATGTGAAGGGCATAGTTTCCTGCTCCGTTGTCAATTATAAGGGTTACATCACCATTCCAAGGGTAGTTGGTTTGCTGGGTGAGAGTGACGTTCTGCTTGCCCACTTTCACGTTGACTGTGTTGGAATTGAAGAGATTGATGTATAGACAATTGTCCTTGACGGCATAGATGTATTGAGGCAAGGAGGGTATGAAACGGGCTGCATTGGAAGGACAGCAGGCACAGCCAAACCACTCCTGACGCTGATGCTGTCCCATGCTTTGGAGTGGGTTGGGGTAGAAGAACTTACCCCCATCGATACTGATGCCCGAAATGACACCATTGTAGAGCGAGCGCTCAAGAGCATCATAGTATTTACTGTCGCCATGCAGGAGGAAAAGTCGGTAGTTGAGATATACCTGAGCAATGGCAGCGCAAGTCTCGCAATAGGCACTCATATTGGGCAATTCATAATTCTTGCCGAAAGCCTCACCACTGCTTGTGGCACCCACACCACCTGTGATGTAGAACTTCTTGCCTACTATGTTTTCCCAAATGCGGTCAATGGCCTCGATGTAGCTTTGTTCACCTGTGAGGGCAGCCACATCTGCCATACCTGCATACATATAACCCGCACGCACAGCATGACCGACTGCTTCATCCTGTTCCAAAACAGGCTTATGACTTTGGCTATATTCGTCCAAGCGATGATAGAAGCCGTCTGTGTCAAAAAGTCCGTTAGGCGTCCTCCTCCATGCAGCATCCCGCTTACCACGCTTATCAAGGAAGAACTTGGCTTGTTTCAAATACTTCTTGTCACCTGTGGCAATATAGAGTTTGGCTAACCCCATCTCGGCGATCTGATGACCAGGTACCACACTTGCCTGTCCGGGCTTGTCGCCCACTTCACGACACACGCAGTCGGCATATTTGATGGCAACGTTGAGAAAGTTTTTCTTGCCTGTGGCATAATAATGAGCTACAGCTGCTTCACAGAGATGTCCGAGATTGTAGAACTCATGACTGAGGTCTTCGACCCGTTCCCAACGCTTGGAACCAGCCCATCCGTGAGGGTGTTGTGGGTTCTGTGTGCGCGAGGTATAGAGATAACCATCAGGTTCCTGGCCAGAGGCAATCACAGCGATGACGCTATCCACATATTTGTCGAGGCGACCGCCTTTGAATCGGGCATTCGGGTAGGTCTGTAAAAGATAACTGGCTCCTTCGATGGTCTTGTAGGGGTCTGTATCATCAAAAGAGAAAGTCCCTTCCTTGATTTCAAACACTTTCGAAGGGTCTTTGAGGTGTTCAGCAGTATTGCTGAAGTTGGTGTAACGTCCCGTCTCTTCACTCTTGGAGAAAGCAAGCGGAATGGTCACATCCTGACTGGCTTGCAGACGTTGACCCCAGAACGTATTGGGAGCCACTTTAACTTTTGTGAAAGGTACTTGTGTAATAGGATAGCCACCGTTTCGGTCTTGGGCTACGATATGGATGGTTGTCATGACCGCCATCACCAGTGCAAACACTTTTCTCATTGAATATGGTTTTGGAGTAAGTTAGTTATGTATGCAAAGGTAGCAATTTATCTCCTTTCCTCACAATAATAAAAGAGAAATTTGGTTAAAATGAAAAGAAAACGTAACTTTGCAGTCGCAAAGTGATAGCGAATTGCCAAAGGAGCTATCAAAAGCACGAAAAAAGGTTTATTTAGCTATTAAAAGAAGAACAACATAAACATAAGGCTTATGGCAGAAAAATTGGAAGTAAAGGAATTGGCCGAAGTGGCGGTTCGCTTTTCGGGTGACTCCGGCGACGGTATGCAGTTGGCCGGAAACATCTTCTCCACAGTGTCAGCCACTGTGGGTAACAGTATCAGTACTTTCCCAGATTATCCAGCCGATATCCGTGCCCCGCAAGGTTCACTGACAGGTGTGAGCGGTTTTCAAGTGCATATAGGTGCAGATATGGTATATACACCAGGAGACAAGTGCGATGTGTTGGTGGCTATGAATGCCGCTGCACTCAAGACGCAATATAAATATGCCAAACCAGGTGCAGCTATCATCATCGATACAGATTCTTTTGGTGCTGCCGATTTGAAAAAGGCTGCCTTCGCTACTGAGGATTACCTTGGTGAGATGGGTATCGACCCTGATCGTGTGATTGCCTGCCCTATCACGCAGATGGTGAAGGACTGTCTGGCTGATTCTGGCATGGATGTAAAGGCCATGTTGAAATGCCGTAACATGTTTGCTTTGGGATTGGTTTGCTGGCTCTTCGACCGTGACTTGAACATTGCGTTCAATTTCCTGAAGGACAAGTTTGCCAAGAAGCCTGGTGTGGCAGAAGCCAACATCAAGGTCATTCAGGCTGGTTATGACTACGGACACAACACGCATTCCAGCGTTGCCAATGTTTATCGCATTGAGACGAAGAACAAGGTGCCTGGACGCTATATGGATATCACAGGTAATAAGGCTACGGCTTACGGCTTCATCGCTGCTGCTGAAAAGGCTGGTTTGAAGCTTTACCTCGGTTCTTATCCTATCACCCCTGCAACGGATGTGCTGCATGAACTCTCTAAGCACAAGTCACTTGGTGTTACCACTGTACAGTGTGAGGATGAGATTGCAGGTTGTGCTTCTGCTGTGGGTGCTTCCTTCGCTGGTGCTCTGGGTGTGACTTCCACCTCTGGTCCTGGCATCTGCTTGAAGAGTGAGGCGATGAACCTTGCTGTCATCATGGAGTTGCCACTCGTGGTGCTTGACGTACAGCGTGGTGGCCCTGCTACTGGTCTTCCTACGAAGTCAGAGCAGACAGACCTGCTGCAGGCACTCTTCGGTCGTAACGGTGAAAGCCCGATGCCTGTCATTGCAGCTACATCACCTACTGACTGCTTCGATGCTGCTTATTCTGCAGCAAAGATGGCGTTGGAACACATGACACCTGTCATCTTGATGACGGATGCATACGTAGCTAACGGCTCTGCTGCCTTCAAGTTGCCAAACTTGGCTGACTACCCAGCTATCAATCCTCCTTATGTTCCAGAGGAACTGAAAGGTTCTTGGGCACCTTATCTGCGTAATCCTGAGACGGGTGTTCGCTATTGGGCTGTTCCTGGACGTGAAGGTTTCCAGCATATCCTTGGTGGTTTGGAGAAGGACAACAAGACAGGTGCTATCTCCACTGACCCAGAGAACCACAATTTGATGACTCAGTTGCGTCAGGAGAAGATCAACAAGATTCAGGTTCCTGACCTCGAAGTGTTGGGTGACAAGGACGATGCCGATCTCCTCATCGTAGGATTTGGTGGTACCTACGGACACCTCCACGCTGCAATGGACGAACTTCGTGCCCAAGGCAAGAAGGTGGCACTCGCTCACTTCAAGTACATCAATCCGCTGCCTAAGAATGCTGCTGAGGTGCTCAAGAAATACCCCAAGGTTGTGGTGGCTGAACAGAACATGGGTCAACTCGCTGGCTGGCTTCGCATGAAGGTCGATAACTTCGTGCCTGAACAGTTCAATCAGGTGAAGGGACAGCCCTTCGTGGTGGCAGAACTTGTGGAAGCATTCAACGCAATCATTAACAAATAATAGAAAGGACATACATTATGGCATATACAGCTCAAGATTATAAGAAGGGACAGCCAAGATGGTGTCCTGGATGTGGTGACCACTTCTTCCTTGCCTCGTTGCACAAGGCGATGGCTGAAATTGGTGTGGAACCTTGGAATACAGCCGTGATTTCTGGTATCGGTTGTTCATCTCGTCTGCCTCACTATATGGCAACCTACGGCATGAACACCATTCACGGACGTGCCGCTGCTATTGCAACAGGTTGTAAGGTGGCAAATCCTGATTTGACCGTTTGGCAAGTCAGCGGTGATGGTGACGGACTCGCAATTGGTGGTAACCACTTCATCCATGCAAATCGTCGTAACATCAACCTCAACATGATTCTGCTCAATAACCGCATCTACGGTTTGACCAAGGGTCAGTATTCGCCAACATCTCCACGTGGATTTGTGTCGAAATCCAGCCCTTACGGAACGGTGGAAGACCCCTTCCGTCCAGCAGAACTCTGCTTTGGTGCTCGTGGTCATTTCTTCGCCCGTGCTGTAGCGACTGATGCTCCTGGCACAGTGGAAATCCTCAAGGCTGCTTACAACCACAAAGGTGCAGCCGTATGTGAGATTCTGCAAAATTGTGTTATCTTCAACAATGGTACTCACGATGCTGTTTATAGCAAGGAAGGTCGTGCCAAGAACGCCATTTATGTACAGCATGGCAAACCACTTATTTTTGGTGAGAACAACGAGTTTGGTCTCATGCAGGAAGGTTTCGGCCTAAAAGTTGTGAAGATTGGTGAGAACGGCATCACGGAGAAGGACATCCTTGTGCATGATGCTCATTGCGAGGACAACACCCTCCAACTCAAACTGGCACTCATGGGCAATGGTGATGGTTTCCCAGTGGCACTGGGTGTTATCCGCGATGTGGATGCTCCTACCTACGATGACTGTGTGACGGCTCAGATTGAGGAGGTGAAGGCACAGAAGAAGTATCACAACTTCGCTGAACTCATCGAAACCAATGATATTTGGGAAGTGAAGTAATCCGTTACGAACATAATGAAAGAAGGCTGACACCAATGTGTCAGCCTTCTTTTATTTCGTTGAGATAGTTGCAATAGATGCGGATAGCCGTTTCCACCATCCGGATACAGGGTCGTTTCTTGTAGTATTCGTCTGTGCGTGGTTCAGGTGTAGCCACTATTTTGATTTCTGGGATGGTGCCGTCAGCCCGTTGCTTGTTGAGGCCTAACAGTTCCTTGCAGATGAGGGAGCCTGTCTCTGCCTTGAAGTCAGCAGCCAGTCGCTGCACCACCTCATAGTTCTTCTTCTTCAATTCTTGGTCAGGATAATCTCCCTTTACCTCAAGACCTGCCAACATGAACATACCACAAGCCGTTCCACAGGTCTCACGCATTCTGCCGATGCCTCCACCAAAAGAGCCGGAGATGTGGGCTGCAAATGCCTCGTCCAATCCGTAGCGGTCAGCAAATGCTAACACGACGGACTGAGCGCAATTATAACCTTGCTTGAAGTAAGCAACACCTTTGGCAACTCTCTCCTCTGTGGACATTCTTATCTCTTATCTCTAAACTCTAAACTCTCACCTCTTACTATACATCTCCTCGTAATACTTCTCGTAGTCGCCGCTGGTGATGTTGTCCATCCAGTCTTCATTCTCGAGGTACCACTTCACGGTCTTTTCGATGCCCTCCTCAAACTGGAGAGAAGGCTCCCAACCGAGTTCTGCTTGCAATTTGCGTGAGTCAATGGCATAGCGGGCATCATGTCCAAGACGGTCAGTGACATAGGTGATGAGATCGAGATCAGCACCTTCTGGACGACCTAACAGACGATCAACAGTCTTGATGACCACCTTGATGATGTCAATGTTCTTCCACTCGTTGAAACCTCCGATGTTGTAGGTTTCTGCAATCTTACCGTTGTGGAAGATGGTGTCTATGGCACGGGCATGATCCACAACATAGAGCCAGTCGCGCACATTCTCGCCTTTGCCATATACAGGCAGGGGTTTGCGATGACGGATGTTGTTGATGAACAGCGGTATCAGTTTCTCTGGGAACTGATAAGGGCCATAGTTGTTCGAGCAGTTGGTCACGATGGTGGGCATGCCGTAAGTGTCGTGGTAAGCCCTTACGAAGTGGTCGCTGCTGGCCTTGGAGGCACTGTAAGGAGAGTGGGGGTTGTACTTGGTGGTCTCCAAGAAGAAATCCTTTCCATAGGCAGCATGGTGCTCTGCACTGGATGCTGTTGTCGTGAATGGACTCTCCACACCTTCAGGGTTCGTCAATTTCAACGCACCATACACCTCATCCGTTGAGATATGGTAGAAACGTTTGTTCTCGTACTTCTCAGGCAGGCTCTCCCAATAGAGTTTGGCTGCCTGCAAGAGTGAGAGCGTACCCATCACGTTTGTACGGGCGAAAGTGAAAGGATCCTTGATGCTTCTGTCCACGTGGCTCTCAGCAGCCAGATGGATGATGCCATCGATGTGCTCGTCCTGCATCAGCTGATAGAACGCATCGAAGTCACAGATGTCCATCTTCACGAATTTGTAGTTGGGCTTGTCCTCCACATCCTTTAGGTTGGCGAGGTTGCCCGCATACGTCAACTTATCGAGGTTGATGATTTTGTACTCGGGATACTTGTTCACGAACAGGCGTACCACATGGCTTCCGATAAAGCCGGCACCACCTGTAATCACAATGTTTCTCTTGAATTCCATAACGTTAAGCACTATTCCTTTTTCGATTTGGCTGCAAAGTTACGTTTTTTCTATGAGAAAACCATCATTCTCTCCTTAATAATATAGAAAAACAAAAAAGGATGCACTATCTGGCGCATCCTTTGCTTTCAATTCGTGGGCAAAAATACCCATGTTTTAGTGTTTTACTTGATTTCGATGTTCAAAGTTTCCTTCGCCTTCTCTTCTTCCGTCTTCTTCGGAATGTCGATGGTCAGCACGCCGTCGGTCATACCAGCGACAATCTTCGACTTTTCCACATTGTCAGGCAAAGAGAATCTCTGCTCAAACTTGCTGTAACTGAACTCCCTGCGGAGGTAGGTCTTCTTTTCGCCACCTTCCTTGGTCTCATTCTTTTTCTCCATGCTGATGACAATGTCACCATCGTGAGTCAGCTGGATCTTGAAGTCGTCCTTGGTCATGCCAGGAGCAGCAACTTCTACTTTGTACTCACTTTTGTCCTCCGAAACGTTGATGGCTGGTGTAGTACCGTGATATTTAATGGTTGGCATCCAGTTGTCATCGAAGAAATCGTTGAACAATGAAGGGATCCATCCCTGATTGCGTGTTGAATAAACTGTAGGCATCATAGTTTTGTCCTCCTTATTTATTTTAGTTAAACATTTAGTTCTGACCTTAACGCTAACTTTACTTTAACGTCGGTTCTGCCTATCATTAAGGCAACTTTCATGCCTAACTGCCACTTTGTCAACGCTTTTAAACTCCGTTAAACCTTCGACACCCCCATTTAAACTCCCTTAAATCTTCCTACTGACAACAGCTGACTTTTTGTCCAGTCTCTTCTTTCCCCTTTCATCCCCTTCCAGCGGGGAGGCTCTCCAATATTGCTTGGCATCCTTCTGATACATCACGCCAAGTTGCCTCGAAATTACCGGTGTACCAAGGGTCAGCCACATCGCCAGGACGTTGTGTATAGTCGAGCAGACGATGAATCTTATGTTCTGGGTCTCCTCCACTGATACGCTCCATATTGCGGATGTTCCACGTGTCCATACCGATGAGCAGGTCAAATTCTTCATAGTCACGCCAAGTCATCTGACGTGCTGTTTTACCCTTGCACGAGAGGCCGTGCTCTGCCAGTTTCTGACGAGCAGGAGGATAGACAGGATTGCCCAGTTCTTCTGTTGAAGTGGCTGCCGACTCGATGTAGAACTCCTGTTCCCGACCAGCCTTTTTCACGAGGTCTTTCATTACAAACTCTGCCATCGGGCTTCTGCAAATGTTTCCGTGACACACAAAAAGAATACGTTTCATCTTATTGGGATATTTGTTGCTGCAAAAATAAGGAAACTTTTCCGATTCTCCAAATCATCTTTCAAATATCTTTGAGAGAATTCTCTAAGTCAGTATAAAGTAAAACATATCATTTTACCGAGTAATATATATTGTTTTACCAAGTAAGAACTATGGTTTTGCAAAATAAAACCATAGTTCTTACTTTCATTTGAATTGATATAGTGGTTGAATTATGTGGACTTACTTGATGTCACCAATCTTCTCCAAAACGAAGTCGGTGGCAGAGAAGAAGCCTATTCCGGTCTGTTTGTTCGTGTTGTTCACCTTCACACCATAGATGATTTTGGCAGGCTTTTCCACCTTGATGCTGTCGATATAGACATAGCTCCAGCCATAACCATGACTACCGTTAGCTTCGACAATCTTATCTTTGTCAATCTTGGAGATTCTACCAACCAATTCTTTCAACACAGGGTCATTCAAATACGAGGGATCATCGCTCTGATAAAAACCTTGCTCCAGACCAATCGTTTCCCAAATGTTTCCTATTTGAGTACCATAGTTGGGTATCTTTACAGATTCATTAAACAAGCTAACCTGTCCTGTCGTATCCTTCTCTTCCACAAAGATAAAGCTCTCGTCGTTGTCTGCTCTTACAGCAGCACTGAGGCGATAGATGCCAGAACCCACCGTTTCTTCCTTTTCTGCTTGATAGGTGTAAGGATTATGACCAGCACAAGCATCGAGATAGCGGGTGAGGTCACCTGTCATATACTCGCCATTGTAGGTGTAACGATCTATTCCATCAGCCTTTACGAGTACCCAATCCCCATTCTTGAAGAAATTCCAGTCATCGTCGTTAAAGACAAAGCCAAAGTGAGTGTGTTCTTTCTTCCACGCTGCCTGTTCTGTGTTCCAACGGGTTGTCTGCGTCTTGGCCAACTGAGCTACAGCATAGATTGTGTTTCCAATAAAGCCAACCACAGATACCACCCATAGGATGAACCACATCAAACGCTGTTTGCCCTTCATCGCAGGGGTCTTGCCAAACGAACTTGCTGCTGCATGGATGGAACAATAGAGCAGGATGCCAATGGACACCAACAACAGGATACCACTAATAACTGCTGGAATAAAAATGGCATTCAGATCCTCTGTTACATGAACATTCCACCAAGAATCTGCCATCGTTTCTGAAGCTGCCACAAATGCCACAAAGAAGCAAAGTGCCACAATCAAACCGATGGTTAAAGACATACTTAAACCCACACAAATCACGCCTAAGAGAATGTCCCAAAATGAGATACCATTCTTCTTCTCTTTCGAAAGATCTACACCCTGCACAACCTCAGATAAGTTCTGGGGATTCACCTCCTTACCTCTCATCATCAGCACATCTTCAGCCGTTTTTGTTTCAGGATTGAAGATGGCAACCAGCAAATAAACAAGTAACGGAAGGAAAGCGAAAGGTATTGAGAATATGCTGATTGGCAGTGCCACAACGCCAAAGAGAACACCAAATATGCCGTCAAATACAATCCAAAGCACACTCAAAAGCACAAAGCCCCAACGCCATCCGTTCGCACTTCCGCCAAAATAGTTGGCGCATCCTGACAGCACACCTGCCAGCACCTTGTTCTGCGAGTCGCGGAAGAATTTCTTGGTAGGCAATGGCTTCTTGTTCCCAGTGTTTGCCGAAAAGCCAGCCTTTCCTGCATATTCTGCATTCTCGCCTGCAATTTCTTCCACTTTTCCAATCTGCTCAATCACACCCTGCACGTGCTCGATGGTGATGGCCTCGATGCCATTTGATTTCAGGTCATCAAACAGTTCTGCGATACGCGCCTCAATGTCGTCGGCAGTTTCTTCGCCACCCTCTTGCTTCTTGAAGTAGTTACGCAAGGTGTCTGTGTAGTGGCTCAGCAATTCGTATGCGTCTTCATCGATCTGATAAAGTCTGCCACAAAGATTGATGGTAATATTCTTTTTCATTGTTGTTATGTTTTTTGTGATGATTACAAGTTTCCTTTCAATTGATAATAAGCAGCCGTTAAGGCAAACAATTTGATAGCCGCAGCAAAGTACACTCCGACGCAACAGCAACAGAGACCCAAAATGAGGATGCCCATCATAATGATGCCCAAGCCCAACAAGGAGAGGGTGTTGCCCGATGACATGTTCCACGCGGCACTGATAGACTCAAAGATGCCTGCCTCTGGATGCTCCACTTGATAGACAGGAGCCAAGATGATGCGGGGAGCCACGAAAAAATATGGAACGAAACAACACAACGCGGAAACAAAGAGAATGATGTTTGTGATAATTTCCACTGCAAATACCTTCAAATACACAGTAAAAGGCAGTTTGAAGGCGTCAAACGTCACCTCGGAGAAACGCCCTGCCATCAATCCGAGTGCAAGATTGTAGAGACCCACGCTAACAAGGAATTTCAAGATTGAGCCCAACATGCCGCCAAACCATACAACATGATTACCCGAACTCAATGTTTGTACAATATTTCCCGCATCTTGCCAGTCGCCCCTACTGATTGCCTCACCAAGAGCCTGAGAAGAGTCATAATTATAACTGAAGGTAGGAGTTGATATATGTCCCAAACCACCTGCCAACACACCTACCAACAGATAGATAACAGCGATGAGCAGACCGTGTTTCTTTGCATATTCCCAAGCAGTGTTGACAGCATTGCCGATTTCCAACGAATAACTTGCCATAATCTTTATATCTTTTTATTATAAATGTATGCTTACTTTATTAAATTAAGAATTCTCCAAGTGCGTAGGCTGGTCTATAGCAACCTCCTGCTTTTCAAATTATGCACCGTACTTTCCAGTTCACCCCAAGCTGCATCCAATTGCTCCAAGGTTTCTTTACCTTCATCAGTCAGTACATAATACTTGCGAGGAGGCCCCTGAGTGCTCTCCTGCCATTCGTAACCCAGCAAACCGTCATTCTTCAGTCGGGTGAGCAACGGATATAACGTGCCTTCCACGACCAAGAGGTTCGCTTCTTTCAAACGCCTGATGATGTCAGAAGTATAGTATGCTTTCTCATTGAGCAGCAACATAATGCAGTACTCCAGCATACCCTTCCTCATCTGTGATTTTGCATTGTCAACATTCATATGAGTAGTGATTAAACAGTTTTGTTTTCTTGATTTCCGCTGCAAAGTTAGGTAAAACATAAATACCTTGCAATACATAGTACTGTATTTTAACATGAATTAACAGGAAGGGGACGGGTTGGGAGGTGCAAGATGCACAAAAAAGAACCCACTCAAGCAAGTGGGTTCTTTTTTTCATTGTTTTTATACTTTGTCAATATCTTCACCATTTGTCAACCCAGCGGATGACGGGTACGTCTTGATCGTCGAACTCGATGGGAAGCCAGAGGTGCATGCTCTGGGAGAGGTGGCGGGGATTCCATATGTCAGCCATAAAGATGGTTTTGCCGTACATCTGATAAATGTAGGTACCTTGTGCACCGAAGGTCCTGTTGGCTGGCTCATTGCGATAACCTGTGGCTGTGCCGACGAATGGAGTGGGGTGCTGTTTCCAAGGTCCCCAGATGCTCTTGGCGCTGAACATGCGGGCCTCGTTAGGTGACCAACCTGTGCATCCTGAGCAGATAAGCCAGTAGGTGCCGTTGTGCTTGAAAATGCAAGGGGCTTCGTTCTGTCCGCCTGGAGCCACCATATTGTATTTGCCTGTGAAGTTAAGATAATCGTCAGTCAACTCACTGACCAGCAGCGTGAGGTTCTCTTGTGAAGAAGTGATGTGGTAGGCCTTCCCATCATCATCTATATACACCGTCATGTCGCGGCTCATCTGACCACCCTTCATGTCGCGCCACAGATACATGCCCTTGTTCACCTCGCGTCGCCATGCGTCACTCCACCATTCCTTCCACTGGGAGGCATCCGTCTGCTGTGCCGCCTTAATGGCTTGCTCATTCATGTCAAACGGCCATTGATTAGCGTGGATGCGCTGACTGCGGAGGAATTGGAATGGACCTGTGGGGGAGTCGCTGACAGCAAAGGCAACACGTGCGGCATCGTAACCACGTCCTTTCAGTTCGAGGTGGAAAAGCATCACAAACTTCTTGGTCTTTGGGTTGTAGAGCACTTTGGGGCGCTCCATGATGCAACCCTTTTCGATGTCATGTCCTGCCTCTTGGCTCGTCGCCAGAGCAACACCCTCGTTCTTCCATGTTTTCAGGTCGGAAGAGGAATAGACCGAGATGCCTGTTTCCGTACTGCCACCGCTATATGGACGGTTTTCGCCATACCAATAAAAAGTATCGCCATATTGGATGATGTTACCGCCGTGCGCATTGATGTGCTGACCATCGGTATCCATCCACAACTGGCCATTCACGTGTTCTTGTGCTTGTGTTTGAGTGGACAAAAGCAGAACCATGCAGCACAAGGCAAGACTCTTTGTCCGCTGTAATAGTTTCATATCGTGTAATTGGTGGTGCAGCGTTATTTTTTCAGTACCACGTTGATCATCTTGCCGGGCACGACGATGACTTTGGCAACTGTGAAACCTTCCATCCACTTGGCTGATTGTGGATTGGAGAGGGCAGCCTTTTCAGCATCCTCCTTCGTCACATCGGCTGGGAATTCCATTGGGAAACGTGCCTTGCCGTTGAAGGCCACCATCATCTTCACAGAATCCTCTTTGAGATAATCCTCATTGAAGGCAGGCCAAGGAGCATCGCAAACGGAGGTGTTGTGACCCAACAGGTGCCAAAGTTCTTCGGCAAGGTGAGGACAGAACGGAGCCAAGAGAATGGTGAGTGCTTCCTTCACCTCATGGTTTTCGCTCTTCAACTTCGTCAGTTCGTTGAGGCACACCATGAAGGCTGCGATGGAAGTGTTGTAAGAGAATACTTCGATGTCGGCAGTCACCTTCTTGATGAGGGTGTGGAGGGCTTTGAGTTCCTCCTTGGAGGCAGCACCATCGGTTGCATTGATAGTTCCGTCTTCGTTGGTCATGAATTTCCACAACTTCTTCAAGAATCGGTGGCAACCATCAATACCATTAGTATCCCAAGGCTTGCTCTGCTCCACAGGACCGAGGAACATCTCGTAGAGGCGCAAGGTGTCAGCACCAAACTTCTCCACAATCATGTCGGGGTTGACCACATTGAACATCGACTTCGACATCTTCTCCACAGCCCATCCGCAGATGTACTTACCTTCGTCATTGAGGATAAACTCGGCTGTTTCATATTCAGGACGCCAAGCCTTGAAAGCCTCCACGTCGAGGATGTCAGCGCTTACGATATTCACATCCACATGGATAGGGGTCACGTCATAGCCTTCTTTCTTGTCGAAAGAGACAAACGTGTTCGTGTCCTTGATGCGATATACAAAGTTGCTTCGTCCCTGAATCATGCCTTGATTGATGAGTTTCTGGAAGGGCTCTTCCTTGCAAGAGATACCGAGGTCGAAGAGGAACTTGTTCCAGAAACGGCTATAAATCAAGTGGCCAGTTGCATGCTCGCTACCACCCACATAAAGATCCACATTCTGCCAATATTCGTCAGCCTCCTTGCTTACCAATGCTTCGTTGTTGTGGGGATCCATGTAACGGAGATAGTAAGCAGAGCTGCCTGCAAAACCTGGCATCGTATAGAGTTCGATGGGGAAGACCGTCTGATTGTCAATCTTGCTGTTCTCCACAATCTTCTTGTTCACCTCGTCCCAAGCCCAAACAGTGGCATTGCCCAGTGGTGGCTCGCCCGTCTCGGTAGGGAGGAACTTATCTACCTCTGGCAGTTCAATAGGCAGACACTCGGATGGAATCATTGTTGGAATGCCGTTCTTGTAATACACAGGGAAGGGTTCGCCCCAATAGCGCTGACGTGAGAAGATGGCATCACGCAGACGGTAGTTCACTTTCACACGACCGATGCCTGCTTCCTTTACATATTTCTTGGTGGCAGCAATGGCTTCCTTCACCGTCAAACCATTGAGAGAGAAATCAATGTAAGGCTTCACATCTTTGCGAGGCGAGTTCGTCACAATACCCTCCTTAGCATCATAGCTCTCCTCCGAGATGTCAGCCCCCTCAATGAGCGGGATGATAGGCAGATTGAAGTGCTTGGCAAAGGCATAGTCGCGACTGTCATGAGCAGGTACAGCCATGATAGCACCAGTACCATAACCAGCCAATACATACTCTGAAATCCAAATAGGGTTCTTCTCGCCTGTGAAAGGATTGATGGCATACGAGCCTGAGAACACACCCGTCACCTTGTGGTCAATCATGCGTTCACGCTCTGTACGTCCCTTCACATATTTAATATATGCATCCACCTCAGCCTTCTGTTCAGCCGTTGTCAACTTGGCCACCAACTCACTTTCAGGAGCCAGCACCATGAAGGTCACACCAAACATCGTGTCAGCACGGGTGGTGAAGATAGTGAAACTCTCGTCGCTGTCGGCAATCTGGAACTCCACCTCAGCACCTTCTGACCTTCCAATCCAGTTCTTCTGCGTCTCCTTGATAGAATCGCTCCACTGAATAGTCTCCAAGCCATCCAGCAATCGCTGTGCATAGGCACTCACACGGAGACACCACTGTCTCATCTTCTTTTGCTCCACAGGGAATCCACCACGCACACTCACGCCATCCACCACTTCATCATTCGCCAACACAGTGCCCAAACCAGCACACCAGTTCACCATCGTCTCGCCCATGAAAGCAATGCGGTAGTTCATCAGCGTGTCACTCTTTTGCTTCTCGTCCATCGCCTTCCACTCATCGGCAGTGAACGAGAGGTTCTCCGTCTGAGCCACATCAAGGTCTTCCGTTCCTTTTTCCTCAAAACGTTCAATCAACTTTTCAATAGGCTGAGCTGATTGGCATTTGTTGCAGAAGAACGAGTTGAACATCTTTTGGAACGCCCATTGTGTCCACTTGTAATAGTCAGGCGTGCAAGTCCTCACCTCTCTGTCCCAATCGAAGCAGAAGCCAATCTTGTCCAACTGCTCACGATAGCGATCGATGTTCTGGAAGGTCGTCTTTTCAGGATGCTGTCCTGTCTGGATGGCATACTGCTCAGCAGGCAGACCATAGGCATCATAGCCCATCGGGTTCAGCACATTGAAGCCTTGCAGACGCTTATATCTGGCATAGATATCGCTGGCGATATAGCCCAATGGGTGTCCCACATGCAAACCCGCTCCGCTCGGATAGGGAAACATATTCAGCACATAAAACTTAGGCTTGCTCTGATCCTCGACAACCTTGTAGGTCTGTTCTTCCACCCACTTCTGTTGCCACTTCTTCTCAATCTCTCTAAAATTGTATTCCATTTGAGTTCAGTGATTTAAATTTCGGGTGCAAAGTTACGAAGAATATTTGAACTTTCCTACACCTTTCACTCTTCTTTTGATTTTGCAGGCTTCCTTTTCGATTCGGGTAACACCTTGCAGGTATCATTCTCCCAGAATCTGCTCGGCATGCTCCTTGGTCTTCACCTGCTTGCCAGCAAAGATGTTTTCGATCACGCCTTCCTCGTTGATGATGAAGGTGGTACGAATCGTGCCCATCGTTTTCTTGCCGTACATGTTCTTCTCGCCCCAAGCTCCCATCGCCTCCAAGAGCGTGTGATCCACATCGGCAATCAGCGGGAATGGCAGCGAGTGCTTCTCCTTGAACTTCACATGCGAGGCAGCAGAGTCCTTGCTCACGCCTACCACCTCATAGCCTGCTCCTTGCAGCTCCCCATAGCGATCTCTCAAACTGCAAGCCTCGGCAGTGCATCCGCTCGTGTTGTCCTTCGGATAGAAATACAGCACCAGCTTCCTGCCCTTGTAATCACTCAAACGGACCTCTCGTCCCTGTTCGTCCTTGCCCAATACCTCGGGCGCACGGTCTCCAATTTTCATATTGATATCAGTTTTTTAGTTGCCAATGTGTTAGTCTTGCTTCACCCAAATCAGTTCCTCCGTTTTATAGCCGCGACGTTTCGCTTCGTTGAGGATGGAGTCTTTCACATCATCAGCGAGTTTCGGTGTACGAGAGAGAATCCAGAGATAGTCATCACTGCCGCTACCTACAAGTGCATACTGATAGGCGGAATCAAGCATCATGACACGATAGTCAGAATAAAAAGGCCAGAAGAAAGACACTCGCAACAGCGCAGGCGTATCAGTCAACTGACCCTTCCCCCTCGCTTCTGCCGGCTCACCATCCTTGACACCTGTGTTCAGCACGTCGATATCTCCATCCTCACGTAAAGTATAGGTTGCTTTCGTCTGCTCCATACCACGTTCAAACTTGTGGTCAAAGCGGGCAATCTCATACCATGTGCCGAGATAACGGTTCACGTCAAGCTCTTCCACCACCGAATTATCGACCGTTAATTGGCTGCACCCCACTATCAGGGCAACCAGCACCATCATCATTGAAATCCTTTTCATACTTCTATTTGATTGAAATGCCCCAAACAAGTTCCTCATGAAATCGTTCATAATCGTCGGTTTTGAGTTGAATTTATATCGCAAATTTACAGATTCTTCCTAAATCAAACAAAAGATACTACAGAAAAATGTATATTTGCAACTGAAATCTATGGATAGAGCTACGTTTGAAAGTCAGAAAGCATTTGCCGGGGAGAAGAAACCCTCGATGCAACGACGCTGTGTGGATCATGACTACACGGCACGGCGCATGTATATGATCACGATGGTGACGGAGGAACGGAAGCCCCTCTTCGGGAGGGTAGTGGGGCACAGCGAAGCGGTAGAGCCATCGCCAGAGGCACCTCACATCGAGCTGTCACCTTTGGGAAAGATTGTGGCGCAGATTTGGCAAACGATTGGGAACTATCATCCAGAGGTGAAAGTGTTGGCACTACAGATGATGCCTGACCATCTGCATGCTGTCCTCTTTGTGAAGGAGAAGATGGAGAAGCCGTTGGGGAAGGTGCTGCTGGGTGTGAAGCAGGCTTGCAACCAAGCGTTCCGCAAATTAATGCCCGTGGAGTTTGTTGCTGTGTCACAGCAACACGCACAACAGGAACGAGGCAACGGGCTCCTCTTCGCGAAAGGCTTTAATGACCAGATCCTGCTGAGGGATGGACAGCTGGAGCGCTGGCTCAACTACCTGAGGGATAACCCTCGCCGACTGCTGATGAAACGCGAGAACCCTGACCTCTTTCGGGTGCAGAGGGGACTGACTTATGCTGGGCAAACCTTCTCAGCTATCGGCAACCGCTTTCTGTTGGAACGACCGCTGAAGTTGCAGGTACAATGCTCGCGAAGCATCAGCGAAGCCGACCTGCAGGCGAAACTCAATGATTGCCTTCGTGCAGCCCGTCAAGGGGCAGTGCTCGTATCGCCTTCCATCTCGAAGGGAGAGAAAGCCATTATGCGAGCCGCCTTCGATGAAGGGCTGCCGCTGATTTATCTGCAAGAGAATGGCTTCACCGATTTGGCAAAACCTGGTGGTCAGCGGATGGATGCCTGCGCCAGAGGGCAGCTGCTGATTCTTGCCCCTTGGGAGCACCATAATGAGAAGAAGACCATCGGGCGGGGTCAATGCTTGCAGCTGAACGAGATGGCGAGGATGATTTGTGAGGGGAAATAGAGGAAAGAGGTAGGAGAGGGGAGAGACCGCGTCGGGTCTATCGTCGTGCCACGACGATATGCAGAACGGCAAGCAGAATAAAAAAGCACCGCAGAACTACTCTGCGGTGCTCTTTTATATATAATAATGTGTACTTACTAACTTGTCGCCAGTAATTAATCGGCCAGTTTTGCCTTGATGAACTCGCGGTTCAGGCGGGCGATGTTGGCGATGGTTTCGCACTTAGGGCAAACGGCCTCGCAGGCACGGGTGTTGGTGCAGTTACCGAAACCGAGTTCGTCCATCTTGGCTACCATTGCTTTGGCACGACGGGCTGCCTCTACGCGACCTTGGGGAAGGAGAGCGAGCTGGCTAACCTTCGAGGAAACGAAGAGCATAGCAGAACCGTTCTTGCAAGCGGCGACGCAAGCACCACAACCGATGCAGCTGGCGCAGTCCATTGCCTCGTCAGCATCCTCCTTGGGGATGAGGATGGCGTTGGCATCCTGTGGAGCGCCGGTGCGGACGGTGGTGTAGCCACCTGCCTGGATGATCTTGTCGAAGGCGGTGCGGTCGACCATGCAGTCCTTGATGACTGGGAAACCAGCCGAGCGCCAAGGCTCGATGGTGATGACGTCACCCTCGTTGAACTTGCGCATGTAGAGCTGGCAAGTGGTGGCTCCACGCTCGGTCTTGCCGTGAGGCGTACCGTTGATGTAGAGCGAGCACATGCCGCAGATGCCCTCGCGGCAGTCGTGGTCGAACACGAAAGGCTCTTTGCCTTCCTCAATCAACTGCTCGTTGAGGATGTCGAGCATCTCGAGGAATGAGGTGTCGCCAGGGATGTCCTTCATTACCTTCTCTTCAAAATGACCCGCATCTTTCGGACCATTCTGCTTCCAGTATTTTACTGTGAATGATTTTAATACTTTTTCAGCCATGGTGATTAGTTCTTATAGTTACGGGTTTGTACTTTGATTGCTTCGTATTCGAGTGGCTCCTTGATGAGTGTTGGAGCGGCAGCGTCGGTGCCCTCGTACTTCCAGCAGCCCACATAGAAGAAGTTCTTGTCGTCGCGCTTGGCTTCGCCTTCCTCTGTCTGGTGCTCCTCGCGGAAGTGACCACCACAAGACTCCTCACGAGAGAGGGCGTCGTAAGCGATGAGCTTGCCCATGGTGATGAAGTCGTCGAGGTGGATGGCCTTGTCGAGCTCCACATTGAGACCTTCGCGGTTGCCTGGGATGAAGAGGTTGGTGTCGAATTCCTTGCGGAGTTCGTCGATGAGCTTGATGCCCTTTTCGAGACCTTCCTTCGTACGACCCATGCCGATGTACTCCCAGCAGATGTGGCCGAGTTCCTTGTGGATGGAGTCAACAGAACGCTTACCCTTGATGTTCATGAGCTTCTGGATGCGCTCCTCAGTAGCCTTTTCCACCTCAGCGAACTCAGGTGCATCGGTAGAGATGCGTGGCCAGATGCTCTGGTCAGCGAGGTAATTCTGGATGGTGTAAGGCAATACGAAGTAACCATCGGCAAGACCCTGCATGAGGGCAGATGCACCGAGGCGGTTGGCTCCGTGGTCAGAGAAGTTACATTCACCAATAGCGAAGAGGCCAGGGATAGAAGTCTGGAGTTCGTAGTCAACCCAGATACCACCCATTGTGTAGTGGATAGCAGGGAAGATCATCATTGGGTTATAGTAATCCATGCCGTTCACAGTCGCACGCTTTTCGCCTGGATTCACATCGGTGATCTCCTCGTACATGTCGAAGAGGTTGCCATAACGCTGACGAATCACGTCGATGCCAAGACGCTGGATGGACTCAGAGAAGTCGAGGTAAACGGCGAGACCTGTGTTGTTCACACCGAAGCCCTTGTCGCAACGCTCCTTCGCAGCACGAGATGCCACGTCACGAGGAACGAGGTTACCGAATGCTGGGTAGCGGCGCTCCAGATAGTAGTCGCGGTCTTCCTCTGGAATTTCCCAACCTTCCTTCGTGCCTGCCTGCAATGCCTTTGCATCTTCGAGCTTCTTGGGCACCCAGATACGACCGTCGTTACGCAGAGACTCTGACATCAGGGTCAGCTTTGACTGCTTGTCGCCGTGTACAGGAATACAAGTGGGGTGAATCTGCACGTAGCAAGGATTTGCGAAGTAAGCGCCCTTGCGGTAGCATGCCATCGCTGCAGACACGTTGCAACCCATTGCATTCGTAGAGAGGAAATATGTGTTGCCGTAACCACCTGTTGCGATCACGACTGCATTGGCAGAGAAACGCTCCAACTTACCAGTCACGAGGTTCTTGGCGATGATACCGCGAGCCTTGCCGTCGATGATCACCACGTCGAGCATCTCATAACGAGTGTAGAGCTTCACCTTGCCAGCGTTCACCTGAGCAGAGAGTGCGGAGTAAGCACCAAGGAGGAGCTGCTGACCAGTCTGACCTTTGGCGTAGAAAGTACGGCTCACCTGAGCACCACCGAAAGAACGGTTGGCGAGTGTGCCACCATACTCACGAGCGAAAGGAACGCCCTGAGCCACACATTGGTCGATGATGGAGTTAGACACCTCAGCCAGACGATACACGTTGGCCTCACGAGCACGGTAGTCACCGCCCTTCACGGTGTCGTAGAACAGACGATAGACAGAGTCGCCATCGTTCTGATAGTTCTTGGCTGCATTGATACCACCTTGTGCAGCGATGGAGTGAGCACGACGGGGAGAGTCCTGAATGCAGAAATTGAGCACGTTGAAGCCCATCTCACCAAGAGATGCGGCTGCCGAAGCACCTGCCAAACCCGTACCAACGACGATGACATCGAGCTTCAGCTTATTCTTTGGGTTCACCAGACGCTGGTGTGCTTTATAGTTCGACCACTTCTCAGCAACTGGTCCCTCAGGAATTTTTGAATCGATATTGATTGCCATAATTTGATTTCCAATTTTAAGATTTACAAATTACAATTTTTTACTTACAATGCCTTTTCTCGCCATATAGCAGATGGTACATCGTAAATGGTCAAATTGTACATGAATATTACATCCAGAAAGGAACGACCTTGCCTTCGCAACCGCCGAGGCAGTCGGGGCAGACATAGAATGCGATAGCCACGATGGCAAACATAGCCATCACGACAGTAGCCCAAATCTGACCGATCATCTTCCAGCGGCAGAACCATACGTGACCGCTCAAACCGAGTGTCTGGAAGCCTGACCAGATGCCGTGCGTGAGGTGGAACCAGATGGCAGTAAGCCAAATGAGGTAGATAACCACATAAATAGGATTGGCGAAAGTGGTCTTGATCCACTCGAAACCATCAGTTGGGCTGATGCTGTTCTGAATCTCGGCAATTTCCGCAAACATCATGTTGTACCAGAAGTTGAACAGGTGAAGCAACAAACCCAGCACCACGATGATGCCCAGCACCAGCATGTTCTGGCTTGCCCATTCCACCTTGCCAGGCTTGTCAGTGATGGCATACTTGTTGTTGCCACGAGCCTTTTGGTTCTGGAATGTGAGAATGAAGGCGTAGATGATGTGAATGACCACCAGCGCACCCAAAGCACAGGTAGCTGCAATAGCATACCAGTTGGAGCCCAGCAATTCACAAATCTGGTTGTACGCCTCTGCACTGAAAAGTGCCACAACGTTCATGCATCCATGAAACGTCAGGAAGAGAACAAGCGCCAAGCCGGTCACCGACATGATCACCTTCCTTCCGATTGAAGAGTTACATAACCACATAAAATGTTTAAGAATTTAAGTTATTAATTTGAGTTTTTGTAGTGTTTTGCAAATGATGTAACTGCAAAAATACCTTAATTTCCCCAAACACCCAAACCTTTTCAGGAAAAAGTGTGTTTTTTAGCCTCATTTTCTTTCTCTCTCCCCCTTTTTCCGCCTCCAATACCCATTTATATTTATATAATATGTACGAAAGCCCTATGTCTGAATGCACGGAAAACCCATACCAATACACGCTTAACAACCCCCTCATCCACCCTTCCTTCCAATCCCCAAAATCACCCCTCCCCAAAAACTGTGTGCGCACACAGAAAAAAGCCTGTTTTGTTGTGTGTGCGTACACAAATTTTGATTTATGTCAACAAAAGACAGTTTTTCCATCGATTTTCTTGCTTTTTTGTTGGTCACTATTTGAAAACCCCGTACCTTTGCATCGTCAAACAAAAGGAACGGCAAGTGAGCCACTTCCAAGACAACAAAAAGACGACAACACAAAAGGTAAAAAGATAAAAGCAAACAGGTTAGTTTTCTATCATATAGGTTTTGGTAAAGGTATTAGATTTAGGTTAGTAAAAGATTGTTATTTAGGAGTTAGGTCTTTGTGAAAAGCCCTCCTCCAATTTTTTGAACTTCCAGCCGCAAGGCTCCAACATATAAAGGTAAAAAGATTTAGTTAATAGAATTGGTTTAGTTAAACATTAAACAAAGTATTAATTGATTAAAGAAAGGAGATTGTTTTATGGAAACTATGACGATTATCGCAGTTGCTATCGTAGCCGTAGCTGCTATCGCAAGCAACATTTCAATCTTCAAATAATTGAGATTGAAACCTATTCCGTAAAAAAACTCAGTGCAATTTGGCACTTGAGTTTTCCCCGGAGGAGAGAGAAACAAAAGCATTCAAACAACAAATAAAAGGGCGGTGAATCCAATCGGGTTCACCGCTTTCTCTTTGTCCACCTTTTGGGGAATATTTGCGCCCTAACTAGGAAAATATTTTTTTCTAACTAGGCAGCAAAAATTGCTTCCCCCTAAGGGAAAATTTTGCAACCCCTAGGGGTAACAAAAAATACCCCTCAAAAAGAGCCGACGGCAAAAGACCAGATTGCCGACGGCAAAACGATGCTTTGCCGCCACCTCTTTCAATCGATGCCGTCGGAAGCGTTTTTGTTGACTCTCGAGAGTACAAGTGTAGCCTCCTCGTTGTAGCACTTGCAGGCTCTGGGTGTTGTGTTCGATATGACTAAGGTGTTTTCTTAGATAAGAGTATGCTATTCGCAGCAGCGGTCTCGAAATTATTCCAAAAAATCAAAATTATTGCCCAATAAGGCTTAATTATGCTGAGATAAAGGGGAACAACTGCGATGGAATCAATGCACATTATGAGAAAAGAGGGTCTTTTTAGCGTATTCCAAACCATTGTTTGGGGTATTTTAGCATATTTGACATTATAAATTCATAACTTTGCAAAAATGTTCAGAAAGGGAATGGAGAATATGAGCACATCTTTTAGGAGTGTCAGCAAAAGAGATTTGACAAGGTGGAGCATCCGAGTGATGATGCTCCTCGTGTGGGTTTGTGTCGGTTGTCGAAAGGAACAAAGGGAGGAACTGGAACAAAGGAATGAAGAAGAGTTGAGGTTAGAACGTGCAGGTCTGATAGACAGCACCTTATACCACACGGAGGCATTTATCGACAGTATGGGGTGGACAACAGACAGCATGACAAGTTGGAGGGAGCGCTTGGAGGCACTCTCTGCCGAAGCTTGGATGATGGTGGAGGATTCGACGGGATTGCTCATCAGCGCAAAAAATGCAGATGAGAGGATGTACCCCGCCAGCTTGACAAAGATGATGACTTGCCTGCTGACTTTGGAGCATGGAAAGATGAGCGATACGGTCAAGATAACCGATGATGTGTTTGTGACGAGAGATTCGAGGGTTCGGCCAAATGATGGTTATGAGGTGGGGAATCTTGTGCGTGAGATGATGATGCTGAGCGATAATGTAAGTGCCTACGCTTTGGCCAAGCAAGTGGGAGGAGACACCCTGACCTTTTTTAGGATGATGAATGAGAAAGCTGACTACTTGGGTATGGACGGCACGCACTTTGCCAATCCCAACGGTATGCCTAACGACAACAATTTTAGCACCGCCCGTGACCTGCTGAAACTGACTCGCTATTGTATGTATGACACTCTGTTTGCCCAAATTGTCGGTACTGCCTCCTTAGATATTCCTCTGACCGATGGGCGTCACATCCCTTGTCAGAATACGAACGCCTTGCTGATGAACTATGAGGGATGCCGAGGTGTGAAGACTGGCTACACCAAGAAGGCAGGGGCTTGCTTGGCTTCATGTGCCACCCGCAATGGAGTGACGTTGTATCTCATTCTGCTCAAGAGCAAAAGTTATTCGTCACGCTTCGATGAGTCTGCCGCTCTCTTGGATTATGGCTTCAAGACAATGGAAGTGTATCGCTCACGAATGGAGCCACGAGACCCTTCAAAGTGAACGAATGGAAAAGGAAAAGTCCTGTTGCGAAGCGTGACAATTGTGACAAAGGATACCCCATTTTTCGTGCTTTATGGTACAAAAAACATTAAAAAATGCACTTTTTAGGGTTGGGGAACAGAAAATCAGCGAAATAAACGCTATCTTTGCATGATTTTGTGCTTGCCTGCATACGCTTGTAGGTCAATATGTTTATGGGCATGTGGGTGAGACATAATAGTAGAGAATTATAATTACTAAATCTAAAAACAATAAAGACAATGAAAAAAATTATGATGATGGCAGCTGCTGTTGCAATGACTGCCATAACAATGGTTTCTTGTGACAAAAACGGTAGTGCCACTCTTAAGGACGGTGTTGACTCACTGGCTTATGATTGCGGCGTGTTCCAGTCAGAAGGTCTGAAGCAGTATGTGACCATGCAGCTCGGTATCGATTCTGCTTACATCGATGACTTCATCAAGGGTATGAAGGAAGGTGCCATGAACGAGGCTGACCCCAAGAAGGAGGCTTATCTGAGCGGTCTTGCTGTGGGCAAGGATGTACAGAATATGGCTAAGAGCCTGACACAGCAGGTGTATGGTGACGACTCTACGAAGAGCGTGAACGTGAAGACCCTCCTCGCAGGTTTCGAGGCAGGTCTGAAAGGTAAGGATGGTCGTACGGCTGAGCAGGCTTACAACGATTTCAACGACAAGTTGAAGCCTATACGTGAGGCTCAGCTTCTGAAGGAATATGGTGACAACAAGACGGCTGGCGAACAGTATCTGGCTGCGAACAAGAAGAAGGAAGGTGTGAAAGTTACCAAGAGCGGTTTGCAGTACAAGGTGCTGGTAGAAGGTACGGGCGCTCTTCCCACTAACACTTCGAAGGTGCAGGTGAACTATGAGGGCAAGTTGATTGACGGAACTGTGTTTGACAGCAGTTACGAGCGTAATATGCCTTTCACTGTCGATATGCGCATGCCTGGTGTTATCGAGGGTTGGGTTGAGGCTCTGAAGATGATGCCTGCTGGCTCGAAGTGGGAAGTGACTATTCCTTATGACTTGGCATACGGCTCACAGAACCAAGGTCCTATCAAGCCTTTCTCTACACTTATCTTTACAATTGAGGTATTGAAATAAAGTTGAGAATTTAGAGTTTAGCGTTAGAAGAAATGAAAAAGATTCTCACATTCACTTTAGCAGCGTTTGCAATGGCAAGCGCTGTTTTCGCTCAATCAGCGAAAGAGATGGCAGCGTTGGAAGCGAAGGCTAATACAACGGTTGATAAGGTGGCTGCCAAAGTCAAGAAAGCAGAAGATGCTGCTGCCTTGAAAGCATTCAAGGAGAAGCAGAAGGCTGATTTGGCTGCTTTTATCGAGGCGCAGAAGACGGGCAAGAAAGTGGCTGACAACGCAGGGGTCAAGATAGAGAAGCCTGCCTTGACCAATACTGACGAGGAAACGGCTTACTTCTTTGGCATCGCTCAGTCAAATGGTTTGAAAGAATATGCTACTGGGCAGTTAGGTGTGGATGAGGAACATCTCAGCAAGTTTGCCGAGGGTATTCTCAGTCGTGCCAACGCTGATCCCAACGATAAGGAAGCAGTTGCATTCAATGCTGGTAGCGAGATTGGTGGCAGAATTGTGGATATGACCAAGCAGTTCTCCAACGACTACTATACACCCGATGAGGGTAAGACCGTCAATCCTTACCTTGTGGCAAGCGGCATTGTGGTTGGCTTGCTGGGTCAGAATGATGTTCCTGTGGATAGTGCCGCTCAGGTGTTCCAGACACGTATGAATGAGCGTCAGGCAGCCAACAAGGAGAAACTTTATGGCGCGAATCGTGCAGCAGGTGAGAAGTTCCTCGAAGAAAATAAAACCAAGCCTGGTGTGGTGACTACAGCCAGCGGATTGCAGTACAAGATTATCACTCAGGGTACTGGCGAAAAGCCAAAGGCAAACCAGAAAGTGACGGTTGACTATGAGGGTCGTTTGGTGGACGGCAAGGTGTTCGACAGCAGTTATGAGCGTGGCAAGCCAGCTACTTTTGGTGTGACACAGGTGATTCCAGGTTGGACAGAAGCCTTGCAACTCATGCCAATGGGGTCAACTTGGGAACTTTACATCCCATACGAGTTGGGCTATGGCGATCGTGAGACAGGTGGTGACATCAAGCCTTATTCTGCCCTCATCTTCAAGGTGGAACTGAAAGGAATAGAATAGTTTAGAGACTATAATTTAGGGTTGAGAGTTTTATCAAAATGAAAAAATACAATATCATCAATAACGTAGTCGGTTGGGTGGTGTTCGCTATCGCGGCATTCACCTACTGTTCTACCATCGAACCTACGGCCAGTTTCTGGGACTGCCCTGAGTTCATCACCACTGCCTATAGGTTGGAAGTGGGTCACCCCCCTGGCGCACCTTTCTTCATGCTCTTCGGCAATTTCTTCTCCCTCTTTGCCGATGATGCTTCACAGGTGGCCAAGATGATTAACATCATGAGTGCCTTGCTGAGTGCAGGATGTATCTTGTTCCTCTTCTGGAGCGTGACACATCTGGCTAAGAAACTCTTGGTAAAAGATGATGAAGAACCATCAATGGGTCAGTTGCTGGCGGTGATGGGTAGTGGTATCGCTGGTGCCCTCATTTACACGTGGTCCGACACCTTCTGGTTTTCGGCTGTGGAAGGCGAGGTGTATGCTTTCTCCAGTTTCTTCACAGCACTCGTGTTCTGGCTCATCCTCAAGTGGGAAGATAATGCCGACCAGCCACACTCTGACCGCTGGCTCGTGTTCATTGCATACTTGGTGGGCTTGTCCATTGGTGTGCACCTCTTGAACTTGCTGTGTATTCCAGCCATCGTGCTCGTCTATTACTACAAGATGAGCAAGAATCCGACGGGTAAGGGTTCACTCCTCGTGTTGGGTGTTTCAGTCATCATCGTGGCTGCCGTGCTTTATGGTATCGTACCAGGCATCGTGAAGATTGGCGGTTGGTTCGAATTGCTGTTTGTCAATGAATTGGGAATGCCATACAACATCGGTCTCTACATCTACCTCACCCTGCTCGTCATCGCATTGGTATGGGCTTTGTGGGAAACCACTCAGGCAAAGAGCGAAAACCGCATGTACATTTCATTCATTGTCTGTACAGGATTGTTGGGTATTCCTTTCTATGGTCATGGTGTAGCATCAGTGGTGATTGGTATCATCGTGTTGGGCATCATTGCTGGTGTGCTCTTCTTCACCAAGAAGGCAACCCCACGCATTCTCAACACAGCCATCCTCTGTATGACCTTGATGACGGTAGGTTACAGTTCCTATGCCGTTATTGTCATCCGTTCCACAGCCAATCCTCCAATGGATCAGAATTCGCCAGAGGATGTGTTTACATTGGGTGAGTATTTAGGTCGTGAGCAATATGGTGAGCGTCCGCTTTTCTTTGGTCAGACTTACAAGTCACAGCCAGAAATCAAGGATAATGGTGATGGTTATCTCACCTACGCTACAGTGCAGGGCGCACCTGTCTATCAGCGCAAGGACAAGGAGAATGAGAACGAGAAGGATGAATACGTGAAGATTCGCGACAAGTTCTCTCTCAAATATCCCGCCAACCAATGTATGCTCTTCCCTCGCATCTACAGCGACGAACCCATACATGTGCAGGCTTACGAGTCGTGGTTGGGCGATGTAACTTATCATCCAGTGGAATATAGAATTCCTGGTCGTGAAACCCAAATGATTGAGATTCCTGGTCAGATTGACAACATCCGCTTCTTCCTCTCCTATCAGATGAACTGGATGTACTGGCGCTACTTCATGTGGAACTTTGCTGGTCGTCAAAACGACTTGCAGGGTAATGGTGAATTGGAGCACGGCAACTGGCTCTCTGGTTTCGATTGGCTCGACAATATGCGTCTGGGCAATCAGGATTTGTTGCCCTCTGATTTGAAGGAGAACAAGGGACACAACGTTTTCTTCTGTCTCCCACTCATTTTGGGTTTGCTGGGCTTCTTCTGGCAGGCATTCCGCGACAAGAAGGGCATTCAGCAGTTCTGGGTGGTGTTCTTCCTTTTCTTCATGACAGGTATCGCTATCGTGATTTACCTAAATCAGACACCCCTCCAGCCACGTGAGCGTGACTACGCCTATGCAGGTTCATTCTATGCGTTCTCTATGTGGTGTGGTTTGGGTATTGCAGCCATTTTCGAACTGCTCGGCAATTGGCTCGGCAAGAAAATGGAGAAGCGTATGGCAGGCGTCATAGCAGCCGTTGTAGGTCTTGTGCCTGCAATCGCTGTACCTTTGCAGATGGTGAGCCAGACGTGGGACGATCACGACCGTTCTGACCGTTATATGTGTCGCGACTTCGGCTTGAACTATCTTGAGACCATTCCACACGATGGTGTCATCTACACGAATGGTGATAACGACACCTTCCCACTTTGGTATAATGAAGATACTGAGGGTAAACGTACGGATGTGCGTGTTTGCAACCTCTCTTATTTGCAAACTGACTGGTACATAGACCAGATGAAGCGTCCAGCCTTCTCAGGCGAAGGTCAGTCAAGCCCACTCCCCATTTCATGGAAGCGCTACCAATACACCAGCGGTAAGCATGAGATGACAGACATCAATCCCGAAGTGTCCATCGGTGGTGGTTCGTTGACCATGAAAGACCTCATCAAAGAGGTGACTGTGCAAGACCCTGAATTGGCCAAGCGTCTGTGGGGCGACAACCCATTCGAATTGAGCACAGCCATCCACAAGTTCCTCTTGAAGGATTACGAAGGACTCTCAGAAAGCGATAAGGAACTGGTGGAAGCACTCCCTGCTTGCCTGCCTAGCGACACTCTTTATGTGCGTGTCGATAAGGAAGCCGTGAAACGTTCAGGCATGATGGCACCCACCGATACCTTAGGTAATATAGTTATTCCTGACCAGATGGTAATCAGTTTGGCAGGACAAGGACGTGTGTCGAAGAGTTTCATCATGATGCTTGAGATGATTGCACAGAGCAACTTCTCACGTCCACTCTATATGTCCACCACAGTAGGTTCCAGCAACTACGGCAACCTCTGGCGCCACTTCGTCTTGGAAGGTATGGCTTGGCGCATCACCCCATTCGTCTTCCCTGAGAACACGATGGTTCGTGGTGTGGTGAATTCAGTGGCCGACACTGAGAAGATGTACGACAACATGATGAACAAGTACAACTATGGTAACTTGAAGCAGCCAGACCTCTACATCGATGAGACCACGATGCGCATGTGCTACACCCATCGTCGTTGGTTCGCCACCCTCATCACCAGTTTGGTGAAAGAGGGCAAGAAGGACAAGGCGCTCAAGGCATTGGAGAAGTGCGAGACGGAGATTCCTGCGTACAATGTACCGCATGACATCAACAGTTCTTCCATCGACATTGCTGAGGCGTACATCTCTTGCGACAAACCTGAGAAGGCACTGCCTATCCTCGATGCAATGGAGAAGCACTCTGTAGAGTACATCAAGTGGTATCTGTCGCTGAGCAACGTATATTTCGCCAACAGCGCACGTGATTGCCATCAGGAAATCTATGCATTAGCAACGATTCAGGATATCTATAACAAACTTGCAGAGGCTAGCAACACCAAACAAGGTGACTACGAAAAGAAAGCGATGCAAATTGAAGATAACCTGCAGAAACTATATAGCGCTTTTCTCACAAAGTGTGACGGCGCAGGCATCCAGTTACAGTAATGATTATTGAACAACCCACCAAATGGTTGAGATGGCTCTATCCCAGTGCCATCTGGAGAATGGACCCAACGGAGAAGGCGGTTTATCTGACCTTCGACGATGGGCCCATCCCCGAATCAACCCCTTGGCTGATTGAGACGCTCGATCGTTACAACGTGAAGGCGACTTTCTTCATGGTGGGTGACAATGTTAGGAAATATCCTGAACTGCTGGAACTCATCCGTTCTCATGGGCATCGTTTAGGCAATCACACCTACAACCACATTGGTGGCATCACAGTGTCAAGCAAACGCTATCTGCGCAATGCCAACGAAGCCGACAAACTGATTAGTTCCAATCTTTTCCGTCCTCCAAGAGGATGGATGCGTAACGCCCAATACATTCGCCTTCGCCGGCACTACACAATCATCATGTGGGATTTGGTTACACGTGACTACTCCAAACGACTCACCGCTGAAGAAGTGTATGAGAACGTAAAGAAGTACACACGTAACGGTTCCATCATCACTTTCCACGATTCCCTTCGAAGTATCGACAAACTCAAGAAGATACTCCCAAAATGCATAGAGTGGCTACGTGATGAAGGTTATGAATTTAAAGTTTTTGACGAGAATTTGCATCATTCCCGTCATTTGAAATAGAGGAGTACCCATCGAGTACTCCTCTTCTTCATTTATTTTGATGATTCACCTTCTTTATTCGTCGTCATCAAGGATGATTTTTGCTTTTCCACCTTTCTGGATTTTCTCCTCAGGCTTGTCGGTCACGCAAATGGGAACTTCCTTCTTTATGCTTTGGTCGAGGGAGATGAGCGTTTCGGTGGAATCCACACCTGTGATGCCCTGAATCTTGCGATTGAGCAAATCCATCAGTTGCTCGTTGTCGCGAGCATAGAGTTTTACGAGCATAGTGTAAGGTCCAGTGGTATAATGGCACTCTACAATCTCGGGGATTTTGTTGAGTTCACTCACCACCCGTTCATACATGGAACCTTTCTCCAAACGGATGCCCACATAAGTACAGGTTTTGTAACCAAGGCTCTTGGGGTTGATGACATAACCTGAACCAACGATGACGTTGGTGTCAATCAGACGTTGTACACGCTGATGGATGGCTGCACGTGAAACGCCACATACAGCAGCGACATCTTTAAAAGGTATACGAGCATTGGCGGAGATAATCTCCATGATTTGCTTGTCAAGTTTATCTATCTTTTCCATATTAAGAACAAATTGTAAACAAAAGTAAGAGTATTTTTTCTATTTGTCAAAGAAAAAAGAGAAAAAATGAAGAAAAAGGTGAAAAATAATGGAAAAGTGCTATCAAATGTGAAATGAATGTGCTATTTTTGCATAAAATAAGAAGAGATATATGAAAACATTGGTTTTTGCCAGCAACAACGCACACAAGTTGGAAGAGATACGTGCCATCTTGGGCGACCAGTATGAAGTGAAAAGCCTTAAAGACATCGGTTGCGAATCGGACATTCCTGAAACGGGAACCACCTTCCGTGAGAATGCTTTGCAGAAAGCTTCTTACGTGAAAGAACATTTCGGTTTTGACTGCTTTGCCGATGATTCAGGGCTTCAGGTGGAAGCATTGAATGGAGAACCTGGTGTGTATTCTGCCCGCTATGCCATAAAGAATGGTGTGAAGTTCGAGGTCAGTAAGGATGAAGCTAATATGGATGTATTGCTTAACAAGTTGGTCAACGAGACCAATCGAAGGGCATGTTTCCGTACATCTGTGGCTTTGATTTATCAGGGAGAGACCCATTTCTTCGATGGTATAGTAAAGGGGTGCATCCTCCGCGAGAAACGTGGTAATGGTGGTTTTGGCTACGATCCCATCTTCATCCCCGATGGTTACGATAAAACCTTTGCAGAACTTGGTAATGAAGTGAAGAACAGCATCAGTCATCGTGCCAGAGCGGTGGCTCAATTGGCAACATTCTTGAAGAACTGAATAAAGAATTGAAATTATGGCAAAGAAGGAAGAATTGACACCCATGATGAAGCAGTTCTACGATTTCAAGGCGAAGCATCCAGATGCTTTGCTGCTGTTTCGTTGTGGTGACTTCTACGAAACCTATAATGAGGATGCTGCTGTGGCGTCGGAAATATTGGGCATTACGCTGACGAAGCGGAGCAGTGTGGCGGGTACGTCTGCCAGTGGTACGGCAATGGCGGGTTTTCCTTATCATGCGTTGGATTCCTATCTGCCGAAATTGGTTCGGGCAGGGAAACGTGTGGCGATTTGCGACCAGTTGGAAGATCCGAAGTTGACGAAGAAGTTGGTGAAACGAGGTATCACGGAATTGGTGACACCTGGTGTGGCATTGACGGATAATATATTGAGCACGAAGGAGAATAATTTTCTGGCATCCGTGCATTTTGGTAAGACGGCTTGTGGCTTGGCATTGTTGGATATTTCGACGGGTGAGTTCCTGACGGCGGAGGGCACAACAGATTATGTTGAGAAGCTCTTGACGAACTTTTCCCCTAAGGAGATTTTGTTTGAACGTGGCAAGCGTCCGATGTTTGAAGGGAATTTTGGCAGCAAGTTCTTTACTTATGAATTGGATGACTGGATTTATACGGATGATGCGGCTCGGAAGAAACTCTTGTCGCACTTCGGCACAAAGAATCTCAAGGGCTATGGCGTGGAACATCTGAAGAACGGCATAGTAGCTGCTGGTGCCGTGCTGTATTATTTGGAACAGACGTTGCACACGCACATTTCGCATATCCGAAGCATTCGCCAGATTGAGGAGAATAAGCATGTGAGGATGGATAAGTTCACGGTGAGGAGTTTGGAGCTTTTGGGCACGATGAACGAGGGTGGCAATAGCCTTCTTTCCGTCATTGACAAGACGGTGAGTCCGATGGGTGCGAGAATGCTACGCCGATGGATTGTCTTCCCGCTGAAAGATGTGAAGCCAATTGTAGAGCGTCAGAACGTAGTGGAGCACTTCTTCCGTGAGCCAGAACTGAGGGATGCCATCGAAGAACTCCTACATCAGATAGGTGATTTGGAGCGCATCGCGAGTAAGGTGGCAGTAGGGCGTGTGAATCCTCGTGAGATGGTTCAGTTGATGCAGGCATTGAAGGCGATTGAGCCTATTAGGAACCTGTGTATACTGGCAAACAACGAGAGTCTGCAGCGGATGGGTGAGCAACTGGATGCTTGCCTTGCTTTGCGTGACAGGATAGAGAAGGAACTGAATCCTTCACCCCCTGTGATGCTGAACAAGGGTGGCGTGATAGCCGATGGGGTGAATAGTGAACTGGACGAACTGCGACGAATTGCTTTCTCGGGCAAGGATTACCTTTTGCAGATTCAGCAGCGAGAGATTGAGGCTACAGGTATTCAGAGCTTAAAGATTGGCTTCAACAATGTATTCGGCTACTACATGGAGGTGAGAAACACCTATAAGGATATGGTGCCGCAAGATTGGATTCGCAAGCAGACACTGACACAGGCAGAACGCTACATCACACAGGAACTCAAAGAATATGAGGAGAAGATTCTAGGTGCGGAGGAGAAGATTCTGAGTTTGGAAGCACGGCTGTTCAACGAACTGGTGACGGATGCCGCCAACTATATTCCACAGATTCAAGCTGACGCCCATGTGGTTGGGCAAATGGATTGTCTGCTATCGTTTGCGATGGCTGCCAAAGAATATCGCTACAACCGACCTGTGGTGGACGAAAGTCTGGTCATTGACATCAAGCAGGGTCGTCACCCTGTCATTGAACGTCAGATGCCTATCGGGGAAGAGTATGTAGCGAACGACCTCTATCTGGATTCGGACAAGCAGCAAATCATCATCCTGACAGGTCCTAATATGGCTGGTAAGTCAGCATTGCTGCGTCAGACGGCACTCATCACCATCTTGGCGCAGATAGGCAGTTTCGTCCCAGCTGATAGTGCGAGGATTGGTCTGGCTGACAAGATATTCACCCGTGTAGGCGCATCGGACAATATCTCGTTGGGCGAATCAACTTTTATGGTGGAGATGAATGAAGCTGCAAGCATTCTAAACAATCTGAGCGCCCGTTCCTTGATACTCTTCGACGAGTTGGGAAGAGGTACTTCTACATATGACGGTATTTCGATTGCTTGGGCAATAGTGGAGCATATCCACGAAAATCCTAAGGCGCATGCAAGAACACTCTTTGCCACGCACTACCATGAATTGAACGAGATGGAAAAGATGATGCCGAGGGTGAAGAATTTCAACGTAAGTGTCAAGGAAGTGAACGGACGGGTAATCTTTATGCGTAAGTTGTTGCCAGGAGGCAGTGAACACTCATTTGGTATTCATGTGGCAAAACTTGCGGGTATGGCTCCGAACGTGGTGGCGAGGGCTGAGCAGGTACTGAAAGAGCTGGAGGCGAACAATTCTGGCGATGGTATCAGCCGTCCTAAGACCGAGACCATTCAAACGGTGAGCAAGAGCGGAATGCAGTTGAGTTTCTTCCAATTGGATGATCCTGTGCTCTGCCAGATACGTGACGAGATCATGAACCTTGACATCAATAGTCTTACGCCGTTGGAGGCGTTGAATAAACTCAACGAAATCAAGAAGATTGTAAAAGGACGCTGAACAGAAAAAGATTGAATAACCTTTTCCGTTCAGCGTGGATAATCATAAAAGAAGGACAGCACTATTCAGCGCTGTCCTTTTCTTCTTCGTTGCTGGAAGAGGGCACGAAGTTACTGCCCGAAATCTTCTCCATGATCTTCTGCTCAATCTCTTCAGCCAACTCTGGATTGTCAATCATCAGTTGCTTGGTGGCATCACGGCCTTGTGCCAGACGGGTATCTCCGTAACTGAACCAACTACCGCTCTTCTTCAGGATACCAGCATCTACACCGAGGTCAACAATCTCACCACTTCGGCTGATGCCCTCGCCATACATAATGTCGAACTCGCAGCGACGGAATGGAGGAGCCACCTTGTTCTTCACAATCTTTACCTTGGTGAGGTTACCCAAAATCTCGTCACCATTCTTGATAGGGGAACTCTTGCGTACATCAATACGTACACTGGCGTAGAACTTCAAGGCATTACCACCTGTGGTGGTCTCAGGATTGCCGAACATCACACCAATCTTTTCACGCAATTGGTTGATAAAGATACAAGTGGTATTGGTCTTGTTGATGGTACCTGTGAGTTTACGAAGTGCCTGACTCATCAGACGTGCATGCAAACCCACTTTGCTGTCACCCATATCGCCTTCAATTTCTGCTTTGGGTGTCAATGCAGCCACAGAGTCAATCACGATGATATCCACAGCACTGGAACGAATCAATTGGTCGGCAATCTCCAAAGCCTGCTCGCCGTTGTCGGGCTGACTGATGAGCAAGTCATCAATATTTACCCCCAACTTCTCTGCATAGAAGCGGTCGAAAGCGTGCTCTGCATCGATGAAAGCAGCCACACCGCCTGTCTTCTGGCATTCAGCAATGGCATGAATCGCCAGCGTCGTCTTACCAGATGATTCAGGACCGAAAATCTCAATGATGCGTCCCTTGGGATAACCACCTACGCCCAATGCGGCGTTCAGTCCGATGGAACCAGAAGGAATCACATCGATATGCTCAATGTTCTCCTCGCCCATCTTCATGATGGCGCCTTTACCAAAACTCTTCTCTATCTTCTCCATCGCAGCCTGAAGGGCTTTCATCTTCTGCTGCTGAGGCGTCAAGTTCGCCTCTTCCTTTTGAGTCTTTGCCATAGTTTTGTATTTTATTGAGTAATTAGAATCTTTTGATATTATGATATGTTCTTTACCGCTTAATCTGGTAGTTTAATGCTTTTGTTGTGCCCTCTTTTTCCTTATTCTCTGGAGTGACCCTGCCGAAAAGATGATGGAGGATGAATTTGACGCGGTTTGTACGGCGACAATAGTCCTCGAATGTTTCGTGGTAGGGATCAAGCTTTTCTTTCCATCCATTGAACGGAGACAGCTGGAAGCATGGAAGCATCTCTATCACTGAATTGACGTGGTTAGCAGCGGCGTTCTTATGACCAATCGACATTAGGTTCTCTCGTTGCGGATAAATGCAGGTGATGTTATTCTCCGCGCAGAATTGGACAGCCGGCTTCACATACTCGTCATATAATTGGAGAATCTGCTCCATTGAGAAGTTGTTGTAATCCGATTCGCCAATCTTCTGAATGGGTCGGAGCTGGATAACGTTTGGTTTTATGTCGGCAAACACCTCTGGCAGCAACGCCAAATCCTGAATGTTATCTGCATTGATGGTGTAGTTCAGCCTTATTTTCAGTTGCGGATGTTCCGCTTTGACCGTTTTCAGATTCTCAAGCGTTTGGAGGAACTGTGCGAACTTCGCGTTCGGCATCATATCCTCATAGACTTTCTCAGAAAGGCCATGTGCCGAAAGAATCAGTTCATCAAGTCCATTTTCCACCAATTGCTTCATTCGTTCCAGCGTCAGCAATTGTCCGTTAGTCGTCACGGAGATATGTGGAACACCGCGTTCCGATGCCAGTTTGATAACCTCGTCCAAGTACTTGAACGTCGTGGGTTCGGCACCACATCCTATTTGCAGCCTCAGCACTCTGTGGAACAGAGAGTTTGCAATCGCTTGAATGTCTTCCTCAGTGAAACTCCCATGCATATCCTTTCGGGCTTCTGGGTCACTGAAATAGCACATCCGGCAACGCAGGTTGCAACTGAGTGAAGGGTCGAAAAACATATTGACGTACCTGCGCTTCAATACGTGCAGGAGCAATACGCCCATCAGTTTTATTCTCGGACTCCTAATACGCCTGTACAGTCGGATAATGTTGTAGATTTCCATCTTGTTTTGGAATTACAACTCCAAATCTCCGTCAAAGATTTCGTGCCAGGGCAATCCTTGCTGATTCAGTTGTTCCATGAAAGGATCGGGGTCGAATTCTTCGACATTCCAAACACCTGGACGCTTCCAGATGCCCTTCATGAACATCATCGCACCAATCATGGCTGGTACACCTGTTGTATAACTTACGCCTTGCATACCTGTTTCTTCGTAGGCAGCACGGTGCGAACAATTATTATAGACATAGTAGGTGCGCTCCTTGCCGTCTTTGAGGCCTCGGATACGACAACCGATGCTTGTCTGACCTTCATAGTTCTCGCCCAAATCTTGTGGATTGGGCAGCACCGCCTTCAAGAACTGGAGGGGCACAATCTTCACCTTCACAGGTCCACTACCATCAGCAGCTTCAGCCATATATTCAATTTCATCGATGCGTGACATTCCAATGTTCTGAATCACATCCAGATGTTTTAGGTACTGCTCTCCGAATGTCATCCAGAAACGGGCACGCTTGATGGTCGGATAGTTCTTCACCAGCGACTCAATCTCCTCATGGTGGAGCAGATAAGACTCCTTAGGACCAATCTCTGGGTAGTTGAGGGGCTGATGAATCTCTAATGGCTCCGTTTCCACCCATTGACCATTCTCCCAATAGAGTCCCTTTTGGGTAATCTCACGGATGTTGATTTCAGGGTTGAAGTTCGTGGCAAATGCCTTGTGGTGGTCACCTGCATTGCAATCCACGATGTCGAGATACTGAATCTCGTCGAAATGGTGCTTGGCTGCATAAGCCGTGTAGATGCTTGTCACACCAGGGTCAAAGCCGCAACCGAGGATGGCTGTCAAACCTGCTTGCTCAAAGCGCTCCTTGAACGCCCACTGCCAAGAGTACTCGAAGTGTGCCTCGTCTTTCGGTTCATAGTTGGCCGTATCGAGGTAGCTCACTCCGCTCTGCAAACAAGCTTCCATAATGGTCAAGTCTTGATAGGGCAATGCCAAGTTCATCACGAGGTCGGGCTTGTAGCTGTTGAACAATGCTACCAGTTCAGGCACATTGTCAGCATCCACACGGGCAGTCTTGATACTACCTGCGGGCACCAATCCTTTGTCTTCTATCGCCTTTGCCAAAGCCTTGCACTTCGATTCCGTGCGGCTGGCAATCATAATGTCAGTAAAAACATCGCTGTTCTGAGCGACTTTGTGTGCAGCAACTGACGCAACACCTCCTGCACCGATGATTAGAACTTTTCCCATATATAAATATGTGTAGTTTTGGTTTTGGGTACAAAGATACGGATAAGTGAGCACAAAACAAAATGAAAGAAGAAATATTAATGTTTTCTCCCAAAATCAGCAGGAATCTCCCCCCATTCTTCCGTTGGCCACTTTAAGATGGGATTTTGATAGGTGTTATTCTTCAACCAATTCTCTGCCCGTTCGATGAGTTGATACAACCCTTCGCTCTTCTCGTTTCGCTCCAACGTGGTCTTGCATAGCTTCCTTTTCACCCACAGTTGGGCATTCACACTGTCGCTATAAATGGGCATCGTGTGAAGTCCTTTCTGCTTCAAGAGTGCCAATCCATGCACGATGGCGAGGAACTCCCCGATATTGTTCGTTCCCCATACAGGTCCATAATGGAAGATTTCCTTGCCTGTGCGCAGATACACTCCTCGATATTCCATCTTGCCGGGATTTCCGCTACAAGCGGCATCCACAGCAATCGCTTCGTTGATGGCATTCGAGATAGACCCTCTCTGTCCTGCGGACATCCCCTCCGTAATGGGGAGACCATGCGGGATGTTAGGTGTTTGGTTTTCTGTGGAAGGACAAGCCGGATGGTCTTCCTCTCCATTTCGGGGGAGGGTTGGGGAGAGGGTCTTCTCCTTCCATTTCTCATATCCCATCTCGAAAGCCTCCTCCGCCTCTTCTTCTGTCTTGAATGCCTGATACTTCGCACCCGAGAAGCCTTCCACCGCTTCCTTGCAAGCCTCCCATGTGGTGTACACCCCATCTTCGGCTCCGTTCCACACTACATAAAACTTTTGTTTTGCCATAGGTTTTCTTCTTTGTGGCAAAGTTACGAAATAATTGACAATTGATTGTTGTCCATTGAAAATTATTTTAGGCTTAGAATAAAAAACGGCATCCGAACATATCGGACGCCGTTTCCCTTGATTATATTTACTAACGTAAAGAATCAAATTAGAGCTTTGGGCCAGCAGCAACAAGTGCCTTACCAGCTTCGTTGGTGGTGTACTTGTTGAAGTTCTTGATGAAGCGGCCAGCGAGATCCTTAGCCTTCTCTTCCCATACAGATGCGTCAGCATAAGTGTCGCGTGGGTCGAGGATAGCTGGGTTCACGTTTGGCAGAGATGTTGGCACCTCGAAGTCGAAGAATGGAATCTTCTTGGTTTCAGCCTTGAGGATAGAACCGTCAAGGATAGCGTCGATGATACCACGAGTATCTGGAATAGAGATACGCTTGCCAGTACCGTTCCAACCAGTGTTCACGAGGTAAGCCTTAGCGCCGCTCTTCTGCATCTTCTTCACGAGCTCCTCAGCATACTTAGTTGGGTGCAACTCGAGGAATGCCTGACCGAAGCAAGCAGAGAAAGTTGGAGTTGGCTCAGTGATACCACGCTCTGTACCTGCGAGCTTTGCAGTGAAACCAGAGAGGAAGTAGTACTGAGTCTGCTCAGGAGTGAGGATAGATACTGGAGGCAGCACACCGAATGCGTCAGCAGAAAGGAAGATCACATTCTTAGCAGCAGGACCTGCGCTCTTGCCAGCCACCTTCTTCACGATGTTGTTGATGTGGTCGATTGGGTAAGAAACGCGAGTGTTCTCAGTCACGCTCTTGTCAGCGAAGTCAATCTTGCCGTCCTTAGCTACAGTCACGTTCTCGAGGAGAGCGTCACGCTTGATAGCGCCATAGATGTCAGGCTCGTTCTCCTTAGAGAGGTTGATCACCTTAGCGTAGCAACCACCTTCGAGGTTGAACACGCCTTCGTCATCCCATCCGTGCTCGTCGTCGCCAATGAGGAGACGCTTAGGATCGGTAGAGAGGGTAGTCTTACCAGTACCAGAGAGACCGAAGAAGATGGCAGTGTTCTTGCCTTCCATATCGGTGTTGGCAGAGCAGTGCATAGAAGCGATGCCCTTGAGTGGGAGGTAGTAGTTCTGCATAGAGAACATACCCTTCTTCATTTCACCACCATACCAAGTATTGATGATCACCTGCTCGCGGCTCTTGGTGTTGAAAGCAACACAAGTGTCAGAGTTGAGGCCGAGCTCCTGATAGTTCTCAACCTTAGCCTTTGATGCGTTGAAGATAACAAAGTTAGGCTCGAAGCTTGCCAATTCAGCCTCAGTTGGCTGGATGAACATGTTCTTGATGAAGTGAGCCTGCCAAGCAACTTCCACGATGAAGCGGACAGCCAGACGGGTAGCCTCGTTAGCACCACAGAATGCATCAACCACATAGAGCTGCTTGTTAGAGAGCTCCTTGATGGCGATGTCCTTTACCTTTGCCCAAACATCCTCAGACATAGGGTGGTTGTCGTTCTTGTAAGCGTCAGAAGTCCACCATACGTTGTTGTGGCTTTCATCGTTGTCAACGATGTACTTATCCTTAGGAGAACGGCCCGTGAAGACGCCAGTCATCACGTTTACTGCACCGAGTTCAGTTTCCTGACCTACCTCATAACCTGTGAGAGATGGGTCAACTTCTGCCTTGTAAAGTTCCTCGTAAGAAGGATTGTGCGCAATCACTGTGCTACCAGTGATGCCATACTTTGTCAAATCTAATGCCATAGTACTTTTGTGTTTATAAATATTATGTGAAAAATTAATCTCTTTTTACCATTAAAATGCTTAACCAATTCCTCCGTGAAGCCATCATCGACTCCCCAGAGTTTGTCAAAACAGCTACAAAGGTAAGCATTTTTGTGCGATAGGCAAAACCCCTAACGTGCTAAATCTCATTTTTTTCATTAATTAACTACAAAATAAGGAAAAATAGGTACGAATAGTACAGAAGTTGCAACATTTGGTTTGCAATCTTTATGAAAAACATACCAAAAGACAAAATTATGAATTGGAAATTATGAATTATGGATTAAAGTCACTACCTTTGCAGCCGATTTAGAAAAATCGGGATGTAGCGCAGTTGGTAGCGCACTACGTTCGGGACGTAGGAGTCGCGTGTTCGAGTCACGTCATCCCGACCACCATAAAGAGGGGTATCAATCGTCACAGACTTTTGATACCCCTCTTTTTTCAAATCCTTTTGTGACTATTCTTTCACATATACCTTCTTTCCGTTCTGATACTTGATGTTGCTTGGGATGATTGCAGTATTGGTCTTTCTCATCTTTGATTCTAATGAAAGGGTTGGGTCAGAAGGAGTCGTGTATAATATAAAGATATGATCTGGATTCAGATCTTTGAACTCACCATTCTCATCCTTGATGCCATAAGTGATAGCATAGTAAGTGTCGTAATCGAGGTTGCTGAACTTGAAGTGCCCCGTTTCTGTACCTCTCTGAGGTGTGGCGAAATGAATGAGTTGATGACATTCTGGACGCTCAAACTTTGAATCGATATTGATGGAGAAATCTGTCATATCAATCCACATCAGCATCGCATACACATCTTGATTGAAGGCGATGTCATCATAGTTTACTTCTGTCAGCGTACCTTCTATGCTATTGTCATCCAAAATCAATTCATATTCATCAGCAATGTTATTCACTGAAACCTCATAGCATTGCCCCTTTGTGATGAGATCAAACTGGGCGATAGGTTCATCACTGAAAGGAGTCAGGATGTAGTAGGTTTGCTGGCTGGGAGTGCTTGGTGCATCATAGGATAAAGTGATCGTACTTTCCCTTGTTCTATTGGCATCCCACATCACTTTCTTTGTCTTAGGCATCCAAATTTCACCTGTCAGTTTCTTATATTCTTGATCCTCGTTTGCTTGGGCCAAAAAGACCGGAATGGAAGCCTTGTTGGTGGTGGTGAAAAGACGCATCGTCACCTTGAAAGCCTCATCAGGAGAATAACTGGCTTTGTCAGTACTGATGCTTCTGACCTCGACGATGCCACCTGTTGCATCGGAAACCTCTTCCAGTTGCGCTTGATTACCTGAAATATTGACAGTAAGAGCAAGGCCTTCAGCCAATTTCATTTCTTCCCATTCCTCCTCACCGCTGAGTTTGCAGATAGGTTTCAGTAGATAGGTACCATCAGCAATCTCTTTCGAAATGATGACTTTATCATCCATCTTGTACACATGGTCAAAGCGAGCCTTGACATGATCATAAAGCGGATAAAGAGCGATTCTCTTGTTGTTAGTATCGTAGAGCGCAATACCTATATCATAGAACCTGTCTTCCTTTGGTTTGGCATTGTTCTGGAAATACACCAAGAACTTAATTTCAGGAAAATCCTCAGCAGCGGAAGCACGCGTGATAGTAGGTGCCATATCGTCCAAGAAGAATTTTTCCAGCATCAAGGCATTTGTTACTGGTGTCTCATAGTTAGCACTCTCGTTATCGTCATCGCTGCATGAAAAGAACGCACTCGAAATGGCCATCAAAGCCACCAAAGGTAAAAAAAGTTTCAGTTTCATAATTGTCAGGTTTTAGTTAGTGGTTGCAAAGGTAGTACAAAATTTCTTTCAAACAAAAAGAATATAACTTTTATTTATTTTATCATGTAGTTAATGGATAACCACCATTATCATCCACCAGTATTTTTATTCCTCTCACGAGAGAAATCTTGCGCCCTAACTAGAAAAATATTTTTTCCTAACTATTCCGCAAAAATTGCTTACCCTTAAGGGTTGCAAAATTTTCTATTAATAATAGCTAAAAATGCCCTTCAAAAATTGCCGACGTTTCTCTTGCCTTTTGCCGACGGCAAAATGATGCTTTGCCGCCACCTCTTTTTATTGATGCCGTCGGATGATTATTGAGAAATTATATTTTATCCCCTTTCTGCTACCCATCGTTTGAAGAACGGGTCTTCTATTTCGTATTGATCAGTTTTGATAACATAACCTTGCTTCATCAATTTCTTGAGGACACTGAAAGTGGTGCTCGTGGGAATGGTTCTGTCTGCAAAAGGAGTTGTGCCATTTGATAGACTTAATTCTTGGAGTACACGACGATCTGACTTATTGAAAATGAGCCAGAGACGTTCAAAATCAAGGTCATGCAGCGTGACGAGCCTTTCTATTGCTTTTGGAATGATGTCTGTTGTTTCATGTTCATAGTTGACCAAATCCCATACTTGAGAGGCTATCTGCTGTGTGTAATATGGATGACAATTGGTAAATGCAAGGATGTCTTCAGCCAATTCTGCATTCAGTCTTTCAGAGATGTATAATTTGAAATCCTCGTAAGGAATTTTTGCCAATCGCATGAGTTGGCCGAAATGGTAGAAGGGTGACTTCTTTTTCTCAAATATGCTCTCCATCATCGACTCCTGGCTTCCCAAAAACACATAGTTGATGTGTTTTTGTGTCTGCATGATAGCACGTAACTGCTTATCGAAGCCCTTGATGCCTTCAATCTCTTGAAACTCATCCAGTACGACAATAAGTCGATTCTTTTCTGTGCTGACTTTCTGCAACAATTCCATCGCGTCTTCCAAAATAACATCTATGTTCATAGCCGGATTGAAGGACACATCAACAGAGCCATTCATTGGATTGGTCGAAATGGTTGGAACTACTCGAAAATGAGTCATCAGATGTTTCATCTTTTCAACAGGATAAAGCCTGAAAAGTGCACTCATCAGACGACTGGCAAAGTTTTGTATACTTGTCACACTCTGCATGTTGATGACAATATGCTTTCGTTCTGTCTGTTCAAGGGCTTTGTTCACCAGACTTGACTTGCCAAAACGTCGAGGGCTGATCAGCACCAGATGGTTTTCACTTTGCAGAATCTGCTGCACATATTGTAGTTCTTTCGTTCTGTCAGTAAAATACTTACCATCAACGATTGTTCCGAATTTGAAAGGATTTTCCATATTGCGATTTTTTTCGTTGCGAAAATTTTCGCAAAGGTATAAATTGTTTTTGACACAACAAAAAATATGTCGTTTTTTTTGAATATAAACTGTTTTTGTCTTATTTTTGTCACTCTTTTATGTCACTTTGTCACCTCTTGTCAGTTGAATATGGGGGTGGTATGTTCTTTGTGGATAGGTTTCTGTGGATTTTGGAATCAATACATTATTATAATATAAACTCTAAAAATTCAAAAGACTATGAACATTCAACCATTGGCAGACAGGGTGCTGGTGCTCCCCAAACCTGCTGAAGAAAAGACAGTGGGCGGAATCATCATTCCTGACACTGCAAAGGAAAAGCCCCTGCAGGGCGAAGTTGTTGCTTGTGGCAACGGTACGAAGGACGAGGATATGGTGGTCAAAGTTGGCGACCAGGTTCTCTATGGCAAGTATTCTGGCAGCGAACTCGAATACGAGGGCGTGAAGTACCTGATAATGAGACAGAGCGATGTGCTCGCTATACTGAAATAATTTAGAAGTTAAAGAAGTTAAAGAAGTTAACGCTTCGCTTGAAGTTAAAGACGATACTTAATAACATTTGTCGATAACTTCTTTAACTCCGATAACTCCGATAACTTCAAAAAATTTAAATCAATAGAACTATGGCTAAAGAATTGAAATTCAATATTGAGGCTCGTGAGCAGCTGAAAAAGGGTGTGGACGAGCTGGCAAATGCAGTGAAGGTGACACTGGGTCCTAAGGGACGTAACGTAATCATCGAAAAGAAGTTTGGTGCTCCTCACATCACGAAGGATGGTGTGACAGTGGCTAAGGAAATTGAACTGGCTGACGCTTTCCAGAATACGGGTGCTCAGTTGGTGAAGAGTGTGGCTTCCAAGACTGGCGACGATGCTGGTGATGGTACTACAACGGCTACTGTATTGGCACAGAGCATCGTGGCTACGGGTTTGAAGAACGTGGCTGCTGGTGCCAACCCAATGGATTTGAAGCGTGGTATCGACAAGGCTGTCGCTAAGGTGGTTGAGCACATCAAGGCTCAGAGCGAGCAGGTGGGCGACGACTACGACAAGATTGAGCAGGTGGCTACCGTATCTGCCAACAACGACCAGGAGATTGGTAAGCTGATTGCTGATGCCATGAAGAAGGTTTCTAAGGATGGTGTCATCACCATCGAGGAGGCTAAGAGCCGTGAAACCACTATTGGTGTGGTGGAAGGTATGCAGTTCGATCGTGGTTATCTCTCTCCTTACTTCGTGACCAACACAGAGAAGATGGAGTGTGAGATGGAGAACCCGCTCATCCTCATCTACGACAAGAAGATCAGCAACTTGCAGGAGTTCCTGCCTATCTTGAATCCTGCTGCTCAGACAGGTCGTCCAATCCTCGTGATTGCTGAGGATGTGGAGAGCGAGGCATTGACTACCCTCGTTGTAAACCGTCTGCGTGCTCAGTTGAAGATTTGCGCTGTGAAGGCTCCTGGCTTTGGCGACCGTCGCAAGGCTATGCTCGAAGATATCGCTGTGCTGACTGGTGGCGTTGTGATCTCTGAGGAGAAGGGCTTGAAGCTCGAGCAGGCAACTATCGAGATGTTGGGTTCTGCTGAGAAGGTCACCATCACGAAGGACAACACCACTATCGTGGGCGGTAAAGGTCAGAAGGAGAACATCCAAGACCGCGTGAACCAGATCAAGAACGAAATCAAGAACACCACTTCTGACTACGACAAGGAGAAGTTGCAGGAGCGTCTGGCTAAACTCTCAGGTGGTGTGGCTGTCCTCTATGTAGGTGCTGCCTCTGAGGTAGAGATGAAGGAGAAGAAGGATCGCGTGGACGATGCACTCTGCGCCACTCGTGCAGCCATCGAAGAAGGTATCGTGCCTGGTGGTGGTGTTGCATTCATCCGCTCTATCGAGAGCCTGAATGGTTTGGAGGGCGAGAACGCTGACGAGACCACTGGTATTAAGATTGTGAAGCGTGCCATCGAGGAGCCTCTCCGTCAGATTGTGGAGAACGCCGGTTTGGAAGGCTCTGTGGTTGTTGAGAAGGTGCTCAACCAGAGTGGCGACTTCGGCTACAACGCTCGCAAGGACACTTACGAGAACCTTCGTGAGTCAGGCATCATCGATCCAGCCAAGGTATGCCGTGTTGCTCTCGAGAACGCTGCTTCCATCGCTGGTATGTTCCTCACTACTGAGTGCGTCATCTGCGACGCCAAAGAGGATAAGCCTGAAATGCCAATGGGTGCCCCAGGCATGGGTGGCATGATGTAATCGAGCATATCAATAAAGAGGATGTGTAAATAGGCACATCCTCCTTTTTTTGATTTTCTAATGGTGGCATGGGGTGATGATAGCCTTATGCCATCATTTTTTTGAAACGGTTTGGTTTCTGAGGTGTATGCTGTAACAGAAAGGCAAAACAAACAAGGACAAAACAATGAAGAAAATGACAACGAAAGCGATTGGAATGATCGTGATGGTGGCAGGGCTGATGTGCTCATGCCAACAACAGCAGAGCCAGCAAAGCTCAGAAACGCAAGGAGCGGAATTCGATGCGTATTGGAACACAGGAGATTCCCTGTCTGACATGAAACGACTCCACAAGTGGGAAGCCTACGTGGAGGAACACCCTCAAGACGAGATAGGATGGAGGAATCTGCATCACGCGATGCTGATGAGTACTTATTGGAAACATGAACTGAAAGATTATCCTCAGAAGGAGGAGGAGTTGATGAAGCGTGTGAAGGAAGCCATTCCTGACACCTACACCTATTATCTCTTGGCGATGGAGACCTCCCACGAATATAAGAAAGAAAAGAAATATGCTGAAGAAGCTCTCAAGCGGTTGCCCGAAAAGTTGTATGAAGATGACTACAAGACTTGGTGCAGGTATTTCCTCAGGGAGGACAAGGACGAGAAGCGTCTGAAGGATATGCTGACACGCTACTACAAGAGCGGCACACTCTCGCCCGAGGTGCTCTACTATCATTATAACGAATTGCAGGGAATGGAAGAGGGAGGCATCTATCTCGACCAGGGAGAGAATGACCTTATCCCCAAGAAGATGATTCAGCTGGTGCTGGGCATGCACAAGGACAAGGTGCTGGTCAACCGGAATGGCGACTGGGACAAGATATGGAAGGCGTGCAAGGTTCCAAGACCTACTGAGAACTGGGCTGAGAACATCCCGATGGATGATGCAGCTACTTATTGGCACACACAAACCCTCAAGATGATAGCTTGGATAGGAGATCACAGTGAACACCCCGTCTATTACTCCGCCTCGAACTTGTATGAAAGGCTAAAAGAGAAACTCCCCAAGGAATTGTTGAAGAATCTCTACAACGAGGGATTGCTTCTGCGCTACTCAGCGAAGCCCTACGACAACATCGCCGTGACCTGCCGAAACATAGAGGAACGCTATACGCTCGACTACCTCTACCTGCCCTTCACACCCTCAAAGGACAGCGAGAAATATTATTCTGATGCCACAGGTCGCACAAATCAAACCATCGTTCTGCTGCAGAGCATTCTGCCCCACTATCAGCAGTATGACCCCCAGCGATGCCATTGGCTGAGTGGAGTGTTGCTCAAGGCGATTGAAAATAGGCACAGCAATGATTTCAGCGAAAACAGTTTAGAGGAAATCCGTCAGTATTACGAAGCCACAAAATTTGCTGCCCAATGAGTATCCTCCTGTTCAAATCCCATCGGCAGATGACCGATGAAGCACTGATGCTGCGAGCGAGTCAAGACAGCGAGTCGGCATTTGAAGAACTGTACCGTCGGTATGCCCGACGGCTACAGGGCTTCTTTTTCCGTCAACTGGGCGGCGACAACGAGGCGGCAGCCGACTTCACCCACGACGTATTTCTGAGGGTGTACGAGTCAAGAGACCGATATGTGGAGGGCAACAACGTGGCAACGTGGTTCTTCTCCATCGCCTACAACCTCTGCAAGAACACCTACCGCCACAACGAGCACGTCGCCACCTTCCTTTCCACCCTCGATGCCGAACCCGTCAGCGAGGAAGATGTGGAGGTGAGGCTGACACAAGAGCAACAGCGTGACGCCATCCGAAAGGTGCTCATGTCGCTGCCACCACCCCTGCATCTGCTCTTCTCCCTCCACTACGAAGAAGGGCTCACCATCCCTCAGATTGCCCAGATAGAGCATCTGTCGGAGGGCACCGTGAAAATGAGAATCCACAAAACAATGAACATCATCCGTCAAAAATTGGCAAGCATATGAACACACACTTCCAACAACCCCAGAACATGAGCAATGACGACATCATCGCTATGGCTCGTCGCATCCGTGAAGAAGAGAACAACCAACTGCAAGTGCGTCCCTGGAAGTCACGCAATCGCATGGCTTGGTACATCACCGTTCCAGCCGCCTGCCTCGTGGGCTTCTTCCTCGGCTATTGCCTCCGTCCTGCCAGCGAGACACCACAGGGCTTGACCGCCCTCGCCACCACCGACACCGTCTATGTGCAGGAAGTGGTGTACGACACCATCTATCAGACCACCGATGTCCACAAGCCCGTGCGTCCACGTCCCATCACAGCCGCCAACCAAGCTTCCCGAAAGATTGGCATCTCCGTGCTCGAAGACAACATCCGCTACGATTTGTTGGCTTCCCACAACGACCCGTCGATGTATTGAAAAACAAGGAGAGACCCCATTTCGGAGCCTCTCCTTTCTTTAACCTTTGTTTTTCAGCTCAGCGTCAATGTCAGTTCCATAACTTTCAATTTTCAACTTTCAACTTTCAATTTTCAATTTACAAAAACTGTCATCTGTCATCTGTCATAGCCTTGTTGAAAATCGCCTGAATTGGTGTTGAGAATCGCCCCAAATCGATGGCGAAAATTTGGCACCGCCATGAAAAAGCCGTAACTTTGCAATGTCAAAAGGAGGTGAAATTTGCGCCCTAACTGGAGAAAAAATTTTTCATAACTGGCCAGTAAAATTTTCCTAACCAGCGGGCAAAAACGAGCCGAATAGAGACCCCTCCCGACCTCCCCCTCTGTGGGGAGGATGAAGACCAAATTAAAAACCACGACCTGAACTAACTGGATGGCTCTCCCCTCAGGGGTGAATCCGAGGGAGAGATGTCTGAAAGACAGAGAGGGTTCGGAGAAAAGTAAGAGAGATAAGTCTGCCTTGACTTTTTCAGAAAAATGATGATTGTGCCAATTTTAACAAAAGAAATAGTGGAAAATGGGGGAAAAAATATTACCTTTGCACTCTCAAAAGAACTATATTAAAAAATAATCAAAGATATGAAAAAAATCATTACTTCCATAGTGACTCTGTTGGTGCTGACGACAGCATGTGCCCAACAGAAGAACGAAAACTACGAGGTCGATGTGTTCAAGACCAAGAGTGGAAAGACTGTGAAGTTCCATGCGTTGGTTCATGCCAGTATACGGATTGAGTACGAAGGTATGGAGATAGAGGTAGATCCTGTAACCAAACTCGGCAACAAGACGATTGACTATGCTGCTATGCCCAAGGCCGACTACCTCTTTGTGACGCATGAGCACGGGGATCACTTCGACAAGGAGGCCATCAAGACCCTGTCTGACGGGGAGACGCAACTCATCATGAATGCACGATGTGCAGAGATGTATGGCGCTGGAAAGACGATGAAGAATGGCGACAAGATACAGTTGGCAAATGACTTTACCGTCGAAGCTGTACCTGCTTACAACAAGACGGAGGGGCGCACCCAGTTCCATCCCAAAGGTCGTGACAACGGCTATATCCTGACCATCGACGGCCTGAGAATCTACATTGCCGGCGATACGGAGGACATCCCCGAGATGGAGGCCATCAAGGACATTGACATTGCCTTCCTGCCTTGCAACCAGCCTTACACGATGATACCAGAGCAGTTGGTGAACGCAGCGAAGATCATCAAGCCCAAGGTGGTATTCCCCTACCACTACGGACAGACGGACGTGAGCACAATTTCTTCACAACTGCCCGGCATAGACGTAAGAATCAGGCATTACGAATAATGCCCCTCATCACTTTATAATTTGGTAAGAAGAGAGGAAATCATGATAAAAAAGAGAAGAATTGTTTTCATGGTGGCATTGGCGATTGCCACGACGCTTTGTGCACAAGAAGAGCCTAAACTCACAGTGAAACCAACAGGTCGTATCCTTTTCGATGCTGCCTATGTCAATGCCCAACATCAGGAAGATAAATTGAAAAGCGGTGTGGGTATTCCAGATATGCGCATTGGTGTGAGTTTCAGTTACGGTCAATGGAAAGGTAAGGTTGATATGGGTTATGCCTACGGAAAAGTGAACATGAAGGATGTTTTTTTGCAGTATGACCTGGATCCGAAAAACTTTATTCGTGGCGGATACTTCATCCACCAATATGGCTATCAGAGTTGCACCAGTTCATCTTTTAAGGAAACGATGGAGGAGCCTCAAAGCAATGCCGTATTCAACAACGACCGTATGATAGGCGTGATGTTTGAACATGCCGACGACAAGATGTTGGCTGCTGTCAGCGTTGTGGTGGAGACAGATGCCATGAAGCAGACCACTGATGTAACAGGCGATGAGGCGATTGGTGGTTTGACGCGATTTGTTTACCATCCTTACATTGAGCCAGGCAAGATATTTCATGTAGGTATCAGCGGTGGCATTGAGGGAGCCCGATACAGCAGTAATGAGGAGATGAACCACAAGCAGTTCACTTTGGGCACGAGGTGGCCCATGCGTGTGGCAAAAGTCAATTCTCAGCAGGCGGTCGTGACCGATGCGAAAGTGATGTATAAGTTCTCGCCAGAAATCATGGGTTCTTATGGTCGTTTTGCCGTGATAGGGCAGTATTTCTACAATCGGATTACTCGTGACCACAGTTTGCACGCCTTCACGGGCAGTGGTGCCTACGTCACCCTGCGTGGACTGATCAAAGGACGTGAGTACAAATACACGAAGACCGATGGAGGAATTGCCACACCCGATGATGGGAACATGGAACTTTGTTTGCAGTATAACTACACGTCGCTGTCTGATCGCAAAGCAGGTATCTATGGCGGCTATCTCAGCGACTGGGCGCTATGCTACAACTATTACATCAATAAATATATGATTTGGCGAGTGAGAGGCTCTTACACCAAGGTGACCAATCGTAGCGACTTTGCCAACAACGAGGTGAGCATCTTTGAAACACGCCTGCAAGTTAAATTTTAATCATTAACACATAAAAACCAATACTTATGAAAAAATTTTTTTTGATCATTGTCATGCTGACAGCAACGGTATGTGCTTCGGCACAGAGCGATACAGATCCAGTTGACGCGTATTTCACTACCAGCGAGATGCCCGACATGATTAAATGGTGCCCTGCTCCCCCAGACACGATTGGTGCTGCCTTCGCCTACGATGTGATGCGATATATGTGGGGCAAGCAGATGCGCAACGATAAGGAGCGTGCTGACATTGCTATCCGTGATGCTGTCTATGGCGTTGACTGCATCATCCGCGAGTTCAGTGAACCTTTCGGATTGCAAATCTCCAAAGAGGATACACCCGAGATATACAAGGTGTTGCGCGAGGGTACGGCTACTTGCGATAGTATCTGCACCCTGCCCAAGCGTTACTACATGCGGAAGCGTCCTTTCATGCGCTTTCAAGAGTCCACATTGACTCCAGACGATGAGGAATCGCTGAGGAAAAACGGTTCTTATCCCTCTGGCCACACCTTGCTGGGATGGAGCTCAGCGTTGTTGCTGTCAGAAATCAACCCCGATCGTGCCGACACTCTTCTGGCTCGTGGCCTCATGTATGGTGAGAGTCGTATGATTGTAGGTGCCCACTGGCAGAGCGATGTGGATGCCGCTCGTCTGGCAGCATCAGCAGCCTATGCCCGTTTGCACACCAGCGAGCGTTTCTTGGAGCAGATGAGATTGGCACGCCAAGAGTTCCGCTGCAAAATGGGACTTGCCACTCCCGATGAAATCAAAGCCTACAAAAAGGCCAGAGCAAAACGTGCTAAGGCTATCAAGAAATGAAATACAATAAACGATCTCTTTGTTCCCTGACCTTTGTGTTCCTGTTGGTAGCAACCATGAGTGCTGCTGACGGCGTAACTATCACTGTGTCGAACCCCATTTCGTCGGCTCGGATGGAGATGGTGGAGGTGGATGTCTCGGCTGTTCAGAAGGCATTGCAGATAAGTGGGACGGAGATTGTTGTGACAGATGCTGATGGAAGGGAGATTCCTTCGCAGGTGACTTATGACCAGAAACTCATCTTTCAGGTGGGTGTGGCTGGCAAGGGAAAGTCGGTCTATTATGCCAAGAAGGGCACTCCGCAACAGTATGAGGTAAGGGCGAAAGGACGTTTGTTTGTAGAGCGTCAGGATGAGTTTGGTTGGGAGAATGACTGCGTGGCTTATCGGGTGTATGGACACGGAGGTGCTGTGGGGTATGACCTCTTCAACAAAAGCACATCGGAGTTGATGCTCGACTACTGGTATGCCTCTGAGCAGAATCAAGAAATGCGATCTGTCAGTCAGCAGTTGCGCGAACGGGGCTTTTCCGATTTGGCTGATCAAGTATATAATGCATATTGCTATCATATCGACCACGGGAAAGGAATGGATTGCTATACGGTCGGTCCTACGCTTGGCGGTGGTGCCAATGCGCTTCTGAACAATGATGGTTCGCTTTTCATGCCCCAATGCTACAAGACGTTTGAGATTCTTGATAATGGCCCTCTCCGATTCACCGTTCGCTTCACTTATCCAACGCAAGATTTCAATGGGGAGAATGTGACGGAGATACGCACCATTTCTTTGGATGCTGGCAGTCAATTCAATCGTGTGAGTGTCACCTATCAAGGACTGACGAGGCCGGTGAAGATGGCAGCAGGAACGGTCATCCACAAGGAGAATCCAACGGCTTATGTGCTATCGCAGGACAGTGGTTATTTAGGGTATGAAGACCTTGGTGATGCTTCCGTCTATAACGCCAAATACAGGGATGAACTCGCCAAGCAGATGGGCAAGATTTATGTAGGCTTGCTCTTCCCAGACACCCGCATCAGCACGACGTATCAGCAACGTGAAAACGGCATAGCCACAGGCCATATCTTGGGCATCGCCACCTATCAACCCCGTGCATCCTACACCTATTACTTTGGTTCAGGATGGAGCAAAAACCCCAACTCAGGTTTCCATTCCTTGACAGATTGGGAAGCCCATTTGAGTCATGCAGCCATGAGTGTAAGAAACCCCTTGAAAATAACCGTGAAATGAAAACATATATAGAAATAGAGGGTAAGCAGGTGGATTTGGAAAGCCATCTGTCTAAGGCACGCACAATCATCACGTTGGGCAAGAATACGGAGGAGGCCTACAATGTCCTTGCTTTGGATGAGGACAGTGTGGAGGTTTTTCAGTGTCAATTCACCCGCACTTCTAACGGAAATTGGAAAGTACAGAACGGACAATGGCGGACAGGGTGCCCCAAGGGCATCCGTTCCCGACTCCAACACGCTTGTGCGATGTGTATGGGCAGATGCGTGAATTCACGTACAGCCAATCCTACTTATAGTTGGAGAATGCCTGAAAATCCCACCCTGCTGAATGGAAAGGAAATCGGAAATGAAGGAATAGAACTGAAAGATGGAGATGTGATAACAGTGGGTCATCTCCATCTTCCAGTCAAGATTTTATAGTTGGGAGGCAGCCTGCACCTCCTTCATCACACGCAGGAAGTTTCCACCCCAAATCATTTGAATCTGTGCTTCTGTGTAGCGTTCGCGAAGCAGACGGCGAGTGAAGTTGATGAGTTCACTGGCTGAGGCACAACCACGAATGCCTCCATCACCATCGAAATCTGTGCCAATGCCCACGTGCTCGATACCCATCACATTGACCATGTGGTTGAGGTGTTCGATAGCATCGAGAATCGTTGCTTCTGTCACACCTTCCGTATTGGAACCAAATGCACGGAGCACATTTTGTGGATTGTAATCAACGGAATCTTTCACCAGGAAGCCATGATAAAGTGTCACTTGTGCCACACCTCCTGCTTGAGCAAGAGCACGCATCTGATCGTCTGTTAAGTTTCGTGGATGGTCACACAAGGCACGGGCAGATGAATGGCTGCATACGATAGGTGTTTTGCTGATTTGCAGGGCATCATAGAAACTCTCTTCCCCTGCATGGCTCAAATCCACCATCATGCCCACACGGTTCATCTCCTCAATCACTTTCTTGCCAAACTCGCTCACACCACCATGTTCGTGCTTCCCTTTGGCAGAGTCACAAATATCGTTGTCGCCATTGTGGCAAAGGGTCATATACACCACACCACGCTTGCGGAAGGCTTCCACGTTGCGAATATCTTTACCGATGGCATAACCGTTCTCAATGCCCAGCATGATGGCATGTTTGCCCTCTCGTTTCAGTCGCCAAAGATCATCTGGCGTATAGGCGATATCCACTGCCGTGCAGTTCTTTGCCACCATCTCTTCAATTTGGGTGAGGATTTGATTGGCTTTGGCTGTCGCATTGTCCAACGAAGCCTCGTCCCTTGCCTGTTGCTCCAAATAAGCCACCATAATGGAAGCATCCAAGCGTCCCTCTGTCATCTTATGTAAATCCACCAAAATCTTGGGGTCGCGAGAAGCAAAATTGATGCCTTGGGGGAAGAACATGGGCGTGTCGCAATGGCTGTCAAGGGTCAGTATCTTGTCATGCAGTTTCTTTGCTTTCTTGAATTCAGCGCTCTCTTGGACAAGCCACTCGAAGATGGGGAGCATCTCCCGATTGTTCCTTAAGATGAAGGTCTCAGGATGCCACTGTACAGCCAAGATGGACTTGAATTCATCGCTCTCGATAGCCTCAATCACTCCATCAGCACTCAGTGCCGACACCTTCAAACCAGGAGCCGCTTCCTTGCAGGCCTGATGATGGAAAGAATTGACAGCCAATTCTGTGGGTTGCGACTCATTTGCATCAGACGGAACAGAGGAGAACAAGCTTTCGAGCAGAGAACCTTTGGTGAGAGTCACCTGATGAGAAGGGTAGCGTCTGTCTTGGTCTTGGCTGTGCTTGATGTGCACCCCTTCCTTTTGTGTATAGATGTCTTGATAGTTCGTGCCACCGAGAGCCGCATTGATGACTTGGATGCCCTTGCAGATGCCCAACATGGGGATTTGCCTGTCGAAGGCCATGCGAGCCAACAACAACTCCTGCATGTCACGTTCAGGAGTGATGCTGTGGAGTTCCTTGATGGGTTCCTCACCCAACAGTAATGGATTGATGTCGCCTCCTCCGCTGAAAAGGATGCCATCCAGACGGTCAAGCAGTTCGCCCAGACGGTCAGTCTCATAGAATGGAGGAATGATGAAAGGAATGCCTCCTGCCTTCAGCACTGACTGATAGTAACCTTCCGCCAGTGTGCAGGTCTCTTGGTTGTAATTGCCCGTGATGCCAATGACGGGGAGTGCTTCCTTCGTACAAAAATCGCTGTTGAGATTTCTGTAGATGCCTAACCAATCATAATTGTCCATAGCCTATCGTTACTTTTTCTTTTTCTTCTTGAATGTTTCGTAGAAGGGCTGTGATTCCACTTGACCTTCGAAGAATTTTGCCCATTCAGCAGCACCCTTAGGACCACGAGCCGCAGTGTAACCACGTTCCTCACGAGAAGGCTTGGCTGCAGCACCTCTGATGACGCCACTTCCTTTCCTGCTCTTCTTCTCTTCATAACGGCGTTCGCCACGTTCTCCTCGTTTATCCGCTCTACTGGCACGTTCCCCTCTTACGGAACGGAAACCGCCACCTTCTTTACCGCTACGTTTCTTCTCCCCTCCACGCTGTCCTTCGGGTTGGTCGGTCACTTCCACATTCACCATTCTGCCATCGAAGTCTGTGCCGTTCAATACATTCAACACCGTTCTTGTCTGCGGCTCAGGCACCTCGAAGAATGAGAAGTTCTGCATCAAGTCAATGCGACCAAGGTCAATATGTGTTCCTTGTGCCATACGGTTGATGAAGCCCATGAACACCTTAGGCGTGATGCCATCTTTCTTGCCGAGATTGATGAAAAGACGGGTGTAGCCAGGCTCGGCTGTACGTGAACGTTCCCCACCACGACTCCGACGCTCTCCACGATTGCGTTTCTCTCCGAATCCCTCAGCCTTGTCACCCCGACGATCACCCTTCTCTGAAGGTTGGAGAATCTCAGGCGCATTCTTATAGTAGTTGAGGAAAGTGTTGAACTCCATCGACACCATGCGTTTGATGAGGTCTTCCTTCTCCATCATGTCGAACTTGCGATACACCTCTGGGAGGAATGGAGCAATCTCCTCTTCATCCACTTCCACCTTCTCGATGTCGTCAATCACCTTGTAGAGTTGCTTGGCACAGATTTCCTGACCTGTTGGCAGAATGCCTGGCACAAACTTTTTCTTGATCTGATTTTCGATGTCACGCACTTTCCGCTTCTCCTTCACATGGATGATAGAGATGGAAGTGCCTGAACGTCCTGCACGTCCCGTCCTACCCGAACGGTGAGTGTAACTTTCGATATCGTCAGGCAAACCGTAGTTGATGACGTGGGTGAGTTCATCCACATCCAAACCACGTGCTGCCACATCGGTCGCCACCAACAACTGCACACGATGCTGACGGAACTTCTGCATGGTCAGGTCGCGCTGCGCCTGTGAGAGTTCGCCATGCAAGGACTCAGCATTATAGCCATCACGGATGAGTTTGTCGGCAATCTCCTGAGTCTCCATACGGGTACGGCAGAAGATGATGGCGTATATCTCTGGATAGTAGTCAGCCACACGTTTCAAAGCATTGTACTTGTCACGAGCACTGACCATATAGTAGATATGATTCACGTGTTCAGCACCCTCGTTACGGCTTCCCACTACAATCTCTTTGGCATCATGCAGGTAGTTCTTCGAGATGCGTTCAATCTCCGTACTCATAGTGGCTGAGAAGAGGAGTGTATTGCGTTCTGCAGGCACACCTGCCAAGATGGTGTCGATGCTCTCCGAGAAACCCATATTGAGCATCTCATCAGCCTCATCCAGCACGACATTCTCCACCGTGCTGAGATTCGCCACCTTGCGCTCCATGAGGTCCACCAGACGCCCAGGAGTGGCGACAATCACCTGAACTCCCTTCTTCAAGGCACGAATCTGTGGTTCGATGCTGGCACCACCATACACCGCCAAGACATGCAAGCCCTTGATATATTTGGAATAATCCTTCAAGTCATCTGTAATCTGCAAACACAATTCACGAGTTGGTGCCATGATGATGGCTTGGGTGTCTGTACGATTCGTGTCTATTTTCTGCAAGACGGGCAAACCATATGCAGCGGTCTTTCCTGTTCCTGTCTGTGCCAAAGCCACCACATCGTTGTTGTGTCCCAGCAGATAGGGAATCACTTTCTCCTGTACAGGCATGGGAGACACATAGCCCATCTCTTGGATGGCTTTCAGAATCTCGCCAGAAACACCCAATTCCTCGAAGGTGGTGCCTGTTTGGGTGAAGGCATCCTCAATAGACATTTCGTTGTCCATAGTCATTTGTTCGTTGTTACTTTCTTCCATAATTCTGTGCAAATTCTTTACTAATTGAGTTGTTGAGGCTCTGGCACACTTCGGCAGCAAATGCTATACCATGAGCAATAATGCGGTTCCATTGTTCTTCATTGATAGAGGCAACGTCATCTCGACCAATTCCCTCTTTCAACAATCCGAAGATAATACCTGCATTGAAATTATCGCCAGCCCCTATTGTTGATACTGTTTCTATTTTATTGACTTTATATTTCTTGGTGACACTTGGAGAGAACAGGCAGATTTCGCCCTCGGCATCAGTACAAAGCATCTGCTTGCAATGGAACGCCACTTCTTGTTTATACACCTTTTCTGGATCAGACAGACGGAACATGTTCTGGAAGTCCTCTGTCGAACCGCGCACAATACTGGCATACTCAAAATTCTCCAGGATGGTGGAATAGAGTTTGATGGCTTCCGATGCATGTAAGGAACGGAAGTTGATGTCGTAATAGATCAGCGCTTGCTGTTTCGTTGCATAGTCAAGAAATTCCGTCACCTTCGCTCTCAAAATAGGATTCAAGACAAAGTAAGACCCCATCATGACGATATCATCTTTATTCACAGTAGGCCATACCACATCGAGTCGTGCATTGGGGTAATCCTTATAAAACGTGTAATCAGCGTCGTTGCGCTCATTCAGATAGGCCAAAGAAATGGCTGTACGACCATCTTCGTACATGCATACATGGGTGCTGTCAACTCCGTTTTCTTCCATAAATTTCTTGATGGTCTTACCTACACGGTCATTACCTGTTTCCGTAATCATCGTGACGGGTAAGCCCATCCTTCCCAAAGAGATGAGGCCATTGAAAGTGGAGCCTCCTGGCACTGCTGCCGTAGGTTGCTCGTTCTTGAAGATGATGTCAAGAATCGTCTCTCCTATTCCTATTACTTTTCTCATTATCTAAAAATCAGTGTCATTAATTTCTTTTCGTCAAATATTTCTTGTGCCACTTCCTGCAAGAGTTGAGGTGTTGTCTTTTCCAGATGCTCAATCGTATCTTTCATTCCCTCAAACTTGTTGTAGTGAAGATAGGCCTTCGCCATATCCAGCACATAGTTTTCAAAATTGTCGCAAGCCACACCTATCTGTCCCTTGATTTGTTTCAAAGCAGCATTGAACTGTCTTTCCGTCAGTGGCTCGTTCATCAACTTGTCCAGCTCTTCCCTCACAATCTTCTGACATTTCTCCACATCCTCTGCATCACATCCAAAGTAAATCGCCCAAGTGGAGGTGTCTGTGTAGTTGGTCAGTGAACTTTCCACCGTATAGACGAGTCCCTTGTGCTCTCTCAGTGCGATGTTCAGCCGTGAGTTCATCCCTGGTCCTCCCAAGATATTGTTGAGGAAGTAAAGCGCAATGCGCTTGTCATCTTTAGAGCCGTAAGCCGCCCTGCCAATCATCACATGAGCTTGATGTGTGCCACGTTCCTCCGTAACAATGCCTGTGTGGCTTGCCATAGAGGTGAGAGGTCTTGTCGGACTTATTGGCTCCATGGGGCTTATTGCCTTGACATGCTTTCCCACCATCCTTTTCACCTCTTCAAATTCCACATCGCCAAACACAAAGAACACCATCTTCTCTGGTCGATACAACCTCTTTACAAACCGGAGCGCATCCGCAGTTTTGAACCTCCTTACATTCTCCGCCGTGCCTAAGATGTCATGTCCAAGGCTGTTTCCCTCGTAGATGAGGTCTTCAAATCGGTCAAAGATAAGATCAGAAGGCGTGTCGTTATAACTCTCTATCTCATCCACAATCACCTCACACTCCTTGTCAATCTCATGTTGCGGATAGGTGCTGTGGAACACAATGTCGAAAATCAGTTCAGTGGCACGTTGCAAATGCTCCTTCATAAAGGCGGCATACACCACCGTTTCCTCCTTGTTGGTGTAGGCATTCAGGTCGCCACCTACTGCCTCCATCCTGTTGATGATGTGCCAAGCCTTCCGTTGGGTTGTTCCCTTGAACATCATGTGTTCGCAGAAATGCGCCATTCCCTCCTCGCCTGCTTCCTCATCTCGGGTACCAGCATCGATGCTGATGCCACAATATGCCACATTCGTCGGCGAAGGTATCTGTATCAACCGCAACCCATTCTCAAACGTATGTGTCCTTGCCACCTCTGCCATTCTTCCCTTTAATAAATCAACAACCCAGCCAATCCACACAACAGAATCATGATGATAGGATGCACTTTATATAGTCTTGTTCCCACAAAAGCCAATAAAAAGATAGCGATACTCACCACAAACACGAAGGGTGATTCTGATGGGTTGCCAAAGTTTTCTTTCGACATCAACATCATGGCTGCTGCCACCAGCAATCCAACAATCACAGGTCTCAACGTGCCAAATATGCTGGTCACTATTTTCGAGTCATGATGCTTGATGAGGTATTTGCTGATGCTTACCATCAAGATGAACGGCAACCAAATCACGCTCAACGAAGCCAACACCGCTCCCAGCACAGCCGCCCATGTGGGATAACCTGCATGAAGCACTGCAGTGTAACCCGTGTAGGTAGCACAGTTGATGCCGATAGGGCCTGGGGTTGATTGGCTGATGGCGATGATGTCGGTAAACTCATTGATGGTCATCCAATGGTGCTTGTTCACGACTTCATCCTGAATGAGCGACAACATCGCATAGCCACCTCCAAAGTTGAAGATGCCTATCTTCGAGAATACATAGAACAATTCCAAGAATATCATCGCTTCAAAAACTTCAATTTTTCAATTCTTCAATTTTTCAATTCTTCAATTCTTCAACTCTTCAATTCTTCAATTCTTCAACTCTTCAATTCTTCAATTTTTCAATTCTTCAATTCTTCAATTTTTCAATTCTTCAACCTTCCCCAGATGAAACCGCCAATGCCAGCAGCAAGGATGCACCAGATGGGTGACACACCCAAAGCCCAAATCAGCGCCACCGTCACCAGAGGAATCCACCAATTGAACTTATTCAGTTTCGCCTTCCTCGCCATGCTGAAGCAAGGAGCCAAGATGAGCGCCACCACACAAGGACGTACCCCCATGAACACCTTCTCCACATACACATTCTCCTTGAAGGTCTGAAAGAAGATGGCAATGAGCAGAATCGCCACAATCGATGGCAGGGCTGTCGCTAAGGCTCCCACGATACCACCCGTCACACCTTTCAGCTTTAAGCCGATGTGTGACGCCATATCGATGGCAAAGAGACCAGGAGTGCTTTGGGCCACGACCAGCGTATCCATAAACTCCTCCTTGTCCAGCCAATGCTTCTTGTCCACCACCTCTTTCTCCATGATTTGCACCATCGCATAGCCTCCCCCTAAGGTGAAGCTCCCGATCTTGGCGAACGTGAGGAAGATTTCAGTATAGCTGCCCATGCGTCGTCTGTTTTCCTAGTTAATCTAGTTCTACTAGTCTCACTAGTTTATCTAGTCTTTTTCTCCACCCACTTCCTTGCGTTCACAAATGCCTCAATCCAAGGAGTCACCTCATCTGCCTTACGGTCAGCAGGATAATTAGCCTGTTGCCAAGGGAAGATGGCACGCTCCAAATGAGGCATCATGGCCAAGTGTCTGCCATCAGCCGATGCGATACCAGCCACATCGTATGTGGAGCCATTTGGATTGCCTGGATAGCCAGAGTAGTTATATTTTGCTACGATGTTGTAGTCCTTCTCAGCCTTGGGCAGACGGAAGTTACCCTCTCCGTGAGCCACCCACAAGCCTAACTTGCTGCCGCTCAGCGAACCGAACATCACCGATTTATTCTCTGGAATCTGCAAAGTGACGAACTCGCTCTCGAACTTGTGGCTGACATTGTGCAGCATCTGTGCATAATCCTTTGCGTCAGTCACAGCGTGGTTGTTGTTGATGAGGCCGAGTTCCACCATCAACTGGCATCCGTTGCAGATACCCAGCGACAGCGTGTCCTCTCTTGCATAGAAGGCATCGAGGGCAGCCTTTGCCTTGGGGTTGAAGAGGAAGGCACCAGCCCATCCCTTCGCACTACCCAACACGTCGGAGTTGGAGAAGCCACCACAGAACACAATCATGTTGATGTCTTCCAAGGTCTCACGGCCACTCACGAGGTCAGTCATCATCACATCCTTCACATCGAAGCCAGCCAAATACAAGGAGTAAGCCATTTCGCGCTCACCGTTCGTACCCTTCTCACGGATGATGGCAGCCTTAATGCCTGTGCGCTCACGACGGTCAGCACTGATGCCATACTGTGCCAACGTACCTGTGAACGAAGCAGGGAACTTATGCTCGATAGGTTGATTCTTATAGTTCTCGAAACGCTCCTTCGCCATTCCGTTGAACGACTGCTTGGTGTCGAGGCGATAAGAAGTGCTATACCAGATGTCACGCAGTTTGTCGATGTCGAAATAGCGGTTGCGACCACCCTTCTTCACCACAATCTGACGTTCTTCGATGGGTTGACCGATTTCGATGAAACCAACACCAGCCTTGTTCAGCAGGTTCTCCACAGCCCTCTTATTCTCATTCTTCACCTGCACCACCACACCTGGATTCTCAGCAAAGAGGAGTTTCACAGGGTCACTTTCGTTCATGCCGTTGAGGTTTACCTTGATACCACCCTTCTGATTGGCGAAGGTCATTTCCAACAAGGTCGTAATTAAACCACCGGCGCTGATGTCATGACCAGCCAGCAAGAGTTCCTCCTTCACCAACTCCTGCACTGCCAAGAAAGCATCGCGGAAGTATTCTGGGTTCTTCACAGTTGGTACATCGCTTCCCACCTTGCCAAGACTCTGCGCAAAGGCAGAACCGCCCAACTTCAAAGTGTCGAACGAGAAGTCGATATGATAGAGCGTAGTGTCCTTGTCATTCACCAGCACAGGACTCACCACCTTCTTCACATCGCTCACTTCACCACCAGAGGAAACAATCACCGTTCCAGGAGAGATGATCTTGCTGCCATCAGGATACTTCTGCGTCATCGACAGCGAATCCTTACCCGTCGGCACATTCACCTGCAAAGCGCAGCAGAAGTCGCTCAGCGCCTGCACACCTTCATACAAACGTGCATCCTCACCCTTCTGCGAACGGCAAGGCCACATCCAGTTGGCTGACAAGCTCACAGAGTCGAGTCCATCAGCCATTGGAGCCCAAACCAAGTTGGTCAACGACTCAGCCACTGACAGCACAGAACCTGCTGCTGGGTCAGCCAAACCAGCCTGTGGAGCGTGACCAATCGCTGTGGCAATACCTTTCTCACCACGATAGTCGAGCGCTACGACACCACAGTCAGAGAGTGGTAACTGAATCTCACCCTGACATTGCTGACGGGCAATCTTACCCGTCACGGAGCGGTCCACCTTGTTGGTCAACCAGTCCTTACAAGCCACAGCCTCCAACTGGAGCACATTCTCCAAGTAATTCTCTATCTCATTGTAAGAATAAGTTGCATCCTCATACTTGCGCACTACTGTTTCATCCGTCATCACAGTTTTTGGCGAGTGGCCAAACATCTGCGCCACATCCAAGTCGAACGGACGAACACCATCACCCTGCTGGAAAGCGAAGTGAGCATCACCCGTGCATTCGCCCACTACATACAGCGGTGCACGTTCACGCTCAGCAATCTGACGCACGTGTTCTATATGCTTCTCGTCGATGAGCAGACCCATGCGCTCCTGACTCTCGTTGGCAATGATTTCCTTGCTCGACAAAGTCTGGTCACCAATCGGCAACTTCGTCATGTCAATGAGACCACCACACTCTTCCACCAACTCAGACAGGCAGTTCACATGACCTGCTGAACCATGATCGTGAATGCTGACCACAGGATTCACCTCTTCCTCACACAGGGCACGAACCAAGTTGTTGGCACGCTTCTGCATCTCAGGGTTGGCACGCTGCACAGCATTCAACTCGATGCCTGATGAATAGCGACCTGTATCCACAGACGACACAGAACCACCACCCAAACCGATGCGGTAGTTGTCACCACCCACCACAACAATCTTGTTGCCCTTCTCAGGCGTGCCCTTCAAGCAGTCACGCTTGGTGCCATAGCCGACACCACCAGCCAACATGATGACCTTGTCGTAGCCATATTCTTCCTTCACATCGCCCTGCTGCTCCTCATGCTCGAAAGTGAGCACAGAACCACAAATCAGCGGCTGACCAAACTTGTTACCGAAGTCGCTGGCACCGTTCGATGCCTTGATGAGAATCTGCTCAGGAGTCTGATACAGCCATTTGCGGATGGGCAGCACTTCTTCCCAAGGACGGATATCGCCCTCCTTGTCTGACTTCGTCCACTTCGGATAACTGTGTGGCTGGCTTGGAGCCACTCCGTTTCGTGGATAACTGGTCATATAGACAGCCGTTCCAGCAATGGGCCAAGAACCAACGCCACCACCCATACGGTCACGGATTTCACCACCCGTACCTGTTGCGGCACCGTTGAATGGCTCCACTGTTGTTGGGAAGTTATGCGTCTCAGCCTTCAACGAGATGACCGACTCGATGTCCTTCACCTCGAAATAGTCGCTGGTGGAGTGGTCAGCCGGAGCGAACTGCTCCACCACAGGACCTTGGCTGAAAGCCACATTGTCCTTGTATGCCGAGAGAATCTTGTTGGGATTCTCCTGCGTAGTCTTCTTGATCATCTGGAAGAGCGAACTCTCCTTCTCCTTGCCGTCGATGATGAACGTACCACCAAAAATCTTGTGGCGGCAGTGCTCGGAGTTAATCTGTGCGAAACCGAACACCTCCGAGTCAGTCAACTTTCTGCCCAACTGACCTTCCACCTTGTGCAGATACTCGATTTCCTCAGGAGAAAGTGCCAAACCCTCCTGCTCGTTATACTCTTCCAAGTTCTCGATATGGAGAATGGGGGCAGGCTCGATGTTCACCGTGAAGATATCCTGATTCAAACCCTTGTACATACGTTGCAGCATGGGGTCATGTTCAGCATCCTCGCTATCCACGGGGAAGTATTCCTCGATGCGTTGCACACCCTTGATAGCCATATTCTGTGTGATTTCCACAGCGTTTGTACTCCAAGGAGTGATCATCTCTCGACGTGGGCCTACAAAGAAACCCTGCAAATTATTCTCGCTTTCTGGACGAGCTTCACCATACAGCCAGCAAAGCTCATTAGTTTCATCAGCGGAGAGTTCATGATTCACCTGTGTGGCAATCACGCTCTGCGCTGGTGTTCTGAAAAAGTAAATCATAGATGTTGTGTGTCTGAAAATTTGGTACAAAGGTACGACTTTTTTCCCGAACCCTCACCACAAAATCCTATCAACTTACATTATTTATAGGGAAATCGTTTCTTTCCCCTTTATTTTTGAAAATAGGTTCAAGAAAATTGGGGGGACTTTAACCTCACAAATTATAACCTCAAAGACTCCTTAAATATACGTTCATTAATGAAAATCATCTAAATCATTAATGAAATCGATGAAATTCATTAATGAATGGGATTTCGAACGTTATTGTTTATTGTTTTGGACATTCTCCTTTTCACCTATCCTTGCTTCTTGCAGGTGGGCTTTTTATTTTGTATTGTGTTCGGCTTTCACTACCGTTGGCTACACCGAACGTAGGATGCGCCTCAACAATAAAAATAAAATCTTTTTTATTTTGTATTGTGTTCGGCTTTCACTACCTTTGCAAAAAAAATAGAGAATATGGCAAATTATATCTTTGAGTTGAAGGACAAGGTGCGCGACTATGAGTGCGACTTGCAGGGTATCGTGAATAACGCGAATTATCAGCACTATCTGGAGCATTGCCGACATGAGTTTCTGTTGGCGCACAACATCAGTTTTGCAGAGTTGCATGAGAAGGGAACGGATGCAGTGGTGGCTCGACTGACCATGCAGTTCAAGGTACCACTGAAGAGCAAGGATGAGTATGTGACCAAACTTTGGGTGAAGAAGGATGGTGTGAAATACACGTTCATGCAGGACATCTTCCGACTGCCCGACATGAAGTTGTGTGTTCGTGCTCAGGTGGATTCTGTATGCCTCGTGAATGGCGTCTTGTCCGAAAGCCCTGAACTGAACGAGAAGTTCGCGCCTTTCTTGCAATGAACACACAGGAAACCATCTCTGCCATCGCGCTGACCAAACTGAAAGGTCTGAGTTTGCTGAATGCCCGAACCCTGATGGAAGCAATGGGTTCGGCGAGTGAGGTGTTGGCGAATCGGAAGGACATCGTGCGTCTCATCCCCGATGCGAGCCAACGGCTGGTGGAGGCTTTTGCCGATGTGGATACGGCACTGCAGGAGGCTGAACAGGAGATGGAATTCATCGAGAAGAAGCATCTGAAGGTCTTCACGCTGAACGATGATGACTATCCGGGACGATTGAGAGAGTGTGAGGATGCGCCACTGGTGCTCTACTATTGTGGCTCTGCCAATCTGAACAGCCAGCGCATCATCAGCATCGTAGGCACACGGAAGTGCTCGGAATATGGACGTGAGGTGTGCAGCAATTTCATTGCCGACTTGAAGCGTTACTATCCCGACATGCTGATTGTGAGCGGTTTGGCATACGGCATTGACGTCTGTGCCCATCGTGCCGCTTTGGACAACGGTATGCCGACGATAGGCGTATTGGCACACGGACTGGACGTCATCTATCCTTCGATGCATCGGCAGATAGCCGCTGAGATGGTGCATCAGCAGGGTGGGTTATTGACGGAATACACCACCCGCACCACACCTGAGAAGGTGAACTTCGTGCGTCGAAACCGCATTGTGGCGGGTATGTGCGATGCCTGCATTGTGGTGGAGAGTTCGGATCGGGGCGGTTCGCTCATCACGGCCGAGTTGGCAATGGAATACAACCGTGACGTGTTTGCCTTCCCTGGACGGGTGTATGACGAATGCAGCATAGGATGCAACAACCTCATTCGTCGCCAACGGGCAACGCTGATCACGCGTGCGGTTGACCTGCTTGATGCGATGGGGTGGGAGAATCCGCTGGTGAAGGCATCGAAGCCCCAAGCCGTTCAGCAAGACCTTTTCCCTGACCTCACAGATGAAGAATGCGCCTTGGTCAACGCACTCAAAGGCGTGGATGAGAAGCACATCAACCAGATTGCCATCGATGCCAATATCCCTTATTCACGCGCCAGCATGATTCTTTTCGACTTGGAAATGAAAGGAGTTGTGAAAGCCCTCGGAGGAGCGAGATACAGGATTATGCACCATTGACCATATATCCTGCAACTTGGTGCATCGCGTCAGCCCCAAATTGTACATAGTAAATGGTCAAATTGTACATAGAATTGTACATAGAATTCTACATCACAACGCCTGCATGTCGTTCAGTTTCTTGTAATAGCCATCTTGGGCGATGAGTTCCTCATGCGTGCCTCGCTCCACAATCTTTCCTTCGTGGAGCACATAAATCTCACTGGCATTCTTGATGGTGGAAAGCCGGTGGGCAATAGCGATGGTCGTGCGTGACTTCATCAGTTTCTCCAAGGCATCCTGCACCAGTCGTTCGCTCTCGGTATCGAGGGCAGAAGTGGCTTCGTCGAGGATGAGGATGGGAGGATTCTTCAAGATGGCTCGTGCGATGGAGATGCGTTGACGCTGACCGCCTGAAAGTTTGCCACCTCGGTCACCTACATTCGTCTGATACCCTTTCTCCATCTCCATGATGAAGTCGTGGGCATTGGCGATTCGCGCTGCCGCCTCCACTTGTTCCTGTGTGGCACCCTCCACGCCAAAGGCGATGTTGTTGAACACCGTATCGTTGAAAAGAATGGCCTCCTGATTGACATTGCCAATCAAACCACGCAACGAATGGAGGGAGAGGTTGCGCACATCCTCTCCATCAATCTTGATGACACCAGAAGAAACATCATGATAGCGAGGAATGAGGTCAACCAGCGTGCTCTTGCCCGAACCTGACTGCCCCACTAAGGCAATCGTTTGCCCCTTCTTGATGGTGATATTGATGTCGTGCAAGATTTCATGCCCCTCATTGTAGGAGAAATGCACATGCTCCAACGCTATCGAATCGTTCAGTGCCTCAATCTTCTTGGGTTCAGCCACCTCCTTGATGTTGTTCTCAGCACGAAGTATCTTGTTGATGCGCTCCATCGAAGCCAAACCCTTCTGGATGCTGTAACCCGCCTTGGAGAGATCCTTGATGGGTTGCAAGGTGGTGTAGAGAATCACCAGATAATAGATGAAACCGCTGGCATCGATGGGACTGTTGCCTGAAAAGATGAGATAGCCGCCAAACCACAAGACAATCACAATCATGCAGGTGCCCAAGAATTCGCTGACAGGATGGGCTGCCGACTGACGGATGGCCACGCGCATGGAGGCATCACGGAATTCGTTGTTGACCTTCGTGAAGCGCTCATCCATCTTCCGTTCGGCAATGAAAGCCTTGATGATGCGGAGACCGCCTAAGGTTTCCTCAATCTGACTGATGCCATCGCTCCATTTCGACTGGGCGTAGAGGGAACGTTGCTTGAGTTTCTTGCCAATCTGTCCGATACCTCCAGCCAGCAGTGGCACGACCAAGAGGGTGAACAGCGTGAGTTGCCAACTCATGGCGAACATCGTACCCACATACACCAAAATGAAGATAGGGTTCTTGATGAGCATATCGAGCGAGGAGGTGATACTGCCATCTATCTCGTTCACATCGGTGCTCACACGTGCCAAGATGTCTCCCTTCCGCTCTTCTGAGAAGAACGAGAGGGGCAAGGACAGGATTTTCTTGTAGATGTCAGAACGGACGTCTCGGACGATGCCTGTACGAAGTGGCATCAGACAGGCAGAACCGCCAAAGTAGGTGGCAGTCTTCAGCAAGGTGAGTGAGGCGAGAATGATGCCCAAGAACAAAAGCGTGGTGGAAGGTCCGTAACTGTCCACCATCTGCTGAGAGTAGTAGTAGCCATTGTTCTTCGCCACCTCCACCAGATTGCCCATTCCGCCTGTTCCCCATTCGATGAACGTATATCGTTCTGTGTTTACCTTGAAGAGAATCTGCAAGATAGGTAGGAGGATGGAGAAAGAAAACACATTGAACAACGCCGCCAGAATATTCATGGCAAACGTCCCTGCAATGTAACCTTTATAGCGGGCAAAATACTTGCCCATCTGACTGAAAAATTCTTTCATCTATTGCCTGTTATTTGGGGACTACCCCTGTTTGGCCTTGAACGCCATCGCATAGAGTTTCATCTGCTTCATCATCGCCAGCAACCCATTGCTGCGGGTCGGCGAAAGATGCTCCTTCAAACCGATGTCCTCAATGAAATGGAGGTCGGCATTCAGGATGTCGTCTGGGGTTTGGTTGTCCAACACACGGATGAGCAAGGTGACGATGCCCTTCACAATCAGCGCATCACTCTCTGCCTGAAAATGTATCTTCCCCTCAGGAGTCAGGTCTGCCTGCAACCACACACGGCTCTGGCAACCATCAATGAGGTTGCTCTCCACCTTATACTGCTCGGGCAGAGGCTCCTGCTCACTACCTAAGTCGATGAGCATCTGATACTTGTCCATCCAATCATCGAAACCCTCAAACTCTTCGATAATCTCTTCCTGTATTTCTTCTATTGTCATATTAATCTCTAAACCCTAAACCCTAAACTATTCTTCCGTCCAAATCACCTCCAGCATGGTTTGTCCCACAGCCTTCAGTGTTTCTTTATTGATGTTCTTGATATTGTCATCCAACGTGTGCCAAGTGCGTGGGAAACCGCCATTCTCAGTATCGGAACCAATCACGTCGATACAAGGGATGCCCCCCTGATTCACTTGCAGGTGATCGTCGGTGATGTAGCCACCCTCTTCGTCATAACTGAAATACTTTCCGTATCCGATGCGCTGAGCCGCTCCCCACACCTTATCCACAACCGTTGGGGCATAGTTCATGGAGTACTGCTCACGATAGAAGACCGTGTTGTTTCCACCCACCATATCGAGGTTGATGCCGTATCGTGCCGTGTAACCCTGGATGTGGCGGATGCCCGACCAATACTGGCTGCCCAAGCACCAACTGCTTGCATTGCCACTGGCAGACTCACCACTGTCCTCCGCATCCCAGCAAATCAAATCCACACCTATCTTCACCTGGTTGGAATCGCTTGCCAACTGCAACTGACGGGCTATCTCCAGCATCACACCAATGGAACTGCCACCATCATTCGCACCATCAATCGGAGTGTTGTGGTTCGCTTCGTCAGGGTCGTTGTCCGCCCATTGGCGACTGTCCCAATGCCCTGCAATCAGGATGCGGACAGATGCCTCAGGATTGTACGAAGCAATGATGTTGCGCATCTTGATGGGGGTGCCGGTATAGAGTTTCGCATCGGCATACTGATCATACACCACCGCCCCAAAACTCCTGAACTTCCGAGCGATATACTCTCCGCACGAGTCATGAGCCGCTGAGTTCATCACACGAGGACCAAACGCACATTGTTCAGCCACATACGCATAGGCAGAATCCTCACAAAACGCAGGGGCAGGCGACACATAATCCACATTCACCACAGGCTTCTCCTTGCAACCTATCAGCAGCAAAGCGAAGAGACCAAAATATAATATTTTCTTCATTTCCGATAATTTACGGGTGCAAAGGTACGATTAAGTGAGGGAAAAACCAAATTTATTCAATAGAATATCGTTGTGATAACCAAACCCACGATGGTGCTGACAACAACACTCACCATACCGGGCATCATGAATGAGTGATTCAGCAGATACTTACCAATCAACGTTGTGCCCGAACGGTCGAAGTTCACCGTAGCAATATCGGAAGGATAGTTCGGGATGAAGAAGTAGCCATACACCGATGGGAGCACACCCAAAAGTATAGGACCAGGGATGCCCAAGGAATATGCCAACGGCAACATCGCCACCACCACAGCACCTTGGCTGTTGATGAGCACAGACACAACGAAGAACACAAATGCTATTGCCCAAGGATATTGACTAATAATGCCCTCGAGCGAGCTTTGCATCTCATCCATATAATTTGTGAAAAAAGTGTCAGCGAGCCAAGCGATACCATAAATTGCAACCACTGCCACCATACCCGACTGCCAAACAGAACCTGCCACTGCCTTCTTGGGACTTGCCTTCGCAAAGATAATCATCAAAGCAGCAGCAGATATCATAATCATCTGGATGACCACATTCATGGTCAATGGCTTATTAAACCATTCTGTCACACCCGTCACATGCACCCTCGCTTTCACCAGTTGGCTGGCTGTCATGGTAAGGTTTTCGTCAATATAGAGGTCTTGACTTCCTTTGACAGCACGCAAGGTTTCGTAGGAGGGCAAAGCGTTCTGGAAAACAGCGAAGAAGACGATGATGATCAAAGCACCAAGAAAGATGAAGACTGCGTTCTTTGCCGATTGTGGTATCTCCTTGTCCAATGTGGTGGCGTTCGAACCATAGATGTAATCACGCTGCTCAGGATCTTGTAGTCTCTTCTGGAACTCAGGGTCTTTGTCAAGGTCCTTGCCACGCTTATAGGAGCACAGGGCAGCAGCCGTCAAGCCGCAGAGACAAGCAGGAATCGAAACCATCAGCACATCGGGGATGGCTATTTCAAAACCGTTGGCGTTGGAGATGCTGACAAATGCCACAACAGCGGCAGCGATGGGTGAACAAGTGATGCCCACCTGAGAGGCAATAGATGCCACAGCACAAGGGCGTTCCGGTCGGATGCCTTTCTTCAGGGCAATGTCGCAGATAATGGGCATAAGGGTATAGACCACGTGACCTGTACCCACCAGCACCGTCAGGAAGAAAGTGCAGAATGGAGCGAGGAATGTGATATGTCCCGGATTTTTTCGAAGCAACTTCTCTGCCATCTGTATCAGCCAATCCATACCTCCCGATGCTTGCATGATACCAGCGCAGGTCACGGCTGCAATAATGATGTAGATCACATCGGTTGGAGGGGAGCCTGGTTCTAATCCGAAACCCAACACAAGAATCGCCAGTCCGATGCCTGAGATGGCACCCAATGCCAAACTGCCGTAGCGTGAACCCACATAGAGGGCTCCCAACACGATGAGCAGTTGCAGAATCATAACAAAGTCCATAAGAATGATAAGTTGTAGTTGAAATTATGTGGCAAAGATACATAAAAAATCTAAAAAAGGCAAAAAGAACTTTGAATTTTATCTCTAAGTGTATGTTTTTATGTACTTTTGCAACCAGTTAAAAAGTAAAGCAAATCAACGACCATGCCACAAATCAGCAGAGACGAGTGCATTCGACTGACTGGAATGAGTGCCATGCTTCATTTCCTTGTCGATGGCTTGTGCATCTGTTGCTTATATCTCATAACGGCGCATCTCACCGATTTGGTGACAGCCTATGTGGTTTATAATGTGTTGGCATTCCTCACTCAGCCCCTCACAGGATGGTGGGCAGACAGGATGCAACAGAAACACTGGATGCTGCTGGTGGCAGTGGTGCTGCTGACAGTGGCTGTGGCAATGGCGGGGTTGGTGAATGACGGACTTCCGCTGATAGGCGCAGTGGTCATATTGTTGGGATTGGGCAATTCCCTTTTCCACGTATGGGGCGGCAAACAGACTGCCGTCAAGACAGATAACGACATCCGTGCGCTGGGTGTGTTTGTCGCCACAGGTGCCTTCGGCTTGGCAATAGGAAGCGTATTTGCCTCATGGTTGCTGCTCTATGCATTTTTGCTCAGCATCTGTGTGTTGTCAGTGACTGTTCTCCGTGTATCACCCCAAGAGGGGAATGCTTGTTCATCTTCTCCTCTCTCCATCCCTGGAGGCAAAAAAGGCGTTTGGGGGTTCATCCTCCTCATCATGCTCATCGTGGCAATACGTTCTTTCACAGGTGAAGCCTTCACGACCAACATCACGAAAAGCACCACCATTATCTTGGTGTTGGGTGCCACATCGATGTTGGGCAAGATGGCTGGTGGTTGGCTGGTCAAAGGCATGGGAATGTGGAAAGCCGTGATTCTGATGGTGGTCGGAACCATCGTCTGTTTCATCGGCAAGGACTTGCACATCGCCTTTGTGCTCATAGGGCTCTGCCTCGTCAACTGTACGATGCCCGTCACCCTCTATTGGGCGAATGTGTTGCTGAAAGGCAAGGAGGGACTAGCGTTCGGTTTGCTGGCTGCCGCATTGATGCCTGGGTATCTGTTGGCGCAGACAGAACTGCCCATTGTGCGAATCATCTGCGCCCTCATCCCCACCATCCTCATTGAATATGGGGTGCTGTGGATGCTGAAAGAACGGCGGAAGAAGGTGTTGCTCTCCTCCATTGCCGTCAACGTGTTGACTAACGTGCCGTTGAATCTCTACCTCAACTTCATTGACGACAGTATGGGTAGCATCCTCATCGGCGAAGTGGCGGTTTTCCTCATCGAGGCTGTGTGGTATTGGATCTTCACTCGAAGTCTCAAACAGGCAACCATCTATAGTTTCCTGTGCAATGCTATCAGTTTCCTCATTGGATGGCTCGTCGTCTGTATCAGTATTTTTATCAGCAACTATCTGTATGGAGATATCTTTTAATCATAAAAAATAATATGCTTATGTTCAATCTTTTAGACATTGCCTGGCCAGGCAGGGATCATCATCGTCCCATCATTATCGAACCCGACACCGTGAGAGTTGTCAAGCCCAAAATTGACTCTGTGGCAGCACCAGAGGTGAAAGATTCCATCCTCCCGCAGGAGTTCATCGACTCCTGCAAGGAAAGTGTGACCGACACCCTCCATTCTGCTTTCAACTTCATCAATGGCTCGGGCATCGACGGAGGTCACACCTCCCTGCTCTGGACAAGTCTGGTGGTGTTGGCATCCTTGTCACTGTGCTTCTACTTCGTGTGGAGCTATCGTCGTCAACTGCAGAGAAAGAGCACCCTCTAAATCATCTTATTCCACCCAATTATCCCTGTCGAGGTTTCGGTATCCTATCGCCTCGGCAACATGTTGGCTCTGGACATTCTCCGTGCCCTCCAGGTCAGCAATTGTGCGCGAGACCTTGAGGATGCGGTCATAGGCACGGGCAGAGAGATTGAACTTTTTCATGGCGGTGCGCAGAAGGTTGAGGGCTTGGTCATCAAGCTGCACATACTTCTGCAAGAGTGCTGTGGTCATCTGGGCATTGCAATAGATGCCCTTCACATCCTTGTAGCGTTCCACCTGAATCTGACGAGCCTTGAGCACCCGCTCACGAATAACCGAAGACGACTCGCCCTTCGGCGCCTTGGCAATATCCTCGAACGGCACGCTCTCCACCTCCACCTGCAAGTCGATGCGATCCATCAAAGGCCCACTGATCTTATTCATGTACCGCTGTATCTGTGCTGGAGTGCACACGCAACTGCGCGTGGGATGATGATGATAACCACAAGGACAGGGATTCATGGATGCTACCAGCATGAATGAGCAGGGAAGCGTGAAGTTGTAACGTGCCCGTGAGATGGTGATGACGCGGTCTTCAAGCGGTTGGCGAAGGGTCTCCAACACGGAACGATTGAATTCAGGCAGTTCATCCATGAAGAGCACTCCATTATGCGCCAGACAGATTTCACCGGGCATAAAGGTATTCCCGCCACCCACTAGTGCCACATCCGACACTGTGTGATGAGGAGCCCGGAAGGGGCGCTGACTGATGAGTGACGTGTCTTTCTTCAAGGTACCAGCTATGGAATGTATTTGTGTGGTCTCAAGGCTTTCGCTGAGGGTGAGAGGTGGAAGAATGGAGGGCAGGCGCTTGGCCATCATGGACTTGCCACAACCAGGGCTACCCACAAGAATGATGTTGTGACCGCCTGCTGCTGCCACTTCAAAAGCACGCTTGACATTAGCTTGTCCCTTCACTTCATCGAAATCGTATGGGTAAGAAAAGAGTTGGGCATAGAATTCTTCTCGCGTGTTGACAATGGTGGGGGCGATGTCTCGTGTTCCTGTAAAGAAATCCACAATGTCATTCAAATGGCTCACTCCATAGATTTTCAGTTTGTTGACCACAGCCGCTTCACGGGCATTCTCTGCAGGAACGAAAAGTGCTTCATATCCCAATTCTCTTGCCTTAATGGAGATGGGGAGAACTCCCTTTACTGGCAAGATTTGTCCATCAAGCCCTAACTCGCCCACAAACATGAAACGTTCAGGGTGGTCAACCAACAAAAAATTATGAGACATCATGATGCCAATCGCCATTGGGAGGTCGAAACCGGAACCTTCCTTGCGAACATCGGCAGGAGCCAGATTGACCACCAAGGATTTGTTGGGCATCTTGTAGCCATTCACTCGCAAAGCAGATTGTACACGTTCTTGGCTTTCCTTGACTGCGCTGTCGGGCAAACCTACGATCGTAAACCTCTGATTTTGGCCACTATCGAAGTTATCCACTTCCACTGTGACCACCATTGCATCCAGTCCTTGCAATGCTGCGCTATATACTTTTGAGACCATGTGTGGGGGCTTGGCTTTATTTGATTTGCTGTTTCAGCAGATCTTGGAGTTTGTTCACGTCGTCGCCGCTGTCGAGGACGAGGTGGTTCTTGTCGGTGAGGATGTAGTAGGGGATGGCGTCGATGCTGAGGGTCTTGACGGCATTGGACTCGAAGCCGAGGCCGTCGCAGTAGTGTTCGAGGTAGGTCAGGGTGGAGTCGGAACGGGTGGCTTCTTCCCAGCGGTAGCGCTCCACGTCGAGGGAGATGGCGACCATCCGCACGTTGCCCCGATCCTGATAGTCTCTCATGACGTTTTTGAGGCGCCAGAGGAAGTCGGTGCCATTGGGCATCCAGGTGGCCCAGAAGGCGATGAGGTTGTAGTCTCTGGCGGTCTTCCAGAGTTTGGTGGTTTTGGTGTCTTTCTGGGTGAGGGTGACGTCGGGGAGCGGCTTGCCCAGTTGCCGCTTGCTGGCGTTGGTGAGTTTGCTCTCGATGTCGAGCAGTTCGTGGTGGTGGGGGTGCTTGGGTCGCAGGACTGCCAGCAGCTCTTTCAGTTCGGTGTCGCTGACCTCTTCGTTCTGGGCGAAGAATTGGTTGAAGAGGTAGATGGCGACGGGTGAGGCAGGGTTGTCCTTGATGTAGGTGCGTGCGGTGTTAGTCATGAGGGAGGGGTTCATGGTGTAGGTCTCTTCGCGGAACTTGTTCATGAGTTCGTTTTCCTCGCTGCCATTGACCACATAGTTTTTGAGGTCGTTGGCGGTGGCTTCGTATTCGAGGTCATCGCCAGGACCTGCAAAGATGACTTGTTCCACCCCGTTGGGGAAGATGAGGATGTAGGGCGTCACCTGGTCGGTTTCGCCCTTGTAGCGGAATTTCCCTTCCTGTATGGTCAAGGTGTCGAGTCGGGCGTTGTCACCGTTGAGGTTGTAGATGTAGAGTTCGCCTGCCTGCATGTCGCGGAACCTTCCCTTGATGCGGAAGGAATTGCCACCAGGACCGCATGCTGCCAACAGCAACATCCCCACGATGAATATGATAACCTTAACCTTAAGCATAACGATAACCTTAACCTTAACTTCTCTAAACTCTTACCTCTTACCTCTCACCTCATACCTCTCACCTCTCACTTCACATCATAATCTGAGAACTCGGCGTCGTTGGCGGCACGCTTGGCGAGTGAGGAATCGAGGGCGATGGCCTTGGCGAGGTTGTCCTTGACTTCAGACTTGTCCTCCATGCGGGCGGCGAGGATGGCACGGAGGTAGTAGGTCATGGCGTCGGGGTTCTGGATGTTTCCGAGGGTTTTGAGGGCGTCGGCATAGTCCTGTGAGAGGATGTTGGCGAGGGCGGCGCTGTTGTTGGCTGAGTTCATGAACTTGGCGGCAGCCTGTGGGTAGCGTCCCTGTGCCACGTAGAGGTGTCCGGTGGCCTCGTCGAAGTTGTTAGCGTTGACACCCTTGGAGATGAACATCTCGGCATCCTGGAACTTTCCGTTCTGGATGGCGAGCATGCCCAGGTTGACATTGGGCTCTGGGGCATTGGCGTTGATGCTGAGTGCCTGACGCAGGTAGGACTGTGCGCTCTCGTTGTCTCCACGGCGCATTGCCAGTTCGCCGAGGTTGTTGTAGCCACGGTAGTCGTTGGGGAAGCGGGACACGACCTTCTTCAGGATGCTTTCCTTCTGAGTATCGGTGGTCGCCAGTGTGTTGGCGGCATAGATGAGTTCTTCGAGGCTGAGTTGGGATGCGTCGGTGTTGACCAACTGGAGGATGGCATCGTCGCTGCGGCCAATGACGTCGTAGTTGATGACCATGCGGGCACGACGCAACTCGGGCAGCACGGCGTCGGCGAGTTCCTTGTACACCACTGCCACGTTGCGGATTTCACGCTCACGCTGTTCGGGGTCTTCGTACATGGAGAGGACGCGCAGGATGATGTCTTTGTCTTGGAGGTTGGAGGCGGACACGAGTGCCTGGAAGCCTTCCCAGTCCTCTGCCGTATATTTGGTGTCCACGAAGGTGGTGAGGTTGTTCTGCTTGAGTTGCTGGTTGACATAACCCTCAGACACTTCGCCACGCTTGGCTGCCAGACGGTCATTGATGAAGTAGGCGCCGTCGGGGGAGGCGTAGGCACTGACCTCGATGTTGTTGAGCACGAGGCTCTGTTCATCGTTCTTGATGTTTTTGAGGGTGGTGATGAAGTCCTGCACGGTTTGGCTGTTGAGTTCGCTGCCACGCAGGTTGGCCTGACCAATGAGGAACTTCACGGCAGCCTCCTGCTTCTGGTTGATGACGCGCTGGAAGTTGTCGGGTGCCACACCGAAGTTGGCTGTCTTGGCGGTCTTGGTGATGAGGGCAGCCGTACATTGGGTACCGTAGCCAATCTTGATGGTCGGCATCTTCATGGTCTTTTTGCCCACCTTGGCATTGAACTGCATCATCAGGTCGCTCTTCTCCATGCCATCCTCGAAGGGAACGGAGAAGCGCATCGTGGCATGACCGCCGTTCTTGTAGGAGATGATGGTGTTGTTGGCCTCGACCTTCTCACCCTGCAAGGTGAATGGATCGCCAGCAGTGGCGCCGCCCTCCCACTTCAGTACGGGTGTTAACGCCACCACGGCCTTCTTGTTCATGAACTTGGCTGGCACATTGATGCTGATGGTGGCAGGCACTTCACCTGCCATATACTCCAATGGGGTGGGTGATACGGCAAAATTGTCCGACACAAACGCTTTCTGCTTTCCGCAGCCTGTCAGCAGCAATGCTGCCAATGGCGATAATACATAGATAATCTTTTTCATATATAGTTGATTGGTTGTTTAATTATTGAGTTGTTGGGTGTATTTTCTGCTCAGATGCCGAACGGGGTACCACACGGAGAGGAATCCCACGGCAATGACGGTGACGAACACCAGTATGACATCCGTCAGATGCACGCTGACGGGGTAGGCATCGATGATGTAACTTCCCTCGCTGCTGCCAAAGCGGATGAGTCCGAATTCTTGTTGGAGCCAGCACAGCAGCAGTCCCAATGTGATGCCGATGACGGCTCCCAGCATGCAGATCATCCTGCCCTCCATCATGAAGATGCTTCGGATTTGCCGTTCTGAGGCACCGAGGTTCCGAAGGGTGATGGCATCCTGCTTCTTGTCGATGATGAGCATCGAGAGGGAGCCGATGATGTTGAAGCAGGCAATCATCAGGATGAATGTCAGGAAGATGTAGGAGATGAGTTTCTCAATCTGCATGATCTTGAAGGTGTCCTCCTGCTGTTCGTAGCGGTCTTTCACCATATACTTCTCACCCAACATCTGCTGGAGACGGGTTTTCACCTTGCCCACATCGGCACCATCTCGCACTTTCAGTTCCAATGCCGACACCTCGCCCTCACGCTCGAAAAGGCGACGGGCAAAGGCGATGTTCGTGATGACATATTGCGAGTCGTACTTGTTCTGCTTCACCAAGAACCCCACCTTGGGCGAGTAGAGCTCCTCCTGATTGAGACTCTCACGCGGGTCGGTCAGGTCGATGCGCTCCCCCTTGCGAGGGGCATACACCTGTATGGGGTCATCGAAATCGGCAGGGAGCCCCAACTGCATCAGCAGGTTCGCCCCCAAGATGCCATAGTCTATCACATCGACATGGAGTTCAAAGACTCCCTCACCAATCAGGATGCGGTTGATGTTCGTCAATTCCTCAAAATTGTCCTCCACACCTTTCACCGTCGCCATCACCTGACGGTTGTTAATCATCAGCAAGGCCTGATCCTCGAGCGTCTCCGTACAGATAGCCACATCGGTCTCCTGCTTCAACGCTTTCAGTTCCTTGGCATCCGCCTTCATGAACTTGCCCACTGCGGGCACCACCTTCAACTGCGGGTCCATCGCCGTGAAGAGTCCTGCCACCATGTCCTGAAACCCGTTGAACACGGACAGGATGCACACCAACGCCGCTGTTGCGATGGCTACGCCACACACCGACACCCCTGAGATGATGTTGATGGCATGATGCGACTTCTTCGAGAGCAGATACCGCTTGGCTATGTAGAAGGGAAAGTTCATCCTTTCAGCAACTTGTCGATATTCTCCACATAATCCAACGAGTCATCCAAGAAGAACTTCAATTCTGGGATGATGCGCAACTGGTGACGTTCCAGTTTACCCAGTTCGTAGCGGATTGCGCTTGCGTGTTCGTTGATGTTTTGCAGCACCTCCTGTGCCCGTTCCGAGGGGAAGATGCTCAGGTATGCCTTTGCCACACTCAAGTCAGGGCTGATGCGCACCACGCTCACACTCACCAGCAGGTTTCTTGTCTGCCTCGTCTGCGCCTGGAAGATATTGCTTAAATCCTTCTGAATCAGGCGCGCAATCTTATTCTGTCTTGTTGTCTCCATATATTTTCTTGATAATACTCAATCCATCTCTCAAAGGCAAGATCACTTTCTCCACCCGGTCATCCTTCGCCACCCAATCGTTGAAAGCCCTGATGCCCTCTGTCTGCGCATCCTTCGTTTCCTCCTCCACGACATGCCCATCCCACAACGTGTTGTCTGCCAGGATGTAACCACCCTCATTCAGATGCGCCATCACCATCTCGTAATACTCCACATACCGGCGCTTGTCGCCATCGATGAACGCCATGTCGAACATCAGTCCCAACTTCGGCACCACCTCCATTGCATCGCCGATGTGCATCGTAATCTTGTCTGCCCAAGGCGAGTTCTGGAACCAAGGCAAGGTGAAATCCTCTTGTTCGTCGTTGATTTCCACGGTGTGCAGATGACCGCCCTCCGGCAGCCCTTCTGCGATGCACAAACCCGAATAGCCGCTGTATGTTCCAATCTCCAACACCAGTTTTGGTTTGACCATTCCCACCAGCATTTTGAGGAGTCGACCCTGCAAGTGGCCGCTTGCCATGCGTCCATACAGCAGATGCAACTGTGTTGCCCGCCAGAGACGGTGCATGTAGTCGCTCTCCTTGTCGATGTGCCCAAGGATATACTCGTCTATCCTCTCCGTCTCTGTCATGCCTTGCTTAATAAGCCTTCCACGCCCAGTCGGTAGCTGTCCAAGCCAAATCCGCAAATCACACCCACACAGGCACAACTGATCATCGACTGATGGCGGAACTCCTCACGTTGATGCACATTGGAGATATGCACCTCCACCACGGGTGCCTTCACACCACGAATGGCGTCTTGCAAGGCGATGCTCGTATGGGTGTAGGCCCCAGCGTTCAGCACGATGCCGTCCCACGTGAAGCCCACCTCATGAATCTTGTCAATCAGTTCGCCCTCCACGTTCGACTGAAAATAGGCCAATTCCACCTCGGGGAACAGTTTTTTCAGTTCCTCAAAGTACTCCTCGAAGCCTCTCGACCCATAGATGCCGGGTTCACGTTTGCCCAGCAGATTCAGGTTGGGTCCGTTCAAAATCAGAATCTTCTTCATGTCGTTACATCATTTATGACTGCAAAGATAGACTTTTTTTCCCACATTCCCATCACAAATTATGTGGTAAAATGTTAAACACCCCATTTCCGTCCCATTCTTCACCCTAAAAAACAAGTCTGCTTCCCGAATTTCACTTTTTTCGAGAAGCAGACTTGATGGAAGAATAAGCCGTTGGGGCTTAACCTGTTTGAGTTTATTCCACCACAATTCGTTCTATCACAATGCCTGGATCGAGTGGAGAGAGGGTGAGACGGTGCTTGCCCTGTGAAAGAGCGGGCAATGTGAGCCGTTGCTTGTTCATACGGGTGGTTTCCCACTCGAAATTCTGGTCGTGCGACATCTGCACCACATAACGGCTGGCCTCGTTGACATTGAGAGTCTGCAACTCCTTGCCGTCGAGGGAGATGGCGAGTCGCTGTCCACGTCCGTCGTTGAAGGGGAAGTTGGTGGCAAGGATGATGGTGGCAGTCGCTTTCTCCTGAGCCTCAGCAGCACTGAATTCGTAGGAGATGGAGGCGCCCTCCGTACTCTTGGTGTAGGGGAAGAGTGCCACACCTGCTTTCCAGATGCCCAAGTCAGGAACAACCTGCCATGTGGCTTCTTTGGCATCTGCCTTACCCACAAACTCATCAGCTTCGAGAATAGCAATTGTCTTCTTCGGCACAGTCACCAGTGCGAAGGGGTAATCGCCATTCACCGAATCAGTAGCCTCTACACGCCTCACCTGTGGCATCGTGTTCTGTCGTGGGTTGTTCCAAGAACGATAGCCGATGTAGATTTCGTCCATCATGTGGTTCCACTTACCCCCTGCAATCTTGTGGTTGTACTCGTCGCAAAGTTCTGCTGCACGATTGAAACAGAGTTCCACCTTGTCAGCCCATTCATTGGCGAGTACATTGTTGCGCTGCGCATAGTAGTTGTTCATCGCCACCGCATAATACATATTATAAAGGTTGCAGAAGACACGCACTGGATGGTATATCAGTTCGTTGTAGGCCTGACGGTTCGCCACTGGCATCAGTTCACGCAGGATGGTGGCATCGCGTTCCAACAGGTCATACTCTTCCACACGCTCCTTCCACTCGCCTGAGAGGAGGTCGAATGTACGAGCATCCAACTGCTCAGGGGTGCGACGATGTGCATACTTGCATTGCAGATTCAGGATGCGGGCAGCCTCCTTGGCACACTTCTCGCCAAACTGCTGACGACAGAAGTTCTCCGTATATTCCATCAGGTTGGAAGGATTGAACTGCGAAGGGTTCCATGCCATCTTGAACCAGAAGTCGATGGGGAATTCCATAGGCTTCAAATCGCCCACATTGAGAATCCAGAGCTTATCCACACCATAGGTATAGGTGAGTTGCAACTGTTCCCACATGCGTTGCACCTGACTGATATTCTGGAATTTCGAGTTGCGGGGAGCACCTACGTAATCCACATGGTAGTAGAGTCCATAGCCGCCAGGATGACGCTTTGAGAAAGCACCTGTGCCTTTGTTCCATTCCTGTTCAGGCAACACACGCACATTGCCCCAGTTGTCATCGCATAGCAAGAGAATCACATCATCTGGCACGTTCATACCCTTCTCATAATATTCCTGCACCTCCTTATAGAGTGCCCACACCTGCGGCGTCTCCTTGGCAGGCTTGCCGGTGGCCTCCTCAATCAGTTTACGCTGGTTGGTCACAATCCGTTCCAGCAACGCTACATCAGCATGGTCACCCATCGCCTCGTCACCGTCGCCACGCATACCGATGGTCACCACATCGTCCGTATGCTTCATACGCTCAACACCACCTTTCCAGAACTTGTCCAATGTCTCTTGGTTCGTGTCGTAGTTCCACGCACCATATTCTCGGCGATGGCTCGTCCACTCCTTGTGAGCACGTGCCAATGGCTCATGGTGGCTCGTACCCATGCACACACCCATATCGTCAGCCGTCTGCATATTCAGTGGGTCATCGGCATAGAACATGGCATCCCACATGGCTGGCCACATATAGTTACCTTTCAGACGGAGCACCAATTCAAACACTCTTGCATAAAACTCATGGTTATAACCGCCATAGTTCTCCTTCACCCAACCCGTCAGGCAAGGTGCCTCATCGTTCAAGAAGATGCCACGATACTTCACGGCTGGCTCGCCATCTGTATAGACACCCTTCTTAATATATAATTGTTCGTGCTTCTCCGCTGGCACATCCGCCCAGTCATACCAAGGACTCACACCGATCTGCTGACTCAGTTCGTAGATGCCATAGATGGTGCCTCGCTTGTCGCTGCCGGCGATGACCAACTGATTCTTCACCGTCGTGATGATGAACTTCTCCGTCTTGCCCTGCAACTCCTTGGCATTGATTTGCTTCTTCTTGGCCATCTTGTCGATGACATCACTCTTGCCCAATGTACCAATCACAATGGGGAAGTCCTGTCTGCCCGTCACCTTCTCCAAGTCCTTCTTCAAGTTGGCGATGGCGATGTGCACACCCTTCCAGTCGTTCTGGTCATACACAATCTCCCCCTTCTGGTCAGTCAAACACAGGGCATCGCCTTGCGGGGCAAAAACCACGAATTGCTCTGCTGCCAAAGCAGAGATGACAGCACAAATGTTGATTGCAACACACAAAAATAATTTCTTCATGTCGATAGGTTTTGATTATGGCGGCAAAGTTACGGCTTTTTCATTGGATACACCCCCTTCCCCCGTTACTTTTTTTTGCCAGCACGTTACAAAAGGGACAGGACATCATAAAACAACAACCGGACGGTACGCATCACGCGCTCCGTCCGGTCTTCATTTTTATTAACTAAATTTAATCAATTGTTGTCGCTTTCAACAATCTAGACCTACTGGGTCTACAAAATGAATATTATGAAATTATTTGAGCTACTTTTTTCTCAATAATATGCCGCGCTGCGTCAGTTCCGCGATGATGGCGCTGTCGTAGAACGATGCCAACCTCGGATTGTGCGCCAGCATATATACCTTGTCGGGCGACTCCCCCAACTGTTCCGCAATCTCCTCGTAAATTTCCCTCCTTCGTGACTTCCTGTAAGGATGTCCGCCCGTCATGATATAGTCCAATAACTTATTGCTCATAGTGACCTCAAACCTGATTAAACCTCAAATTTTGATAGTTGCGCCGTTGGCGCCGAACTCGGCGGCTTGCCGCACTCAACATTTAACATTTAACATTAAACATTTTACATCATTACAACATGTTCCTGCGGAACGATTGAACGGATTTAACGGATTCTTTCATCGCCGCAACGCGGCTTAATCTTTCCAATCCTTTCAATCCAGCCGTTCACGGCGATGTTAGTAACTTTAACTTTTAGTTTTTCACTTTTAGTTTTTAGTTTTTAGTTTTCACTTTCAACTTTCTCACCCTTCTCCTCCTTCTGCTGGAAGTCCGCCGCCGCCAGGAGTCTCGCCGCTGTCGGGATCCACGTTCCCGTTGCCCTGTGTGATGTCATCTTCATCCTCGATTTCATTGCCATCCTTGTCCACCTTCTGCCAAGAGACGGAGTTGGCGAACAGCAGGGAGTATTTGGGCGAGACCGTGCAGCCCAGGCGCGACTTGGCATTCTGAGCCCTCACGTCCTTCGCCTCGGCAGCCTTCTTCACCGTGCCGTCCTGATTCAGCTCGTCCTTCACCGAGCACTGGATGTTGGGATAGACCGTCAGGAAGTCAGTGCCCAGCTTGCAGCGGAAGCCACGGGCCGCCTCGCGCTGGACTATCTTCATGAACTTCGACACGCAGCCCGTCATTTCCTCCACCGAATAGGTGTTGTCGTCGCAAGCCTCCTCGCAGAGGTCGCTGAAACTCAACGTGCCGCTGAACACGGGCACGGCATACCAAGAGTGTCTTCCCGTCTTGGTGTTTTCCTTCACTGCATATTTGATTTTAGCCATACAAATGATTGATTTAAATGGGTTGTAAAAATTGGGTTAAAAATCAGGCGTTTTTCGCGAAGTATACTTTAGCTACTAGGTAGAGTATACTTCAGCTAGTAGGTAAAGTATACTTCAGCTAAAACGCATAGTTTTGATAGTTCTTTTGTGCTTCCCTCCAGCGAGGGAGAAAAGTACGGGGACGGACGTCTGCCCGCCCCCGTTTCTGTTTTCTATCGCGTCACATGTGCCGCAATCAGGATGGATTAATGATCAAAATAGACCGCCCGAATGGTGCGACCACCTGACACGGTGAATGATTTGTCCCTTTTCTCTAATTTGAAGGTTTTGTAACAGGGCGGATGCTACAACCTACCCAACGCACCGCAGTACCCCATGTATTAAACGTATTCCTATCAACGAAGGTCAGATTTCTAGCAGCTGTGTTTCCATTTTTTGACGACATCCAATACCATCCTGCCTCGGGGATCAAACCTTCATCATTAATGCGCCCTGACATAGGTAAGAATAAAGTGGCACCCGTCGCATTATATGTTATTTGCCATCCTTCAACACCAGCAACGTTGTTGTATTTTGTTGTTTCGCCATCACACCAAGTCCAGGTGTAACCGGATTTCTGCCAACAAACCTCAAAAAGTTCGAGCAAATCTTCTCTTGTTGGCGTACACCAATCAGCCCCCCAATTCTGGGTGGCGGCATCATCTTCTGGATCGAGAATTGTTTTACCGTCTGTCGATGTGTATTTAAAGTAAGTACCATTATCCTGATATTTATGGGTGGCAAGAAGGAAGGAGAAGGAATCTTTACTGTAATTATCTTCGTCCGTATATCCATCCGTCTCACCCCAAGCGAAGTATGTGCCAAAGTCCGTCTCGCTGGTTGCGCCGACGTTCATTTTTGCCCACTTTGTTCCGCTTGGCAGATTGAGGTCAACGTAATTGTCCGCTGTGGCAGGCACAGGTGCTGTTACAGTGACAGTGTAAGTTGTGGAGGCAACATAAGGAGCGGAAGATGTGACGGTGATAGTGGCGGTGCTGCCAGGAGTACCCACTGCAGTCACTTCACCCGTCTTAGAATTGACCCAAGCTACACTGTAGTCGTCGGATGTATAGGTGAACGTGCACTGTTTGGTCACGTCGGTAGAGCCTACGGTCACTTTCGGTGTGCGTATCTTCTTTGTTCCCTGCAGAATCTTCATCTGAGAAGCCATCGTCATTGTTGACTCAGCCATGGTAAGCTTACGTGCCACCTTGGTTAGTCCTCCAATGGTCGGATTGACCTTGATGGGCTTTTGCTTTCCGTTGGCACCATCTGCATCCAATTCCTCATTAGGGCCAGGGAATACGTAGGTTATTCCGTCAACAACAGCTGTCAAACTGTAATTGACAGAACCGTTAGTGAAAGTGCTTTCATTATAACCCTGATTAAGAAGTGCGACAAATAGTTCGTCGGGGTATTCACCATTATCCATTTCTGGCGTGATGACAATATTATCGCCGTAGGTCATCGTGGCGCCATCCTCTGCCACCGCCGTAATCAATTTGTTTTCTCCTGTGGCAGTAATGGTCAGTTCACTCGGATGAAGACGATTGCCATTCTGATCCATGAGGACAAAGCGTATATAAGCCTGACGGTGGTTCATGTTGGCTTTTTTCAATGTGATTTTTGTACCATTAACCGAAGCAATCTGAACAGTCTTCATCTGATAAGAGTAATTAGCTGAAAGATGGTTAATGGTTCCTTTTTGACCCGTATAGGAACGCTCTTTCGACGGTAGATACAAATCCAGATTGTCACCCACAGCGAAGTTGCCCGTCAGCGTACCACTCAGGTAAGCATCTTTCGTGCCTTGATATTGCTCGTTGTTTTCATCGTTCAGGGACAATGTACCGACTTGGTTCCCATCCTTATACACCTGAACGACATCATTTTTATCCCAAAGAGTGGCAAATCGTGCAGTGTTGCCACCGACAAACAAGGCGCGTGTCCCGAGGTTAACGCCGTCTTCCGTGATTTCAGAAATGTCTTCCTTTGAAGCAAAGACGGAAGCCTCGTAAGTCTTAGATGTGCTCGTGGAGATAATCTCTTCATCTTGTGAGCAGCCTGTGAACATGACTGCGATGGCCAACAATGAGACCAATAGATAATTTCTTTTCATAGTTGTTTTGTTAGGTTTTTAGTAAATGTTTGTTATTTGTAGAAAAGTGAGTCCACCGTTTGTGGTGGAGCTCACCATGATTTAGTTATTCGTCATCGTCTTCGAGCCAAAGACGGCGAGAGCCTTCTTCTTCATCGCCCGATCCGCTACCGGATTTGCAGAGAGGAAGTGCTGGTTCCATCATCTGATGCACCTGCATGGCAGGCACCTCGTAAACTTTCTTTTCTTTTTCCATGATGTTGTTTGTTTTAGTTAATAATAAGAAAATATTAAACAATAAGAGAGTTTTTGCATATTGGCGGCAAAGGTACGGCGTAATTTGTTAACAAAAAAAAAAAACGTTAATTTTCTTTAATAAAAAGTTAACAAAAACATGAAAAAAGGGCAAAAATGCCCCCAAACGCCCATAAATAAAGGAATTTACGGGCGTCAAAGAAAAAAGAAGAAAAAAGGGATACAAATCCTTGTCTGTCCCTTATAAAGCCCAATGAGAGGGCAAAAAAGTATATTTAGTTGAGGGTGATGTGCTGCACTTCCACTGCCTCATGAAGGAAGAGGTTGGCACTCTCACGGAATTTGGTGGCAGACTCAGTCGTCAGATATTGGCAAGTGCCACCACGGGTGAGGCGTTCATCCATTTCGGGATGACGGTGAAGATAATCCACAAGGCTGGATGCTATGTATTGACCTTGGGGAATGACAGTAATGGAGTGAGAGGTATGAGGTGAGAGGTGAGAAGTGAGGGTGGAGAGCTGCTGGTTGATTTTATCGAGCAGGAGTGGAAAGTGGGTGCAGCCGAGGATGATAGTGTCGATGAGCGGATCTTGGGCAAGGAGTTTTTGGAGGGAGTCCTTGACGAAGTAGTCGGCACCAGGCTTGTCGAACTCGTTGTTCTCCACCAATGGCACCCACATGGGACATGCTTGTCCCACGACTGTGCAGTCAGGATAGAGTTTCTCAATCTCCAGATTGTAGGATTCGGACTTGATGGTTCCCTCAGTGGCCAGCACACCGATGTGTTTGGTGTGGGAGAGTTCGCCCACCACTTCGGCGGTAGGTCGGATGACGCCCAATACACGACGGTCTGGTGCTGCTGTGGGCAAATACTTCTGCTGAATGGAACGGAGTGCTTTGGCAGAAGCGGTGTTGCAACCAAGAATGACCAGCGGGCAACCCATCTCGAAGAGTTTCTTGACGGCTTGGAGCGTGAACTCATACACCACATCAAAAGAGCGCGTACCATAAGGGGCACGCGCATTGTCGCCGAGATAGATGTAGTCGTATTCAGGCATTCGCTGACGGATGCCGTCGAGGATGGTCAAGCCACCGTAGCCTGAGTCGAAGACTCCTATACATGAACTTTTTATGTTCATTGAAACTAAAAGTGAAAAACTAAAAACTAAAAGTGAAAATTACCTGACATAAAAGTTCTCCCAATGATACTTTAACTTTTGGTTTTTAGTTTTAGTTATTAACTTTATTATTTGATGCCCAATTGTGTGAGCACGGCATCGGTGCAGTTTTCACCATCACCACTGATGTAGGGGTAGGCGTTAACATCGGTGTTGAGCACGTAGGCATAGTTGCGTTTCTTGCCAACAGCCTCAATGGCTTCCTTCAACAGCGCATGAACAGGTTCCATGAGTTCTTCCTCAGCCTTGGTGAGCAGTTCTTGTGCTTCTTTCCTAAATTGAAGGCTCTGCTCCATCAACTGCTGGAGTTCCTTCTGGCGTTTGAGCATGATGTTCTCAGGGAAGGTTTTCTGTCCATCGAGGTATTCGGTGAATTTCTTGGAGAAGTCCTGCTCCGATCGTTCCATCTCCTGGTCGTAGGTCTTTTTCAGTTCCTCCAAGCTCTTCATTGCCTGCTGATATTGGGGCATGGCATGAAGCACATCATTGTAGGAGAGGTAGCCAAAGTGCTGTGGCTGAACAATGACCTGCTGACTTTCATTACCAGAGGTAGTTAGCACTGTCTCTTGCGCAGAAAGAAATCCTGCGCAAGAGAACAGTACAGCGAGTATGAGTATTTTATTCATACAAAAGCCTAAGCTTTAATTGAGCTCTAAACTTTAATCTCTACGCTCTACACTTTTTTATTTAGCACCTACCTTGGCCTTCACCTGATCGGTGATGTCGGTAGCGCCTGTGCCGATGTAAGCGATGGCACCAGCAGGAAGGATGTAGGCGAAACCACCAGCGGCACCTACTTCTTCAACAGCCTTCAAGATTTTTTCCTGAAGGGCACCCATCTTGGTCTGATAGGTGTTTTGGAGTTCCATCTCGCTGGTTTCGCCAAACTGCTGATACTCTTGAAGAGCCTTCTGAATCTCTTGCTCACGATAGGTGCGTAGAGTTTCGGAGAGTGTAGCCTTTTCCTTCTCGTAAGCATCATTCTTTGCTTGGATGTCCGTCTGCTTGCGCTGAAGTTCATCCTGGAATTGCTTCTGGAGGTTTTGGATCTCAGTTTGGAGTGCTGCATATTCAGGCATGCCCTGAGCAACAGCATCTACATTTACGTGTCCAATTTTCTGTGCGAACATGGTCATTGGCAAAGCCAAGAGCATCGCAAAAATAATCTTTTTCATTGTTGTTTAGTTATTTGGTTTTTATTTATTAGTTTAGCTGGTTTGACTAGTGCTACTCGTTTAAATTTTTAATGGGCATATCCCAATTTTATAAGCACTTCCTCGCTAATGTCAATCTTTGGGGAGGCGTAGATGATACTACCACCTGAGGCACGGTCGAGGACAAGTTGGTAACCTTTCTGGTCACAGATGTCCTTAACGGCATTGTAAATTTCGTCCTGAATGGGGGCGAGGAGGCTCTGACGCTTTTTGTAGAGTTCACCTTCACCGCCGAAGTATTTTTTCTTCAGGTCACTGGCTTCCTTCTCCTTGGCCATTATGGCCTCTTCTGCTTTGGTCTTCTGAGCGTCGGAGAGAAACACTGACTCGGACTGATATTTCTTGTAGAGTGTTTCAGCCTCGTTGAGCAATGCTTCCACTTCGCCTTCCCATTTCTTGGATACTTGGTTCAGTTGTTCGTTTGCACGTTCGTAGGCGGGCACATTTTTGAGGATGTACTCCATATCAACGAGGGCAAACTTTTGTGCGTTGGCAGCAATGGATGCCAATAGCACAGTCATGGTCAATAAAAGCTTTTTCATCTTGTTGTTTTCTTTTTATTGTTTTTATCTTTTATGTCTTATGACATAGTTGGATAGAAAAGTTGCCTAGCGCATAGGTTGGTTAGAATTCTTGTCCGAGGATGAAGTGGAATTGGCTTCCGCTGTAATTCTTCGAACCGTTGATGTTGTCAAATCCGTATGCCCAGTCAAGACCCATGAGACCGACCATTGGGAGGAAAAGGCGTACGCCAAAACCTGCCGAACGTTTCATGTCGAAGGGGTTGAACTTCTTGATTTCTGACCACGCATTACCAGCCTCAGCAAATGCTAATGCATAGATATTGGTTGAGCCTTGCAGCAGGAGTGGGTAACGGAGTTCGAGAGTCATACGGTCATAAGCGTAGCCATAGTTGTAACCTTGCGTGAGAGCACCGTTGTCGTAACCACGTAAACCAATGGTTTCGGAGTAGTAGGAGCCTGAGTAGCCTGACATACCGTCACCACCCACGTAGAAAGTCTCGAATGGAGACTTCTTATATTTGTTGTAATGGCCGAGAAGACCGAAGTCGAAACGTGTCATCAGTACAAAACACTTTCTGGCGTTGCTGAGTGGAACGTAGTAACGAGAGTTGAACTTCCACTTGTGATACTCAATCCACTTGTACTTGCGGCTCATGTCGCTCTGGTAGTTGGCATCGCGGTAGTTGGTTGCCATGTGTTCATAGTCCACCCCGTCGAAGAGTGAGTAGGGAGGAGTAAAGGACACTGACGCACTAACTTGCGAACCACTACGTGGGAAGATGCTGTTATCAAGGGAGTAACGTGTGAGATTGAGTGTCAGGTTGATATTGTTACAGTTACCATTTTGGATGATAAAGTATTCCCATTCCTTCATCATGTATCGGGTATAACCGAGTGACGCCGTGAAGCGGAAGTTGTTGTCAGGCCATGAGAGACGTTTTCCGAATCCGATGCTTAAACCAAACAGTTCGATGTATTTGTCGGGGTCGTAGTAATTGGAGTAATTGTTATAGTAACTGCTGTTGTAGTTACCATACCCATACAGCATCGAATAGTAATTGTTGTAGTAGTTGCTATTATAGTAACTGCTGCTGATATCTGTTTGACGCGAGAAGAATGCGCTGATGGAGAACTGGTTAGGACGTTTGCGACCAAACCATGGATCAAGGAAGGAGATGCTGTATGATTGGTAGTAAGAGCCGTTGGTGGAGGCACTAAGCTCCAATTCTTGTGCATCACCCTGTGGGAAGATACCACGGTGCAGACGATTCTTTCCAAAGAGATTGCGCATGGAGAAGTTGGTAAATTTCAGACCCACTTTACCGATGACACCAGTCTGTCCCCATCCGAGTGAGAATTCAATCTGGTCACTGGCTTTAGGTACCAGTCCGAGGTTGAGGTCCACCGTTCCGTTGATGGGGTCAGGCACAGGCTTGAAGTCGAGATTCTCAGGGTCAAAGTGTCCCATTTGGGCAATGCGCATGGCCGTTTCCTTATATGCATCCATGTTGAAAAGGTCGCCAGGTTTGAGCAAGAACTCGCGTCGTACCACTTCTTCATATACACGGGTGTTGCCATAAATCTTAATCTTGTTGATGGCAGCCTGCGTACCCTCAGAGATTCGGATTTCAAGATCAATAGAGTCCCCATCCACATCCACTTCCACATCGCGGATTTGATTGAATACATAACCTTGGTTGAAGTAACTGTTTGTTACGGATGTCTCGTCAGAATACAAACGCTTCTGGATAAGCGTCTTGTTATATACGTCGCCACGCCTCAGTTGCAGCGTCCGGTTGAGGTATTCTGTGTTATAGAGTGTGTTGCCCACCCATGAGATACTACGTACATAGTACTTGTCACCTTCATCGATATGAAGGAAGACATCTACCAAATTCTCGCCCACATTGACCACGCTGTCGGCATAAATGTAGGCGTCACGGTAACCAAGTTCGTTGTATTTCTCGATGACGCGATCCTTATCTTCCTCAAACTTCTCTGCAATAAACTTCTTGGCTTTGAAGAAACTCTTGAAGCCCTTCTCGTTAGTCTTCTTCAAGAGACCGCCTGAGAAGAATCCACCGTGGAACTTCTTGGTGGCAAGGTGATTATTGCCGGTGATATGAATCTTGTTCACCTTCACCTTCTCTTTTTTGTCAATATTTACATCGACAATGAGTTGTCCAGGTTGGGAAATATCATCGCGTTGCATGATGTTCACCTCGGCATTCTTAAAGCCTTTATCGTCATAATATCTTTTGACGATAATTTTGGCCTTGTCCACCATGTTGGGCGTGAGTTGGTTGCCTTTCACAATGCCCATCTTTTCCTGCAAGTCATCGTGCTCCGATTTCTTTACACCATTGATGTTGATTTGCGACACACGTGGACGCATAGAGAGGTGTATTTTCAAATAGACCTTGTCGTCCACAATGCTGTCTGCTTCTATCTTCACTGCTGAGAAGAGTCCTTGTTTCCAGTATCTCTTGATGGCATCAGTGATGTCATCACCTGGCACAGTAATCATCTCACCGACGGTGAGTCCTGAGAGTCCGATGAGTATATAGTCATCGTAGTTTTGAACACCTTCGACAGCGATTCCTCCAATCTCGTATGTCTTCTCCTGCCCATATACGATGTTAGGCTCTGTCTGCACTTGTGCCTTGATGGTCACTAATGAAGACAGTAGAAAGACGGATGTGAGTATGATGAATCTTAAAATCCTCATGTATATTATATAATGTGTATCGTTATTGATTCTCGGTCACTTGTTCGCCAGTCTTGCCAAAACGGCGTTGGCGGCTCTGATAGTCTACGATTGCTTTATGGAATTCGTCTTCTGTGAAGTCTGGCCAGTAGCGGTCAGTAAAATAGAATTCAGAATAGGCACACTGCCACAGTAGATAATTGCTCAGACGCTCCTCGCCCCCTGTGCGAATCATCAATTCGGGGTCTGGCATGAAGTTGGTGGCAAGATGCTGGCTGATAATCTCCTCATTGATGGCATCAACGGCCAGTGCCCCGTCTTTTACTTCTTGTGCAATCTGTTGAACAGCATTGGTGATTTCCCACTTGGATGAGTAGCTGAGTGCCAACACCATGCAAGTCTTAGTGTGGTCCTTAGTGCGCTCTTCCATGTAGTTGCACACGTCCTGTACCTCTTGGGGCAGACGGCTCTTGTCGCCAATCACACGAAAACGTGCGTTCTTCTTGATGAAGAGTTCTTCTTCCAGATGCTTCAGCAGTAGTGCCATCAGTGCTGCTACCTCATCAGCAGGACGGTTCCAGTTCTCTGTTGAGAAGGTATAAAGTGTCAGATATTCCACGCCCAGATTCACGGCTGCGGTCATGATATCCTTCACACGTTCCACGCCCTCTTGATGACCGAATGTACGTTCTCTTCCTCGTGCCTTAGCCCAACGCCCATTGCCGTCCATGATGATGGCAATGTGACGAGGAACTCGAGTCATATCTATTTGTTCTTGATACATATCTTTATTTTTTATTCGTTGGCACATTTGCGATATTTCGGGCAGAGGTCATAGGAGATGTACACCATTGTCCACGAGTAACTGTCCTTATTCTTCAACGTTCCGCTTTTAATCTTATAGGGGTCCTCGATGCCATCCAGATTGTCATCCAAACAGAAACGCATTGACCAGTCAAGTCCTACATTCCAACGTGGTCTGAACTTGTATTTCACGCCAAAACCAATAGGGATGTTCATTGTCAGTTCCTTATTGCAGTAGGTGAAGCCCATTCCCATTTGGATGTATGGAGTCAATCGCTTATGCCCTTTGTAGCTGTTGCCTCTTCCGTATCCCCAAAAGTTAAGTTCGTACTGACAGCCCACATCGACCAGAGAATTGTTGAAATCCCATTTCTGTTCCTTTTTCTCTGGATACTTGTTCGCTTCCTTGCTGGCATCGCCCTTCACACTTCCGTAGCCAAGGTCGAATTTCAGTGCCATGCGTGGGTTAATGTTGTATCGTCCCATCAGTCCGCCTGCCATTGTAACATTCTTGTAAAAGCCATTTAGGCTAGCGTCTCCCATGTAGAAACTCGGACCACCCATTGCACCCAGTTCTAACGCATATTCCAGTTCTTGCGCCGGAAGACTCATTGTGAGCAAGAGGGCGACAATTATTGTATAGAACCTTGCCATACTTTCCCGTTTTCTTGGATAATCCAAAGTTTCTTATCAACCGCCACAATGCTTGCCAAGCCATTAGCGGGTTTGAGATCTTGGGGCATGGGGTATTTCTCCAACTGTGGATGCCACGTGATACCATTGTCATCCGAACGGTACAGAATCGCGTAAGCACCTTCTTCCACACCGATGGCATACAACCCACCACGATAGTAGGTCACGCTAGCATGATCGAGATGAGGCATCCCGTATGTATTGTCAGGTGTCACCTGTATATAAGCCCAAGGTTGGTTGGTGCTGGCATCCATCGTGGAATTCTTACACCAAGTCACGCTGTTCTTGTCGTTCTGACTCGAAAGTCCTGTCATCACAGCTATCTGCAGGTTGTTGTTGGTGCCTGATGGATGGGATATAGAATTGATAGAGGTTTCGGGCAACATATCTAAGTCTTCCGTTCCTTCTACCGTCCATGTGTTGAGGTCGGAGGAACCGATGATGGCAGTGCCGTCGTAAGCATAGAGGTAGAAGGCATCAGCAGCTAACAAACGCTCTACCGTTTTGTCAGAAGCTTTGGTCCAAGTGATACCCAATTGTTCAGGGGCACTGCAATAGATATAACCATCATCTCCCAATCCGTAGAAGGTGTTGTCAAACAGTACGATGGAACCATTGTCAACAGGAATGCTGACGGGCTCACTCCATGTAGTTGCATCGTCCTCTTCTGCAAAAGTCATCACAGGCTGCTGACTCTCGTTTTGAGCAAAAACAAAGACTTTCCCATACACATAAAATGCTTTGTTGGCACCTGTGATGGATAGGTTAGAGGTGGTGGATTTCCATTCCAGTGTGTCAATGTTGTTCTTATGCTGGTAGATGTCCACCTTGTAAATTCTTTTGGAAAGACCGTCGGTGGAGGAGCATAGCAACTCTACCGTTTTACTGAAATCGACGACAGTGGAACCTGATACCAATGGGTAGTAGAGTTCATCGTCATCTTGGAGTTTGTAGTAAACATTTCCCCATGAGGTGGTATTAGGGGTGACTTCCGTCAAGTCCACCCATTTGGGTAATGAATCGACAGTGTAAATGTGTCCGTTCAGTTGGTCGATATTGAAGAAGACCTGACTGCCATAATATGTTTTTGAAATGATGGTGTCGGTGGCGTGTCCATTTTGGTCGTACTTCTTGGACAGGACATCACAAGTGATGCTGTTGATGGAGAAACCAGTAATGGCGCACTCAGGCGTGGTTGCAATATCGTTACCGTTCATGCATGAGATGAGTACAAACACTGTCATCATCAGCCCAACTATGCTCCTGAACGTATACTTTTTATCTATTTTCTTCATTGTTCGCAATAAGCCAATATACAAAACAGTGCAAAATTACGAACATTTTTTGCATTGACGAAGCGTTACGCCCTATTTTAACGGATTTTATGCTATATTTAAAGATTAATTAAGTGAAAAGTGAGAAATGAAAAGTGAAAAATAGGCTATTGTAACATCTCACACAGTTCTTTCATCCCTTCGCTAGCACCCTTCATAATGTGACGGATGCCGAGGTTGGGGTTGTAGGGAACGGGTTTGGGGTCGATGAGGTAAATCTTGCAATGCTCGTTGGCAAAATTCAGCAAACCCGCTGCGGGATAAACGTTGAGGGAAGTGCCAATGACCACGAGGATGTCCGCCTTGCTCACTTTCTCGATGGCTGGCTCAATCATGGGAACGCTTTCACCAAACCACACGATGAAGGGGCGTAACTGACTGCCATCCTTCGCCTTGTCACCCATTTTGATGATGGGGTTGTCCTTGGGCAGGGTGATGATGCAGTTAGGGTCGTTCGGATTGCGTGAAGACGTTGCCTTCATCAGTTCACCATGCAGATGGATGATGTTCTTGGAACCAGCACGTTCATGCAGATCATCCACATTTTGAGTGATGACGGTCACGTTGAATTTGTCCTCCAAACTCGCCACCAACTTATGACCTTCGTTGGGTACGACGCTGCTCAACTGTTGGCGTCGTTCGTTATAGAATTTCTGCACCAGTTTGGGGTCACGTTCATAGCCCTGAATGCTTGCCACTGCCTCCACGGGATATTGTTCCCAGAGGCCACCGCTGTCACGGAAAGTGCTGATGCCGCTCTCGGCTGACATCCCCGCACCTGTAAGGAATACTAAGTTTTTCATATCTTCTTTGACATTAACTATAACGATCCACTAATATGCTACTTTGCAAGGGATGCCCAGTTCCTCTACTTGGGCACCAATGGCATCCAGCACTTCGTGTGATGCCTTTTTCAGTCCATGAGCAGGAGTTTCACGGTCGATGGTGTATATCATCACTTCCCGAGGACGTATCTCGCCGATGGTTCTCAACCAAGGTTGCACAAACGCCTCTCCCGTGTTATCCACTGACTCTCCCTTGTGCTCGCCTTGAATGAACATGGTTTGGATGATGCAACGGTTGCCAAACTCCTTTAGGCGGGCAATAATCTTCTCAACATCATAATTGCCGTTGGGGCGATCCACTAAATTGATGTAATCGGCAGAGATGGTGTCGAGTTTGCAGATGTTGTTATCCACCTTGCAAAGGGCATCGAAAACCGGTTGCCGCAGTATTTGAGTTGCATTGGTCAGCACACTCACTTTAGCGTTGGGAAAGTAGCGGTCACGCAAGGCAAGAGCCCCCTCGATAATTTCTGGGAATTGTGGATGAAGGGTTGGTTCACCGTTGCCGGCAAAAGTCAGCACATCGGGTGTAGGTCCTTCCTCTTTCATCTTGCGGAGATGATATTGGAGGGCACGCAGCACCTCATCCTGTGTCGGCATCTTCTGCTCTGGCACGAAGTCCTTGTTGAAGCCGCATTCGCAGTAGATGCAGTCAAACGAACAGCACTTGCCATCACCTGGCAAGAGGTTAATGCCCAATGAAGTGCCAAGACGGCGGCTACGAATTGGGCCAAAGATGGGACTTGGATAAATAACGGTCATAGGCTTTACTTGTTAACCAATAGAATAACAATGCGGAAAAGAATCCGCAGATAGAATCAATGAGGTAATGTGCTTGGATATAGACAGTGGCGCAACATAGTAGCAGATACAGCGGCATCATGATCCAGAAGAGCCATTTGTTGTGGGCTTTCCACGCCAAAAGCATCGTCACCGTGCTCATGCCCACATGGCTACTCGGGAAGGCGGCTGTGGGGCGTTCGCCCACCTCCTGTGCACCTAACACCAACTGGCTGAAGATTCCCTTGATTTCAGGCATCAGCATCTCTGTGTGGGTTTGGAAATAATAGCCCACGGCAGGGAACACGCCGGTGTCAGCGGTTTCCACACCTACAGCCTTGAAATAGTATTGAGGCCCCGCCACAGGTAGGAACTCGAAAATCAAGTAGTAGAGGAAGAAAGAGGCAAGGAACACGAATCCTGCACGGTCTGCCTTGGGATAGCGGCAGAGCAGATAGAAGATGAGTGTTGCCCCCATCATGTAATAATAGGCATAATAGCCCATGTTGAAGGCTTCACTCCAAAAGGTGCTGGTCACAAGGGTGTTGAACACCAATGCTGGTTGGCATCCGAAGAGCGTCTGGTCAATCCCTGCAAAGACGTGGTCGAGGTAGGGGAGTTGGGAACAGAAATCGTAAGTTTCTGGATACCAGAAAATCAAGCCTAACAGAGGTGGGCAAACCCGAAGGATGCGTAAGGCACGACAGGGATAAAGTTGGTAGATGCCATAGAGGACACCCATGGCTGCGAGCATCACCAGACGAGTGACAATCATGCTCATCGGGTCGGCAAGTTTATCCCAATAGATGCCAATGAGGACAGTGGTGAACAGCATGTAAATCAGTGTGAGGATTTCCATGCTCCAACCCCCTTTTTCGTATTCTCTCTTAAAAAATTTCATCATATCCATTGATTCTCCTTATACCAATTCATACATTCCTTCACACCTCGTTCCAACGGCCATTCAGGCACAAAACCCAAATCCTCTTTTAAAGGTGAGATGTCGCATTGCCAGTTGCGTTGGCACATGATGCGATATTTGTCACCGTTCAGGGTGCTGGCTTGGTGGGTGAGTTTCGAACATCCTTCTGCCACCATGCTGATGACCCACAACAGCCACAAGGGTGCCTTGATATGCAGTACATGCTTCACGCCTAATTCTTGTTGAATGAGGTCGCTGAAGGCGCGGCTATCGTAATTATGCCCATCGCTGACGAGGTAGGTCTTGCCGTTGGACACCTCTGCTTTCCCGATGGCTGCAAAGATGGCTCCCACTAAGTCACGAACATACACGAACGTGATGACTTGCTTCTTGTATCCCACCGCAAAATCAATATGCTGTTTGATGCTCTTCGCCATCATGAAGTAATCCTTCTCGCGAGGACCATACACACCTGTGGGTCGGAAGATGGTGTACTTGATATCTGATTCCTTTAAGAACTGCTCACTCTTCACCTTGCTTTCCCCATACGCTGTGTTTGGCTTGGGCTCGTCGGAAGCCACCATGCCGTTGTAGGTGCCGTCGGCGTTCTGCTCCTCTCGGATAGGCCCTAACACGCTGAGGCTACTTACGTAGAGGAATTGTTTAGGCATCATGTCCAACGTATCGAGCGTGTTGACCAGATTCTGGGTGCATTGGAAGTTGTGTAGGTCGAAGTCTTCCTTCTTCAGACATTTTGTTGCACCTGCAGCGTGGATGATGATGTCCCAACGACCGATTTCCTGCTTGTATTCAGCCAGTTGTGTCCGCAGTCGTTCAGCGTTGGTCATGTCAAGTGTGGCGAACTTCAATCGTTCGTCCGTCAGCCATCGCCGGCTGGAGTGTTCCCTCATGCCTGCCCAGGTCTCCATTCCCCGTTTCAGTCCTTCTTCGCAAAGAAAACTGCCGATGAAACCACTTGCACCTGTAATCAGAATCTTCATGCTATGTTCAATTTGACTGCAAAGGTACGAATTTTTCACTTTTCACTTTTCACTTTTATTGAAAATTTCTATCTTTGCAACCAAATATAAAAGAATGCAACTATGTCAAAGAAGGAATCAAGGCTGGTAAAGTCCGGCGTCAACAAGCGTGAATTGACAGAGAAGTTGAACAACTACCTGAGCAAGAACCAGGGTAGGTCGCTCACATTGAAAAATGTGTTCAGTGAAATGGGGCTGACGAAACACCCTTTGAAGATGCTATGTGTGGATATCTTGAATGAGATGCTGGAGGCTGGTGACATCTTGAAAAATCATGATGGGAACCTTGTCTATCGTGGTACAGCCCATGTGCTGGAGGGTACTTTCAATCGCACTTCGGGAGGACGCAACTATGTCGATACCGACGATGGGATGGGCATCTCCATTTATGATGAAGACACTCGCCATGCCTTGCCGGGTGACCGTGTGCGTGTGGGCATTCATGCCAAGAAATATGGCAACCACAAATTGCATGGTGAGGTGATAGAGATTGTGAAACGTCGGGAGAAACCTTTTGTCGGTACTTTGGATGTGCAGCATAGTGTGGCATTCTTGTCGGTTCCATCAGGCATCTTGCAGAGCGACATTGTCATTCCTGTGGAGAAACTGAAGGGCGCCAAGAACGGACAGAAAGTGGTCGTGAAGGTCACGGGGTGGCCGATGGAAGCCCGCAATCCTATTGGTGAGGTGATTGACGTGCTGGGCAATGAGGGTGACAACAACACGGAGATGCATGCCATCCTTGCGGAGTATGGTTTGCCTTACAAATATCCTGAGAATGTGGAGGCCGCTGCCAATCAGTTGGAAGCAGGCATCACTGAAGCGGAGATTGCCCAGCGGGAGGATTTCCGCGATACCTTCACCATCACCATCGACCCACGTGATGCGAAAGATTTCGATGATGCCATTTCCATTAAGCCGCTGAAGAAGGGGCTTTGGGAGGTGGGCGTACATATTGCCGATGTGAGCCACTATGTGCTCGAAGGCTCTGTCATTGATAAGGAGGCGCAGCAACGTGCCACCTCCATCTATTTGGTGGATCGCACCATTCCGATGTTGCCTGAACACCTTTGTAACATGCTTTGTTCACTTCGTCCCAACGAGGAGAAACTTACTTTCTCCGTCATCTTCGAGATGAATGAGGAGGCTGAGGTGCTCAACTCACGTATCAAGCATACGGTCATCAAGAGTTGTCGCCGCTACACCTATGAGGAGGTGCAGTACCTGCTCGAACAAAATGGTGAAGCACGTGAGTGTGAACTCATCCGTCAGGGGAAGGTGCAACCCACGCAACCCATTCCTGCTCAGGAAGTGTTGCCTGACACAGAACTCAATGCTTTCCGTGATCATCTTGCTCCGATTGACCCGACCAAGATTCCCGTCACACCCGTGCCTGCCGACCACCGTCAGGGCGAGTATGCAGATGAACTTATCACCCTCAATCGAATGGCACACCAATTGCGTGACCAGCGTTTCAAGGAGGGCTCCATCGATTTTGACCGTGAGGAGCCACGTTTCGAGATAGATGAGCAGGGCAAACCCATTCGTGTCTATTTCAAGCACGCTAAGGATGCCAATAAACTCGTCGAGGAGTTTATGCTGTTGGCCAACAAGGCTGTAGCGGAGAGTATTGGTTTGGAGAAGAAACCCAAGACGCTCCCGTACCGTATCCACGATATGCCGGATATTAATAAACTCGACAACCTTGCAGGTATGGCATCGCGTTTTGGCTTCCAACTCTTGACGCAAGGCAAGAAGGAGGACGTGGCACAGAGTTTGAACAAACTGCTCAAGGATGTGCAAGGTCAGCGGATGCAGAACCTTATTGAGATGGCATCCCTTCGTGCCATGCAGAAGGCTGTTTATTCTACCTTCAATATCGGTCACTATGGCTTGGGCTTCAAGTATTACACCCACTTTACTTCACCCATCCGTCGCTATCCCGACTTGATGGTGCACCGTTTGCTTACCCGTTATGAGCAAGGAGGGGAAAGTGCCTCACAGAAGAAATACGAGAGCCTTTGCGAACATTCTTCGCAGATGGAACAGTTGGCTGCTGCTGCCGAACGTGCCAGCATCAAGTACAAACAGGTGGAGTTCATGTCCGACAAACTGGGTGAGGAGTTTGATGCTCACATCAGTGGCGTGAATGAGTTTGGTGTCTATGCCGAGATTGACGAGAACCATTGCGAGGGACTTATCGCTGTACGTTTCTTGGGTGATGAGGCTTTCGACTTCGACGATCGCAACTTCTGCCTTGTTGGACGTCAGACTCATCATCGTTTCTCGCTTGGTGACCCTATCCGTATCAAGGTGGCACATGCAGACCTCTTCCGCAAGCAACTTGACTATGAACTCGTCTCTCACGAGTCCTCTCTCTTCACGATGTCTCCCGTCTTCTACGAGCCTTTCGTGCAGAATCTCCAAAAACGTGGTGCCAAACATACAGGCAAGGCGCCCAAACGGGAGAGAAAAGAAGGAGGTCGTCAGAAGATGCGCAGAAGGAAATAAAAGCATACTTGCGTGACCGCCGCTGTGAGTACCTCACTCATATCAAAGACAATGCCTCAGTCATATCGAACACTACACCTCACTTATATACCTATAGAATACCTCACTGTGGTGTTAATTTGTTAATTTGTTAATTTTCAAATTTTGCGCTCCGAGCGTTATTATATATTTTATATATATATTATATTTTATATTATATATTATTTATACATAGAGTTTAAACTCTACACCCCCTTATATCCCCCATTGCAAAAACACGAAATTAACAAATTAACAGATTAACAAATTAACACCATCGATTTAACTTGTATAAATTCAATGAGTTGCAAGGGATAGGCATGAGCAATCAGCATTTTTTCTTGTCGTGATAACCACAAAAAGGGGTGCGGTTTGGACCGCACCCCACTTGTTTTGTATGAGTAAGATGAATTACTTCTGTAAGTACTTGTTGCCTTCGCTGTCGATAACGATGCCCTTATAAGAGCTATCAACAACTTGACCTGCCACGTTGTAGAGAACATTGTTCTTGACACCCTTCTCTGCATCAACATCTTCGATACCGGTGATATCGATAGCATTGAGAACATCACCAGAGAGGTACTCAAGCTTGAAGTCGTCGAAGATCACCCAGTCACCACTTGCACCGCCTGTCTTGCGGATACCCAATTGAATGTTCTCACCGCTCTCGATGGTGAAGCGTACCTTGTTGAACATCTTTTCAGGAGCTTTCTGACTCCATACCCAGAATCCGTACATAGAAGCAGGGAAGTAGTACTTCACACCGCCAATCTCGATTTCAGTGTCGAATGGATAGGTTCCCTTGTCACCAGACTCTTCACTATAAGTCCATTCACCAGTTTCGTCGTTCTTTGTAGCTTTTGTCCATTCACCTGCAGCATTTTGTGCGATGTGTGTCCACTTCAATTCAGAATAATCATACTTGTTTACATCTTCCTCTAAGCCGAGAACAGTAACAGCTGTTGCGTATGGCTCATTGATGTCCTCATTGATTTCGTATGCTGTAGGAACATCAGTGAAGGAGAAGTCAGTACCCTTGAGGCGCTCAACGGCCTTAATGTAGGTGAAGTTATCATTGTCACCAGCACCCTTAGCAAAGAGCTGTGCATAGTGAGATGGCCAATCTTCTTCGCAATCTTCTTCGTTACCTGCTGCTTCGATAACTGCTTCGAAAGCTGCTACAGCATCTGCATCTACAGCATTCTTCTCACGATATACAGCGAGACAGCTGAGTTCGTAAGTACCTGCTGGCATACCCGTGAGGGTCTGAGAGAATGTGAAGCCGCTAGCACCAGAGTTCCAAACCTCATAGTTGCCACGAGAGTACTCGTTGCTCTGTGCGTTGCCTTCTCCAGTCTTCGTCCAACCATAGCCATGACCTCTCTCCCAAACATCATTCTCTTCAATCACGCCATTAGACTCCTCGAGTTCGAAGGTTGGGTTGATAATCATAGCTGTAACATCTACAGGACTTGTTTCTGTAGCTGCGCCTGCACCAAGAGCCTTCATCTTATTAAGGTTGATAGGCAGGTTCAATTGCTTCATATAAGAATCAAGAACTTCCTTCGTCTGAATGCTAGCAAGCAACGCTGCTTCTTGAGTTTGCAGAACATTCTTGAGATCTGCATCATCATATCCAACAGCTTCCGCATAAACCTTCATATAGTCACTATACTTGTCTGCCAATTCATTGGCTGGTGTAATCATTTCGTAGGTGTCAGTGTCTGCGTTACCCAGTTCGAATGCAACATCCCAAGCCTTTTCAAGGAAGTCGTAAGCCTGGCCAATGCTTCCATAGTCGGACATGAGGCTTGTGTAGGTATCCGCTGCCTTATTGTTGTCGTATGCTTTCTTTGCAGCTCTGATGTAGTTACGTGCATCATTCAGATAACCTCTGTACTCATCGAAGTTGTCCATTGTGAATGGCTTCACGCACTGCTTAATCAATGCATCTACTGCATTCACGTCACCCGCAAATTGGAGATCGTTAGCAAATTCTTCAACTTCTGCAATTTCCTGATTGAGCAGTTTCTCTACAGGAGGATTCTCACCGTAGAAGAAGAGACGGAAACCTGTATAATGTGCTGTGTAATCAGACTGACCACCAATCAGGAGTTCTTTGTCTTTCACGTGGATAATACCCGTAGAAACTTCTACCCAACCTTCGCCAACAGGAGCAAGTGGAGATGTTACCACTTCGTTGTCAGAATTCTGCATAAAGATGTTGTTGTAAACACCCTTACCATCACCCCAGCTACGAACAAGGGCTTTCAGGCTATAGTAACCAGAAGGCAAGCCGATGATGTATTGACAAACATCCATTGAACCGCTGGTAAAGACAGCAGAGTGCCAAGTGTCAGCAGCACCAACAAGACCATTTTCTTGGTACATGTACAGACCATTGGTCTTTCCTTGATAATTGATGCGCTGGAACCACTCGTTCTTCACAGTTTCATCGTTCTTATAGAGGGTTACAGTTTTAGTGATGTCTGTGCGGGCTCCATCATTTGTGCTATATTCACCACCACTTATACCTTGCCAAGTAGGTTCATCGAGTGACCAAGAACCGTCTTCTTTCTTTGTTGGTGCATATTCATCGTCAACGAACCATGGGTGGTTGATGACCTCAGAGAAGTCCTTTGCACCGGTCTCTGCATCAACTGCTTGTGTGTCAAGGTAATCACCACGAGCCTCAGCAAGTGCGTTGAAGCGTTCCATGCAGAAATCGTATGGGTCAACTTCGTCAAAGGTTGCAGGGTCGCAATCATTGATTTCGCCCAAAATCCGATTGTAAGTAGCCTGGAATGTTGTGTAACCATCTGCATCAAGCGGATCTTTCTGTAACAGTCTGTTTGATTTATCAAGCACATAGGAGAGGTAACCAAGGTATTGGTACAACTCTTCATAAGCATAGTTCTTTTGATTGAGACCATCAATAATATCTATCTTCTCGCTAGCAGTCCCTGCTTCTTCGTACCCATCCTTTGCAATGGCATATTCATCACCCATATGGTCAGAAATTGCTTTATTAAATGTGGTCTCGAATCCATCATAAGTGGCTTCACTGAATTGTGTCTGCCATCCTTCAAGCTGATCCAATTCTTTTGTGATTTCCTTTTCTGCATATTCATTAATGGTTGCATCAGAAATGGCACCGTTAAAGATGATCTGCCATTCACTTAAAGCAAACCAGTCTTCCTTTACGTAAACCGTTCTGCGAGCGCCGACACGTACCCAAGTGTCCTCTTCCAACAAAATGTTGTATTCGTTCCAATACTTACCCTCCTTGAAATGATAGCTGGCACCAATAATACTTCTTGGGTAGAAAGTAGTAATGGTCTTTGTGTCATACTTCTTGGTTTTAGGGTTCCACTTCTTCACTGTTGATTCGAAGCTGTCGTCATTTCTCCAGGTGTCACCGTTTGGTGACCAATCGCATAATGTTGTTGCTTGGTCATTATCGAAGACGCTACGAACTGCTGTCTTGAAGATACGAGTAGGGTTAGTGCCTGCTTCTGCACTTTCTTGATCAGCGTATGCTTCCGTGTAAAGCCAAGCATTCTTCTTGCTCTTTCCTGCCTGATAAGCCTTGATACCATCATTCGTTTCCTGACCACCAACATCGCGATAGCAAGCCTGAACACGGATGGTGTAGTAGCCTGCAGGAATCTTAACTACTTGATAAATGTCAGGATTTTTTTCGACGATTGCACCATCTGCGTAGTAACCCATACAAGTGGCACCCTTTTCGTGGTCACCATACATGGAATTGGATTCATCGATGTAGTCAAAAAGGAAGTACTTACCGTCACCTTTCCAATAACTACCATAAGAGGGCTCTTGCGTAATGTTGCCAGAATTGTCTCTGACCACATTCACAGTTGTCCACTTTTGTGATGGATCAACGTCACCCATTTTGAGATCAGCAATCACATTGTCACCCACTGACCATGCTGATGGGTCGGGGTTCTGTGCCCATATCGCCGTAGAGGCAATGAGAGCACACAGCAAAGTGTAGATTTTTCTCATAATAAATAGTTTAAATTAGTAAAAATGTTGATAAAAAAGTTTTTATGGTTGTAAGGCGCCTAAGCGTCTTGGTTTTGGCTATGAGCTATAATCGGGGCAAAGTTCGGGATTTTCTCGTTATAAAATTATAACGTATGTAACATGGATTTCAAATTTTGATACAAATACTTCAAAAAAGCGGAAGGGTACGTGATACCTTTCCGCTTTTGTTTCCAGTCGTATGTGTTTATGTTTCAGATTAGAACTTGAAGTCCACTGCAAAGCGAACGCCGTTCTTTTTTAACTTGTCGCCTCCGTAGATGTCTGGCATGTCGTTATAGTTGAGACGGCGGACATACTGTACAGTGAATACCTTGAAGATGTTGCTGATGCCGACAGAGAGTTCCATATAGGGTTTCTTGCCCATGACAAAGGAGGTTTGGTGTCCGTCGCGAGTGGGGAAGCGGAACAAATCGTTGTCGGTGGTGCGGACAAAGGGGTTGTTCTTGTCCGACAGATGTCCATAGAGCATCTTGAAGCCCACATATTCACGCAACTTCATCTTCTTCAACAGTGGGATACGGTTGAGAATCTTACCGTCAAAACTCCAGTTGACAAGCAAGGACACGTAGCGGTCGTTGAGGAACTCCATGTTGCGAAGCATGTTGAACGACCAACTGTCGAACTGCACGAAGTAGGAGAGGTTCGATTGTGGAGTGAAGAGCATGGGGAATGGCACCTTGTTCCACTGCATACCACCTTTGAGGTAAGCCTCGATAGAACCGCAGGCTCCAGGTAACCAAAACTTCTTGAAGACAGTGGCTTCTGTCATGTTGTAGTTGTACTGACCGCCTAAGAAGCCGTCCATACCCATCGTGTGCTCCAGCATGAAGACGGGTGCGTCGTTGTTGATGGGCTGTCGCTGTTGCTTGCTGTTGATGAAGGTCTCCCGAGGTGCATAGCGGAAGCCAAACTTGATGTCGGAAGTCTTGATGTTGGGCAACAGCGTTTCATCCACATTGCGCATGTAGATCAGTTTGCCTGTCGGCGTGAGTTTTGAATGGTCAAGCGTTGCCGACCAGGTGATGTGGTTGTTGGTCTCGTACTGATACTTCAGTTTGAAGTCGTTCACATACATCATCTGATCCACCTTGCTGGTCTTGAACGAACTGTACATGTTGTCCTTGATGGTGTTGGCATACTTGTCAACGGGCGACATATCATCGTACATGTAGGAAGCGATAATGCTGCGACGTGGGAACTCGTGAGCCATATACTTCTTCTTGTTGAAGGAGTATTCCACCTCGGCTTTGTACTTCCATTTCTTATCCTTGGCTCCATAGGCCCCATAGCCACGCAGGAAGAGGTTGGGCATGAGGTTGGCGGTTGTCTGGAGCGGAAGTTGGTATCGCATGCCGTCGATATTGTTGTAGGAGATGATGGAGTTGAGTGGAATGAGGTCAATCTTGTTGGGCTTGGGTGTCAACTCAATAGAGTTCTCTACCACAGCCGTGAGGAGGAACTTCCACATGCCGCCTAAGTCTTCGTTGATTTTATCCACGCCATTGCTGAGGTGATTCTCTGCGTTGGTGAGTTGGACAGGGCGGATGGAAGCCCAGTAAGTGGAGTCTTTGAACTCTGCATCAGGCATCACGCGGTCAACCTGAGGCGATTTGAAAGCCTTCTTGTCGGTAATAGGTGAGAAGTCGTAGTTGCTGTACTGTGAGTAGCGTTGGCACTGGAACTTGATGGCACCATAGAGACCGCTCAACTCTACAATCATGTTGTCCACTTTTATCACACGTTCACCTGTGGGCAAGGTCATGAAGTCTTGGATGACCATGAGGTTATCGACGAAGTTCACACCAGAGTTATTGGGCACATTGATGACGGCACGCTTCACTTGGTTGAGGTTGTCATCTGTGATGTATAGGTGTCCTGCAAATCCAAAGTCCTGCGTGTTGTTGGGCAGGAACGCCACGTCGATACAGCGTTCATTGTCCACCATGATGGTGTCTTGAATGAAATAATGGTAGAAGCCGATGGCCTCGCTGGTGGAAATCGGGCTGATGAAAGGATGCTGCAGCAATCGCACATTGTCCTTGTAGATGTCCACGTCGGTGAAGATGTCCTTCACATAGGTGGTCAGCATGTCACCAGAGGAGAGCATTGACTGGAAACCATCGCTGCGTTGTGCTTTGATGGTGGTCTTCACTGTCTTGGGATTCTTGCGATAGTTCTCCTCCGAAGCCGTCTCATCCACCATGATGGGAATAATCAGTTTACCAGTCTCAGGACAGATCTCAGACAGCAGTGTGTCTTTTGTTCCCTTGATGTCGTTGTAGGAGAATGTCTTCTTCTCGTATTTGTCGAAATGATAGAAGTCCTTCTCTTTGATGTCGCTCAACTTCTTGTTGGCAATCACCTTGCGCATCAAATCAACAGCAGGATTGTTCTTGCGTGTGTATTTGATTTTCGACTTCTTCACCACTACTTCGCCCAGCAGGATGTCGTTTGAGTACATCTTGATAATCTGGCCACGAATCTCCTGTCTTCCGCGTGGCACCGTGACGGTGACGGGTTTGTATCCCAAGAAGGTGATCTCAAACTTGTCATAGTTGTTGAGGATGGGCAAGACGAAATTACCGTCCAAATCGGTGGAACGTCCCTCCGATGTGCCGATATACTTCACGGCGGCAAAGGGGATGGGCTCTCCATTGGCACCATCAATCACCTGACCGTAGAACTGCGCCTTTGTTGCTATTGCACAAAGCAGGCACAGCAGTGAAAGGGTTATTTTTCTTATGTATGAAATCATAGGACTGTATGATTGGTTATTATTTATTATAACGATGAAATGTCGGATTTATAATGAAATGTCGGATTTATTGTATATAAATCTTTCTTGCTCCATGCAGATACACGCCCTTGGTGGAAGGCTTGTCCTTGAGCCGCACACCTTGTAGCGT
>Ga0310786_10000118_pt1 | contig 128550 bp, 111 predicted proteins | sample AusTroGonzalo_MG_FD_203881 | JGI IMG/M metagenome (GOLD analysis project Ga0310786, IMG submission 203881) | Bovine rumen microbial communities from tropical cattle in Woodstock, Queensland, Australia - Gonzalo_03 (v2) (version 2) | ecosystem: Host-associated > Mammals > Digestive system >...
CTTCCACACCGCTGCCCATAAAGGCCTCAGTGACCGCATAGTACTTAATCAAACCACCGATGAGCATCACCGCACCGGAAAGCACAGCGGTGAAACGCACACCCATCTTGTCGAGGATGATACCCGCAAAGATGAGGAAGAACACGAAGACGTTCAGGAACGTCTCTGCACCCTGCATCGTACCGAAAGCCGTTGAATCCCAACCTCTTGTCGATTGCATAAGGTCTTTGATAGGCGAAAGGATGTCCATGAAAATGTAGGAACAGAACATGGCCAACGCCAACAGCAACAACGCGGTCCATCTCATGGCCGGGTTGTCTCTCAATGTTTGTAATTTTTCTTCCATATTTTATAATTTTAGTTTGAAATAATTTTTCGTTTCGTTGTAGAGACGCGATTAATCGCGTCTCTACAGAGATTATTCGTTTTTATCTTGTCGGTCTTTGCTCGATTTCACCAAATCAATCAAAATATAACCAATCAACAATCCCCAAATAGCCATCAAAATCGGGCTTTTTTTGAGAATATTGTCCGAAAACTGTCCGGCTTTGTACCAATAGAGCAGTGAAAGCAACAAACCCACTGCCATAGCGGCAATGTGCATCCACGAGAGGTTCTTTCTCCAAAAGTCTTTGCTATTGCTCATCGACAATCTTATCGTATTGGTAATTAAAGAAGTTAGACCGTATTTTTTCGCGAATCTGTTCGTCGCTCCAACGTACCAAATCATAGTAGTTGAAATGACAGTACATCATGAAATTCAAGAGCTCATCACCCTGTAAACCAGTCAGTTCCGAAACCAATTCGCGATTATATTTCATTTGGATGCGCTCCACCTCATCTTCATAGGAGAGCATCTCGTTGTAAAGTCGGTTCATCTTCCCCTTGTGGCTGTATTTGTCGTACAAATAGGAGATGGGAGACATCGTGACGCTACCGCCAAGCGAGAGAATGTTACCGCCATCCTTGTAGGTGGCGTTGGCTTTCTGCCACTCCGACAATTGCGTCTCCTCCATACGTTTGTAATATTCAGGCAATTGCAGTGTCACGATATCCTTTTTGAAGCCTTCGTAAGAGGGATTGATGCCGATGATCGTGACCTCTTTCAGCATCGTGGCCTTGTAATAAAGGAAGAAATCCTCGTAGCCGTAGAACAGTTTTTGATCGATGACGGTGACCAGCTGACGGTAGATGGATTTGGAGATAATGAGGGTGTCGTTAAGAGAAAGATTGATCTCAAAACGACCATTTTTGTCAGTGAATGCAAACTTTTGGGTGCTCACATTGTAGACGCTCGCGCCGGCAAGCGGCTGGTAGGTAATGCCGTCAAACACCCGCGCCGAGTACTTTTTCTGCTGCGCATAGACTACTGTCAGACAGCACAATATTCCCAATATGAGGATAATTTTTTTCACGGTGGCAAAAGTACTATTATTTTCGGTTGCACGGTCTGCTGTTCCACAAAAAAATATATTTTTGAGTCGAAAGGCTGTTATATTCATATTTTTTCTATTTTTGCGCGAAAATAAAATATAGTCATTATGTCCTTTATCACAGAAAGAATTGCATTAGAAGGGTTGACGTTTGACGATGTGCTTTTGATTCCGGCATATTCGGAGGTGCTTCCCAAAGATATTGATTTAAGAACGCGGTTCACGCGCAACATCCGTCTGAACTTGCCGTTCGTATCGGCTGCCATGGACACCGTTACCGAATCCAAAATGGCCATCTCCATCGCGCGGGAAGGCGGCATTGGCGTAATTCACAAAAACATGACCATCGCTGAGCAGGCCAAGCAAGTGGCTTCTGTCAAACGTGCTGAAAACGGCATGATAAACGCACCTGTGACCATCACGCCGGACAAGTCGGTAGGCGATGCGCTCCGTATCATGGCTGACTATCACATCGGAGGCATTCCGGTGGTGGACGAGAAGAACGTGCTCGTAGGTATCGTCACGAACCGCGACCTCCGTTTCGAGAAGAACTTCAACCGCAACATTTGTGACATAATGACCAAAGAGGGGCTTATCACTACCTCCCGCAATACCGACCTCTACCAAGCTGCCGACATTCTGCAACAGCATAAGATCGAAAAGCTTCCGGTGGTGGCTGAAGACGGAACACTCATAGGATTAATCACTTACAAAGATATCACCAAGGCCAAGGACAAACCGTTTGCCTGCAAAGACGAACGTGGTCGTCTGCGCGTAGCCGCCGGCATTGGCATCACCAACGATGCCGTACAACGTGCTGAAGCATTGGTGGAAGCCGGTGTGGATGCTCTCGTGCTCGACTGCGCCCACGGTCACTCCAAAAATGTCATCAACACTTTGAATAACATCAAGAAAGAGTTTGACAATGTGGACGTTGTGGTCGGCAACATCGCCACGGGCGAAGCTGCCAAACTGCTTGCCGACAACGGTGCTGACGCCGTGAAGGTGGGTATCGGACCCGGCTCCATCTGCACTACCCGCGTGGTGGCTGGTGTGGGCGTACCGCAACTCAGCGCTATCTACGACGTTTTCAAGGCGTTACAAGGTTACGACATCCCGCTCATCGCCGACGGCGGTATCCGCTATTCCGGCGACATCGTGAAGGCGCTCGCCGCTGGTGGTAGCTCCGTAATGCTCGGTGGTCTGCTTGCCGGTGTGGAGGAATCTCCTGGCACGACCATCCTCTTTAACGGTCGTAAGTTCAAGACCTACAGAGGAATGGGCTCCCTTGAGGCTATGCAGCAAGGTTCCAAAGACCGCTACATGCAGAACGATGTGGACGATGCCAAAAAGCTGGTTCCTGAAGGCATTGTCGGACGCGTGCCTTACAAGGGCGACCTCTACGAGGTAATCTACCAAATGGCTGGTGGTCTGCGCTCCGGTATGGGTTACTGCGGAGCCAAAACCATCGACAAACTGCATGATGCACGCTTCTGCCGCATCACCAACGCCGGTGTCCTTGAAAGCCATCCGCACGACATCACCATCACCAGCGAGGCTCCCAACTATTCCAGCGAATCCAAGTAAATTAGTAATCATCAAAAATAATATGTTATGAATAACAAGAATATCATCGTAGGCGTTGACTTTTCCAATAGTTCTAAGAATGCCATGCGCCATGCTGTGTCCATCGCGCTGAAAACAGGTGCTGACTTGCATCTGATTTGGGTAAAAACCCCCGGTGTCACCAAAAACGCTGAAAACGGAGACGACGAATACATTCACAAACTCCAAAAGAACCTTGATGAATGGAAAGATTTATGCAAAATGGAATCTCCTAATACGGAGGTTAATACGGTTATTTTGGAAGGCAAAGTGCATATTGAGCTTAACAAATATGCTTCAAATTTCCCCAATCCCATTATCGTGATGGGTACACACGGTACCTCTGGTTTCGAGGAAGGCTACATCGGCAACAACGCCTACCGTCTGATCAAGGATGCCAAAGTGCCGGTCCTGATCATGCGCGAGAACATCGAAATCAAACGCGACCTGCATAACATCTACGCTCCTATCGACTTGAGCTTCGAGACTTTGCAGAAGATGCGCTACGCCACTTACCTGGCTAAAAACTTCGCCGCCAAAGTCACCATCGCAGGTGTTTACTATCCCAATAACGCTGACACTCGCCACATTATCAACGTTCAGATGCGTCACGCCTCCGACATGTGCGAGGATGCCAACGTGCGCCACGAAATGGTTCCGCTGACCGTGCAAAAAGACTATGTCCAAACGCTGCTGAACCACGCCCATGAGATGGATTCTAACCTGATTGTGATTATGCGCGAGGAGAGCGAGACCGACTTCAAGTCCAGCTCCAACATGACTGAAATTCTCTGTACATCCAAGATGCCGTTGTTCATTGTCCCCAATGTCTCGGCAGTAGGTCTCGGCAGATAATGGCGAAAACTGAGAAACGGACGCTCCGCGGGGGCAACATGCTCAACCCCGCCCCGGTGGTCATGGTCACCTGCGGCAGCACCCTCGACGAATACAATATTATAACGATTGCATGGACGGGTACGGTGAATTCCGACCCGCCCATGTGTTCTATTTCCATACGTCCGCAACGGCATTCGTATGAGATTATCAAGCGCGAAGGGGAATTCGTCATCAATCTGGTTAACAGAAAATTAGCTTCTGTTGCCGACTGGTGCGGAGTGCGCTCGGGCAAGAAATACAACAAATTTGTGGAAACAGGGTTGACTCCGGTGCGCGCCACGCAAGTGAAAGCGCCTATGATTGAGGAGTCGCCCGTCAACCTCGAATGCAAAGTCACACAGGTGATTCCGCTGGGCAGCCACGACCTTTTTATGGCAGAAATAGTAGCGGTACATGTGAATGGCAAACTCTTCAACCCGAAAACCGACGCCATCGACTTGCAACGCGCCGATCTCGTTGTCTACTCTCACGGACACTACTACGCCTTGGGCGATAAACTCGGCAAATTCGGGTTTTCTGTGGAGAAAAAATAACACCCGTACTGAACTTTTGCGCTCTACCTGCGTCTATCAAAATCGGATGGTCAGAAAATCCAAAAAATAGTATCTTTGCCGCCTTTATGGAAAAAAGAGTGAATAAAACTTATAACCTGATGAATAATAGAATCTTAATCGCCATTTGTGGTTTACTTTTCGCAGCGTTTTCTGTCACTGCGCAAACCCCTAACAAAAACTACCAGCAAGACAAAACCAAGATGGACCAGCTGCTCAACGCCATCAATGCCATGTATGTGGATTCGGTGGACTTTGATCCCCTGGTAGACAAGGCCATCGACGAGATGCTCAAGGAGTTGGATCCGCACACCGCTTACATCCCCGCCAAAGACGTGCAAGCCATGACCGAACCGCTGCAAGGTTCCTTCGACGGTATCGGCGTGACTTTCCAACTCATCAAGGATACCATTAATGTGATGGAGGTGATTATTGACGGACCTGCCGAAAAGGTCGGACTGATGGCCGGCGACAAAATCGTCATGGTGGACGACACCTTGGCTGTTGGAAAGAACATCTCCAACGATTGGGTTCGCAAACACCTGCGTGGCAAAAAAGGTTCGAAAGTGAAAGTCTCTGTGCGACGCGGTCGCAAGACAGAACTCCTTGATTTTGTGATTACTCGCGGCGCCATTCCGATGTACAGCATCAATGTCAGCTTCATGGCCGACTCAACTACCGGTTACATCAAGCTTGAACGTTTCGCTGCTACCTCCACTACCGAACTGAAAAAGGCCATCCGCACTCTGCAAGAGCAAGGGATGGAGAACCTGATTCTCGACCTGCGCGGCAACGGCGGTGGCTACCTCAACGTCGCTTTCGAGATTTGCGACCAGTTCATCTCCGGCAAACGCATGATTGTCTACACCGACAATTTCCGCAAAACCGGTGAAAAATACTTCTCCTCTGAGGAAGGACTCTTCGAGAAAGGCAAGCTGATTGTGCTGGTGGACGAAAACTCAGCTTCCGCCTCCGAGATCACCTCCGGGTGTATCCAAGACTGGGACCGCGGACTTATCATCGGACGCAGAACCTTCGGTAAAGGATTGGTTCAGAAACCTTTGCGCCTTATTGATCAGTCGGAAGTGCGCCTCACCATCTCCCACTACTACACTCCTACAGGCCGCTGCATTCAGAAACCCTACGACGATGGTTTGGATGCTTACTTCAAAGATCTGCAAACCCGCGCCAACAATGGAGAATACTATACTGCAGAAAATATCAAATTCCCTGATTCTCTGAAATTTAAAACGCCCAACGGCCGTGTGGTTTATGGCGGTGGCGGTATCATGCCCGACATCTTCATCCCGCTCGACACCACCAAATACTCCACCCTCTTCAACGAGATTGTGCGAAAAGGCGTTTTCGGCAATTTTGTGATGGATTATTTGGAAAATCATCGCGACGAATTGCAAAAACAGTATCCGAAATTTGAAGATTTTCAGAAAAACTATCAGATTTCTGACGATTTTTACAAACAATTCATGGAATTTGCCAAGGAAGAGGGCGTGAGTGACAAGGCTTCATTCGTCTTTAGCGATTATGCCAACTCCTTCTTGAAAGAGAACAAAGCAAAACTGGATTCGCTGTATAAGAGCGCAGAAGAGTTTGACCAGCAGACCTTTGACACGATGTTTACCAACTATCTCACCAGAACTTACGCCGAAATGCAACATCTGCGCAACGAAGAACATGCAGCAGACTTCATCAAAGAGTACCTGCGCTTCGAAATCGCCCGCGGACTTTATGGCTACGGTGACGCCTACCGTGTTTTCTTGGAAAGTGATGACACCTTCCAACAGGCTGTCGAAATTATGCATAATAAGAAGATTTTCAAGAAATACAAAGTGGATTCTGGGAAATAATAAGTGCAATAATGAAAAGATGAAAAAGGTAGCCGTTTTTTTGGACAAAGCGCGGAAAAGCAGAGGCATTGCTATACTATTCTGCTGTCTGGCTGTTCTTTTGGGCGGCTGCGATTTCTTCAATCACGATGAGAGTTTCGACAAGACGCTGTTACCGGGCTCCTGGGTGTCAGGTACTTTGCACGAACATTACAATGCTAACGGAACTGGCTACACATGGGACACAGCCGACGACGTGACCGAAGCAGAGGCGCAAGTTTTCTCCTGGAAGTTGGAAGGCTCCACCCTGACGCAAATCCACCTGATGGAAATGGGCGGTAACGTGCCGAAAACCTATACTGTTACAAAGCTGAACGCCACAACTCTCGCCTACCACGACGATTACGGAAAATCCTACACCTTCACTAAGGAATAATGAAAAAGGGCCTGAAAATAGGTTTGATATCCTTGGCATCGCTGATTCTGGTGATAGCCATAGCTGTATCTGTCCTGCTTTTTAGCATTTTTTCACCTTCCAAACTGGCGAAAATTGTCAACAACCAAGCCGATCGTTTCATCACTTGCGATTTTCATATCGACAAGGTTGGACTCACTTTCTTCAAAACGTTTCCCAAAATCGGACTGGATTTGGAAAATGTAGTGCTGAAAAATCCTCAAACGGCAGCCGTGTCCGACACATTACTATATATGAAAGAGTGTGTGGCGGCGCTCAATATACGTGAACTCATCAAGAACCAACATGTGGAAATTAACGATTTTTCACTGAATAATGGTTTGGTGAATTTGTACATCGATGAGCAAGGCAATGGCAACTACAATGTTTTCGTCTCCGATCCTAACGACACCTCCTCGGTTAATTATACCATTGATTTACAAAAGGTTAAAACCAAGGATGTAGATGTTCGCTTCCTGAACAAGCAGTCGAAACTCAAAGCGGATTTGCGACAGGTGGATTTGACAGTGAAAGGGGCCTTTGCAGAACAGAATATAGATGGAAAGTTGGAGGCCAATGCCAAATCGCTCCTTTTCGTCATGGCCGACAGCACGAAAATCAACCTCACTGGAGAGAATTTGGAAGCCTCTTACGATGGCTCTTTCACAAATTTTAACCTGGTTGACGGTGAGGTGGACATGCAATTGCAAAACGCTCGGCTTCTTGTTGATACTGCCTTATACATCAACAAGTTAGATGCGTCTTTCTTTTCGAAGTTGTGCGCAGACTTCGATGCACAACGGTACGATCTGAAAGAGACTGTCCTCAAGGTGGACGGACACTCCCTTTTGGTGAATGGTTTGATAAAACAAGACACCACCCGCCACGGATTGTACACCGATCTGCAATACGAAACCGACGAATGGAGCATCCAGGATATCCTCCCCATTATTCCTGAAGCGGTAATCGGTAACGCTTTGGACGACATAGAGATAGCAGGCAAAATGCAGATACAGGGAACGGTGAAGGGCACCTATTACCCCAACCATTTGCCGCTCATCACGTCCGATATTGCATGGAAAAACGGATCTTTTGCAATGAAAGGCCTGCCGCTCGATTTTGAAAAGGTGAACGGTCGCTTCGACCTCGATTTGGACCTCAACAATCAGAGCGATCTGACCGTCAAATCGCTCTCCGCCACCACGCGAAAACGTAACCAACTGTCGGCCTCTGGTACGATTAAAAACCTGTTTGGCAAGATGTTATGTGATATTGTGGCCAACGGAAACCTGCACATCAAAGACTTCAAAGATTTTCTGCCGGAAATCTTCACACAATACGATGGCAAAGCGGATGTCAAAGTGAAAACGCAACTTGCATACGATCCTAAAACGGCATTCTCTGTTGACAATATCTCCAAAGCGGTCATCAACGGACAGTTTAAGGACTTGGAACTGCTGTACGATGATACGATGTCCGTATATTCGCCTGATATGCAGGTGGATTTGACATTCCCCGTGACTGAAAAACCCTACAAAATCGACGAATGGCTCAATGCAAAGGTGAAAACGAGTGAACTATTGATCAAAAACAGACGTTCGCTCGCGCGGAAGGAGATTGCCGGCACTAACATTCAGTTTGATGCTTACACGAACAATCTGTTAGACAGCACGGTAGAGTTTAAATTCGCCACAACTTACAAGCTGAATCAGCTCAACATGTGGGCGGACACGGTTTCTGCGCAATTCCATCAGCCTAAGGGCAAATTTGTGATGAAAAACATGAATCAAATGCGGTTGGATTACGCTGGAAATGTTGTCAAACTCAATGTGGGCAGCTCTGGTCGCCCCGCAACCACCAAAGAGAAAGACCTCTACGCCTTTTTCACAGAAAATATTGACTTGCAAGCTGAAATCGACTACAAAGAGCATGAGGAAAATCCGCTGTTGCAATGGTCACCGGTGGTGAAACTGCAAGCCAAAAATGCCAAAGCTGAGATCCGGGATGTAGAGCACGCCATGGAATTCCCTGAGCTGAATATTGATTTCAACCCGAAGAAATGTGTGTTAAAAAAAGCAAATATCAAGTTCGGAGAATCCAATGCTTCAGTGACGGGCACCATCACAGGCATTGAACCCTACCTCCGCCATAAAGGTCTGCTCAAAGGCGACTTGGAATTAGTCGCCAACTATTTGAATTTGAATGAATTGATTGCTTTTGTAAATGGTTTCGGTGCACCGGATTCTTTGGTGCAACAAGCGGAGGAGGTTGCGGAACAGACAGGGGATTCACCCTTTATCGTGCCGTTCGGTGTGGATGTCAACATGAACACCACCATCAAGAAAGCGTTGTACGAGGAGACAGAATTCCGCAACATCGCAGGTCGCGTCTATGTGAAAGACGGTGTGCTGGTGTTGGAGGAGATGGGTCTCACCAACGATGCCGCGCGGATGCAGCTCACGGCCATGTACCGCACCCCGCGCATGAACCACTTGTTCCTCGGCTTCGATTTCCATCTACTTGACATCAAAATAGATAAGCTCATCGCCATGATTCCGGAAGTGGACACCATTTTGCCGATGTTGAAGGCCTTCAGCGGCAATGCAGAGTTCCACTTTGCAGCGGAAACCTACCTGAAATCCAACTACGACATCAAATACTCCACCCTGCGCGGAGCCGCTGCCATCAATGGCCACGACTTGGTGGTGCTGGACAACGAAACCTATAAAACAATCGCTAAGAAGTTGATGTTCAACAAGAAAACGCAGAACAAGATCGACAGTCTATCCACGGAAATCACCATTTTCCGCAACGAAATCGATGTCTATCCGTTTTTGCTCTCCATCGACAAATATCAAGCCATCATCTCCGGACGTCACAACTTAGATTTGACCTACGACTACAACATCTCCCTGATCAAACCTATCCGCATCGGCTTGGATATCATCGGTTTAGAAGACAGATTGAAGTACAAAGTGGGCAAAGCCAAGTATGCCACCATGTTCCAACCCGAAAAGCAGAAAGTGGTTGAGAGCAAGATACTTGAACTTAAAACGCTCATCAACAAGGCATTACAAGAAAACGTCAAAGAACAATAGCGTGTTCATGGCGACTCCAACGTCATCTTTGCTAACTACCAAAAAAATCGTATCTTTGCCGCCGAATTGAAAGATGACGATGGATTTTGAAGATATACGCCCCTACACGGACCTTGAATACAAAGAGGCATACTATCGTTTGATGGATGACCGACGTTTTCAAGACGCCATCACTATGTGCATTCCTAACTATTCCGTTGATCAATTCCGCAAGGATTTTGAAAATTTTAACACTATTGAAGAGGTGCAACGGGATTTCGACAAAAGGTTCGTGGATGCATTCATCGCGCAGTCTTCCAATGGCGTTACGCTGAAAGGCATCGAAAATATCAGCGACGACAACGCTTACCTGTTCATCGCCAACCATCGCGACATCACCTTTGATCCAGCACTGCTGGAATACTATTTCTTCATTGAACACCGCAAAACCTCCCGCATTGCCGTTGGCGACAACCTCTTCACAACTCCGCTGTTGGGCGAAGTGGCGAAATTGAACAAGATGATCAAGGTGAAACGGAGCGGTACCATGCGTGAAAAGCTCGAAAATTCCCAAAAACTGGCCGCTTACATTCAGAAATCCATCTTAGAGGATAACGAATCTGTGTGGATTGCGCAACGCGACGGTCGCACCAAAGACGGCAACGACTACACCAAACACGGTCTGGTGAAGATGCTTACACTCGGCAATCATGATAACCTCATCGAATTTTTGCGCCAGATGAAGATCACCCCCGTGACCGTCTCCTACGAAATCGAGCCGTGTGACAAGCTGAAAGCCAGAGAGTCGGCCATCAGCGAACATACCGTGTATCACAAAAAACCGGGCGAAGACTTCGAGAGCATCAAACAGGGCATTTTCGGTCCGAAAGGCCATATGGCCCTCACCATCGGCACCCCCATTGATCACGAATTGGACACGATCCCGACCGATCTCTCCAACAATGATCAGTTGCAATATGTTTGCCAAATCATTGATAAACAGATTTATAGAAATTACACGCTCTTCCCGAACAACTATATTGCACACGATTTGCTGCATCAAAACGAAGACTACAGCGAGTTTTATACTCTCGAAGAGAAAGCCACTTTTGAGCAATATCTGCAAATGAAATCCCGCATTGAGGATGTTTCCGAGGAGAAGATGCGCGAAAATCTGCTGAAAATTTACGCCACACCTGTGGACAATCATTACAAAACAATATCTGAAGAAATTTAACCATTTTTAACGCAATATGGACGAACTACAACCCCCGTCGCAACCGAAAGTTTTAATTATCCGCCTAAGTTCTATTGGCGACATTGTGTTAACCACGCCTGTCGTGAGAGCAGTTAACGAACAACTACCTGATTTTGAAGTACATTACCTCGTAAGAAAGGATTTGGCATCCGTCATTGAGACCAATCCGCACATCCATAAAGTGCACGCTTACGACCCCGAAAACGTGAATCAAACCATCGAGGAATTGAAAAAAGAGCAATTCTCGGTCGTCATCGACCTGCAGAAGACGCTCCGTTCACGTAAGGTGGTGCGCAAGCTGGGAGTGCCCTCTTACACCTTCAACAAGCACAATCTTTCGAAATGGATTTGCTACCGCCTCAAGATGAACGGCATGCCTGAAACGCACATCGTGGAGCGTTATTTCGAAGCGGTGAAGGTCTTGAATGTACACAACGATCACAAGGGTTTGGAATTCTACATTCCTGAGAACCAAGGTTTTGACGAGGATGATTTGCCCATGATGTTTGAAGATGGTTTCGTGGCCATCGTGTTAGCGGCACAACATTTCACCAAGCGCATCCCAGTCTCCAAAGTAGTGGAGATTGGCAGCATTCTGCACAAGCCCATTATGCTGTTGGGTGGCAAAGATGTGTACGAAGAGGGCGAGCGAGTAGTTTCGCAACTCGGTGAGCGCGCCACCAACGGCTGCGGCAAATACTCGCTTTACCAATCGGCAGCCATCTTGCAACATGCTGACTGTGTGATCACTGGCGACACCGGATTGATGCACATCGCGGCGGCGCTGCATAAGCCCACTGCGGCCATCTTCGGCTCCACCATCCCTGAATACGGTTACTATCCCTACATGCCCGGCGAGCGTTACAACTTCCGCAACTTCGAAGTGTGCCCGCTCAACTGCCGTCCTTGTTCCAAATTCGGCAGTTCCAGATGCAAACGGAAGCATTTTAAGTGTATGAACAACATCTCCGCAACAGAAGTGGCGGAGTGGGTAAACCGGTTTTAGGTTTACACGCTTACACGTTTAGGGGTTTAGAAGGTAAGCGTTTTATGTTTTGGACGATGGCTCGGTTTTCTTTAACCGAGAATTTCACTTCATAGCCGTCGAATGGGAAACCATAGACGCGGGATTCGTCGTGGTGGTAGGCGGGACGTGGGTCTTGGGCGAGCACTTCGCGTAGTTTCACCAGCTTTTCAACCGGCATTTTCTTGGCTATCATTTCGGAAACTTCCACTTCCAGTTGGTAGTTCTCGTGCTCTTGAGTAAACCCTTTCGACGCTTCCGGATGGCAGTCGGTGGTGAGCAAATAGGGCTTGATGTCGTAAATGGGCGTGCCATCCATAAGGTCAGCGCCACCTACTAACAGCGTGGGATTCTTGGGGTTAAGGTCCACCTCGACGAGCTCCACGCAGGAGAGTCCGATGGGATTGGGACGAAAGGGCGAGCGCGTGGCAAAGACACCCATGCGCCGGTTACCACCAAGTCGGGGCGGACGGACAGTAGGTGACCACTGCTCCTGATGTGCCTCCGAAAAGTCCCAAATCAGCCACAAGTGCGAGAATTCCTCGATGCCGCGCAATGCCTCCGCATTGCGGTATTCCGGCTCGAACACGATGCGCATCCGCAACGACGGCACCAACCCGCTCTGCCGCGGAATGCCGAATTTCGACGGGAACTCGCTGTGTGCCCGCGCCACTATTTTCATATTCTCAATCATGATGGCAAAAATAGCAAAAAATCCAAAGAAAAATCGTACTTTTGCGCAATTAAAAATAGTGAGATGGAAAAGTGTTCCGAGACCCCTTTGATGAAACAATACAACCACTTCAAGGCGCAGCATCCAGACGCCATTTTACTCTTCAGAGTGGGGGATTTTTACGAAACTTACGGTGAGGACGCCATTAAATCGTCCAAAATTTTGGGAATTACGCTGACCCGGCACGGGAAAGGCGCGTCGCAGACCGAGCTGGCGGGCTTTCCGCACCACGCCCTCGACACCTACCTGCCCCGCTTAGTGCGTGCGGGCTATCGTGTGGCCATTTGTGAGCAACTGGAAGATCCTAAACTGACCAAAACACTCGTGAAACGCGGTATCATTGAATTGGTTACACCTGGTGTATCTATCAACGACAAAGTGCTCGAACAGCGCGAGAACAACTTCCTTGCCGCCATCCACCTCACCGATAAAATCAGCGGTATCGCCTTCCTTGACATCTCCACCGGCGAATATTACGTGGCGGAGGGTAATGACGAATACCTCGACAAGCTCTTTCAGAACTTCAAACCGATGGAATTGGTGATTCAAAAGGGGAAATCGCAAGCGTTCCAGCAACGTTTCGGGGAGAAAATGCTGCTCACCCAACTCGACGACTGGGTTTTTAAGTCCGACTACACCTTCGACCTGCTCACCAAGCACTTCCAAACCAACTCCATGAAGGGTTTTGGTGTGGAAGAGCTGAAATTCGGACTCATCGCCGCAGGTGCCGCCCTACACTACCTTTACGAAACGCAAAACCATAAAATCCAGCATATCACAAAGATAAGCCGCATTGAAGAGGACCTCTACGTGTGGCTCGATAAGTTCACCATCCGCAACCTCGAATTGATTCATTCGCCCAACGAAAATGCTGTCACACTGTTGGACGTGCTGGACGAAACGCGCACGCCTATGGGTTCCCGTATGTTGCGAAAGTGGATTTTGATGCCGCTAAAAGAAAAATTGCTGATTGAAGAACGACTCTCTGCGGTAGAATATCTAATTGAAAACCAGAATTTTGCAAATCAGTTGGAGGAGGTTTTCAAACCGATGGGCGACATGGAGCGCATGGTTTCCAAAATCGCCACCGGCAAAATCAATCCGCGCGAGATGTTGCAATTAGCGAATTCTTTGCGGGCCGTGGAACAACTGAAGGGCCTTTGCGAAAGCACGGAATCGCCTATCCTGCAGAATATTGCAGAGAAACTCAATCCTTGCGTGAACGTTGCCGCCCGTATCGAAAGGGAGATCACCGAAGATCCGCCTGTGGTGGTGAGCAAAGGAGGGGTGTTCCGCAGCAACGTCAATGCCGAATTGGATGAACTGACCGCACTTGCGACCAACAGCCGTGGCATTTTGGCTGACATCCAGCGCCGTGAGGCCGAACGTACCGGCATCTCCTCCCTGAAAATCGGTTTTAACAACGTTTTCGGCTACTATTTGGAAGTGACCAACACCTACAAGTCGAAAGTGCCGCCAGAGTGGACCCGCAAGCAGACCCTCACCGGCAGTGAACGGTATATCACCGAAGAATTGAAAACGCTGGAAACCAGAATTTTAGGTGCACAAGAGAAGATATTGGAAATCGAAGCGCGACTCTATAACGAACTGGTGCTCAGTCTCGCTGACTATATTCCACTTATTCAAAACAATGCCCGCTTGTCCGCCCGTCTGGACGTGCTCAACTCCTTCGCCTATTGCGCTGTGCAGTACCACTATACCAAACCGCAAATCAATGAGGGTCAAAGTATTAGCATCAAAGCAGGACGACATCCCGTGATTGAACGACAACTTCCGCCCGAAGAGCCTTACATCGCCAACGACATCCATCTGGACAACGAAAAGCAGCAGATCATCATCATCACTGGTCCGAACATGTCAGGTAAATCGGCTCTGCTGCGACAGACCGCCCTCATCACGCTAATGGCGCAGATGGGCAGCTATGTGCCTGCCAAACAATGCTCTATCGGGCTGGTCGACAAGATTTTCACCCGCGTGGGCGCTTCCGACAACATCTCCACAGGCGAATCCACCTTCATGGTAGAGATGAACGAAACCGCCAACATCCTCAATAACGTCACCAACCGCAGTTTGGTGCTGTTAGACGAAATCGGCAGAGGTACAAGTACTTACGACGGCATTTCTATCGCGTGGTCCATCGCTGAATACCTGCACGAAAATCCCTATCACCGCGCCAAAGTGCTCTTTGCCACTCACTACCACGAGTTGAATGACATGGCCGCGCAATTCCCCCGCATCAAAAATTACCATGTGACCGTCAAGGAGTTAGACAACAAAGTCTATTTCCTGAGAAAGTTGGAGAAGGGTGGCAGCGAACACAGCTTCGGTATTCACGTAGCCCGCATGGCCGGAATGCCCACCGCCGTACTGCGTCGCGCCGAGGATATCCTACAGCAGCTGGAGCAATCTCGCGCCAATAAAGGCAAGGACGACGTGCGCATCGAGAAATCGCAAACTGACGGCTACCAACTGAGTTTCATCAACTTAGACGATCCGTTATTGCTCGACATCAAAGACATCATCATCGGTCTCGACATCAACAGTCTCACACCTGTGGAGGCCCTCATGAAACTGAATGAGATTCAGCAACTGTTGACCGGAAAGAAAAAATGAAACAATTGTTTCACAACATCTTGCATTCCATTTTAAACCTTTGACGGAAAAGCGAATCATCTATTCATTGAATTACTTAAAGTTATGAGAAAACACATCCTATCATGTCTGTTTCTGTTGGGCACCGTCCTGCTCTTCGCCCAGGAAAACAACCATGAAAAGAGGTCTTTTACCCTCGAAGAGTGCTTGCAATACGCAGAAAACAACAATTTTTCCCTTCAATCCGCCGGCATCAACATCTCCACCTCGGAACTGAGCTATAAGCAGGCCAAATTGAACATTGCGCCGTCGGTGTCGGCATCGGCAACGCAAAACGTCAATTTCGGAAATTACGAGAAATCAGTGGGTTGGGGCGGCAACTATGGCATCAACGCCGGCATGACCCTCTTCAACGGTCTGAGCAACGCTAACAAAATCAAACAGAGCAAATTAGAAGTCGAACAGTCGCAATTACAGTTGGAAAGCAACAAAAACAACGTCCGTGTCGCTGTGATCCAGGCATTTCTCTCCATTATGATGAACGAGGAATTGCTCAACTATCAGCAGCAGGTGCTGAACTCCAGCAAGGAGCAGATGGAGCAGGGCAAGCAACAACTTGACGTGGGGCAGATTTTGGAGAGCGACTACAAGATGTTGCAAGCTCAATACACTTCGGACCTCTATAACATTGAAAACACCAAAAACAATATTCAGACTAATTATCTGACGCTCAAGAATTTGCTTTCCATGGATCCCGCTGCGGAGATTTCTATCGTTCTTCCCGACAGCGCAACATTGTTCAAAAGTTTGGAACTGCCTTCATTACAAGAACTTATCGAACGTTCCACCAACTATCTTCCTGAGTTGAAGATGAGCGAAAACGACATTGCGAGTGCGGAATATGACGTGAAAATCCAGAAAGCCAACTATTATCCGACCATTTCAGCAAGTGCGGGCATCAGCACGGGCTACAACAGCTCCAACCTGACCTCACCCAACACGGGCTGGGGCACGCAATTGTGGCATGGTCTGGGCGAAAACATCGGACTGAGCCTCAACATCCCGATTTACCAGCGCGGTGCCGTCCGCAACAACGTAAAGATGGCCGAATACCGCGTGGAGCAGCTCGAATTAGAACAGAAAGAGACGGAATATCAAGTGAATCAAGATCTTCAGAAAAGCTACTTAGACGTGGCGAGCGCCCAAAACGACTTCGTTGCGGCGGAAGCCAAATCCGATGCCTACCTCGCCAACTACAAAACCTACAACTTGCGGTTCAAATACGGCTCCGTCACTGCCGTCGACCTCATCCAACAGCAAACCAACTTCCTCAACCAACTCTACAATTACATGCAGGCGAAGTACTCTTACGTGCTGAAACGGAAGATTTTGGATGTATACATGGGAATTCCCGTAACGTTATAGGAAACAGGTACGGGCAACCCCAATTCCCCTTCTTTAAGAAGGGGTGCCCGAAGGGCGGGGTAGTAATATTAAACCTTTTCCTTGAGTAGCCTCGGAGAGGCAAGACGCACGAAGTGCAATTAACCCCACACAAGGCGAAGCTGTAGTGTGGGGTAGTCAAAGTCAAAAGTCAAAGTAATAATCAATATGAAAAAATCAAAAAAACTCTGGTGGACATTAGGCATAATCGCGGTGGTAATTATCGCTTTGATCCTGATTTTCACCCTGAAGAAAGGCAAAAAAGGCGAGCTGCGGGTGATGACCGAGCGCAGCAGCATCGACAGCATTGAAGTGACGGTGACCGCCACCGGCGAGCTGCAACCCGTCTATAAAGTGGACGTCGGTACGCAGGTCTCCGGTATCGTGGAGCACATTTACGTGGACTTCAACTCCGTGGTGAAGAAGGGACAGCTGCTGGCCGAACTCGACCGCTCGAACCTCAACGAGCAGCTCACGCAGGCGAAAACCAGCGTGTCGAACGCGCAGAGCAACCTGACATTAGCGCAACAGCAGTATGACCGCATCAAGACGCTGTACGACAACAAAGCGGCCACTTTGGAGTCTTACGAATCGGCCGTCAACTCGCTGAATCTGGCCAAGAACCAGCTCAAGACAGCCCAGTCTGACCTGTCGCGCGCGCAGACCAACCTCTCCTACGCCACCATCTACTCCCCCATCGACGGTGTGATCATGGACAAGGCCGTGGAGGAGGGTCAGACAGTGGCCTCCTCTTTCAGCACCCCCACGCTGTTCACCATTGCTAACGACCTGACACAGATGCAGGTAGAGGCGAAAGTAGATGAGGCTGACATAGGTGAGGTGAAGGCCGGACAACCCGTGACCTTTACGGTGGACGCTTTTCCGGATGATGTCTTCTCCGGCACCGTCAAGGAGGTCCGCATCAACCCGACGGTGACCGCCAACGTGGTAACCTACACCGTCATCATCAGTGCACCGAACCCCGAAACCAAGCTATTCCCGGGTATGACCGCCAACGTGAGCATCACCACCAAGAAAGAGAGCGGTGTTTGCATCCCGATGACCGCACTTTTCGCTTCGATTGATCCTGAATCAATGAAGCTATTGGAGAAAAAGGGCTATACCTTCAAATCGCTGTATAAAAATCAGGAAGAACTCACTCAAGGGTTGAAAGATGTGACGAAAAAGACCATTTGGGTGAAGAGAGGAGAAAACACCTACGAACAAATCAGTGTGACCGTGGGCCTGAACAACGGCGTGAAAACCCTTATTCCTGAAGGGTTGAACGCAGGCGAAGAAGTGGTGATCAGCGTTAGCGAAGCCATGGAAGGAATGCCAGGCAAGGGTCAGGAAGGCGGTTCCAGCCCGTTCAAGATGGGTCCTCCGCAGAAAAGAGAGAGGTAATTATGGCAAAAGATATCTTAAAAGTAGAGAAGCTGGAACGCATTTTCCGCGTGGGCAGCGAGGATGTACATGCTTTGCGCGGCATCTCCTTCTCCATCACGGAGGGCGAATTTGTCAGCATCATGGGCACCAGTGGCTCGGGAAAATCTACCCTGCTGAACATCTTGGGCTGTCTGGACACGCCTTCTGCTGGCGACTATATCATCGATGGCGTCTCTATCAAGAGTCTGAGTAAGAACGAGTTGTCAACCTTGCGTAACCGCAAAATCGGGTTTGTGTTCCAAAACTACAACCTGCTGGCACGCACCACAGCCATAGAAAATGTGGAGCTACCTTTGTTATACAACAATGATGTGCCGGCCAAGGAGCGTCGCGACCGTGCCATTGCCGCCCTGAAACTTGTGGGGTTGGAGAACCGTATGGAGCACATGCCCAACCAGCTCTCTGGCGGTCAGCAGCAGCGTGTCGCCATCGCCCGCGCACTGGTCAACGATCCCGTCATCCTATTGGCTGACGAGGCTACCGGAAACCTCGACACCCGTACCTCCTACGAAATCATGAGTCTGTTTCAAGACCTTCACAATCAGGGCAAAACCATCGCTTTTGTGACGCACGAGCCCGACATCGCCACCTTCACTACTCGCAAAATCAAGCTCCGCGATGGTCAAATCATCGAAGATGCTCCTATCGACACACAGTCGGCAGCAGACGCACTGGCCGCCCTTAACCTCCAAAAAGAAGATTAGCTATGAACATCGGAAATCTTATCAAAATAGCCATCAGTTCGCTGTTCCGCAATAAGATGCGCACCGCCCTCACCATGCTCGGCATCGTGATTGGTATTGCGTCTGTCATTGCTATGGTCAGCATCGGGCAGGCTTCCACACAGAGCGTCAAATCGGAGCTCTCCTCCATGGGTTCCAACATGATTATGATCATGCCCGCCCGTCAGCAAAGAGGCGGTGTGGATATGGGCATGTCATCCTCTAAATCATTGGACAACAAAGATTTGGAATCACTCACCAATAACACCCGCTATGTAGCTGCCGTGTCGCCTATGGTCAGCAGCAACGCGCAACTGATTTACGGCAACAACAACCACAGCTGTTCCATCAGCGGGGTGTCGGCCTCCTACCTTGACATCCGCAAATACGAAATCAAAGAGGGCGTGATGTTCACCGATGAAGATGTAAGGCGCTACAACAAGGTGTGCGTTATCGGGCAAACCGTGGTAAAAGAGCTTTTTACTAATGGTGAAGATCCTATCGGAAAAACCATTCGCTTCGGTTCCATCCCTATGAAAGTAATTGGCGTTTTGGCTGAAAAAGGTCAAAACGGCATGGGCAACGACCAAGACGACATTGTTTTTGCGCCATACACTACCATTCAAAAGCGGTTTTTGGGCATCACCTATTTCAACATGCTTTTCGCTTCGGCAACCTCCGAGGAGGAATCCGAATTGGCCGCCACGGAAATCACCTACATTCTGCGGAGCAACCACGGCATCAAACCGGGTGATGAAGACGACTTCGACATCCGCACACAGGAGGAGTTGGTATCCACCATCAGTTCTGTCACGGGCCTGATGACCACGCTGTTAGCTGCCATCGCCTCCATTTCGTTGATTGTGGGCGGTATCGGCATCATGAATATCATGTACGTCACGGTGACTGAGCGCACCAAGGAGATTGGCCTGCGCATGGCCATCGGAGCGCACAACCGCGACATCAAGCTGCAATTCCTGTGCGAAAGTGTGATTCTGAGTCTGATCGGCGGTGTCGTCGGCATCATTTTGGGGTTGATCATCGCCTACGCAGCTTCCAAATTGATGAACATGCCCTTTGTGGTGAGCGAGATGGCCATCTTCGCCTCATTCATCGTCTGCGCCCTCACCGGCATCTTCTTCGGCTGGTATCCCGCCAAAAAGGCCGCGAACATGGATCCTATTTCTGCTTTGCGATACGAGTAGATTTATCTCCACGTATCACGCGTATTTGCGCGTAGCCCATTACTTCAAAACGAAAACTGCTAAAAGCCAACAGCCAATAGCAAAAAAAATTCGTACTTTTGCCGCCGCAAAAATTTGAGAGAAATGGAGCAGAAAAACAGAGTTAAAGAACAGATTATCGCATACTTGTTGTTGATTGCCGGCAGCTTCCTTTTTGCAGTCGGCGACGTGATGTTTGTCAACCCCTACCTCCTCGCACCCGGTGGCACCTACGGTCTTTCCAACGTGCTGAATACCGTCTGGCCGTGGAAAATCAGTTACTACGCCATCTGCATGGACATCCCGTTGCTGCTCATCGGCACCTGGATTCTCGGTCCGAAGTTCGGATTCAAGACCATTCTCTCCACTATTTTGATTTTCGCTTTCACTTGGGTATTAGAGACTTTCTGGGGTTATAACCCCGTGATTCACGAAGGCATCATGGAGACCGCTACTATGCCCAACATGGTGCAGATTCCGCACAGTGAACTCTTCTTTATGCCCGACTACTTCCTGAACACCGTCGTGGCCGGCATTATCTACGGTATTGCTATCGGTCTGATTTTCAAGTCGGGAGCTACATCCGGCGGTAGCGACATCATCTCCATGATTATCCACAAATACACGAAAATCTCCCTCGGCACCCTCGTGATGGTTGTCGATTCTGTCATCACTCTCACCACCCTTATTGCCTTCAAACAGATTCGTCTGCCCATCTACTCCATCATCCTGATTTACATCGAAGGCAAGATCATCGACCTGATTGTGGATGGTTTGAAGAGCTACAAGACCGTCTATATCGTGACCAACAACGTGGAATCCGTACGGCAGTTTATCCTCAAAGACCTTAACCGCGGCGGTACCCTCTTCGTGGGCAAGGGCCTCTACGGCGGCGCTGAACGTAATATGATCTACGTCTCCCTCGACCGTTCCGACATGATCAAACTCAAAAACCACCTTCACGATATTGACCCGACCGCTTTCGTCAACGTGATCGACAGCGCTGAAATTATGGGACAGGGCTTCAAGGCGTTGCCTACGGAATAAAGAACGACAACTAGGACAACTGGGACAACATATATAATATCATTCCTTGAGCAGTCCCGTAGGGACAAAACGCACGGAGTGCAATTAACCCCACATAAGCGAAGCGCAATGTGGGGATAGCCGGAACAAACAATGAAAAAAACAACGAACATAGCAGTCATCCTTGCCGGAGGCAGCGGCCAACGATTCGGAACCGCGCTGCCGAAGCAGTTTCTGCCATTGGCGGGCAAGACGGTGATCGAGCACAGCGTTGAAGCGTTTGAGCAGTGTGCCGCCATCGATGAGATCGCTGTGGTGATGAACGCCGACTATCTGCCTCAGATGCAGGAGATTATCGACCGAAACGATTGGAAGAAAGTGCGCAAATTGTTGCCTGGCGGTGCGGAACGTCACTTCTCCACACTCGCCGCCATCAAAGCCTACGAGGATTGCTCCGACCTCAACCTCATCTTCCACGATGCAGCTCGTCCAGCGATTAGCCAACGCATTATCGAAGAGACGGTTACAGCGTTGCAAAGCCATCCTGCCGTGGCAGTGGCCATCCCCGCCACAGACACCGTTTTCGAGGTGACGGACGACGGCAGCTTCATCACGGCGATACCTTCCCGCAAGCGTCTGCGCTGCGCCCAAACCCCACAGGCGTTCCGTATTGACGTCATCCGCGAAGCCTACCGCAAAGCGCTGCAAGACCCGAATTTCACCAGCACCGACGACTGCGGTGTGCTCCTGAAATACTGTCCCGAAGTGCCCATTTTCATTGTGGCAGGCGACACCGCTAACCAGAAGCTCACCTATCCCCAGGACACGATTTCACTGGAACAGCATCTATCCAAACAATAGATATTGCTGATTATTAACGTTTTAAGAACAACTCCGAACCATTATGGCCAAACAAACTGCAGCACGAACGAAAGCACCTCGCAATCGAACGCTGACACTTTCGCAAGAGGAGGCAGACCTGCTGCAGCCGCGATTGCTTACGGAAACAGACCTTAAATCACGCCCCGAAATCATAGACAAGACTATTCATGGCAATTTGTTGCGAATTCTAGGTCTCCTACCCGACCAATTCGCCGACCTCATCATCATTGATCCGCCCTACAATCTGACCAAAGATTTCCACGGCACGAAATTCAGTGCGAGATCGGAAAGCGATTACGACGTATTTCTCTCCTCCTGGTTTCCAGAAGTCTGCAAGAAGCTGAAAGACAATGGATCCCTCTACATCTGCGGCGATTGGAAATGCACAGCTGCTCTACAACGGGCGGTCGAAAAAGAGCTGACCATTCTCAACCGCATCACATGGCAACGCGAAAAGGGGCGCGGTGCGAAAGCGAACTGGAAGAACAGCATGGAGGATATCTGGTTTGCAGTGAAAAATCCTGATAACTACTACTTTGACATCGATGCGGTGATGATGAAACGCCGTGTGCTCGCCCCCTACAAAGAAAACGGCACACCCAAAGACTGGGAATCCACCGCCGAGGGCAACTTCCGCCTCACCCACCCTTCCAATTTCTGGGACGACATCAGCGTGCCTTTTTGGTCAATGCCCGAAAACACCGACCACCCAACACAGAAGCCCGAAAAGCTCATTGCAAAGCTGATTCTCGCCTCGTCGCAACCTGGAGGCATCATCTTCGACCCCTTCCTCGGAAGCGGCACTACCAGCGTGGTAGCAAAGAAATTAGATCGTCACTATTGCGGCGTGGAAATCAACGAACAGTACTGTCTTTGGGCAGAGAAACGGCTGCAAATGGCCGAACACGACAGCGCCATCCAAGGTTACTCGGACGGCGTGTTTTGGGAACGCAACTCCTTAGCAGAACAGCGAAAAGTCAAAAAAGGTTAGTGCGCCTCATACCAGTTCTGGCCGCTGTTGATATTAACATCCAAAGGCACAGAGAGTTGCATGGCACCTGACATGCGCTCGCGCACGAGTTCCGTCAACGCTTCCAACTCATCCGGACAGGTGTCGAACACCAATTCATCGTGTACTTGCAGAATCATTTTGCTACGCATATTCCGCTTCGTCATCTCCTCGTGGATGCGAATCATCGCGATTTTGATGAGGTCGGCGGCAGTGCCTTGGATGGGCGCATTAATGGCGTTTCGCTCTGCAGCAGCACGTAAGATGCCGTTTTTGGCGTTGATGTCGCGAATGTTGCGGCGGCGACCCATCAAGGTTTCCACATAACCGTGCTCGCGAGCAAAGTCCAACGTATCGTTCAGATAATCAGATATTTTCGGAAAGCTTTTGAAGTAGTCTGTGATAAGCTGCTTCGCCTCGGATTGCGGAATCTGTAAGCGATCGGCAAGTCCGAAAGCGGAGATGCCGTACAAGATGCCGAAATTGACGGTTTTAGCGGCGCGACGCATATCGGCAGTAACCTCCTCTTTTTCAACACCGTAGATATGCGCAGCCATCGTCGCGTGAATGTCCTCGTTGTTTCGGAAAGTCTCTATCATGCGCTCGTCTTGGCACACATGCGCCACAATGCGGAGCTCGATTTGGGAGTAGTCGGCGGCCATCAGCACGTTACCGTCGGAAGGCACGAACGCCTTGCGAATGTCGCGCCCGCGCTCGGTGCGCACAGGGATGTTCTGCAGGTTCGGGTTCAAGGAACTGAGTCGACCTGTAGCCGTAATGGTCTGAGTGAAAGTGGAATGGATGCGTCCTGTTTTTGGATTTATGAGCTGCGGCAGGGCGTCAATGTAGGTCGATTTCAGCTTTGACAGCTTGCGCCACTCTAAAATCAGCGGCACAATGGGATGCTTGTAAGCCATCTTCTTGAGCACCTCCTCGCCGGTTTGGTACTGCTTGCTCTTAGTCAGCCGGGCGTTTTTCACCAACGCCATCTTTTCAAAGAGAATTTCTCCTAACTGCTTGGGAGAACCAATGTTGAAGGTTTCGCCCGCATATTCGTAAATCTGCTGCTCGATGGCGGCAATTTCAGCATTCATCGTGTCGGAATTCTGCTGTAGTGTGGCCACATCGACTTTCACGCCGGTGTATTCCATATCGGCCAGCACCGGCACTAACGGCATTTCCATTTGCGAAAACAGATCCGATAAATTATTCTCCTTCAGCTCTTTATCCAAAATCGGATAGAGCTTTTGCAACAGCAGCAACTGTTCGTTTTCAGGCGCGGGCGACGGTTTGCCCGTCTCGGTCAGTTCACCGTCGAAATAGCTCAGACAGAGGTCGCTGAGCTGATGTTTGCGCTCGGGTTGCAACAGATAGTGGGCAATTTGAACATCCCAGAAGGTGCATTTCGGTTCCACACGAAACGAGTTCAGGTATTTGTAGGTGTTTTTGCAGTCGTGCATCACCACGGTGCGCGGCTCGCCGAAAATCCATTGGATGAACTGCTGATAATGACGGTGTTCGTTTTCCACCCAATGGCAATAGGTGGTGGTCTCATCCAAGGCGAAGGCGAAACCAGCAATACGTTCTTGTTGGAAAAGCCATGTGAAATAGAGTAATCTCCGCGGATCGCGCGTATCTTCACGTATTTCCTCTAACGAAGAGATTTCCACGATTTTGGGAAGATCGAAGGAGACTTTGGCTGGTTCGGGAACGTCGGCAGCGGCAGGAGCCATTTCCTCCATCGGGGTGAAGAGGTCGGGAGCGGCTTGGGGTTGCGGCACTTGCAGCGACAAATCGGTGAAAATACGCTTCGTCAGAGCCTTGAACTCCAACTCATCGAACACGGCTTTGAGCTTTTGCGGATCGGGACCGTTGTAGGTCATGTGCTCAAAATCGTACTCCATAGGGATGTCTATCATGATGGTAGCCAGCTCTTTAGAGAGGAACGCCTGCTCCTTGTGCTCGTTCATCAGCGCACGAGTCTTGTCGTTGTCCTTGTCGAAATTGCGGGCATACATCTCCTCGATGCTGCCGTAGTTGGCGAGCAACTTCTGGGCACGCACCTGTCCGATGCCCGGCACACCGGGAATGTTATCGGAACTATCGCCCCACAAACCGAGCATATCGATCAGTTGCTCAGGCCGTTCTATCTTGTATTTCTCGCAGATTTCCTGCACGCCGAGAATTTCCGCCGGCTGTCCGAATTTGCCGGGCTTGTACATCTTGATGTGGTCGGAAACGAGTTGGCCGTAGTCTTTGTCGGAGGTGAGCATCAGCACTTCAAAACCCTCAATTTCAGCATGTTTCGCTAACGAGCCCACCAAATCGTCCGCCTCGTAACCATCGATGCCAATCATGCGAATTTGGAAAGCATCGAGAATTTTCTTGATGTAGGGGATGGATTGCACGATATCGTCGGGGGTCGCATCGCGGTTCTCCTTGTAGTGTTCGTACTCCACATGCCGGAACGTGGGTGCACCCGTGTCGAAGGCCACCGCCACATGCGTGGGCTTCTCGCTCTTCAGCACCTCGTACAACGAGTTAGTAAAGCCAAGCATCGCAGAGGTGTTAAGCCCTTTCGTAGTAAACCGCGGACTTTTGATCATGGCATAATAGGCTCTGAAAATCAGACCCATGGCATCTATCAGGAGGATTTTTTTCTGCATAATTTCGTTCAAAATATGGAAAGGCAAAGGTACATAAAATTCAAATGCCCACAAATTCCGATGATTTTTTCTGCTTCTGCGCAAGATTGGGAAATATTATGTACCTTTGCCGCCTGATTGTCAGAATACATCTTAAAAAACAATTCAACAAATAATCGAACAATGAACATTATCGACAAAATCAAAGAAAACGCCAAAAAAGCCAAAAAACGCATCGTTTTGGCAGAAGGCGAAGAGGAAAGAAACTTGAAAGCTGCGGACATCATCATTGAGAACGGTTACGCTGCTATTACGTTGCTCGGCAACAAGGCCAACATTGAGGCCAAAGCCGCTGAATGGGGACTGAAGAACATCGCGAAGGCCGAGATTATCGACCCGCTGAACAACCCCAAAAAGGATTTCTATGCCAACATGCTGTACGAAATCCGCAAGAACAAAGGTATGACGATGGAAGAGGCCCTCAAGAAAGTGGAAGATCCTCTTTACCTCGCCACCCTGCTCATCAAGAACAAAGACGTTGATGGCGAAGTGACTGGTGCACAGCACGCTACGGGCGATGTGCTTCGTCCTGCCTTCCAGATTGTGAAGACTTTACCTGGCATCTCTGTCGTTTCCGGCGCATTCATCATGTGCTTCCAAGACAAGAAATGGGGTGACGATGGCGTGATGGTGTTCGCCGACTGCGCTGCCGACCCGAATACAGATGAGAACAAGCTCGCTCAAATCGCTGTGGTGACGGCTCAAACCGCCCGCACCATCGCCGGCATCGAGCCTCGCGTGGCTATGCTGAGCTTCTCCACCAAGGGTTCTGCAAAACACGAACTGGTCGACAAGGTGGTCAACGCTACTCGCATCGCCAAAGAGATGGATCCTAACTTGGTGATTGACGGTGAGCTGCAGGCTGATGCCGCTATCATCCCGTCTGTGGGTGCTCAAAAGGCTCCCGGCAGCCCTGTCGCTGGTAAGGCTAACGTACTGGTATTCCCCTCATTGGAGACCGGTAACATCGCTTACAAGTTGGTGCAGCGTTTCGCTGGCGCCGATGCCGTTGGTCCCGTCATGCAGGGTATGGCCGCTCCTATCAACGACCTCTCCCGCGGTTGCTCCGTGGACGACATCGTCAGCCTCGTGGCCATCACCGCTTGTCAGGCTGCTGGTAACACGTTCTAACAGTTTAATTTTCAATACTGTAGAGACGCGATTAATCGCGTCTCTACATTTTTTTTATGTCACAGTTTTCGTTTCACTGGCAATTAGCCCGCCGCATCCTTCGCGAAAAAGGCAACCGCTTCGCCAAACCCATCATCCGGCTTTCGGTGTTTGGCGTGTCGCTCGGTGTGGTTATCATGTTGATAGCCATCGGGGTTACGTCCGGTTACAAGCAGGTGATCGAAGACAAGGTGGTGACCATGGGACAACATATCCGCATCTCGCACTACGACCGCAACTACTCCTTCGAACAGATTCCTATCACACTGAACGACACATTGTTAGGAGACATCCATCGCCATCCCGAAGTGGTCGCGGTACAGCCTTTTGCCACGAAAGTGGGCATCATCAAGACCGCCGACCAAGTAGAGGGTATCGTGCTCAAAGGGGTCGACAAATCCTTTGACGGCAAACAGTTCTCCCGTAACTTGCTGGAAGGAGATACGTTACAGCTTGGTGACACCGTAGCCGATAACCACATCATCCTCTCCAAACGGTTGGCCGACAAACTGCAACTCAAATTGGGCGACAAGGTACGAACCTACTTCGTGCAAGATCCGCCGCGGCAGAGAAGTTTCACGTTGTCAGGAATTTACGAAACCGGACTACCCGAATACGACACCAAGTTCGCAATAGTGGATCTGCGGCACGTACAGAAACTCAACGACTGGGATTCGCTGCAGGTGAGCGGCATCGAGGTGCTCACCCGCGACTACAACAAGATGGATGAGGTGGGCGAACAACTTCACCATCAGATAGATATCAACCTGAAAGCCGAAACCGTAAAACAAATTTACCCCGAAATTTTCGACTGGATCGCCCTGTTCGACACCAACGTTTCGGTGCTCCTCATCATCACCACCTGCGTCTGCATGATCACCATGATGTCGATTTTCTTCATCATCATTTTGGAGCAAACCCGACTCATCGGCATTCTTAAAACCCTGGGAATGAAGACAAAACACGTGGTTAACACCTTCCTGATGGTGGCGGGCCTCACGTTGCTGAAAGGACTGCTCATCGGTAACGCCATCGGTCTCGGTTTAGGCATCTTACAACAACATTTTCACTTCATCAAACTCAATCCAGACACCTATTACGTCAATTTCGTGCCCATAAAGTTCCAATTTTGGGAGGTTTTGATGCTGAATGTTGGCGTTTTTGCAGCCTGTATGCTCGTACTGGTGTTGCCCGCATGGGTCATCAGCCAGAAAATCTCGCCAGTGAGCGCCGTTCGCTTCGAATAATCCGACATTTTTTCCTTTTGCCATATTTGATAAAATGTTATTTTTGCAGGTTTTATCAAAATCGAACTGTCGTGAATACAATTGAGCAACAATTTCAGGAAATTCTCCAAAATAAGGAACCTAAAAACCTTTACGATCCCATCGAATATATTCTGATGCAATCCGGAAAACGGTTGCGTCCGTCAATGGTACACATGGCTGCCGATCTCTTCAACGGCGACAACGAACAGACCCAGCACGTGGCTGCAGCCTTTGAAATGCTGCACAACTTCACCCTGATTCACGATGACATCATGGACAAGGCAGACGTGCGCCGTGGACTGCCCACGGTCTACAAAAAGTGGAACAGCAACATCGCCATTCTGTCAGGCGACGCCCTCGTAGCCCTTGCGCTGTTAGAGCTTCTCAAGACCAATTGCCCGCCGGAAACCGTCAAAGCCATCACGGAGATTTTTGCCCGCATCGGACTGGAAATCTGTGAGGGTCAGCAGTTTGACCTCGATTTTGAAACGATGGAAATTGTTCCCATCGAGCAATATGTAGAGATGATTCGTCTGAAAACGGCCGTTATGTTTGCCGGCTGTTTGAAGTCGGGCGGTCTGGTGGCTGGTGCCGATGCCGAAAGCCTGCAAGCCCTTTACGATCTGGGCATCCACCTCGGCCTCGCTTTCCAACTCGCCGACGATCTGCTGGACGTCTATGCTGACTCCGCGCACTTCGGCAAGAAGGTGGGTGGCGACATCAAGGACAACAAGAAGACGTTTGTCTACCTGAAAGCCCTCGAACTGGCCAACGATGCGCAAAAACAGCAACTGAAAGCGCTCTTTTCCACCGTTCCCGCCGACGAACAGGCGAAATTCAATCAGGTGAAAGCCATTTTCGATGCTGTGAACGTGCGCGAAGCCACCGAAAAGGAAATCGGACGCTATACGCAAATGTGTATGGAAGACATCCAAAAGATTCACACGGAAGAGGCTAAGAAACAGCAACTTATCACTTTGGTTAGAAATCTGCAAAGCCGCGACAAATAGATGGCACAAGACAACAGCAACCGTTATTACGTCATCCTTGCTGTGCTAGGGATCCTGATGGCCGTTTACACCATCCGGCTCTTCAATCTGCAGGTACTGGACAAGTCGTACCAACGGAAGGCCAACGAAAACGCCATCCGTGAGAAGACCATCCACCCTGCCCGCGGTTTCATCTACGACCGCAACGATTCGCTGTTGGTGTACAACGATGCTGCCTACGATTTGATGGTGGTTCCCAAGGAGTTACGCCCGTTCGACACGATGGAACTGTGCCGCGTGTTAGGATTGGAGATCGAAGAGGTGAGGAAAAAGATTGAGAAGGCCGCCAAATATTCCGGCAGTGTCCCGTCCCTTTTCAAACAGCAGATTTCCAAAGAGGATTACGGCTATTTGCAGGAGAAAATGTCCGAATTTCCGGGCTTTTTCGTGCAAGAGCGCACCCTACGTACCTACCCGCAACCCATTGCCGCCCATATTTTAGGATACGTCAGTGAGGTGGACGAGCAGGATGTGGAGAACGACAACTACTACAAAATGGGCGACTACATCGGGAAGAGCGGCATCGAGAAGGCCTACGAATCGGTGCTGCGCGGCGTGAAGGGCAAACAGAAGGTGCTCGTCGATGTACACAATCGCGAGGTCGGGCCCTTCAACAACGGGGATGACGACGTGGTGGCTGTGCCAGGCATTTCCATCTGGAGCACCCTCGACATGCAACTGCAGCGCTACGGCGAGGAGCTGATGGCCGGCAAACGCGGTGCCATCGTCGCCATCGAACCCAAAACCGGCGAAATCCTCTGTCTGGTCTCCAGTCCCAATTATGACCCCAACCTGCTGGTCGGTACAGCACGTCCGAAAAACTACGGCACCTTGGTGATGGATCCTCAGAAGCCGCTCTTCAACAGAGCTTTGCAGGCAGCATATCCACCCGGCTCCACCTTCAAGCTCGCCAACGGACTCATCGCATTGCAAGACAATATCATCAACACCAGTACGATCTACTCCTGCTCCGGTGGCGGCTATCACCTTGGTAGTCACGTAGTTCACTGCCATAACTGCGGCGGTCTGAACATCTACAGCGCCATCCAGCGTTCCTGCAACACCTTCTTCTGCCGCGCCTACTACAACATCCTCTCTAACCGCAAGAAATACAAGAACATAGACGAAGCTTACACTGCTTGGCTGGACTACATGAGCTCCATGGGTTTCCTGCAGGTGTTCAACACCGACCTGCCCTACGAGCTGAAAGGACGTATCCCTTCAGCGGAATATTTCGATAAGAAATACAACAACAGTTGGAACGGTAACACCGTGGTTTCCATGGGTATAGGTCAGGGTGAGGCGGCGGTGACCCCGCTGCAGATGGCCAACATGCTGGCCGTCATCGCCAATAAAGGCTACTACATCCGTCCGCATGTGGTGCGCGCCATCGGCAACCGCGACAGTCTGAACACACAATTCAACGAAAAGGTCTACTCCAAAATCGAACCGCGCCACTTTGAAACCGTGCTGCAGGGCATGAAAATGGTGGTGACCGCCGGTACGGGCCGCGGGGCGCAAATCCCTGGCATTGAGGTGGCTGGCAAGACCGGCACCGCACAAAACCCGCACGGTCGCGACCACTCCGTCTTCGCACTCATCGCTCCCGCCAACGACCCGCAAATCGTCATTTTCTGCTTGGTAGAGAACGGCGGCTTCGGTGCCACTGTCGCCTGCCCCATCGCCAGCCTCATGGCCGAATTCTACCTCAACCGCAAAGTCGAGCGAAAAGACCTCGAACAACGAATGAAAGAACTCATCATTAAATAAGCCATGCCGAAGTTAGAACCATACAATAAGATGTCCAAAGGCTTTGATGTGAGGTTGATAAGCTATTACCTCGCTCTGGTCTTCATCGGCTGGATCACCATCTATTCCACCTGTTACATTCCCGACGGATCCACTCATATCTTTGACTTTAGCCAACCCTATAGCAAACAGTTGTTGTGGATAGGGACCTCTATCGTATTGGCAACTGTTATCTTATTGATAGACAGTGGTATAATACAGCATTATGCCTACTTTTTCTACCTATTCTGTCTTCTGCTCATGATATTGGTGCTCTTCGTCGGAGCGGAAATCAACGGTGCGAAATCCTGGATCAAGATTGGTGGTTTCAGCATACAACCCACTGAATTCATGAAAGTGGCAACAGCATTGGCGATGGCCAAGTTCATGCAAGAGGGCAAAACCGCCACGCAGCGTCGTTATGTCTGGATCGTGCAGTTCGCGCTGATTGCCATCCCCGTGGTGGTGGTAATGCTGCAACACGACGCCGGCTCGGCCTTGGTGTTCGCTTCCTTCATCATCCTCTTCTACCGTGAAGGTTTAAGTGCGGCATTTCTCGTTTTATGCATCATCGCCGCCATCATCACCATTATCACTTTGGCATTTAACGAAACCTACGCCATCGCCCTGATTACCGCCGTTTTTATTGGCTTCATGATCTACAACCGAACGCAAAAGAAGAAGATAAGGCGTAATATCATCATTTACGTGGCCAGTATTCTTTTCGTCTTTTCCGTTGATTTTCTCTATGAACACGGTTTCGAACCGCACCAAAAACAGCGTATCGACACGATTCTGGGTAAAACTTCGGATCCGTTGGGCGCAGACTTTAACCTCAACCAGTCGAAAATCGCCATTGGCTCAGGCGGTTTCTTCGGCAAAGGGTATCTCAAGGGGACGCAAACCAAACTCAAATTCGTGCCCGAACAAAGCACCGACTTTATCTTCTGCGCCATCGGGGAGGAATGGGGCTTTGTTGGAACATTAGTGGTCTTCAGTCTCTTCGGAGCACTTATGTTCCGAATCCTGAAACTCTCTGAAAAACAGCGCAATCCGTTTGTTCGATACTATGGATACGGCATTGCCGGCATCTTCGCAGCCCACTTCTTCATCAACATCGGCATGACCATCGGCATCCTGCCCATCATCGGTATCCCGCTGCCCTTCCTCAGCTACGGCGGCTCCTCGCTCTGGGCGTTCACGATGATGCTCTTCTGCTTCATTAAACTCAATGATAACTAAGCTCTTTGACCTCGGCATTAATCTCTAAACCTTAAACCTTAAACCAATAAATGGAAGAACTGACCGAAACCTCCACCGCCGTGTTAACCCAAATGGTCACGGAACATACTGGAAACCAACCGACTGCCTGCGTGCCACTGGCGCAGTCCGGCTCCCACAGACGCTATTACCGCTTCACCTTCGCGGATAATAGCACGCTGATCGGCGCGTATAACGAAGATGTGACGGAAAACAGAGCCTTTTTCGAATATACCCGTTTCTTCGCGGCGCATAAGCTGAACGTCCCCGCCCTGTTGGCCATACATGAGGATCAGAAACACTATCTGCTGAACGACCTCGGTACCCAAACGCTCTACGACAAGCTCTGCGAAGTTCGAAAGGAGAATGGTGATTTTCAAGAGGTTATGAGTTATTATCGGAAGGTGGTTGCGGCCTTGCCTCAATTTCAGATGACCGCAAAGCAGGGACTGGATATGTCGGTGGCCTACCCTCGCGCCGCTTTCGACCGACAATCCATGCAGTGGGACCTCAACTACTTCAAATACTACTACCTGAAAATGGTGAACATTCCCTTCAACGAACAAGCGTTAGAGGATGATTACCAAGCTTTTATGGATTATCTGCTCTCGGTGGACGACAACTATTTCCTCTACCGCGACTTCCAGTCCAGAAACATCATGATTCATCAAGATGATGTTTATTTTATTGATTACCAAGGAGGTAGAAAAGGAGCGTTGCAATACGACATTGCCTCGTTGCTCTATGACGCCAAAGCCGACCTGTCGCCGGAAATCCGCGAGGAACTGTTAGACTGCTATTTAGACAACCTATCGAAGCATATTCCAGTTGATCGTGCAGAGTTCAAGGCCTATTTTAACGCTTTTTCACTCATCCGCATTATGCAGGCGATGGGCGCATACGGGTATCGCGGCTACTTCGAGCGCAAGCTGCACTTCCTGCAGAGCGTGCCGTATGCCATCCGCAACATGCGTTACTTGCTGAGTCAGAACGCGTTGCCGAACAACCTGCCCGAACTGCGACACGTTTTGCAGACCGTGGTGGACAGCTACGTAGAAGCCAAACCGCAAAACACTGATGTGCTGACAGTTACAGTACAGAGCTTCTCGTTCAAGAAGGGCGTTCCCGACGACCCTTCCGGCAATGGCGGCGGCTTTGTCTTCGACTGTCGCGCGCTACCGAATCCGGGACGTGAGAAAAAGTACGCCACTTTCACCGGAAAAGACGCCTGTGTGAAGGAGTATTTAGAGCAGTATTCGGAGGTGGAACTGTTTGTGAATCACGTATGTGCGCTCGTGGACATGTCAGTGGACAACTACTTGGAACGCAAATTCAACCACTTGACGGTCAACTTCGGGTGCACCGGCGCCCAGCACCGTTCGGTCTATTTCGCCGAACGCACCGCCGCGCATCTCCGCGCCAAATACCCGCAAATTGTCGTTGAATTGAAACACACGAACCCGATGGTGTGATCTAATCTCCGCGGATCACATGGATCTGCGCGGATTTGCCCATGTAGAGACGCGATTCATCGCGTCTCCACAACGGCAACCAATTCATTGTTCATTATACATTGTTACTTCACCACCACCTTCCGATGGTATTCCCGTCCGTTCGCATCCGTCACGCGCAATACATACACACCCGCGGGCACGCTGCGCACGTTGATTGTGGCAACACCCGATAGAGACGCACGGCCGTGCGTCTCTACAACCCGGCCCTGCAGGTCATACAACCCCACGGATTGGATGCCCGCGCTGGACAATTCCACGTAGAGGACGTCGTCGGTGGGGTTGGGATAGACGTTCAGGTAGGTTTCCCCTCCCTGTTGCGGCGCCTTTGCGCTGCGGTTCTCCGCGTCACTATTGTTGTCCTGGTTGTCCGCGTTGTCGTCCACCGACAAATCGTCGTCGTAGCAGATTCCGAAGAAGAAACACAGCACTCCCTTGGCCATCACGGACGCGCGTCCGGTGTTGCGTTCGGCAATCGTCTGCAGCTGCGCGATCTGCGCCGGCGTCAGCGCATACCAGTTGATTCCCGGCGAATCATTGTTGTCCATGTTGTCCGCGTTGTCGTTCAAATTGCCGTTCCGCAGCGCCAATTTCATCGCATGGAAGTCCGCGTAGTTGGACAGTTCCGCATCGTCCGCATCCGCCACAAACGGTTCCGAATAGCCCATCATGAATTGCGTCTCGGTCAATGAATACGGGTCGGCGATAGGCTGGGCGACCGTGTGCCACTGCTCCAGCTCGCCGAGGTCCAGCACCGTGTCGGCCATCAAACCGCGCACAGCGTTGTAATAGGTCTCCGAAAGGGTTTGGCTCATGGTTTGTAGAGACTCAAAATTTTGCGTCTCTACTGTGCCGCCGTCCGTCCCGTCAGCAGGCGACTGGTTCGCCAGTGCTGTTGCGTAGGCGTTCATGTCGGACTGGAAACCGGCCAACAACGGCTGACTACTGTTGTCGCACAGCGTGGAGGCGCAGTTGTACTCGGTATTTATGAGCGTTTTGTTCAAATTGCTGTAATGGGCTGGATCAAGATTGGAATAGGAATTACTATAATAGTATGAAATAGGCGGGACTGCATTGGGGTTATGAAAGTTAGTGGTGTTGTAAGTGACGTTCGAAAACATATTGTCAGCACCCTTTGTGGAGCTGCCCTGCACGTATGACACCGTCGCCCCGTTGTTCAGGTATATGTCATGCTTTCCTCCAGAAAAATCATTGCAGGTCATTTGAAGCCCGCTCCATTTATGATGACCGTTGGTGCCGACTACGGAAATGCCCTTTGTCAGGTTGTTAAAGTGGTTGTAGTGGATGCTGTTGGGGGAAATGCCCGAACCTGCGACGCAAATACCTGTTGAGTTGTCTATGAAAAACAGTCCCGATGGATAAGTGCTCCTCTCAAACGTATTGTCCTCCACCAGGTATCCCGTGCAGTTGTTCAGGTAAAGTCCTATGTTCCCGCTTGAAGGCGAAGGACTATTGTCAAGGTTGAAGGTGTTTCGTGTCACTGTGACATAGTTGTTGCCGTTGACACGGACTCCCGTGCCGTTGTTTGTAAATTGCGCATGATTGACGTTCACGGAATGCTGGTGTCCCGAAGTGTTCACCTCAACAGCGGTGGTGAAACCGGAAAAAGTACTGCTTTTGGAATAACCAGGACACTCACAACCTACATAAATATTTGCGCTGCAGTAGTCATCCACCGAGAATCCGGCGTCGTCCGTGTAGATGGCGTGACGGCGGTCGCCCGATGTTGTGGTAAGGTTTCTGAAGTCGCACCCTCTGAATTTGACCCCTCTCACCGCCCACATGGTGACATGATCTATGAAGGGGGCGTTGTTCAGGGCGAAGAGGTTGTCGTCGTTCACTGTGAACGCACATCTGTAGAAGTAGCTTTGGTTGTTGATGACATTGCCCGCCGGTGAGTGGTTGGTGTAGGACATGAACTCCACGGAGCGTCGGTTGTTGATGAAAAACGCGCTGTCGGCTTGTATGATTCCGCCGGTGGTGACATAGACCGAGTCCCCTTGTAATCCGGTGCGGATGGCGCAATGCGCGTTCTCGATGGTGGCACCGTTTTTCAGCTCCACCACGCCCTGCCACTGGGGTATCTGTCGTTTATCCGGGTTGCCCACCACTTCAATGCCCTGCCACATCTCGCCCGAGCAGGCGGAAGTAATCGTGCCGCCATCCACGACGAGCTTGCCGCCAGGACGAACTATGATGCGGGACAAGTCTCCCATTTTGGCTGTGTCATAAAGGTTGAAAACACCGCCTGAATCCACCTCGACAATGCCTTTCAAACAGACAATTGCTCCTTGTTGAACGGTGACGGCGCAACCCGCTTTGACCTCCAGCCGGGCACTTTTGGACAGCTCATAGCGGCTCCCCGGTTCGAAGACCAGACTGCTGTTTTCCGTCAATCTAACTACAGATCCGCTATCCTGTCGGAAAAAGGAACCGTCTTCGCATCTCCAGTTTGTTCTGCCGGCGAACAGTCCAGTCTCCGGATCTCTTGTGGGCTGCGCCACCGTACGGTTCTGTGCCAGTGTAATGGTGTTGCCCGTTGTAAGGATGGCCGTCTCCTTCAGCGCAATCTTTCCCGTCCAGCGGGTGTCGTTGGTAATGTCGTAGTCGTCCCAACGGATGCTTACCAGGAAGTTGCCAGTCCCTTGTATCGGGGTCATCTCAATGCTCAACCCGGTAAGATAGGTGGTCTGTGTGTTTTTTTCAGGAAGTCGTGAACTAATGACTGTACCGGGATTGTAATTGGTGCTATGGTATGTTTTGGCATTGTTAGTACTCGGATTTGTACCCATGTTGATTTTGATGTGGGTTCTGAAGGCATCAAGAGTGTCACCAAGCTGCGGAAGATGGTCATCTTTCACTGTGTCTATGTACTTACGCCAGATTTCAAACTCTTGTGAAATGTATAAAACAGTATCTGTGGCCTTGGGAAACAAGGGAAATTCTTGGTCCTGGCCTCCACATAGCGAATTTTCAACCCCTCTCCGCACGGAGTAATCGTGATCAGTGTACGAGACACAGTTCACATTGTGAGTTTCAGAAAGTTGTTCGTAATCATAATATCCCTCTGCAGGGATAATTTTCAGATTGTCACGATGCTGCGAATCCCAAACTTGATTATATTCGCCCTCCAAAATATCCCTACCAATTTGATAGTAGGCATATATTCCTGCTATGCCTTGAGGTCGACAATAGACATACTGGTCATAATTCGAATATTGGAGGAAATCCAGCTTGTTGTTGTTGCCCACCTGATGGTTTTCTAACCAGATGTACTGGTTTGACGATGTGACACTGTCTTTGTATGGTAGTTTGATACGTATCACATCTCCGTATGTCACGAAATCGCGCAAGATGAAATTCCGATTGCCGGACTCCTTTGAGATGTCTGATGATATTGATTGCGTGTTGGTGATATCGCGGGCTGAGATATAGTCTACTGCCTGTGGATGCTTCCAGTGCATACGCCATCGCTCGTATCCGTTGCATGAGACTAAGCCAGACCCGGCAGCTCCCATCAACCCGTAGCCACATTGAAGGTTCAAGAAAGCCATTACGGTTCCATCCACATACCGATGATTCCCACCCGAAGTATGAAATGCATTACTACCAAACAAACTATGCGAGATTTCATGTATGATAATACTTGTCGGATTGGCATAAAAATCCCCGTCTCCCACACATTGCGTTGTGTTAAATAAACCGTATCCGCTACCTGGATTCAGATTACCATAGCTTTGGGTGATATTACGGAATAATACATTCCGAACTTTGAAGTCATCGAAATTACGGTGCCCGTACAGTGTGAAGGCACTACTCTGTTGCAGCATATTAATAGCTATTGATTCGATCAAAGAGTAGTCGAATGTTCCTTGGCTTAGCACAGTGCTTTCTCTGATGTTCACAACCACAAAATCACCTGTAATCTGTAAGGAATCAAAAGATGATTCACCATATAAACGAGTGCATGTGCCGTGAAGCTGTCCAGGGAGATACACTGTGTCCATAAAATCTAACAAATAAATTGGAATGGCGGCAGTATTGATTCCCTCCAAAGACGGATCAGTCACGGGAGGCCAAAAAGTGGGGTTGGAGAATTGATCATTGTATTCAGGATGCACATCGTAAATGACATTCACAAAAATATTGAGATAATGATATTTCCCGTTGGGTTTTGTGACCCATCCATCCCAACTATGATGTTGTCCAAACATAAAAGTGGGAGTAAATAGTAATATAAAAAGTATGGTCTTTCTCATTTTTTTACTATCTTTTTGGTGATTTTACGGTTTTGCTGGTCAATAAAGGTGAGTGTGTATACTCCCGGCGAAAGGTTGTCAATGTTCAAAATCATTGTGGAATTGGTGACTGTGGTTCGGAGGCATACCCTTCCGAGAAAGTCGCGGACTAGAACACTGCCCCTAATCTCCTCTTCGGTTGAAAAAGACAAAACGACTTGCCGGTCTGATGGATTGGGGTAAACCGTCAGAAACACATCTGGGTAGTCTGGAACAGAAACTACATTTTGATAACAACCCACATCAGGATGTGTCATGTAATACAAAGTGTCGTCCTTGTGAAGGCACATGAGTCCTTGCAAAGCAAACGGATTATAGGGATTTATCCCGTACATAGGACCGATACCCTCCATAAAACGCATGGAAAAGTTGTAACTTCCATAAAAAGTGGGCATATAATAGGGATCGCCTGTCAGATGGATGTTCTTTTTCCCGTTTATATATGTAATGGAATCTACAGTCATGCTAATATTGTGCCATGCAAACTCCAAGCCACTTGGGTGAGGTACGGATAATATGAAAGTGTCGCCAGTATTCAATGACATGTCGCACAGTAAAATTTCCGTAATCCCGTCATAAACATACAACTGTCCCTTTGTCGTGTCCTCGCGTAGATTATAAATGTTTGGAGCAATGCAGTAATAATACCTATAACCGTTTAACGAAACGGTGTCCGTAGCATAAAACCGATAGAATTCAGATATACATCCGAGCAGGTTTGGATTATATTCTGTGGAGTACATAACTGGGACATATGCCATGGAGTACTCCCACGACTTCCTGCCAAAAAATGATTCATATTGTGCGCGGGCAGGGGCCAACGCGCACAACAGAGCGAAAACAATAATAATTTTTCTCATAATACTTTTTTAATTTGTTTTTTTGTGATTCTATTTTTCTGGGCCGCACTGTAGATACGTTTCATGAAACGTCTCTACCTCGGCAACCCCGTGCCGTGTCGGCCGTTTTATCTTTCCCTAATCATTATTATACTCCGGCACATTTGTCAAGAACAGCCCCGTGAAGGTGAACTGCAACGTGGCGGTGTCGCGGTAAACCATCTGTTCAGGGATGTTCAGATAGACAACGTTGTTGTTGTCCTCTGTGTAATAATACAATGAACGGGCCGGCATGAGAAAAAAATCCTCGGAAGTCAGGTCGAACGTGTCGGTGGTGGTGGCGGTGATGATGGAACCGACTTGATTCAAAGCAACAGAAACGGTTCTATTACATACATTTCCAAAACCCATACAGTTAATATGATAAAATTGTCCACCGCTCATAATGCATCCATTACAGTCTTTTGCATCGTGACCAATGCTCATCACAAAAAATGTGTTAGAAGATGTCTTACTATCCGATGAAACAGTGACGACCCTATTAGGTGAGAAGTGGTAGGATTCGACATTCTGTTTCTCTTTTTTGCATGCCCCCAGCAACAATATAGCAGCGAGGGCAGTCAATGCGAATACTCTTTTCATAATTTCTCAATTTAGTGAATAATCCATTTTTGGGAACAAAAATACAATCTGATTTTATTGTTTTTTATCCTTTAAGGCAAGAATATGTTCATTCACGGTAAAAATATGACAACCGGATTCGCGTAGTATGAACAATAGGGGTGGTAATTATTTGATTTCCTGAATGTTAACTTTTTATCGGGGTTCTAAAGGCGTTAATCCTTCATTTCGGTCATTTTAATGGTTAAAATGATTTTGAAGGATTATTAGATGAAAAATTGTTATTTTTGCAGCCGTATTAATTGATCTACTGTTATGAAGCATTTGCACAATGTCAGTGTGATTTTTCTGAATACGATGTTCTGTGCCACACTACTTTGGAGTTTCACACAAAATGCGTTTCTTCGTCCTTATGCAGGAAGTGTGGTGAAAGAAATAATTGCAGGATTGATGCTGTTGGTTACCCTGTATGCCAATTATTTTGTTCTGTATCCAACACTTTACAATAAACACAGAGTATTATATTGGGTTTCAGTTATATGTCTCTCTTTAATGACAGCAGGTATCGAATTGATTATTTCTAGCTCATACTTTGTTCTAACAAATACGTTTCTTATCAATAATACTGGATTGTTCCTTTTCTTTTTTAAGCTATTGTTTCTCGTTTTCGGTCGAAACCTTGCTTTTAATTTTGTGCCCTACGTCATCCGCAATATGCAATATCTTAGAAAGGATGTGGAAACAAAAGTGCAGATTATTTACCAACATAACAGATTGTTAGACGTTTGTGACGATAATAACAATTGCCAATACATTCCTATTGACAATATCTTATATTTCAGAAAAGAGGGGAATTACATGTATGTCCATACTACAGAAGGGATGGTATATACTCGGTATTGTTCCATCAAACATTTGAGTCAACTTTTGGATAATAAAGAGTTTATACGCATTTCAAAATCCGTGATAGTGCCTTATCAGTATATTGAATCGTATGATGATAAGCAGGTGGTTATGAAAAAGATGCCCTGTTCGGAAGAACCGTTGACTTTCAGAATCAATCCCAAAAAGAGTAACTGGATATCGAAGCTGCTTGCCGAACATCTGCAAGAGCCCCAGGCAGAAACAGATGTTGAGATGAAAGTCGACATTGAGGAATCGAAAGAAGAAACGATGCAGGCTCAGGATAAAAAGCCCCTCTCCATCCCCCCGCAACAGAAACTTGACGCCGTGTACGCATACCTCCAATCGCACCCAAACAGCAGGTCCAATGAGATTACCTCTAAAATCAAATATTCTCAAAGCACAATTGAGCGTTGTCTCGTGGAACTCCGCAAACAGGGCATAATCGAATACGTCGGCTCCAAGAAAACCGGCGGGTATCGCGTGGTGGAGAAATTATGAATTATTCTTCACCAACTGCCCGCAGGCAGCGGCAATATCCTGGCCCTTGCTGAGGCGGATGTTCACTACCATGTTGCAACGCTCCAATACATCGATGAAGCGCTGACGGCGCGTCGGATCAGATTTGTGGAACAGGGAATCCGGGGTGGAATTGTACTCTATAATGTTGATTTTCACGGGGAAAGGACGACAGAACCGCGCTAACTGCTCAGCTGCCTTCTCGGAATCATTCACCTTGGAGAGCAACAGATATTCGATAGTGATACGCTCGCCTGTCTTTTCGTGATAGTAGGCCAATGCCGACTGCAAATCGTGCAACGGATTGTGCTCCGTCACCGGCATGATCTGGCCGCGCACCGTCGGATCGGCACTGTGCAACGAAATGGCTAATCCGCAACGGAAACCTCTGTCTGCCAACGCTTTGATTCCCTTGATGATACCCGCAGTGGAGAGCGTGATCCGCGCCGGCGACAACCCGAAATAGTCCTTGCCTGTCAAGATGTCGATGGCGGTCATCATGTTGTCGAAATTGAGCAGCGGCTCGCCCATACCCATGAAGACAATGTTGGTAATGTGCTGGTTGTAAATCTCTTGCGCCCGATTGTTCAGCAAGACATATTCGTCAATAACTTCGCTGTAATGCAGATTGCGGATAAAACCCATCGTGCCGGTGGCGCAGAACGCACAATGCAGCGGACAACCGATTTGGGTGGACAAGCACGCGGTGACCCGCTCCTTGCTCGGAATGAGCACGCCCTCGACCATTTTCCCATCATGGAATTTCAACAGGAATTTGGTGGTTTTGTCGCTGCTCTGCACCTCTTCGGCAATCTCCGCACGGTGGAACGTGAAATGCTCCTGCAATTGGGTACGCAACGCCACCGAGAGGTCCGTCATTTCATCAAACGAACCGGCCCCACGCTTCCACAACCAGGTCCAAATCTGCTTCGCCCGGAACGGTTTTTCGCCGTTTTCGCGCAAAAACGCAATTAATTGATCGTATGTAATATTTCGAATATCGTTCATTGTTTACTTTTAACAACCCCACATTACGCTTCGCTTATGTGGGGTTAATTGCACTTCGTGCGTTTTGCCTCTTCGAGGCTGCTCAAGGAATATGTTTTATATTACTACCCCGCCCTTCGGGCACCCCTTCTAAAATAGAAGGGGAATTGGGGTCGCCCGCAACTGCTAACTCCCTAACAGCGTGGCGGGGGTGCATTCCGACACCGTCACATCCACATAGTCCCCGATTTGGTGATCGCCTTTCGGGAAAATAATCACCTTGTTTTGGCTGTTGCGGCCAAATAACTGATCCTCAGATCGTTTTGAGGTACCTTCCACCAACACGCGGAAGGTTTTGCCTACGTCGCGGCGGTTACTCTCCATCGAGAGTTCGCCCTGCAAGGCAATCACCTCTTCCAAACGGCGGGTCTTCTCGTCGTCAGGGATGTCGTCGGGATAACGCTTGGAGGCTAATGTGCCGCCGCGCTCCGAATACTTGAACATGTAGGCGTACTCGTAGCCGACCTCACGCATAATGGACAACGTATCTTGATGGTTCTCAAGTGTTTCCCCGCAGAAGCCCACGATAATATCGGTCGTAAGCGCACAATCCGGCAACACCTCCTTGATCTTCTTGACGCGCTCCAAATAGCTCTCGCGGGTATAGACACGGCGCATCTTGGCGAGCATCTCGTTGCTGCCCGACTGCACCGGCAAATGGATGCACTTGCAGATGTTGTCGTAACGCGCAATCGTCTCAATCAGCTCGTCGGAGAGGTCTTTGGGGTGCGAGGTCGCGAAACGCACGCGCATCTCAGGCGACATCTCGGCCACCATCGCCATCAGTTTGGCAAAAGAGACCTCCTGTCCCTCCTCTTTCCAGTAATAGGAGTTCACGTTCTGTCCCAACAGGGTCACTTCCTTGTAGTTATGTTTCAGCAGATCCTCGATTTCGCTAAGGATGGTCTTCGGACTGCGACTGCGCTCGCGCCCGCGGGTATAGGGCACTACACAGTAGGAGCAGAAGTTGTTGCAGCCGCGCATGATGGAGACGAACGCCGACACACCGTTGGCATCGTATCGCACCGGCATGATGTTGTCGTAAGTCTCTTCCTCTGAGAGCAATACGTTGAATGTCGTCTGTCCCTTCTGCGATTCGGCGATCAGTTGCGGCAACGTGCGGTAGGCATCCGGACCCGCGATGAAGTCCAACACCGGCTCCGTTTCCAACAGCTCCTCCTTCATCCGTTCCGCCATGCATCCGAGCAGACCCACCTGCAATGTCCGTTTTTTGCGCTTAAACGCCTCTAATTCCTTCAAACGCTTGTGTATGCGTTGTTCTGCCTTGTCGCGGATAGAACAGGTGTTTATGAGGATTAAATCGGCCTCCTGGATCTCTTTGGTCAGCGTGTACATCTCCTTCAGGATGGAGGCAACCACCTCGCTGTCCGCGAAATTCATCTGGCAACCGTATGTTTCTATGAATAGTTTTTTCATCTATTGACTGTTGTTTGTTTGATTTGGGAGTTGAGATTTGAGATTTGAGACTTGAGACTTGAGAGTTAGGAGTTAAGAGTTTGGAGTTTGGGGAACAAAACTTGAACCTGAAACTTGAAACCTGAAACCTGAAACTTGAAACCTGAAACCTACTTCTTACGGAAGTAAATCTCAATAGGCACGCCGGAGAAATCCCAATTCTTGCGAATCTGATTCTCCAAGAAGCGTTTATAGGAGTCCACCACATACTGCGGCAGGTTGCAGAAGAAGGCGAAAGTGGGATACGCCACCGGCAACTGCGTGATGTATTTGATACGGATGACCTTGTCTTTGTTCATGGGCGGCGGAGTATGTTCGATAATCGGCAGCAGCGTGTTGTTCAGCTCCGAGGTGGAAATCTTGCGCTGACGGTTCTGATAGACCTGAATGGCGGTTTCCAACACCTTGTATATGCGCTGTTTTTCGGTCACTGAGGTGAAGATGATCGGCACATCGGTAAACGGCGCAATTTTCTTCTTCACTAAATCCTCGTAATTCTTGTGCGTGTGGGTGTCTTTCTCCACCAAATCCCACTTGTTCATCACCAGCACAATACCCTTGTGGTTGCGGGCACACAAACCGAAAATATTAAGATCCTGTGCGTCAAAACCTTGCGAAGCATCTGCCATCACAATGCAGACGTCGGAGTTTTCAATGGAACGCACAGCGCGCATCACGGAGTAGAACTCCAAACTCTCCTCCACCTTGCTCTTTTTGCGCAAGCCGGCCGTGTCAATCAGGTAAAAATCGAAACCGAAACTCTTGTAGCGGGTGAAGATAGTATCGCGGGTTGTGCCAGCCAACGGGGTAACGATGTGACGATCCTCCCCAAGAAACGCGTTGATAATGGAAGACTTACCCACATTCGGCTTGCCCACGATAGCGATACGCGGCAGGTCATCGGGCAGATCGTCCTTGTCTTTGGAGAAATGCTTCACCACCTCGTCCAACAAATCACCCGTGCCGCTACCGGAAACAGCGGAAATGGGATAGATATCGCCAATTCCCAAAGCGTAGAACTCGGTGTAATCCAAGTAGTTGCTCGGACTGTCAATCTTGTTCACCGCCAAGTAGTAAGGCTTCTTGGACTTGCGCAGAATGTCGGCAATCTCCTCGTCCAGCGGGGTCAGTCCCTCGCGACCATCGACCATAAAGACGATGACATCCGACTCTTCGATGGCCAGTGCCGCCTGCTTGCGGATTTCAGACTCGAAAATGTCGTCCGAACCGACCACATAGCCGCCCGTGTCGATGACGGAAAAGTCGTAGCCGTTCCAGTCGGACTTGCCGTAATGGCGGTCGCGCGTCACGCCCGCGGTTGCATCCACGATGGCCTCTCGCGCCTGTATCAAGCGATTGAAAAAGGTCGATTTGCCCACATTCGGCCGACCGATTAACGATAGTATGTTTCCCATTCTTTATTTACTTAAACTATGACTAATGACTTAGATTGTTGGCTGTTGGCTCTAAGCTCCTAAGCTCCTAAACTCCTAAACTCCTAAGCCTTTAAAGAACATTCGCCAGCTGCTCCTTCAACTTCTCCAACTCGTCCTTCATACGGACCACAATCTGCTGGATATCGAAATCGTTGCTTTTGGAGCCCATCGTGTTGATTTCGCGGCCGCATTCTTGCACGATGAAGCCGAGTTTTTTGCCGTTTGACTGATTCTCGTTCAATGTTTCGATGAAGTAGTTGCAGTGTTTGCGCAGACGGACTTTCTCTTCCGTAATATCCAGTTTCTCCAGATAGTAGAAAATCTCTTGTTCCAGACGGTTCGGGTCGTATTGCACTTTCGGAGCGAGCTCCTTCAGCGAGTTTTCGAATTTCTCGCGAATCTTGACGATACGGTTTTCCTCGAACGGCGTCACTTCGTCAATCATATTACGAATCAGCGTGATGCGCTTGACGAAATCCTGCTCCAGCACCTTTCCTTCGGAAATACGGAACTCGTTTAGCTGACGGCAAGCATCGAGAATGGCGGCTCTCACAGCCTCCCAAAGCTCGTCGCTCACCTCCTCTTGCGGGGTGGAGACAACATCGGGCATCCGCATCACGTGCAGGAAAATGTCGCTCTCAATGGGATTTTCCAATTCGTTGGACAACTCCTTAACCGTCTGATAATAAGACTTTGCAAGCTCCTTGTTGATGGTTACCGAGCTGCTGACGGATCTGTTTTCCACCGTAATGGTGAAATCCGCCTTGGCACGTTCCAGCTCCTTGGAAAGAATGGAACGGATGTCATTTTCGTAATTCTTGAAGATAAGCGGGATACGCGTGTTCAGATCCAGTTGTTTGCTGTTCAATGTGCGGATTTCCACCGTAACGCACTTTCCGCAAGTCTCCACTACCGCCCGACCGAAGCCGGTCATTGATTTAATCATATCAAAACTTGTTAAAACAGAAAAAAAGGCAGGTCTTTCTTCGGCCTGCCTTTTTATAAATATCTTATACTAAATTATTTAACAATCAACTTTTGAGTTGAAATACCAGTATTAGTACGAATGGTCACCATATAGATGCCGCTGTTGAGTTGTTTCACAGGGATATTGATGAGGTTGTAACCTTCCATCACTTCAACATCACTGTTATAAACCATTTGACCCATCAGGTTCATCACGGAAATTTGACCATTTTCAGCATTTTCAGCAGAGAAAGTAACATTCACGGATTCAGATGCAGGGTTCGGATACATCTTCATACCGGAGATGTTTCTGTTGTTAATACCTGTTGAGTCAATCCATAATCCTTGCCAAACCTCATCTGTGTTGTTATAGACACCAATTTCATCAGCATCAATAGAGAAAGCATAGATGTAGGATTCTGCCTGAGACATAGAAACACTATTCTCCTTGATTTCAGAACCAGGAGTATAGTCTTGTTGCCACCACATGTTGATCTTTCCATTCACGATATTGGCTGCAAGTGCCGGGAAAACGCTTTCGCCTTCGCTTTCAACAAAATCACGCATCATAGAAATGGTGAAATCTGTATCTTGGAGAGCAGTCCACTGCCAATCGTTAATGTAATAACACTCCTTATTATAGGACAGCCAGCTAATTCCATTGTCCCAAGAAGAGCCATTGTCATTGGATTTAGTAGCGAAAACACCGCGGAAATAAGCACCAGCTTCAACCTCAACAAACGGGAAGTCCAAAAGTTGAGTGAAAACTAAATAGACTTTACCATTCTTAGCCAAAAGTTGAGGCATAGAGACAGCTGCCACACCGTAACCCGGAAAATCTCCATTGTTGATATAATAAGCACCACCGTCACCCGTCAGGTCATTACGATGGAACACCTTATAACCAGCAGCTTCCAAAGAATCAGAATTCAAAGCCTCTTTTGTACCAGCCAAAATAGGTTGCAAAGACTCGTTCCAATAGAGCATGTCATCATAACCAGGATAATAAGAATAAGAACCATCGCCGAGCACATCATTGAAGAAACGGGTAATACCGAAAGCAATGTGTGCCATGCCATTGTCATCAAGTGCTACTGCACAGCAGCCATCAGACACATAGGGAGTATCAAGAACTGCAGTGGTGTTCTCTTTGTAACGCTCGATTGGGTTCTTGGCAATGACGGTCTTAGTGAAATTCACACCATTGTCGGTGGATTTCCACAAGAAGACATCAGAAGTGGAGGGAGCATTAAGAATAGCCACAACATTGTCCTTTGCAGTGATAGCATAAGCATCCCCGCTGAAGCAACGCACCTCGTTGGAAGTCACATTACCGACGATACGCGGATCTTCCCAAGTAATGGTGTTATGAGAAGGATCGAAAGTACCACGATAGTAAACAAGACAGGTATTGATACCTTGATAATACATACCTGTATCGGACTCTGTGCAGCAGATAAGGTGGACAATGTTGCCAGAAGAAGCCAAAGCCGGCCACAAGAGAGCTGTTGAAGTCGCAGGCTGACCATTGCTATTAATACCAGAGATGGAAGGTCCTTGTAAATTGGTGAATGTCCAGTTTTGAGTACCTTTTTGAGGACAAATACCAATAACAAGAGCTGAGCTACCATTATGAGCGGCAGTGATTTCAGCATCACCCACACAAGTGATAGTACCCCAACCCGTACGAGTGTTCTCGATTCTGTCGGTGCTGGTGGAGGCGTTCACCCAGCTGGTACCGTTGTAATAGTTGTAACCAGTACCGCGGCTTTGAGCAGTAGAACCATTGGTCGTCCAAACTGCCGAAATAGTACCATCATTATGAGCCACCATCTTTTGAGCCATAGAACCATTAGACTGGAGGTCATAATACGTTGTGCCAATATAATTGTGGCTGACGGTACGCATCATCGGAGCGATATTTTCGGGAACAGCAGTTTCACGACCCGAAATCGTCTTCGTTACCATTTGCACATTGCGAACATCAGTTGTTCTCTTCATGTCTTGTGCAAATACAGCGCTAACTAAAAAGAGCGCAGAAACAGCAAGTAAAATTTTCTTCATAACTTATGATTTTTGGTTTATAAATGAATTACATTTTTAAATACAATACATTCAGGAAAGTGAAAATTCACCCATCCTGAATGTATTGAATATAGATTAATTTGTTACTTTCTTACCAGCTGCGTAATTGATTTTCAGTGCATTATTTTTACGCAACTCTTGTTTGATAGTGTTCACGTAGCGCATTTGAACATCCTGGTCAACTTTCAGTGAGAACGTCAAACGGTCTCTGTCTTGGGCATCGCGGGACTCCTTTTCGGTACCGATGAACTCACGCACATCTCTCACGAGTTCCTCAGATTTGATAGTTTGGTCGTTCAGCTGAACGGAAACCTCACCAGGGGGCAGAGTGTTCTCGTTTTTATTGAGAGGGGCACCGATGTAGATATTTGCCACGAGGGATTTTTTCTCCAGCTTTTGGATTTCAGTGGCTTTCGGCGGGGTGAAGTGCACTTTCAAAGAGGCCTCACGCATCGTCGTAATCACCATGAAGAAGAACAAAAACATGAAGATAATATCAGACATGGAACCCATGTTGAGTTCGGGTGTCTCTTTTTTTCCTTCTTTTCTGAATCTTGACATAATCTTAAGCTTTTAAGGTTACTTGGCACCGTTGGAACCGTAATCGATAGGCGGAGCCTCGGAAATACTCATGGGGATAGCGGTAGTGACGGCACGTTGCGCAGCGGAATCCAAACCATCGAATTTCTTACCGAAATATTCGAGGGCGGTTTCGTCACGAAGTTCGTTCACAGCGCGTTGCAACTCGTTCTGCACTTGCACATACATGTTGTAACTGGTACCCTGGTCATTGGTCAGGGAAACCACACCCTTTGACACAGCGAAGTCACCGATACCGTCAATGGCTTTGCTCTGTTTTTCAGGCAAAGAGGGATCGTTGGTGGGATTTGCGAAGAACTCCTTGGCTCTGGCCTTCAAGTCTCCAATCATGATGACATCTCCGTTCACAGAGATTTCATCACGGAAATTCACCAATACGTTCAAGACATTTCTCTTATTGATATCCACCTTCAAATCCTTGGCATCTTCCGCTTTTGGAGGCGGGAGCTTTCTCGGAATACCTTGCTCCGTGTTGATGGAGGAGGTAAGCAGGAAGAAGGTCAACAGCAGAAAGGAAATATCTGACATTGCGCCTGTATTCAATCCTGGTGTTTTTCTTTTACTCATGTTAGTTTCTGTTTTTAACGGCGTTCATAATTAAGGAGACAATAATAGACAATATTGCTCCGAACAAACATACATAGACTGTAAACACAGCTGCGTTCACCATCTTGTAACCAGAACCTGTCATGCCAGCCTTGATAGCTGAGGGGCTGAGGGTAGGCGTACCTACTGCATAGCCGATAATGAAAGTCACAACCAGCAACAGCAGAGCCACCAAAATTTTGTAGGAGGTCTTGAAGTTGACGATCATGTTGGTCACCAAGAAGAACACCATCAAAGCGGCGGCACCGATACCAAGAATGTAGGTCAAAATGATGAAGAAGTTCTGCAGAGAAGCGCTCTTGCCGAAGCTCTTCAGGTCAGTTTGGTAAGCTTCCCAGTCGGAAGCCTTCTTGGATGCGGAGGGGTTGTCGCTGATGCCTTGAGCCTTAGCCAGCATAGCGTTGGAAGATTTGATATAATTACGCTCCACCAAATATTGTTGTTTGATAGCGCTATAATCTTCGTTCACTTTTTCCACATAACCTTCGAGGTCTTTATAAGTATTCACACCATTGAAGCCATCCACATATTTCTGCTTGTTCTCGCTCTTGGCAAAAAGGGCTGCAGAACGTTGCGGGAAATTGGCTTTATAAGCTTCGAAGGAATTCTCATCCAAATTCTTAAGGTCTTGAAGATAGGTGTAAAGGATATCTTTTTCCATCTGGACACCTTTAAGATTGGTGCTACGCTCCTGATTCTCTTTTTGATATTTTTCAACCACAGAAGGGAGGGTCTCCAGGGTAGCCGCTTCAAGGTCTGCCACCAGTTGGGGTGACTGAGCCCGCACATCCTGTGTTTGGATGTACTCCGTCTTCTTGTCTGCATCAAAAGAGAAGAAGGAGAACGCAACAGCCAAACAGCAGGCAAGTATTGCGACTGCAAATATGACGATAGTGATGATTCTATTTTTCATTATACAACGCTTTAAAATTATTGTATATATTATATAATAGAGGTCTTCAGACCTTATTTATTGTTTTTATTTTTAACCAGAATATCCATGAAGGAGATGGTGGCATCTTCCATATCATTGACGATAGCGTCGATACGGGTAAGGAGGTAGTTGTAGAACACTTGCAGAATCATGGCGGTGATCAAACCGAACACGGTGGTCAACAAAGCCACTTTCATACCACCAGCGACGATGGTCGGGGAGATATCACCTGCGCGCTCGATATCATCGAATGCCTGCACCATACCGATGACGGTTCCCAAGAATCCCAAGGAAGGAGCAAGGGCGATGAACAAGCTGATCCAAGTCATATTGTTCTCCAGTTTTGCCATTTGGACAGCACCGTAAGCAGTGAGGGATTTTTCGACTGACTCGAGGCCTTCATCATAGCGGTCGAGACCTTGATAGAAGACAGCGGCGAGAGGTCCTTTGGTGTCGCGGCAGAGTTCTTTAGCGGCATCAACACCTTTAGTTTTAAGAGTGTTCTCGATTTTATCCAAAAGTTTCTTTGAATTTACTGAAGAAAGGTTGAGGTAGAAAATACGTTCAATGACGAAAGCCAAACCTAAGATCAAGCAGATCAACACAGGGGTCATCCACACGGCACCACCCTGGATGAATTTGTCTTTCAAGGTATAGTGCAGACTTTGATTGATAGCATCATCGGGATCTTCAGACAATTCAGCTTGAGCTTGAGCGGTTGCGGGAGCCTCAGCAACTTCGTCAGCCACCTGCTCGGTAGCGGCAGCTTCGTCAGCTTTTTGTTTTTCTTGAGCAAATGCTGTGTTTGCAATACCGAAGGTTAAGAAACCGAAAACGGTAAGTAAGGCGATAAGCTTTTTCATAATTGATTTTGATTTGTTGAAATTAAATTATTTTTACTTTATTGATTTTCAGAACATTACGTCTTGGCGGAGAGAATGGGATTCGAACCCATGAAGCGCTTTTGGCGCTTACGCGCTCTCCAGGCGCGCGCCTTCGACCACTCGGCCATCTCTCCAAAATTTCAGGGTGTAAAAATACATTTTTTTTCAATCCCTCTACCACTTTTTTCAAAAAAAAATTCAACGTCTGAAAATCAGTGTTTTCGGTTGCTTTATTTTGTATCTTTGCCGCATATTAAAATTACATCTATAATCTTTAAAAAATAACATATTTAATTGGTTATGAAAGAAGTACACAATTTTAACGCAGGACCTTGCGTCCTTCCGAAAGAGGCTGTTGAATCCACAATCAACGCTATCCGCAATTTTGACAACACCGGTATCGGTCTGATGGAAATCTCTCACCGTACCCCGGGTTGGGAAAGAGTGATGGCAGAAACCCGCCAACTTTGGCGCGATTTGCTCAACATCCCCGACAATTACGAAGTGCTTTTCCTCGGCGGTGGCGCCAGCACACAATTCTTCACCGTGCCCGCTAACCTGCTGAAGACCAAAGCCGCCTACCTCCAAACCGGCGTTTGGGCAAAGAAATCTGCAAAAGAAGCCAAAAACTTCGGTAAAGTAGAGATCGTGGCTTCTTCTGAAGACAAAACCTACAACTACATCCCGAAAGGTTGGACCGTCCCCGCTGACGCCGACTATTTCCACATCACCACCAACAACACCATCTACGGTACCGAAATCCGCAAGGACTTCGCTCCCGAAGAGATCAACAATGTGATGCTCGTCGCTGATATGTCTTCCGACATTATGAGCCGTCCCGTCGACGTGACCAAATATGGTCTCATTTACGGTGGTGCTCAGAAGAACGTCGGCCCTGCCGGTGTCACTTTCGTTATCGTGCGCAAGGACATCCTCGGCAACATTGGCGACCGCGCTTACATGAACCCGCTGCCGACAATGGTCGACTATCGTACGCACGCTGCAGAGGAAGCCAAGAACATCTCTATGTTCAACACTCCTCCCGTGCTGCCCATCTTCGTGATGCACGAAACCCTCTTGTGGCTCAAGAACACCATCGGCGGTGTGGCTGAGATGAACAAGATCAACGTGAAGAAATCCAACCTGTTGTACGACGAAATCGACCGCAACAGCATGTTCGTGGGCACTGTCGCTGACAAGGCTGACCGTTCCATCATGAACCATTGCTGGGTGATGGCTCCCGGTTACGAAGACAAACAAGACGCTTTCATGGCCTTCGCCAAAGAGCGCGGTATGGTTGGCATCAAGGGTCACCGCTCCGTCGGCGGCTTCCGTGCTTCCCTCTACAACGCTTGTACCGTCGAAGACGTTGAAGCTCTCGTGGCTTGCATGCAAGACTTCGAAAAAGCAAACAAATAATTTTAATTAGCAGTTAGTAGTTAGTAGTTAGCAGTTTTAGCTGGCTACTAACTATTTTCATCATTTAAAACACGAAAGTAATAATGAAAGTATTAGTTGCAACCCAAAAACCTTTCGCGAAAGCCGCTGTGGATGGCATTCGCGCTATCGTGGAAAAAGCTGGTTATGAACTGGTTCTGCTCGAGAAGTACGAAACTCCCGAGGAACTCTACGCAGCAGTCGCTGATGTGGACGCTATGATCGTCCGTTCTGACAAAGTCACCGCTCAGGTGATCGACGCCGCCAAGAACCTCAAGGTAGTCGTACGTGCTGGTGCCGGTTTCGATAACCTCGACCTCGCCGCTTGTACCGCCAACAACATCGTGGCTATGAACACCCCTGGTCAGAACTCCAACGCTGTGGCAGAACTGGCTCTCGGTATGATGATTTACATGGCCCGTAACACCTTCAAACCCGGCACCGGTGCTGAGCTGAAGGGCAAGAAGGTCGGTATTCAGGCTTACGGTAACGTGGGTCGCCTCGTGGCTGAAAAAGCCCGCGCTCTCGGTATGGATGTTTGGGCATTCGACCCGTTCGTCCCGAAAGAGAAGATGGAGGCTGAAGGTGTCGTCGTTCCCGCTACCCTCGAAGATATGTATAAGAATTGTAACTACATTTCCTTGCATATCCCCGCTAACGATCAGACCAAAAAGTCCATCAACAAAGCGCTTGTCGGTCTTATGCCGAAAGGCGGCTGCGTGATCAACACCGCCCGCAAGGAGGTCATCAACGAGGAAGAGCTCATCGCTTTGATGGCTGAGCGTGAAGACCTTAAATATTGCACCGACATCGCTCCCGATGCAATGGAAGAGTTCAGCAAATTTGAAAAACGCTTCTTCGCCACTCCGAAAAAACAGGGTGCCGAAACCGCAGAAGCCAATATCAACGCTGGTTTGGCAGCTGCCACCCAGATCGTGAACTTCTTCGTCAATGGCGACAAAAAGTTCCAAGTGAACAAATAAGAAAATTATTATTTCTTAAATATTTTGTAGAGACGCGCTGTGGCGCGTCTCTACTTTTTTTGTACCTTTGCGCCCTCAAAAAATTGGCTATGACATTTAAAAAATATACCCTGATTCTTGGTTTGTGCCTCGCGGCGCTGTTCTCATACGCACAACATGGTGTGATCAAAGGTTTCACTTACGACGAGTCCTCCGGCGAGTCCCTACCCTACTGCTCCATTCAGCTGTTGGGCACCTCTTTCGGAGCGTTGTCAGACGTTACCGGTGCCTTCCTCATCAACAAAATCCCTGCCGGCACCTACACCGTGAAAGTTTCGCTTTTGGGTTACAACGACCTGTTCGATACCGTTGAAGTCACCTCCAATGGCCTTCTGACCAAGCGCTACAGCATCTCCCCGAGTTCCCAAACCCTTGAAGCAGTGCAAATTGTGGGCGAAAACACTCGAAAAGAGCAGGAGACCCGCACCTCCGTCATCAGCGTCACCCCGAAAGATATGAGCAAAATGCCGGCCATCGGCGGTCAGCCCGACTTTGCGCAGTACTTGCAGGTTTTGCCCGGCATTATCTCCACCGGTGACCAAGGCGGACAGATCTACGTGCGCGGCGGTACACCCGTGCAGAACATGCTGCTGCTCGACGGTGTCATCCTCTTCAATCCATTCCACTCCATCGGTATCTTCTCCGTCTTTGACATGGACATCATGAGCAGTGCGGATGTCTACACCGGCGGTTTCGGTGCGGAATTCGGCGGCAGAATCTCCTCTGTGATGGACATCAAAACCCGCGACGGTAACAAGAAACGCGTTTCCGGTAAAGTGGACCTCAGCAATATCGGGGCACAATTGCTGCTCGAAGGCCCGATCGTGAAACTCAAAGACGACCGCAAAACCTCGTTAAGCTTCATTCTCTCTGGAAAAGGCTCCTACCTCGAACAATCCTCTAAAGTGTTCTATCCTTACGTAAAAGACGCCGATGGTCTCCCCTATACATTCCTTGACCTGTACGGCAAAATCACGCTTGCCACGAAAAACGGTACCCGTTGGAATCTCTTTGGTTTCAACTACACTGACCGCGTAAATTACAGTTCTGTAGCCAAATACGGCTGGGACAACTGGGGTATCGGAACCAACTTCCTGATTGTGCCCGGCGATGCGCCCACTACCATTGAGGGCTCCTTGGCCTACTCGAAATACTCTTCCGAGCTGCAGGATGTCAATTACGACCCGAAGAGAAGCTCCATGGACGGTTTCACTTTCGATCTGGGATTTAATTACTATTTGGGTATGAGCCTGTTGAAGGTCGGTTTGGATGTTGTGGGTTACAACACCAATTACGAATACTACACCATCTACCATTCACAGCGCAACATTGAGGACCACACCACGGATATGTCTTTGTATATAAAGTACAAATATAATTTCCGCAACAAACTTTTGATTGAGCCGGGCTTCAGATTGCAATATTATTACTCTCTCGGCGAAGTCTCCCCCGAGCCGCGTTTGGCTATCAAATACAACATTCTCAAGAACTTGCGTTTGAAACTGGCGGCGGGTATGTATTCACAGAACTTGGTGGCTGTCAGCTCCGACCAGGATGTGGTGAACCTGTTTAACGGTTTCATCTCCTCGCCGTTAGAGAACGACTTGTTGCCGAACACCATTCTCAACGACGACAAGGAGATCAAAGGTCGTCTGCAGAAAGCGCAACATGCGGTGTTGGGTATGGAATACGACCCCATCAACAACCTGAGTATCAACGTTGAAGGCTATTTCAAGAACTTCTCCCAACTCATCTCCGTCAACCGTTACAAGATGGTGGAAGACGACTACGATTTCATTTGGGAAAAGGGCTACTCCTACGGTGGCGATGTCTCTGTAAAATACGAGAACAAAGGCGTTTACCTCTGGTTTGTCTACTCTTTGGGCTGGGTGAAACGTTATGACGGCGTCATTACCTATTACCCGCATTTCGACCGTCGTCACAACATCAACTTGGTGGCTTCCTACGCCTTCGGAAAACGCCGTTCGTGGGAGATCAACTGCCGTTGGAACTTCGGTACCGGCTTCCCGTTCACGCAGACGCAGGCTTATTATCCGCACTACGATCCTACGGATATCAGCGATAACTACGTCACTACCAATGAGGATGTTTACTTCATGCTGGCCGAATTCAACCAAGCCCGCCTGCCCAGCTATCACCGTCTCGACCTCGGCGCGAAGAAAAAATTCTTCCTGACTCAGCGTCAAACTCTGGAACTGAGCTTGTCAATGACCAATGTCTATAACTACAAGAACGTCTTCTACGTCAACAGAACCACGAACGACATCATTTATCAGTTGCCGTTCCTGTATTACTTTGGGTTGACGTGGCGGTTCTAATTGGGAGTTAGCAGTTAGCAGTTAGTAGTTGGGAGTTGCAGGGTAAAAGTCCTTTTTTTGCGATTTTTTGGGATTATAGCTTATTTGTTTCGTTCAAAATAATAGCCAATAAAACATTAAAAATATTGTATATGTTTGATAATCAATACGATATTTTGTTATCAAAAAAAATTGTTTAATGTGTTGATTAATTGAAAAAAAGTGTATTTTTGCGCCATCAAACAACGAACGGATCGGTAGTTCAGTTTGGTTAGAATACATGCCTGTCACGCATGGGGTCGCGAGTTCGAGTCTCGTCCGGTCCGCAAAAAAGGAGAAACAAATTGTTTCTCCTTTTTTCGTTTTTATCCCCTCATATCTTCATATCCTCCCCTATTTCCTCTCTTAACTGCTAACTCCTAACTGCTAACTCCTAATTGTCTCTCACGCACCTTACCGAATGCCCATAGCATTTGTAATCCAAATAGTCGTAGCCTTCGTTTTTGTAGTCATACACGATACAGCACCAGGCTTGGTCGCGACTGAAATTGTCGGAACACCAGAAGCAAGCTTGGAAACCGGTATTCTGACAGCCGTTTTCGGTGTAGGAACCCGCGGGCTCGGCATCAAAGCCGATAGTGTCTTTTTGGATAATCAGATGGGGCTGCCACAGATTTGTCGGCTCCTTCATCTTCTCGCCCGCCACTTTGTGTCCGCCTAACGTGTGGAACAGCAGCGACCATTCGTCGTTGTCGGGCAGGTGCCAGCCTTCCGGACAGATGCCGCGCACAGCCTTTCCTGCCGTACGGGTGTTGTGCTGCGCCGAAAGGTCCAATGCCGCCGCCCAGTTGTACAACATTCCGAAACGGTCGGCTGCAGGCTTAGCATAGTAAGCGGAATACATCGGCTGCGCAGCGGAAAAATGGGGATTGTAGGCCCATGATTTGCCCGTCGGGGAGGTGGTGCAGCGCATGTTCTCGGCCATCCAGCACTGCGAACCGATCTGCACGGTGCGGTAACGGTTTCCTTCGTGGTCGATCACCGTCGGGGTGGTTTCGCAATACGAGAAAAAGTGCGTGCTTTCGGTTTGCGCCCATGAAGAAAGGGGAAAGCCAAAAACACTGATAATCAGCAAAAATAGACTTTTTAGAAAACACGTAGAGACGCGATAAATCGCGTCTCTACAGGTATTGTGGTAAACACTAAACTTCATGCGGATGGGTTTAGTATTTAGTGAGTGATTCGAATTTGTCGAGGTTCTTGAGCGCGATAGCGGTACCGCGGGCGACAGCGCGAAGCGGATCCTCCACCACGTGCACCGGCAGTTGCGTAATCTTGTTAATACGCTTGTCGAGACCGCGCAACAGAGAACCACCACCGGCCAAGTAGATACCGGTCTTGAAAATATCGGCGGACAACTCGGGCGGAGTGACGTTAAGCGCCTGCATCACAGCATCTTCGATAGCGTTGATAGAGTTATTGAGCGCGGTGGCGACCTCCTGGTAGTTAATCATGATGCTGCGTGGAATACCGTGTACCAAGTCACGACCGTAAACCTCATAGTCGGCAGGAGGATTGTCGAGATGCGTGATAGCCGCACCCACGTTGATCTTAATCTGCTCGGCAGTCGGGATACCGATGTCGAGGTTGTGCTCACGACGCATAAACTCCTTAATGTCAGTATTTAAGCGGTCACCGGCCACCTGCACGGACTTCTTGGACGCGATGGAACCCAAAGCAATGACGGCCACCTCACTGGTACCACCACCGATATCGATGATCATGTTACCGTTGGCATCCAAAACGTCGATACCGCTACCGATAGCGGCAGCCATCGGCTCGTAAATCAGACGCACCTCTTTGGCACCGGCCTGCTCGGCAGACTCACGCACAGCGCGCTCCTCCACCTCGGTGATACCCGAAGGGATACAAATCACCATCTTCATGGCAGGAGTAATCAAAGAGTGTTTGGTGTTGGTCATCTTGATAAATTCACGCAACATCAGCTCTGTCGGCTGGAAGTCGGCAATCACACCGTTGCGCAACGGACGAACCGTGTATATTTCGCCAGAGGTTTTGCCCTCCATCATCAACGCCTTCTTACCGACCGCCACGACGGATTTCGTGCGGGAGTCGATGGCAATGATAGACGGTTCGTCCACCACTACCTTGTTGTCATGCAAAATGACGGTGTTGGCAGTACCTAAATCGATAGCTATCTCTCTAGTAAATAGTGAAAATAAACCCATTTTATCTCTTCTTTTTATAAACTTGCAAAAATATAAAAATTCTTGATGTTGTACGTTTTGATTTGTAAAAAGTTACATGAACATTGTCTGTAAATAATTATTTGTACTTTTGCCGATTCTTTTGAATTTTTCAACGTGTTAATATTTAGGTTTATGAGAATACTGTTGGTCCTGTTGATTTATGTTTTGTTTAGGCCGAACGACGGGACGTGGCTGCAGCGACTTTTCCCTCAAAAAAGTCAGGTGGAGGTCGTGCGCGAGGAGCCCGTTCCCGACACGCTCACCCTGATGTTCATCGGAGATGTGATGTCGCATATGCCGCAAGTAACTGCTGCTCAGAAGAATGACGGCAGCTACGACTACTCGCCTTGCTACCGTTTCCTCGCACCCTACATCGCCTCTGCCGATATCTGCATCGCCAATATGGAGGTACCGTTGGCAGGCGCACCCTATTCGGGTTATCCGCAGTTCTCTTGTCCCGATGCGATGATGTCGCAACTCTTTGACGCTGGGGTTGATGTATTTCTGACCTCCAATAATCACACTTGTGACAAGGGGTCGAAGGGCATCCGCCGCACCATCCAGGTGATGGACAGCTTGGGAATTCCGCACGTGGGCACCTACCTCGACAGCGCAGATTTCCAGCAACGCAATCCGCTCATCGTAGAGAAGAACGGCTTCCGTATCGCCGTGCTGAACTACACTTACGGCACTAACGGCATTCCTACACCCTACCCGTTCATCGTCAATAGGTTGGATTCTGCTGAAATTGCCCGCGACATTGCCCGTGCCCGCGAACTGAAGGCCGACTATATCGTGGTGATGCCGCACTGGGGCATCGAATACGAGCGGAAACAGAACAAGAAGCAAGAGATTTTCGCGAAATACATGTACGAATGCGGCGCCGACATGGTGATCGGCGGTCATCCGCACGTGGTTCAACCCATCACGCTGGAAAACAGGAACGAATATGGTGTAGCACAGCGCATTACGGCTTACTCGTTGGGCAACTTCGTCTCCAATCAGCGCAAACGCTACACCGACGGCGGCATCATCGTCAAGTGCCAGCTGGTGCGCGACACCACTGGCGTGATTCGGATCACGGATTACGAATACCTACCCTACTGGGTTTTTAAAGGTGTCTTCCAAGGAAAATACCAATATCACATCCTCCCGGCCAAATACGCAATGGAATACAACGCCGATTTCAACATCCACGGCGCAGACTCCGTAGCGTTGAATTTGTTCTACAACGACACTAAATCGTTGATTGACAATGTTCCGGAATCCAGCTTTATATTTGGTTATAGAACTTTCGGTCCTTGGCAAACAGCTGAAGACGAATAGTTGTACTAGAATCCCGTCCAGAAGGTTTCCCACAACTTGTACTCCATCTCCTGCCATGTCTGGCGGGTGGCACCGGCGAAGTCGGCACTATACTGGTTCAGCAGCTTCTGAGCATCCTCTTTCTTGCCGGCATTCAGCAAGTTAACCGCTTTCTGTTCCAATGCGGGCAGTTCTTCAAAGGCCTTGTCTTCGTAGCGCATAATGTTGTCCATCATCATCTTTTTGCTGCGACCCCAACGCACTTGCGCTAACTTGTTAGCCTTGCGATAGTGCCACAACACGGCGTTCTCGTTATAGCGGTAGTGACCGCAAATCTCGAATCCGGCAGGCATTTTGGTGGCACCGGCGTAAATCGGGATGCGCGGACTTTGTCCCGGATTCTCCACAGAGAACCAGCAGAGGCCGCCCACCTCATCGGGCAGCCAATCGCGACACTGCATGATGAACGAGTAGGAGCACCACGACATCGCCACACCGCGGTAGAAGATCACGGTGCCGGGATTCAGGAAGTTGTACATCGCACGTTCGTTGCCGTCCATCCAGGGGTTGGCGTTCGGGCAAATGATAGTGTCTTTGTAGGGATTGCCGTCCTTGTCTTTGCGGTTCACCTCCATCTTGAGGTTGCCGATTTGGTCGAGCACAGTGCCTTCGTATGTAGCTCTGAACAAAGCCATTACATCGCGTACATCCACCTTCTTTTCGGGCTTCACAGAGAAAGGCAGCTCTTCAGCATTGAGGTCGAGTTTCAAAGAAGGAGCGAGTTCGTTGAAGATGTACCATTCGCGCTCTTTATGGTTTTTGCCCTCGGCGTAGGAGGCGTTAAAGGCCTTCCACCAGAGGAAGTCGCCTTTGCCGTCCCAAAGTCCGTATTTTTTGGCCACCTTTTCGATATTGTCGGAGCAGAGGAAGTTGTTTTTGTCTTTGCGGTTCAGTTTGCCGATGCGCGGCACATTGCAGCTCACGGCCACCTCATCGTCGGGCACGCGCTGCGCCACCCACATACCGCCAATCACGTCGGGACCTTCGCCGAGAATCTCCATCTGCCACACTTCGTTTTTGTCGGCAATGGTGATGCACTCGCCACCGTCGGCATAACCGTACTGTTTCACCAGGTCGCCGATGAGCAGAATGGCCTCGCGGGCGGTCGTACAACGTTGAAGGGCAATGCGTTGCAGCTCCTCAATCATGAACATGGCGTTCTCATTCACCAGCGTGTCGGGACCCGAGAAGGTGCTCTCGCCCATCGCCAGCTGATGCTCATTCATGCAGGGGTATGCGGTATTCATATAAGCGTAGGTGTGTGGAGCTTCGGGAATTTCGCCTGCCAGCACCAAGTTTTCCATGCTTTTAGGCGTTTCGGTATGCATCGTGCCTTTGTAAACCTTGTGCATCGTGCCGGGTTTATGGTCGGCGGCGGGCTCAATGGTCACCCACGTGCGGTACTTGCTGTCGCAGGTGTGCGAAGTCATCACGGAACCATCGGCGGAAGCCTTCTTGCCCACCATAATGGAGGTGCAGTTTGCGCCCACCAGTTCTTCGTTTTGGGCGCTCATCGTTTGCGCAAAGCCCCACAAAATGAGGGCGGAAAGGAGAAACAGTTTCTTCATAAGGTTTGTTTTTGTTTTAAGCGGCAAAAATACGAATTTATTGGCAAACGGGTCGCGTTATGTCACATGCGTAATGCTGCGCTATCTGCCCTCCACAAACTTCAAAATATCCTCCTCGCTGTAAGCAGCCGAGGTGATGCGGCGCACCTCTTTGCCGTTCTCGAAAAGAATGACGACCGGGATGGTCATGCAGTCGTATTCTTGGGCAATGGTGCGACAGCGGTCGATATCCACTTTGATGAAACGGTAACCGCTGCCGAGCTGCTTGGCCACATTTTCAAGGCGCGGGTACATCAGTCGGCAGGGACCGCACCACACCGCCGTGAACATACAGACCGTCTTGCCTTTGGCAATCGCCTTGCGGAAACCGACAGAATCCACCTCCTCTATCCGTTTAGAGTGGATGGGGGCGTAAAGTCCCGTCGTATCGCCACTTATCACGGGCTTGCCGTCGGCATCGATGCTCATCCACACAGCACCCTCTTTCCCAGGCACCGCAAACAGCACGTCATCGACTTCTCCCGCCACCACCGACACCAGCTCGCTAACGGTCTCCATCGTGCGCCCTTGCATCTGCATCCGCGTTTCAGTGCGCACCGGCAACCCTATGCCATATTGGGAGGCAATATGATAGGAGGTGTCGATCCAAATGGTGACCTTCCCCTCCATCATTTCGTTGTCACTGTCGGTGGTGATGCGGAGACAATGATGGCCCGCAATCTCCTCCGTAGGTGTCGTTTCATCAAATATTTCTAAAGACGAGGTCTCGACATCGTAGTCGAAACTGCTCACAATGGGTTTGCCCATCATGCTCATGATGCTATACATCTTCTTCTCTTCGGAGAGATAGAGCGTCCGCAGTTTGTTTTGCGGCATGTCGGTCAGGTAGTCGCGGCCACGGTAATAGACCGTGCAGGTGGTTGCCGATGCACCGTTCATCGACATTTTGTAGGTGACCACGCCGTTGAACAATTCCTGCGCCGAGGTTTGCTGTGGTGCGAAGAGCATCAACAGGGCAGCGCATATTATGACCATGCTGGTTTTTATATGAAAAGGATTCATTGTGTTAAAGTGTTTATTCATAGGGAATTACCTTTATGATTATCAAATGTTCAGAAAAGCTTTATTCTTGTAATGAAACGTAATACTTGTCAGTGTTAATGAGCACTATCGAAGCTTGGTCAACATTTCCGTATTTGCTTAAGTTGGATTTAACGGTTTCAATCGCTGATTTTGAGATTTTTGAGAGCATATTTGACCAAAACACGACAATTAAGTACTCATTGTTGTCCGTAATATGGTAGATGTTTCTGATTTCTGACAAGGATGACATAGACGGAGTTATGGGCATGGCTGATGCTGGCGGAAAGGTCTCGAATCTGTGGTCTGTGTTCCAATTCAGACCTGTAAGTCCACCTTGCGCCGTACAGTTAATGTGATAAGACACCAATTTGTCACCTTTAAAATACAGAATCTGAACAGGTTGCGCCGATGTTGAATGTTGCCAAAGGCTGTCGGACAGAATCATTCGATAAGAGGCAAACTGAGCACTGTCGCTGATGATAGAATGCATCTTGAAATTATCGTCCACAACCGATGCAACAACCGCTTCATATTCATTCTTATCGAATTGTTTTATGGGTTTATAGCCATACATTAAGCTGCAACCGCCCATGACCACAATGGCGAAAAAGACAACAGTTAACCTTTTGGCAATCCTGCGCACTGGAATACCGATGGCGAGCAAAAGAATAACGACGATGTAAATAACTGTTGACCACATAATTATTGATTATTAAATGAACGCTTCCGATAGGTGCGGTTCTTGTTACCACCGAATGCTTTCAAATAACCGAATTCAGTGAGGTGGCGCAGATATCGCTTGGCAGAGGTGGTGGGGAAGCCGAAATGTTGCACAACGACCCCGGTGGTGAACTCCTCCTTGTCAGCCACGAAATCCAAAATATCGGCCAGTTTCTCAGCCAACGAGGGCTTTATCGACCATTTATCGACCATTTCCTGTTTCGATACTGATTTATCGACCATTTTCTCGGTCGTTGACTTCACATATTGGTCGATATCTGTCTGTAGATGCCGGCAGTGTAATCCGATCATATAATCCAGAAAGATGTTGATATTTTCATGTTCGCGAGTGTCTATCAGTGCCTGAATGTACTCAGCTTTGTCCTCTTTCAGTACCTTTGTGGGCAACACCCCAAACTCCCATTGCAGCAGGTTCATCAGCAGTCGGCAGGTGCGACCATTGCCGTCGGCCCACGGATGAATCGTCACCAACTCATAATGCGCCCAGAAGCTGAGGTCGTAAACGGCGGCTACATCAGAAGGGTCAATAGTCTTGCGGCGTTGGTTCAACTCATCGCAGAAAGCAGCGAGGCGTTCTGGCACTTTCTGATAGGACAGATACGACTTGCCGCCTAATCCAGCTGAGACATTCAGTTTGCGCAATTCTCCTTTGGCGGCTGAAAAGCTTCCTCCCATAGCGTTGTATTCGCTGCCTGTGCGGGCCATCACCTTGGAAGCCAGCAGGATGAGCAAATCAACCGTGATGGGCTCATGCCGTTGAATCCACTCTCGTCCGTAGTCGTAAGCCACTTTCAGGTCAAGGTTCATCATCTGCTCCAGCATCGTGCGCTTATTAGAAGTGATGCCCTCGTCGAAGAGCAGCTGCGCCTCCACTTCCGTCATCGTGGAACCCTCAATAGCCGTGGAATGCACAATAATGGAGTAGAGATAGAACTTGTCGAAATCTATCTGATCAGAGATGCCCAACTCCTTATGCCGTTGGAGTAGCTTCAGCAATATGTCCTTGTTCTCTTTTTTCATCGATTGTCAATCCTTTACTTTGAAAGTAAGGAACTGCAAAAATAAAAAATTCTCCGCTGTTTTTTCCTTGGATTTTTTCGAAAACAGCTCAATTATTTCCTTGGATTTTTTCGATTTTCGGCGAATTATTTCCTTGGATAATTTCATTTTTTGTATTTTTGCACCCGGAGAATTAAGCGATTATGTATTATAAAAGAATTATAGACAGCTATTTAAGAGAATGGGCGGCGCGCAAAGTACATAAGCCTATCCTGTTGCGTGGTGCCCGTCAGGTTGGAAAATCCACTGCCGTCCGGCATTTGGGTGAGCGATTCAAATATTTTGTGGAAATCAACCTTGAAAAACAGCCCGACTATAAGACGTTATTCAGCAAGGATCTACAGGTAAAACGTATCGTCCCGCAGATGGCTGCGATGTGCGGTATCCCCATCATCCCAGGTGATACCCTGCTGTTCATCGACGAGATACAGGACTCTCAGGAGACCATCATGGCGTTGCGATTCTTCAAAGAAGATATGCCTGACCTGCATGTGATTGCCGCAGGTTCGCTGTTGGAGTTTGTGCTTGACGACATTCCCACTTTCGGCGTAGGCCGCATCCACTCAATGTACATGTTCCCCATGACCTTCGACGAATTCCTTTTGGCCAATGGTGAGAAACTGCTCATGGAGGCTCGTAATCAAGCTTCCGCCGCTTCTCCGCTACCAGCCCCCCTGCACGACAAACTGGTGCAACTATTACGTACTTTCATGTTGGTGGGCGGAATGCCCGAATCGGTGGCTAAATGGGTGGAAACCAACGACTATCTTCAATGCCAGGAGGTGCAGGACGACATCCTGACGGGTTATGAAGCCGACTTCCCGAAGTACAAGAAAAAGATTGATCCGCAGTTGCTGAGTGCAACCATGAAAAGCGCTGCTGTCCAGGCTACTGAGAAGTTTATCTATGCGAGGGTACCTGGTGACTACAAGACAGCGGAAGTAAAGAAAGCTCTTGAGATGCTGATTAAGGCCGGAATTCTGATTCCTGTCACCCATACCGATGCCAACGGCCTACCCTTGGGCGATGAGCGAGATGATACTATCCGCAAAATACTGCTGCTGGACACAGGTCTGATGTTAAGGTTGCTCAACATGTCAATGGGTGACATCACAGCCATTACCACACAGATTATTACAGCCTCGGCCGCCGACTTGGTAAACAAAGGTCCTTTGGCAGAAGTGCTGGCGGGATTGGAGCTGTTGCATTATCTCTCGCCCAACCTCCACCACGAGTTGTTCTACTGGACACGACAGGCCAAGAATTCCACTGCCGAGGTCGATTATGTGCTTCCACACGATATGAAGGTATTGCCTTTCGAAGTGAAGGCCGGCGTTCAAGGAGGCATGAAGAGCTTGTGGGACTTTATGCGCGACAAAAATTTGACGCAAGCCGTACGTTGTTCGTTGGAGAACTTCGGCCAATTCGACTACACGGACCCTAAAGTAGAAAACGACATCCGTCATGTGACGATTATACCCTTGTATGCTATTTCACAGCTAAATAAGTAGATTTTATTCAGAGCACGTGAAGCTGGCAAAAATAAACAGGATGTTACTTCCGCTTCGACTTCTTCATCATTTTTTGGGGGAACTACAATCATTAACTTAAAAAAGGCACACCACCATTACGGCATCACCGTTGTGGGTGACATGACATATCGGATATGGATGTCGGAACCATCAATGACCAGCAGTCCCTCAGTGCCGTCGGCGGTACGGAATGGTTTCAGCAAGCGGTTGTCACCAGGACCAAGATTCCACCATTTGTACCTATACTCGAAAGACCATCCTCGACCCAAGTCCAAGACCTTGGTCATGTTATCGCCTTGTCTTTGAGCGATGAAAATCTCTTTGTCGTACTCAAGAAGATAGTACACTTGGTTATCCGCCACAAAAGCACCACAATAAGTAGTGTCAGCGGGTTTAGAGGAATTATAGTAACCATAACCACAACCGAGGCAACTACTGCGATACAACCCGCTGCCATATCTGCTTTTCGGGTCACACCATTTGGATTTATGTACGATGTCATTGACATCCCAAATATCTGGCAAAGTATTCTTTACCAAAGGATTTCCAGGATATTTGTCAATATGCAAACTATCCACCCTTTTATCGTAAACAAAATAGTAATAATCTCCATTACGAACTATTTGGCGGAAAATTCCAGGGAAGTAGTATTGCCTATTCACATATTCGTACTGCAACCATCCGTTATGGGAATCGATATACCAAGTTGGCTGTTTTTCGGTGAAAATGATGTCGTAATCATCTTCCACCCTGACCGTGTAGAGGTCATCCTCATACAGAACAGTTGGGTCTGGCTTTGATATTGAAATATGCCAGCTGTTATTGTAAAGGCGGAATGAATAACTGTCGAAAACGGCCTCTTTCCCTTCCACAAAGAGGGTGTCAATCCGCACGATGAGGGATGGTTGGGCAAGTCCAACGTGTGTGGTTACGCACAACGCAGCGATGGTCATCAAAACTGCTAATAGAGATTTTTTACCGTTCATTGGTGGTCGATTTTGAAAATGCAAAAATAGTTTATTCTCTGATATTTAGGATACAAAATTCTGAAAAGGTTGCAGTAGGTTGGAAAAAATTTCACAATTATCATTCATCTGTTATTTTTTTGTATTTTTGCCACTTTAATTCATGTTATGAAAAAAGGAACCTACAAGACAAAAAAGCAAATCCAATCTGAGGTGCAAGAACCGCTTGCCACTTACGGAGTTTCCCACACTCCAATTGTGGGAAACGACTCTGTAATTCCCGCTGGATACATGTCACTTGAACGATTCGGAGAAATCTTCCACCAAAAACTCGACACCAACTATGAAAACTTACAGAGTAATCGTCAGCAATGAAGCGGTATCGGATTTGAATAGTGTTTCAGCTTACGTGGCAAGGCTTTATCGACCAGAAAGCGGTCACAACTATGTAAACCGAATCCTCGGAAAATTGGCATCGCTTAGCTATACCGCAGACACTTACCCATACAGCCGTTACGCTATTGCGAAAGCTATACATCCTAAAGCCAAAACACTATCCATCATCAACCATAAGTGGACCGTGGTTTTTCATGTGTCTGGAAGTTTTGTCTTTGTGGATCGCATAATACCATCCAAAATGATGATAAAATAATCATTTCAACCATTGCAGGGCTTGTGCAACGACGCTATACGAACCCTACTCCTCCTTCAACAGCTCGTCAATTTCCTTGACGAAATCATCGTTTTCTTTCTTTATATAATCTCTAAGCCACATCACCCAACTAATATCAGAGCAAATAAGTGTGCCAAGCACGAGGAAAAAAATATCGCGTTGGTATAAATAGACGTAGATAAGCATTAACGGCGTAACAATCCAACAGGTCCAACTTATAATTTTCAAGAATATCCGCTTGCGTTTAGAGAGTTTGCTTCGCTTGCGCATCCATTCCCGCAACGAGAGAAGCCCTTCACGACTCTGCACTTCGGCTTTTCGGAAATAATTTGATAAGATAAGAGCCTCCACCACTATAATGCCAAGAATCAGGTCAAAGGGAACCAAGATCCACCATGGCCATATCTTAAAGATGGTAGAAGCGACCATTAGAAACACAAAAAATATGGCAGAGAACAAGGCCCCAAAATAGCTGTTTTTAGTGCGTCGTATCACCGAACGCTGCAGCATGTCTTTGTGTAAAGTGCTGTGTTGCGCTATCTCCTGTTGCAGGTCACGTAATTCCTGCTGCAATTCTAACTTAAAATCATCTTTCTGTTCCATTTCGTCGAGGCTTTAGTCGGTGATTTTTTTCAGTTTCTCACGCACACGCACTAAGCGCACACTCACGTTGTCGATGCTGATGCCGAGAATGGCGGCAATCTCATCGTAGGGAAGATCTTCAAGCCATAACAGGATAAGAGCGCGATCGAAGGGATGCAGCTTGCTGATGCGCTGGTGCAATCGCGAGGCGGCGGAATTGCGCTCCTCCTCGGCGAAGAGATCGACATCCATCTCCAACGGCGATGTGTCCAAGCGGCGACGCTGCTTTTTGTCGGCGGTGACGCAGGTGTTCAGCGCCACACGATATACCCAAGTCTTTTCCGAGCTGCGACCCTCGAAGCTGTCGAAGCCTTTCCAGAGGCGGATGAGCACCTCCTGGACGAGGTCGTCAGCCTGCTGTCGCTCGTTGGCGAAGAGGTAGCAAACGGAGTAGATGGTCTGCCGTTGCCGCTCCACGAGCTGCTCGAAGTCGCGTTCTTTTTGTTCCTTCTTTTTCATTATTCCGGGATCCGTTTTACCATTTGACAAAACGGGTGTTTAAAAAACTACACCCTGCCTCAAAATATTTTTTATGTTTTTTTTCCAACGACTTTTTGCCGTAGTCATACATTTTTTCCAACGAATAATTGCAACTTCGTCACACTTTTTCCAACGAATGACCAACGTTTCCGAAACTATATGTAAAGAAAATCCCCGACATCACCTTTCATATCGTTGACAGTGAAGCACTTATAAGCTATTTCCCGCTTGCGCGACCACCCAATCGCCAAACAGCACGAAGAGCAGACTTATAATGATCCTTTTCATTGTATTCCAGAATTTGATAACAGGTTTTCTCTTTGTTAGACAGCCACTTGTCGAGGAGCGCGATGCCTTCCGGCACAACCATCATGCCGTAATCATCGAGGCGGTCGGGGATGTCCAACTCACACAGCTGCCGGAATTCCGCATCCAGAATCACTAACGACAACGGCTTGTCCTTTGCCATGTTACGAGTGCCGTCGCGGTTCACCGCCGGCATCGGACGCCCCACCACCACATAGTAGAGGTCGCGATAACTGTCGTAAAGGATGTTCAGGTAGGAGGTCTGGGAGCAGAACATCTCGTTGAGTGCGTTGTGGTTGTACGTGTTCGCCACATCAAACTGCTCGTTGGCATGTTGCTGGTAGCGGCTCTTGAAAAAGTGCCGCTCCTGCGTGCCGTCGGGATGCACCACATAGAGCGAATCCAAGAAATCAAACAGCAACACCAAATCCAACTGCTTGTTCATCGCCCCGGTAAAGTGATAGTCATAGTGTACCGTGTCGCGGTTGACATGCGCGGACGGGTACTTCCCGATCCCGTCAAGGTACTCCAACTGATGGTTGGCTACCGCCAATCTCGCCACCATGGGTCTGGAATACATGCTTTTACGGATGGCATAGTGATAACTGTTGCTCAACCTCGACAACCTGTTCAGGTAAGAGTTGGTATATATAACCCCTGAATCAGCCGTCGCCGGCACATAAAAATGCCAAGCAGAAGGGGTAATCCATATCGAATCCCCGTTTTCCTGCCAATTGGTTTCAACCAGGGTATCAGCAATTATTCCCTGATTATCAACCTGATAGAAGCTCGAATCATACGCCCGGCAATACATCATCCGATGGCGGTCCATCATCACGTAAGCGGCGAGATAGTTGGGGGTAACGAAGGTGGTGGTGGGCAACAAAGCATCAATGCAGTAGTTCCAATCCACATCCTTGCTCTTGGAACTCCGGATATAGGTGTTCACCTGCGTATTCTCCGCTGCGGAATAGTAGGAACGCACATGGGCAATCTTATACGGCAGACTGACGACATTTTCCGGCAATTTCACCTCCTTTTTCTTCTTTTCGGTGTGTTTTTGGTCTTTTGATGGACGGATTTGTCGAGTTCCATCTTTCACGCACCGCACGCTGTAACCGTTTTCCACATCGCCGAAACAGACGTACGGATAGGGATAATTGTGGAAACTCACGTATCGTCCTGTGCCCGTGCCGTCTGTCGAAGGGGCCGAAGACCACCAATAGTACTCTTCTCCTAACTCCGCATATTCATTCGGACGGCTGTAGCCAGCGGGCGATTGCCTCAAGAATTTCAGAAGATTCCGTTGGTAGGAAGCGGGCATATTTTGCGCAACACTGCCTATCGACAGCATATTCCAGTCGCTTTCCGAAGGCAGATGCCACCCATCGGGACACATGCCTTGCACGATCCCGGAAGTGTCTGAATCAGTGGAACGTACAGCAGCGTACCAGTTGTAGAGGAGGCCATACTTCTTTGTAGAGTCCGGCTGTCCGAAACGGTCGTAATAGAGCAACTGTTCCGTGTCCTTGGAATCGGGTTGCGCTTTTGCTATCGGGCTTCCGTCCGCGTAATGCGTGGCACGCAGATTCTCCGCCATCCATTGCATACCGTTGATTTTCACCGTCTTATAGCGGTTGCCATCCACATCGCACACTGTCGCACAGCCGGCGAGCAACAACATCATTGCGAATATGGCGGGGTATTTGTTCATTGTCAGAACGATGAAATCATTACCTTTTGGCAATACGGCGGACGGGAATGCCGATGGCGAGCAAAAGAACCATCAGTACAAGAATCTGGAAAAAGAACATGGCTATCTCATTTGTGATGTATGACGATAACCATTTCTCCGTCAAATGCATGACCGGCAACACCATAAGAGCAGAAAAAACGGCGATGAAATCTAATTTTTTCCGAACCTCTTTGCCCTCTTCCCGAAGTTTATTGTTGCGGATTTCGACATAGAGGAAATAGGCATAGCCCACAATCCCAATCAAAAGCAAGACGATGTAAATAACTGTTGACCACATAATGCAAGCATTGTTTGAAACATATTACTGCATCGCCTTCTCAATATACGCCTTCAGCGTCCCCTTGTTTTTCATTTTGAGGAGTTGCTCCGCACCTTTGTCTTTAGGCAGCAGCTTCTTGTACTGCTCATAGTAGTTGAGGGCGGTCTCCACGCCGGCGTAGCAGCCTTCCACCTGGTCGTCGTCCTTGTTTTGGATGGCATACTGAGCCCAGCCGCCCAAGAAGAGAAGAAGCAGGTTGCCGTCCTCGAATTTCACCACATCGATGTTGAGCACCATGTGTACGTCGGGCGTTCCCGTAAGCCACCACAATGCGTATGTGGCTACATCCTTACGTTTTGAATCGGACGGCGAGTGGGTTTTCAGCCAGTCAATGCAGTTCATCGCGTCCTGCGTGTACTTAGCATATTCGGATTTTTCGATGTCGCCGGGAATTGTCGGCACAACAAACTTCTGCGCACTCACGCCTTGCATGAGAAGCAGACAAAGGGTAATAACTGCTAATTTTTTCATTTCTCTAGTGTTTGATTTTGAAAATGCAAAAATAGTTTATTCTCTGATATATATGATACAAACATGTCAAAAGGTTGCAGTGGGCTGGAATTTATTCCGAAGGAAGCAATTGCGACACTGTCAGAAAGTAACTTGTTAATTTGCTTCTCCATAAATCAAATACTTTGTTTCGTTCAGTTCTTTTTATTTTTCTCACTACGAATTGTCGCGTTTCTCAGAAGTGGGGATACGTTTGCAAACGAAAATGACCAATGACCGTTGACCATCCCGAACAAAAATTTCTAACTCTGATGTAACTCTGACTTAGGTCTGACTTTCCCTTGAGGCAAACCCCAAACCGCACATCGCAAACCATTATTTATAAACGCAAACGGCAAATTGCAGCTTCCCAATCACTTAACCTCGAGTTACTTATATATAAGTATCTTTATTTGGCGGGAAGCCGCATCTGTTGTATTTTTGCCATCGGAAATCTGCATGAGCGCTCGCGGCTTTCCAACCGTTCTTTGACGTACTGAATGATTTATCTGCCGCCTTTCACCGTAAACCGCAAATCGTAAACCGCAATACCGGTAACCGGTGAATTTCGTTTGCAAACGCACTTCAAGCGTCAGAATCTCCTTTCCTTTAATTCTTAGCAGCCCTTCTCACCATATACACCTTGCGGTAAAAGACATACTTATTCAGCGGGCAAAAGACGTGCCACTTCCTCTTTAAGAACTGGCAGGTGTTTCCGTAAAATGGCCCATACTGTAGCAGAATCTACGGAATCGTATCCGTGAATCAACAAATTGCGAGTGTTCACAATTTTCCGCGCAGATGTGATTGCTATTTCAGGTGAAATCCTCAATAAAGAATTCACCGCCTCCCCTATAATTTCCACATTTCTTTCTACTGCATTCTGCACCAAGGTGTTGGACTGATATTCTTCAAAAGAATGAATTTCCGATGTAAACTCTTCAATTCGTGCGATGCAGCCGAGAATATCGGAAAGTAACTTGTTAACTTGCTTCTCCATAGATTAAATACTTTGTTTCGTTCAGTTCGTTTATGAAATAGGGGTTCTTAAGGGAATATTCGGTCAAAAGATCAACATCCCTATGGATTTCATCTTCCAACGCAATCTGCAAATCCAACAGAAGTTCGCCTCGTTCCAGCGGATCTATTGACGGGTCGTAATTCACAAGAAAGTCCACATCGCTGGCAGCATTAAACCTGTCTGTGAGAACCGATCCGAACAAGTAGGCGTTCTTCACCTTATGCAGGGCAAGAATACGCACCACATTGGTGAGATGGGGTTTGAATTGAGCGTTGATTTCCATTATTAATTTTTTTTGCAAAGATACATTTTTTTAGTTCGAAGACAATGGCCCGTTTTATTTTTCTACTTTTACCAGCCGCTCCAGCTGTTCCAAAAACTCCCGAAGCTCGTCCCGCACGTCTTCTGCACTCAGCGTGCCGCCAATTTTCTCGCAAACAACCGTTTGGCCCGCATCAACAAGAAGATTTGTAGGGAAATGAGAGACCCTGAAAGTGTTCAGGAAATCCGTTTTGGGCAAAGCCACTATCTGGAATTCAAAGCGGTGTGTTTTCATTGCTTCGTCATTTTTTTGTAATGCTCGTTTGGAGTGAAGTAGATTTTGTTGTTACGATAGTCGATTATCCAAAAAGTTGCGTCTCTCCGAGACGCCGCCGAGGAAGCGCGTCCTTGCCGCCCCACACTGCGCTCCTTCGTCGCTGGTATGGGGTTAATTGCACTGCGTGCGTGTTGTCCCTCCGGGACTGCTCAAGGAATTATGTTTTAATATTGGGCCCGTAACTGCTAACTACCAACTGCTAACTGCTACCTCTTCCTCACCGCAATCACCCTGAAGCCAATCAGCGGGGACGGGGCGTCGTAAGGTTTCTCGCTGTCGATGCGGATGTCGTAGCCAGTGTCAAGGTAGCTTCCGCCGTATGCAATGCCTCGCTCATATACCATCTCCGCCACGTTGCCACTCATATTGTACAGGCCATAATTATTGGGGTAATGCGACTTGGCTGGGCTAGGTAAGTTATTGATATAATGAAAAGGATCATAGTTTATCATGACGACATATTTTCCATCCTGCATGGTGATACTTTCTTCACCGAGTTTTAAAAAATTGTATAAAGGTTCCCCATTACCATTGGTGAGATATGGTCCCCCTATCGGGTATGTGTTATAGATTAGACCACCATGTGCGGCATGTTTCCATTGATCTGTGGTAGGCAGGGTGTATTCCCACTCGTTGCTGCCCATTTTTTCTGTAAGCCAGCGACAAAACAGCATCGCGCCCTCATGGCTGATGCAGGAGACGGGATATGGAGGCAATGGCGGGAATGCAGGATGGGTGCCGTAACGATTTACCAAAATCGCACGGGTAGTGTCAATTTTGGCCTTCTCGTAGTCGGCCATTCGTCCCTGCACCTTAAGGTCTTCCAAAAAGAGATTGTACGATGCGTTGGTTACCTCCGTCTCTAACATCCGGAATCCCGCGATGGTCACCTTTGTAGTGTCCCCGTTGCTGTTGCGAATCGTGTAATGCCCCGCCGGCACCTCCACGAAAGTGCCCACAAGCTGTTTCTCTAACTTCGCGGTTTTCTTGTCGGGCTTCTGCGCCCACGTTGCCGCCACTACGGCGACCAAAAGGATGGTTAAGGTTGTTTTTCTCATAACGGTTATGGTTTTGGTGAAATACTTCTATATGTAGATAAACGAAGTTTGTGGGGGAAATCTTGGGTCTAAGGGGAAATCATCGCGCCTTCGCATTCTCATCGTAAATCTTTATTCCTGTGGTGTCCATCGGGGCAAGCAACATGTGCTCGCGGCGGGCGTTCAGCTGTTCCATGTTTTCCACGGGCCACAGCATATTTTCCATCATGTTGTCGTCGGTGTAAACCCCAATATATTGTGTGCCATACAGCTGCGGCAAATTCCTGTTCATCAAGTCCCGGTCAATCATGTAGGCAAGATGGGTGCTATCGTTGTGGTTGATTTCATCCCGCAGCCGACAATATTCCGTCCATTCCGGTGTCTGCGCAAAGCCGGCATTCATCCCGATGATAATGGCGATAATGGCCAATGATATTCTGATGATGTTTTTCATTGTTTTGGGTTTTGTTTTGAGTCTGAATGTGTTGCTCGGTTTTCCTCAAAAATTGAATTTCGGCGGTGGCCTTTTCTTCGGGAACACCTTTTCTGGCATGTCCGCCGACAACATCCCGGGCTATTGGAAAGCGGGCATCACCACGGGGCTGTTCGGCCACATCAAAGTGGTGGATAACCCCGACGCGCGGATGCTGTTGCAGATGGACATGGCCTTCACCATGAACGTTTGCCCTTAGGCCTGACGGCCCGACTCGTGACCGAAGACTGCCTCCGCAAATGGATTTGCACACAGTTAGGTGTGCAGGCTAAACTTAATCAGTATCAGTCTTGTTTTGGTCAAGCGAAGGAATGCTTTCATGTCCGACATCAAGGGCTCCTTTGTCTGAGGCGTTTAACGGACTGACAACAGGTCGTCCTGTGCGGTGTTCGATCTCGCGACGTGCGGAGCCAGCCACACTGCCGCCTTCAATTGCTATATCGCGACTCTGCTCAAAAGTTTCTGGCTGACGGCTGCGCGAAATAGCTGTTGTGGTTACTTCAGCAAGCATGTTGAGCACTAATTCGAGATTGGTCATGTTGTCTCGAAGGTTCTCTTTTTTCAGCCCCTTCATTTCTTTGTAGTCGCGCACCGACAGTCCACTCCAAGCGCGCGTCATCTCATTGGTCAAAATAGCGTAATCGCGCTCTTGATCAATTCCGCGAGCTTTCCATTCGTCGGTCAGTTCTTTGCGCATTTCTATGGATTGCAAGCGTTGATTGATCCAACCCTCGCTGTAACCCTTGGCACGATAGAAATCGGCTCCGCGCATAATGGCCTGTTCCGGGTCGGCTATCTCATCTAAACGTTCGGCGCCCACTTGTGCCAACCATTTCTTAAACGGCTCAGCTTTAGGCGACGGAACGGATTGGACGATACGGAAAAGTTGCTTTGTGGTCGCCACATCCGTAAGTCGCATTTTACCATCTGCAGCAAGCATTTTCAACTGCTTACAATTTGTAAGCAGTTCATCTGCTCCCTCTTCTTTCAGCCTATTCTTCAAAACCGCCCAATATGTGCTGGCAGCACGAGGCGTCTTTTGGTCGGTAAGCGCCCCTACTACATCCACAACAGAAAATTCCCATTCTTCTATGTCGGGATCCCAATGGGCACGTATGCGTTTGTCTTGAAATACTTTGATTTTCATACAATTAGAATTTAATTTCGTTCTTCATTTTTTTTTGCAAAGATATACAATTTTTTAAATTATTCAATACGATTTATTGCAAAAAAAATCGAGCAGTGTGAATCGTGAACCGTGAATTTCACTTGCAAACGACATCACGCTGCCCAAAACGCTCAAGCCGGACGCCCCGCCCCATTTCGTTTCAATCGTTTGTTAGATCATTGAGCCCCTTATATTCCCGGCTTGAAATAGACCACCTGATTCGGGAAATCGATCACCACCTCGCTCATGCGCTGGAGCAGACCGAAACCGAAATAGCCGATGACATCCTTGGAAGGGGCTTTGCTGGCGTGACCAGTAGCGTCTGTGTACGCCCAAGTGTGCACGGAATCCACTACAAAGTTCGGCATCACAAGGCGTTTTGCGTCAAAAACCTCGTTTGTGCTACTACCCGAAGCCCCTTGGGTTGTCCTTAAAACCTTGGAATTTCCGCGCCACATCCGCGAATAGGCTAACATCTGTGCCCATGCCCGAATCGAACAGCAGTTTTCCGGAACTTTTCACGCTGTCCGTCACAAAAAGCGTGGCGGGAGCCTCGAAATAATACATTTTGTCCCGGAAGAACAGCTTCAAGGCGTGCCAGTTTTTCCGCACCGAATCGGGAACGGCAGGCAAAATGTCGAACGACTGTGTTTCGAAATCGAACGCCCAGACACGATTTTTTATAAAGACAAGTCCTATCACCCCGTCGATGCTGTCCGTGAATGTGCTTCGCAGGTTTGGTGCAGGGATAATGGGAAACTCCTCCCGCTTTCCCGCAATCGTAATGTTCCAGTCCTGGAAGGCTTTCACCACCTGCCGGCCGCTGGTGCCGATTCCCTCAAAAGCCATTGTCTGCTTGCTCTCGTAGCCATAGTGGTTGTCCACAAACGTGCTGTCCAACCACACAAAAGGAGCAGCGCAATCGTACACCATCCGGATAGGCAGACTGTCGTTCAGGAAGGCATCCACGTAGATGTGCGGGGTGTAGGTGTGGAAACGGTAAGGGTATTTTTGAACGGAACGGGTGTTCGCATCACCGCCACCTGGCTGACCGTTGCATGCCAGCAGACTTCCCAAAAGTCCGATGATAATGAGGTGCGTTTTCATTGCTTCGTCATCTTTTTGTAATGCTCGTTGGGTGTGTAATAGATTTTGTTGTTACGGTAGTCGATTATCCAATTATAAAGGGATATGATGTCTATTCCTATTGAACCATCACAGCCCCAACGTTTATAGGGGTCGTCCGGTTGCCCGGTTTGCGAATTTGTCCAAACGGTTTGATTCCGATTACGAATACTATTACAATAAGCCATTAACATTTGTGCTATATCTGTTGGGTTTGGCTTATTGTCATTTATGGTGATTATTCCTTTTAATTCATTGGCAAGATTAGAGGTGGGGGTGCCAACGTCAACAATCAAATTGTATTTTTTATCACCTTCAGAGGTCGGGAAATTTACGGTAATGATTCGGTGCCCTTCCTTATTAACGATGTAATCTTTTTGAATATAATCAGGAATGCTGTCAGGCACTTTGTTCGTGATGTACATCTCTTTTTTGTCAAAATTCAAACATACAACCCTCTTGTTAAATAATGGTTTCCCAACAATCCCATATCCATCACTATTGTTGTGCGAAATCACCTGAGTCGTGTCCGATATGAAATTTTGATTTCCTATGGTGTATTGTAATGTATGAATACTTAAAACTGTCGAGTATCCATCTTTAAATGAAGTGCGCAACGTCCCCGTCGTGTCGTATAATTCTGATATAAACCTCTTTTCTATGCAATTGTGTTCCCATTCAGGATCCAGAAGAAACAGTCTGGTTTTTCCATTAACGGTACAAGGGATGTAAATGGACATAAACTTAACCGTCATCGGTATATTTGCGAGGGTATCTGCAGGTTCGATAATGTGAATCTCATTCGTCTGTTCTGCCTGCGTTTGAGAGTGGCAACAACCCATAAAAGAGAATGTTGCGGAGAGCAGAAGGATGGTCAAGATGGTTTTTCTCATAAGGGTCAAAGTGTTGGTGAACCATATAATATCGACAAACGTGTATTTCGGGGGAAATATTGCTCAGGAAGGCTGACCACCTCAAAAATTCGTCCCCACCAAATCCACCAGCAACCGCGAGCCGTCGATGTTGGTGTTGTCCATCTTCACAAAGCCGTAGGTTTCGTTGTAATACGCTGTGAGATAGGTTTTCCCGATGCGGCTTTTGGCCACGGCCTCCACCTTCACACAGGAAAGCGTGCCCATGGGCGTGACCACCTCGCAATCTGTGTCGGCGATCTTGTATTTGTACTTGTTGACGATGCCGCCGGTCCACGTCTTCCAACGCTCGTCACCCCACTGACTGCCGATGGAGAGCCGCCATTTCCAAGTCTTTCCTTTTTTGATGGGATATTGGATGTACGGGAAGGGGTTGAGCTCGAGTATTTGGAACAGACAATCTCTATTGGGATGCATCCATAAATTCCGTTCGTTCTCTACGATACCGGAATACGACAATGGCCATCTCGATTGCTGATCATCATACAAGAAATAAAAAGCCTCCACGGTTTGGTCATAATCTTTTCTGAATACACGACTCGAGCAATCAACTTTTACCAAATAACGATTGATGCAGGAGTCTTTTGCATCGAACTCATCTGAGAAGGAGAAATCCGGCGAATAGTATGTGTTTGTGATGGAATCACCGGTTTCCGTAAGTTCGTGCCGTTGTATTGGGACTCGTTCATACCTCATATAGCGTTCTTTGCCCTGCGGGTCGAAATAGTGGAACTCGAAAGTGAACTCCCTGCCTGCCTGGTAAATTTTGTTGTCCTCAGTATAGCGGCAGGGATTCGAGGTGTCGCTTCGCACCTCAAACCAAACGCCATCTTTGCCGCTTCGCGAATACGCTGTGTTTTGGGCCTGCGCGGTGAAGAGGGTGAGCGTTGTCAGTGCAATGAGTGTGATTATGACTCTTTTCATCGTGGTTGATATTACGTCAGATTACTTGTTAATATTAGCCTCGATTTTCGCAACAATCCGTCGATACAGCTCCGCCGGCTCTGTGGCTTTGTAGCAGTCGGAGAAGTCAACCAGCACATCAGGGTCAAAGCCATAGGAGGTTTCCGTTCCGTCGGGACTGAAGGTGCGCCAGGTGTTGAAGCGCACGATCAAACCCGAGGGCAGGTTAAGCTGATAGGGGTTGCCCGTGGCACCCGCCGTCCGCTCGCCGAAGAAACGGATGCTCTTGTCCTGCCGCAGTCGAGCCACCAACCATTCGGCAGCGGAAGCGGTGCCGTAGCCTTGAATCACGATGACCTCGCCCTTGAAGTTGTTCGGGTAATAGGGATTGGCATACCTCGTTGCCGGAAGGGTGTAGAAGTAGGTGCCGTTCTTCATCTGGCACAAATAATCGTCGGGGTCGCTGCCCTCAACACAGCGGTAACTGGCCTGTGCCTTCAAATAGGCGATGTTCATCTTGGAGAGAATGGTTTCCGATGACAACGAATCGACTTTCGCCAGAAAACCGACCACATCATCCGTGTTCACGGACTGACCGCCGCTGTTATGCGACAAATCCAAAATGATGCGGCGGCACGCGGACAGCGCTTCTTTATGTTGCAAGAAGAAGTCCCGACCTTTCTCAAAACAATCCGTAATGCGCAGATAAGCCGTCCCCGACAACGAGTCAATATAGCACAGATTATCTTTGTTACGATTGTAATCTTTTGCTATCCAATCGATTGCGTTGTCACCCAACATTAAATCTGCCGGGATTCGCAGACGGTTGGCGGTCGTCCCTTTCAACTCCAAGTCGAACATCGTGCCGTAGGGATGCACCGTCCACATCCCCATGTTGGACATGGCTTTCCGCCATCGGTCGGTGTCGTTGGTGGCCGGAACATACGGCAGACAATATGTTTCCATAAACTTCACCGCGCTCATCCCGTTGATGCTGACAAGTTCGTCGCCGAGATGCATCTTGTCCGCGTATTGGGACGTGAAATTGGTCAGCAGGATTTTGCCGTCCTTGTACTCAGTGCGTATGGGCAGCTGCGAAAGCGAGTCCACCCAGCTCGGCGAATCCACCACGAAAGTGTGGTTGTTGCGGAAATGCGACAGATAGCGCATTACCGCCTTGCTGTACTCGAAATCGTCCGACGTGGTCATCACCACCGGCACAAAGGCGCGATAAAGACTGTCCATGTCCAACTCCGGGCAATGGCTCATGTTGTCGAAATTGTAAGACATCTCCTTCCATATCAGCGAAAGCTCGTACGCCTTCTGCTCGGACGTGAGTGTGTTGGGGACTTCCTGTGCCCAAACAAAGCTAAATGGGAGCAGAAGCAGGAGGGTTAATTTGATGATGTTGTTTTTCATTGTATGGTGGTTGGTTTGATTTTACACTATTTTTTGAATTCTGCTTGTTTTATCTGAAATAATTTGTATTTTTGCGGTTGAAACCAAACACAAAGAAAATGACAGCAGTACAATTAAATGCGATGAACACGGAGTTGTGGCAGAGTATCGGTTCCATTGCCGACAGCGAAGTGCTGATGAGGAGGCTGACGCAGTATGCCAAGAGACTGGCGAAAGAGAAGCGTGACGCCGCCTTGATGAGCGAACAGGAATTCTTTGCCCGCGTTGAGGAAGCCCGTAAACAGTCCGGCAAATGTTTCAACAACGTTAGCGAGCTTGACCAATACCTCCAGAGTTTATGAGCAAGTATAGCGTAGAAATCAAGGAACATGCCCAGCATGACCTTAACATGCTGAGGAAGAACGAGCCCAAGTCTTATAAAAAGGCGCTCGATCTTATCAATGAGTTGTACGACCATCCCCAAACAGGAACTGGCAAGCCGGAACAGCTCAAAGGCTTCAACGGGGCACTTTGGAGCCGTCATATTTCGAAGAAACACCGTTTGGTTTATGAAATCATCGAAACGGTGGTCCATGTAGACGTGCTGACTGCCTACGGGCACTATGGCGACAAGTGATCTCTTTTTTCCAAAGATATTGCGTTTCTCCGAGATGCCGCCACGCGCACCGTCTCCGCCAGCCCCACATTGCGGCTTCGCCTTATGTGGGGTTAATTGCGCTTCGCACGTCTTGCTTCTCCGAGGCTGCTTAAGGAAGAATATCTTCATATTATTATATTACCATCTTAACAACCTCTTCGACACCGCTATTCCCGAAATCCATCACAACATCGGGTGCAATTCCGTTCGAGCAGTCACGATTGCGCGTGTCAAAGCTTCTGAACGTGTTGATCATGCAGATGATGCCCGAGGGGAGCGGCACCACAAGCGGCTGGCCAGTAGCACCTGCGGTGGTTTTTCCCACAACGCACACGTTAGGACTTTGCACGAGCTGCATGACGAAACCCTCTGCGGCGGAGGCGGTGCGCGGACCGACTAAAACGAACACTTTCCCGTGATACCGTTGCGAGTCCGGGTTTCCGTTCGCCACCGTGGTTGCTTGGATGGTATCAAACGCATTATTGAACAGATGCGGACAATAGACCCGTTTGGTATATTCATCCATAGATTCAGGATCCCCATACAGCATTCTCGCAGCCGCCCAAGCTCTGTAAGCGGAATTGTTAACTCGAGGCAACAACACTCCTGATAACATAATCGAATCTTTATCAACAAGATAAGACGTTATGGGAGAGTACGCTCTGCCGTCACCGCCTGGATTGTTGCGCAAATCCAAAACGAAATTTTTATGCTGGTTAATGGTGGAGAAATGCTTCATGAACGTGTCCACCGTGGCCGCATTGCAATCGTCGATGCGCAGATATGTAGCATCTTGTGCCGGTAAATCCATAAAAAGATTATTATTTCCAGCCAAGTTTTCGCTTTCCGTCCCCATCCAATGGTATTTCGACTGTTCCTCTTCCTGCTCTTTCGATGGAGAAAAATGCCAGTCGTAACCAATCGACAGCTTTTGGGGGCCTTTTTTCGTTTTCACCTCCATTTCCAGCTTCGTGTTATAGCTTTTCGGTTGGAAAATCATGGGATGGGTGGCATTCGGCGTAAACATCGCCGCCTCAAGCAAGGTCTCTTGATTGGTGCAAGAGAGCAATGGCACTACATTTTGCGTAAACCATTCTACCGCTGGCATGCCGTTAATACGGACGATTTCATCCCCAACCGAAACCTTGTCGGCGTATTGGGAACTGATATTGCGGATGTAAATTCTGCCGTCGCGACACTCTGTCTGCAGCCGTATCATCGCCAACGAAGGAAACAGCTGTTGAGGCATCATGCAGTAAGTGTGACTGTTATGGAAATGTGCCAAGAATTCCTGCATCGTCAGGTAGTGTTCAAAATCGTCCTTCGTCCGCTGAATTTTAGGAATGTAGGCGGCATAGAGACTGTCCATGTTCAGCCCCTGACAATGCTCCATATTGGCGAAGTTGTAGGACAACTCTTTCCAAGCCATAGAAAGTTCGTATGCCTTCTGCTCTGGTGTGAGCGTGTTGGGAACCTCCTGCCCCAAAAGAAAGCCTAATGGGAGCAACAACAGGAGGGTTGTTTTGATGATGTTGTTCATTGTATGGTGTTTGGTTTGGTTTTCGTCGGCAAAAGTACTACTGTTTTCCGAAATATTTAATCCCTCACAGCAGGAATATGTTCCCTCACAGGGCAAAATATGACGGGGTGGCCGAAACAGGAGTTGTCAATGTGAGTTATATTGTTGTTTGTCAGTAAGTTGAAAAATTGAGGCGGCGCAGCGTGTGTGAGGGAATAAAGTTGGAAAACGGACGAAAATGACCAATGACCGTCTACCATCCCGAACAAAAATTTCTAACTCTGATGTAACTCTGACTTAGGTCTGACTTTCCCTTGAGGCAAACCCCAAACCGCACATCGCAAACCGCAAGTCTCAGATCCGGTAACCGGTAACCGGTGAATTTCGTTTGCAAACGCACTTCAAGCGTCAGAATCTCCTTTCCTTTAATTCTTAGCAGCCCTTCTCACCATTTACACCTTGCGGTAAAAGACATACTTATTCAGCGGGCAAAAGACGTGCCACTTCCTCTTTAAGAACTGGCAGGTGTTTCCGTAAAATGGCCCATTTTATTTTTCTACTTTTACCAGCCGTTCCAGCTGTTCCAAAAACTCCCGAAGCTCGTCCCGCACGTCTTCTGCACTCAGCGTGCCGCCAATTTTCTCGCAAACAACCGTTTGGCTCGCATCAACAAGGAGATTTGTGGGGAAAAGCGAGACCCTGAAAGTGTTCAGGAAATCCGTTTTGGGCAAAGCCACTATCTGGAATTCAAAGCGGTGCTTTTTCATTGCTTCGTCATCTTTTTGTAATGCTCGTTGGGTGTGTAATAGATTTTGTTGTTACGGTAGTCGATTATCCAATTATAAAGAAAATGTTGCGGTGAGCAGTAGGATGGTCAAGATGGTTTTTCTCATAAGGGTTAAGTGTTGGTGAAGAATATTATATCGGCAAACGTGTTCCGTGGGAAAGATATTGCGTGAGGGGTGGGGAAAAGTTGCGTCTCTCCGAGACGCCGCCGAGGAAGCGCATCCTTGCCGCCCCACACTGCGCTCCTTCGTCGCTGGTATGGGGTTAATTGCACTGCGTGCGTGTTGTCCCTCCGGGACTGCTCAAGGAATTATGTTTTAATATTGGGCCCGTAACTGCTAACTACCAACTGCTAACTGCTACCTCTTCCTCACCGCAATCACCCTGAAGCCAATCAGCGGGGACGGGGCATCGTAAGGCTTTTCGCTGTCGATGCGGATGTCGTAGCCGGGGTCGAGATAACTGCCGCCGTACGCGATGCCTCGCTCATATACCATCTCCGCCACGTTGCCACTCATATTGTACAGGCCATAATTATTGGGGTAATGCGACTTGGCTGGGTCAGGAAGGTAATCGCTAAGAGGAAAAGGATCCTTGTATATGATGACATACTTTCCATCCCGCATAGCGATACTTTCATCACCGAATCTTAAAAAGTTATATAAAGGATCTCCGTTACGATTGGTGAGGAATGGTCCCAGCGGATATGGCCAATACCCGTATCCGCCAGAGGCGGCGTGTTTCCATTGCTTTTCCGTTGGCAGGGTGTATTCCCACTCGTCGCCGCCCATTTTTTCTGTAAGCCAGCGGCAAAACAGCATCGCGCCCTCATGGCTGATGCAGGACACGGGATAATGCGGAATTGGCGGAAGTGCTGGATGGGAGAAGTAATGAGTTACCACGATCGCCCGGGAAGTATCAATTCTGGCCTTCTCGTAGTCGGCCATTCGTCCCTGAGCCTTAAGGTCTTCCAAAAAGAGATTGTACGATGCGTTGGTTACCTCCGTCTCTAACATGCGGAACGGCGCGAGGGTCACCCGCATCGTGTCCCCTTTGGAGTTACGAGTCAAGAAATGGGCGCCCGGGATTTCCACGAAAGTCCCCACGAGCTGTTTCTCTAACTTCGCGGTTTTCTTGTCGGGCTTCTGCGCCCACGCCGCCGCCACTACGGCGACCAAAAGGATGGTTAAGGTTATTTTTCTCATAACGGTTAAGGTTTTGGTGAAATACTTCTATGTAGATAAGCGAAGTTTGTGGGGGAAATCTTGGGTGGGAGGCATACAAAATCAATGGTAAAGCAAAGTATGTACAGGGACTCTAATAACCATCATCTACGCTTACGGTAATACTTTTCAGGTATCATGTAATCAGGGAATTTTTTCACGTACTCCTCTATGGGTTCCATACCCAACGCGGCCCTGCGTTCATTTAACTTTTCGAAATTCCGTACCGGTTCCAAGATAAAATGGTCCCCGTACTTTTTCACAAAACGCTTTTCTGTTGACTTCAGCCAATTGGTTCCGTAAAGCTGTTTCCTGTGGTGGTGCAACAGCCATCTGTCTTTCACTCTCGCATAACACTGCGGGTCGTAGTCGTTGTTCTTAAAGGCCTCCACCACCGCCTTGTACCTGCTTCTATAACTTTTGCTGAATGTGGTGTGTTGAACGATGGCAAAACCCGCCTTTGCCGCATGCGGCCCGACCAAGGATATGGTGGGAAATCCGTATTTTTTGACAAGCCGGTCAAAAACAGTGTCAGTCCGGTAATCACCCCAACCGTCACCATCATAATCAAGTCCGAAAACAGGATAATAATAACGACAGTTTTGGTCATCTATGCTTAGATAAAAAAGCTGTAAGGCATATTCTTTGTTCACGGAGCTGTCCAAACAGGCCAAATAGCCCTGCTCTACGCGTGCGATAACGGTTTTCCAACGTGCGGTGTCTTCTCTCAAAGGATTCAGGTAAGGATCCACCACAACCATATAGTCTGCTATGGAATAGTCAAGAAACGTGTTCAAATAATGGAATGCAGAGTCTCTGTTTCCTTGCATGGCATAACTCACGGACAGTCTATACGATTTTGCGGCAATGGCCAACGACGATGTGTCCGATTCTTTGATTTGATTGAGGGCGATGGAAGCGGCCCAGTCTTGTTTTTGCTGCATAGAATCACGCTCGACGGCATAGTTGGCAATCGTCGCATACATTTTCTTGCAATCCGGGTTTTCTTGAGACTGTAAAGAAAGTACACTGGCAAATGCAAGGAGCAACAATGTTATTATTTTTCTCATAGGGTTAGGTTTTGGGGTGGTTTCTATGTTTTTCATTGTATGGTGTTTGGTTTGGTTTTCGTCGGCAAAAGTACAACTGTTTTCCGAAATATTTAATCCCTCACAGCAGGAATATGTTCCCTCACAGGGCAAAATATGACGAGGTAGCCGGAAAGGAGGTCGGAGCAGCTTGTTATGTTATTGTATTTCATCGGTTTGAAAAAATCGAGTTTGACAAAAAGTGTGAGGGATTAAACCGGAGATTTCACGAAAAAATGAGGGATTATCCGGTTTTTTGAACGGGATTTATGCGTATCTTTGCTGCCGAATTTAAGCCCCTGACATTATGAAAAACACCAACAAGATTGTTACCATTCTGCTGAACGTCCTGTTTTGCGCCGCGTTGCTCTGGTTCTTTTCCCGCAACTGCTTCCTCCGGCCGTATGCCGGCAGCCAATGGAAGGAGGCTCTCTCGGGCGTGATTCTGTTAGCGACATTGTATTTCAACTACTTCCTGCTCTATCCGATGTTGATTAAAAGGAGACACTCGAACATCCTCTACTGGTTGGTGGTTGTTCTGATGTCCATCGCCATCGGAGTGCTGGAAATGGCGATTGCCTACCCCGCCATTATGAAATGCATGGGGGGCGTAATTGAAACATACGGTTTCTGGCCGTTTTTCAGCAACCATATTTTTATGGTTGCTTCCCGCAACGTGGCCTTCCACTTCTTCCCGTTTATGTTCGGGGAGCGGAAACAGCTGCAGGAGGCTTTGGATAACGAGGTGAGGATTGTGTATCAGGAAGTCCGCAAGCTCGACGTGGTTGACCACAATAACAAAAACAAACTCATCCTCCTCCCCATCGACGACATCTACTATTGCCGGCAGGACGGCAACTACACCCGCATCTACACGGTGGACAACATCTGGTACAGCCGTCTCGGCTCCATGGTTCATCTTGAGCAACTGTTCGGGGAAGAGGAGTTTGTGAGAATCTCCCCCACGCTGTTGGTTCCCTACAAATACATTGCATCGTGCGAGGGCACCGAGGTCGTGATGAAAAAGATGCCCTGGACGCGGAAGCCTCTCACGTTCACCATCGACACAAAAAACAACAACGAGATTTCCGGGCGGATTGCCGTTCATTTGGCACAGCACGGTTGTAGAGACGCGATTAATCGCGTCTCTACATCGGGCAGGAAGAGACGGAGAACGCCCACCGTATCGAAAGAGAAGGCCGAAGCCGTTTTCGCCTTCGTCCAGTCGCACCCCGGCACCCGCTCCGCCGAAATCACCGCCGGCACCTCCATCTCGCAGAGCACCGTGGAGCGCTGCCTCGCCGAACTCCGCAAACAAGGACGCATCGAATATGTGGGATCGAAGAAAAACGGGGGATATGAGGCGGTGAAAACTCCTAAAATTTCTTAAAATTGCAAAATGCCCATAAGGTAAATGGAAGAAATTATATCTTTGCCGCTTCATTTTGTATGAATCGGCGAAGTTTATTATGGATGCTGTTGCTGCTGACCGGTTTATGGCCGGCTAACGCGCAAATAGGCGGGAAGTATGTCTATAACTTCCTCAATATCAGCTATTCATCAAGATTGATGGGACTGGGCGGCAACCTCATCTCTGTTCACGACAACGACCCTACCCTACTCTTCACCAACCCCTCCTACATCAGCGAACGGCAACACAACAACCTGGCGCTCAACTTCACCGACTATTTCACCACCACCAACGCCATGTCGGCCGTCTATTCCTACACCTTCCCCAAAGCGGGCAGCTTTGCGGTGGGCGTTTACGGTCTCACCTACGGTACTTTTCGCGGGGCGGACGCTTCCGGCATCGAGACCGGCAAATTCAATGCCGGCGACTATGCCCTGATTGTCGGCTGGGGCCGCCAACTCTCCCCCAACTTCTCCATCGGCGCCAACCTCAAAACCATCTTCAGCCATTATGAGGCCTACTTCTCCACCGGCATAGCCGTGGACGTTGCAGGGAGCTACTATAACGAAGACAAGAAACTGTCGCTCACGCTGTTGGCGAAAAACATCGGCACCCAGGTGAAGGCCTACGCGCCCGGCAATCGCGAAACCCTCCCCTTCGATCTGCAATTCGCCCTTTCGCAACGTCTTAAACACGTGCCCATCCGCTACCACATCTCCCTCCACTCTCTCTATCGCTGGGACATGAGCTACTACGGTCTCGATAACCCCTTCATCGAAACCGACGCCATCACCGGAGAGCCGCAATACCCGTCAAAAGTAGCGCAATTCGCCGACAATTTCTTCCGCCATTTCGTCTTCGGCATCGAAATCGAACCCTCGAAATACTTCTCCATCCAATTTGCCTACAACCACAACATCCATCAGGAAATGAAGGTGGTTTCCCGCAAAACGATGGCCGGTTTCTCCTACGGTCTGCAACTGAATATCAAGGGAATACACGTCGGATTCTCCCGTCTGCACTATGCCGTCGGGGCTACTCCCAACTGTTTCGACCTCGCCTTCGATTTCGGACAACTGGCTCAAAATAGCAAAGAACGAAAAACTCGAAAACTGGAAAAAATAAACCCATAAACAAGCATCATCCCAATCAAAATGAATATATCTTTCTCACCGCCGCATATTGACGACGCCATTATCAACGAAGTTGTGGCCGCCCTCCGTTCAGGGTGGATCACCACTGGTCCACGCACGAAGGCTTTTGAACAAATGCTGGCAGAATATTGTGCTATTCAGCACGTTGTGTGTGTCAATTCCGCCTCTGCCGGACTGGAATTGGCGCTGCGCTGGTTCGGAATCGGACCGGGCGACGAAGTGATTGTTCCCGCTTACACCTACACCGCCACCGCCGAAGTGGTGCTCCATTGCGGTGCCAAGTTAGTGATGGTCGATGTGGACAACGACCTGCTCATCGATGTGCAAAAGGTGCGCAAAGCTATCACCCCGCGCACCAAAGCCATCATGCCGGTGGATATTGTAGGCTTGCCTTGCGATTATCAGGAACTGTTTGATTTAGTGTGCGATAGCGACATTCAAGGAATCTTCACACCCAACAACGAAAAACAACAACAGCTGGGTCGTATCCTGCTGCTTGCCGATGCCGCTCACTCCTTAGGTGCTTACTACAAAGGCAAACATACCGGAGCTCTGGCCGACATCTCCGTCTTTTCGTTCCATGCGGTCAAAAACCTCACCACGGCAGAAGGCGGCGCTATCTGTATTAATCTTCCGGAATATTTTGATTCTGAGATGATTAAGAAAGAGATGAACACGCTTTCCCTCCACGGTCAGTCGAAGGATGCTTTTTCCAAGGTAAAGGCTGGAGCGTGGCGCTACGATGTCTGCTCCATCGGTTACAAATGCAACATGACCGATGTGGCCGCTGCAATGGGACTTGTGGAGCTTTCCCGCTACGACAGCCTCGTTCTGCCGCGTAGAAAGGCCATTTTTGACGCTTATAATCAAGCTTTTAAGGATGACGCCCGATATATCGTGCCCACCTACGAAACGGCTGACAAAATCTCCTCCTACCATGTTTTCACGCTGCGGGTGAACAACATCACGGAAGAGCAGCGCGACGCCATCATTCTGGATATGGCGGAACAAGGGGTGGCGGCCAACGTGCATTTCATCCCGTTGCCGATGTTAACAGCTTATAAATCTTTAGGTTATCGTATTGAAGACTACCCGAACGCCTACCGCCAGTATGCCTGCGAAATCAGTCTGCCCGTCTATTTTGACCTCACCGATGAACAGGTGAACGAGGTGATCCGCGCACTCAAAGCGGCAGTGGCAAAGGTCTGCCTATAAATTGAACCACTCGGGGTGGGCGTGAGGCTTGTCCTCCAAGTTGAACTGCCCTTTTTTGTAACCCTGGAGGCCATAATATTGCTTTTGAATCTCTTCCAGGTCCTTTTCGTAATCGCCTGTCGGCTCGAAAATGGACATGATACCGCACGTGCGCGTGTGGTAATCGATATAGCCCAAACTGATCGGCACACCCGCCTCCATCGCAATCTGATAGAAGCCGCGTTTCCATTTGTCGGTGCGCTTACGAGTACCTTCCGGACAGATAATCAGGGTAATACGATCATGCTCTTTGATGGTGTTCGCCGCAAAACTCACAAAATTGCGCACCCGCTTTCTGTCAACGGGAATGCCTCCTAACTTCTTGAGCAACCCACCCAACGGGAAGAAAAAGAACTCCTTCTTGATAATTGTCTTGGCGTGCAAATCGTAATACTTCATGGCTGACAACCCTATCACGAAATCCATGATAGAGGTGTGCGGTGCCATCATCAGCACACTCTTGGGGATCGTGCCGCCTGGTTCCGGGTAATCAATGGGTTTTAACCGATATACATATTTGAAAAGGAAAGTACTAAGCATGATTCAAATTATTGATTATAAACTTATTATCTTCAAAATAACCTTCTGTTCGACAACCCATGCGGAAGGCTCGGTTGTCGGGTAAATGACCCGCCGGCACATTGAAAACCAATGGAAAATCGAACTCCCGACAGCAGTCCGCCACAATCTCGTCCGCTGTTTTTCCGAACGGAATGGTGTTGTCGTGCATGTCGCTTAAATGCCCCACTAACAGCGCTTTAATCCGCGAAAACTTGCCGCTGCGCTTCAAATTGAGCACCATGCGGTCGATATGGTACAGATATTCGTCCAAATCCTCGATAAAGAGCACTTTGTCAGTCGTATCCACATCCGACGGGGAAGCCATCAGCGAGTAGAGCATCGAAAGGTTGCCGCCCACCAACATTCCAGAAAACGGCTGCAGACGGGACAATGGGTGGTTCGGGATCTCGTAAGCTAACGTCTTACCCGTCAGTGCGTCCAGAAACGACTGCAGCACAGGGGATTGCCAAGCTTTGTCCGTTACATTGATAGGCATGGTGGCGTGCAGTGTGGCGATACCGAAATGGCGCTGAATGTGGCTATGGAAGACCGTGATGTCGCTGTAACCGCAAATCCATTTCGGATGCTGCTGAAAACGACTGAAATCCAACCTGTCGATGATGCGGGCAGAACCGTAACCACCTCGCACACACCAAATTGCCTTAATATTGTCATTATCCAACAAATCCTGGATATAGGCGGCACGCACGGCATCTTCTCCCGCAAACTGATGGTCTTCAGCGAAGAGTCTATCGTCATAAAAAACGTTAAAACCGACACTTTTCAGCCAAGTCACAGCGGGAATAATCTCGCTTTGGGAGATTTTCCGGGCGGGAGCGGCCAATGCCACCGTATCACCGGGCAACAGATATGGAGGTATGATCATATTTGGATATTATGTTCGGAAAGAATTTGCAAAGTCATTTCTCTCAACATTTTACGCTGCTCCAAGTTCGGATAGTACCGCCTTTTGAACGGTGCCACCTTCTTTTTCTTGAAGATTCTGCCTGTCACATTCTCGAAAGCGGGATCCAAAGCAGCAGCCAACATCGTGGCGGCACCTTGCTCCGGGGTGTTGATCAGCGGACGGAAAAACCAGTCGCAAAGCTTGTCCACCACCTTGTTGTCCATCCGTATAATGCTGGTACTCACGATGAAAGGATCAGCCACATTGAAGCAAATGCCCTCCTCTTTCCACGCTTCGGAAGCATCTAACATAAAGTAGTAGAGCCCTAACTTGGAGCTGCCGTAAGTAGTGAATCGGTTGTAGGTTTTCTCCGTCTTCGGCGCAAACAAATCCGGAGTGATTTTGCCCCAAGTATAGGAGAGGGAAATCATGCTCACAATGCGCGTTCCCGGACCCATCATCGGGTGCAAAAGATTTGTTAACGTAAAGTGACCCAAGTAGTTGACCGCCATAATGAGCTCCAAATTGTCGGTGCTGGTTTTGGGGTGACTGGGTAGCACACCGGCGTTGTTCAACAGGATTTGCAAAGAGGGAAAACGGCTCTTCACCTCATCGGCAAAGCGCACAATATCGGCCAGATTTCCGAGATCCAGAGCCATCAGATGGAATGTGCCGCCTGTCTCACGCTGAATCTCCTCCATAACGGGCTGAGCTGCAGCCACATCGATACAGGCCATAATCATCTCATAGCCAGCTTTTGCGAGTTCACGCACGTGAATGCGACCCATGCCGCCATCCGCACCCGTCACCAACGCAATCTTGCGCTCCATGATTAACAAATATTAACTGAAATAGGGATTTACTCCTCCTCGCAGACCATAATGTGATGAATGACGATGCCTGAATCCATATTCATCACCTCATCCACATTGAAATCTCCGCAGCTGTTGCGGGTGGAATTTCTGACTGTGTCCACTTCGATTCTCACAACGCTGTCGTTCTGCGTCACCTGATTCGAAGAATAACACTTGCAATCTTTCATATTACAGCTGGAAAGAGATAAAATACCAGCCAAAACGCAAATAAAACCGAATATTTTTTTCATCGTCTTGAAATTTTATGCTTGTTTTGCGGAATATGCCAATGCATACAACTTAATTTGCTTGATCATCGACGCCAACCCGTTGGAGCGGGTAGGGGAGAGGTGGTTTTTCAATCCGATGGTGTCCAAGTAGGACAAATCGTTGTCGAGAATCTCCTGAGGCGTGTGTCCCGAAAGCACTCTAATCAACAGATTCACAATGCCTTTCGTGATGATGGCGTCGCTGTCGGCGGTGAAATAGAGCTTGCCGTCCTTCTCTTCGGGGTGCAACCACACCTGCGACTGACAGCCGCTAATCAGAAACTCCTCGGTCTTGAATTGCGGGTCAATCATCGGCATATCCTTCCCCAACTCGATAATGTAGTTGTATTTGTCCATCCAGTCGTCGAACATTTCAAACTCCTGGATGAGTTCCTCTTCCATTTCTTTCATCGTACTCATAACGATAATATCCTTTCTATTAATAAGTTACGTTTTATAAATTCCAGCTGCAAAAATAAGAAAAGTGCGCAAATGTGTACACTAATACTCTCTAATTCTATTTTCTATAGCCACAATCGCGTCGCGGTACTCCGCCGCCTTCTCGAAATCCAGCTCCTTCACGGCCTTTTCCATCTCCTTGCGGTAGGTTTTCTTCTTCTTTTCCAGCTGCTCCACATTATACAAAGTGATGTCCTCGGCCACAACGGAGAGCTTTTTTTCCTTGGGAACATACTGTCCCTGTTTGCCCTTCAACTTGCCGTTGTCGGCCGACATGCCCGTAAGCAGCATCTCCTCCGACTTCACCACACCTTTCGGCACGATATGGTGTAACTCGTTGTAAGCTATCTGTTTGGAACGTCTTCTGTTGGTTTCGTCAATGGTCGCCTGCATCGATTTGGTGACCTTGTTGGCGTAGAAAATCACCCGCCCGTTCACGTGTCGCGCAGCACGTCCGGCCGTCTGCGTGAGCGAGCGCACATTACGCAGGAAGCCCTCTTTGTCGGCATCCATAATGGCCACCAAGGAGACCTCCGGCAAATCCAGACCCTCGCGCAACAGATTCACGCCCACCAATACATCGATGGCACCGGCACGGAGGTTCTGCAGAATCTCCACCCGGTCCAACGTTTCCACATCCGAATGGATATAACAGGCTCTGATTCCGATATTTATGAGGTAGGTGTTCAGCTCTTCGGCCATGCGCTTGGTCAACGTGGTCACCAGCACGCGCTCGCCTTTATCCACCGTATCTTCAATCTCGTTCAGCAGATCATCCACTTGGTTCGTGGCGGGACGCACCTCGATAGGCGGATCCAACAGTCCGGTGGGCCGCACCACCTGTTCCACGACCACACCGCCCGACTGCTCCAGTTCGTAGTCGGCTGGGGTCGCGCTCATGTAGATGGTCTGCCCCACCAGCGCCTCGAACTCGTCGAACTTCAGCGGACGGTTGTCCAACGCCGCGGGCAGCCGGAATCCGTACTCCACCAGGTTGATTTTACGGGAGCGGTCGCCACCGTACATCGCCCCGATTTGCGGCACCGTGACGTGACTTTCGTCAATCACCAGCACAAAATCGTCGGGGAAGAAGTCGAGGATGCAGAAGGGACGCATTCCTGGCTGGCGTTTGTCGAAATAGCGCGAATAGTTCTCAATTCCAGAGCAGTAGCCCAGCTCCTTCATCATCTCCACATCGTAGGTTACGCGATCTTCCAACCGTTTGGCTTCCAAATGTTTGCCGATGGATTTGAAGTAGTCGCGCTGTTCACCCAAATCCAACACAATTTGGTTAATCGCCTCATTCATGGTCTGTTGTGTCGTCACAAAAATACTGGCAGGATAGATCACCACATTCTCCTCTTTGCTGATGACGCCTCCCGAAGCCGCCTCGATAATTGCCAGAGACTCAATCTCATCGTCCCAAAAGATGATACGGTAAGCATGCTCGCTGTAGGGCGGGAAAATGTCCACCGTATCGCCCTTCACGCGGAACTGACCAGCCTGCAAGTCGAGTTCAGTCCGCGAATAGAGACTGGCCACGAACTTGAGCAGCAGTGCGTTACGGTCAATCTTCATCCCCGTATGCAGATGCACCACATTTTTGGAGAAATCCTCAGGGTTTCCGATACCGTAAATACAAGATACTGAAGCCACTACAATCACATCGCGACGACCAGACATCAATGCAGCGGTGGTGTGCAGACGCAGTTTTTCAATCTCGTCGTTGATGGAGAGATCCTTTTCGATATAGGTATTTGTAGTAGGAATATAGGCTTCCGGCTGATAATAATCGTAGTAGGAAACGTAATATTCAACAGCATTTTCAGGGAAAAACTGCTTGAATTCGCTATAGAGTTGTGCGGCAAGGGTTTTATTGTGGCTTAAGATGAGCGCCGGACGGTTCACCTGATTGAGTACATTGGCGATGGTGAAAGTCTTTCCCGACCCCGTCACACCTAACAATGTCTGTGCTTTGTCTCCATTGTTCAGCCCAGCTACTAATTTCTGGATTGCTTCGGGTTGGTCTCCTGATGGTTGATATGAGGATGTGAGTTTGAAGTTCATTCTATTTTATAATGGTTAGATACAGTTTAAAGTTTCTTACAAAATGCAAAAATACAAAAAAAGAAAACGCCGATTATGAAAACCGGCGTTCTGATTAATTCTTTGCAAGACAACTATTAGTGGAATCTGTAGCGGAGACCAATGCCGAAATTGTAGAGACCACCGAGAACAGCGTCACGTCTGGTATAATAAGGATTCACCAAACCCATTACGTTGATCATTGGACGCCAGTCAACAGTAAGATTCAAAGGAATACCGAATTCCCATTCAAATCCAATTTGACCACCGACATTCAAACGGAAAGGCATGTAAGGTGCATCATAATAATCGTCATCGTAATAAAGATCATCAAAAATAGAACCTCTTCTACTATAATGAGCATAACCAGGGCCATAACCAAAACCAACACCAGCGGCGGGTCCTACAAACCAGTTCCAAACGCCTTTGATATTAAACACCCAGTCTAATGAAGCAGTTGCATTCATTGAAGCAAAAGATGTCCACATATCACCAACACCAGCAGTCAAATCCAAATACATTCCATCATTTAAAGAATGTTGGTAGGAAAATTCTTCATAATTCCAGCCTAAACGGCCACCAATTGCGCGCGGTTGTGCGAACGCAACACTTGCAACAGCAAGCATAATAACCATTGTCGTAAATAACTTTTTCATAATGCTTGAAATTTTAAGTTTGAAAGTGCAAAATTAGTATATTTTAACATTATCAATTCTTGATAATTTATTAGTTATAAACAACAGGATATTAATAACTCACATAGCATCATCTTTTTAACCTTTCATGTTTAATGATAAAACCCAAAAAAATCATATCTTTGCGCTTTTCATCTGAAAATAGAATTTACCACTAAAATACTGATAATATGAAAGATATAAAACGTTACACGATTACTTCCGCGTTACCGTATGCCAATGGTCCCGTGCATATCGGACACCTTGCCGGCGTGTATGTGCCTGCTGATATCTACGCACGCTATCTGCGAAACAATGGCAAGGAGGTGCTCTTCATCGGAGGTTCAGATGAACACGGCGTACCCATCACCATAAAGGCTCGAAAAGAGGGCGTGACCCCGCAAGACATTGTGGACCGCTACCATAATATCATTAAGAAGTCGTTCGAAGAACTCGGCATCTCTTTCGATATCTACTCACGTACGTCGAATCCGACTCACCACGAAACGGCAGCCGACTTTTTCAAATACCTTTACGAAAAAGGAAAATTGATTGAGAAGGTTTCCCAACAATATTATGATGAAGAGGCGCATGAGTTTTTGGCCGACCGTTACATCACGGGGACCTGTCCGCATTGCAACAACGAACACGCTTACGGCGACCAATGCGAGGCTTGCGGTACCTCGCTCAGCGCCACGGATCTTATCAACCCGAAATCGGCGCTCAGCGGCAACACCCCTGTACTGAAAGAGACCAAACACTGGTATCTGCCTCTGAACGAGTACGATGCATGGTTGAGAGAATGGATTCTGCAAGGACATAAGGCTGACTGGCGTCCAACGGTTTACGGACAGTGTAAGTCTTGGATTGAGCAGGGTTTGCAACCCCGTGCCGTCACCCGCGACCTCTCTTGGGGCGTGAAAGTGCCGCTTAAAGAGGCGGAAGGCAAAGTGCTTTACGTTTGGTTTGATGCGCCTATTGGCTATATTTCAGCCACTAAGGAGTGGGCTGAAGCGCACAACGCCGACTGGAAACCGTGGTGGCAGGACGACAGCTCCAAACTGGTGCACTTCATTGGTAAGGACAACATCGTGTTCCACTGCATCATCTTCCCGTGCATGTTGAAGGCGCACGGCGACTATATCCTCCCCGAAAACGTGCCTGCCAACGAGTTTCTGAACCTTGAAGGCGACAAGATTTCCACTTCCCGCAACTGGGCGGTTTGGGCACACGAATACATTGAGGATTTCCCTGGCAAACAGGACGTTCTGCGTTATACGCTGACCTCCATCGCGCCGGAAACCAAGGATGCGGATTTCACCTGGGCGGATTTCCAAGCCAAGAACAACAACGAGTTGTTAGCCATTTTCGGCAACTTTGTGAATAGAACGGTGGTGTTGTCGCATAAATACTACGGCGGCATCATTCCAGAATGCGGTGAATTAACCAATTACGAGAAGGAAATCATCGAAAAGATGGCGCAATTCCCGAGCATCATTGCCGATTCCATCGAACATTACAAGTTCCGTGAAGCGCAAGCCGAATTGATGAATCTGGCGCGTTTGGGTAACAAATACCTCACTGACACCGAACCTTGGAAGAAACAGAAAGAGGATCCCGAATATGTGAAGACCATTTTGCATGTTTCCCTGCAAATTTGCGCTTCATTGTCCATTTTGTGCGAGCCGTTCCTGCCGTTTACCGCTAATAAACTGCAGAACATTCTCAATATCAACAATAAAAACTGGGCAGACGGCGGTCGTCACGATCTGTTGAAAGCCGGCGACAAACTCAATCCCGCCGAATATCTGTTCGAAAAGATTGAGGACGAAACCATCGCAAAGCAGGTGCAAAAGTTGGAAGACACCAAAAAGCAGAATGAAGTGGCCAATGCAGAAGCTGTTCCCGCTAAAGCAGACGTTACTTTCGACGACTTCCAGAATATGGATATCCGCGTGGTAACCGTTTTGGCAGCCGAAAAGGTGGCTAAAACCAAGAAACTGCTGAAACTGAAGGTGAACACAGGCGTGGATACCCGCGAAATCATCTCCGGTATTGCCGAATACTACCAACCTGAAGATTTGGTCGGCAAGCAGGTGCTGATGCTCATCAATCTCGCTCCCAAGAACATTAAAGGTGTGGATTCACACGGCATGGTTTTGATGGCTGAAGACGCCGACGGATCTCTTTCCATCATGCAACCCCAGAAACATGTTAAAGAGGGAAGCACGGTGAAATAATTCGGAATTTTGAATTCGGAATTAAGAATTTTAATACGGAATATCCATGTTGTAGAGACGCGATTAATCGCGTCTCTACGTCTTTTTAGATAACCGATTTATATGCAGACAATTGCGTCAAAATCCCAGTAAAATAAGGAGTTTTCAAAGATATAAACAAAAAAATGAGTATGAGAAAATTACGAGGTTACCAACATCAAAATGTTTATAAAACGACGAGTTATCCAAATAACGCAAGTTACGATTTGAAATCTGTGTGCATAAAAATTGGATAAATAAAAACTGCACAAAAAATGGAAATTTTGAACAAGATTTTTGAACTTTTCGACAGATGAAAAAAGAGGAAACTTATCCACTAAAAAAAATTGAAAAGAAATTGTCGGGGATATTTCCCTCCTATAAATCCGCAAGTTAGAATTAACATTCTTTAGGTTTTGTTGTTGATTACTTTTAATAACTCACTTTTCCAAATATTTCCGAGAAAATCTATCAACTTTTCAACACGCTTAATAATCCTAGAGAGAATCATTTTTTAATCTTTAAAGAGAAATTAGCCGACGAAAAATGAGTTTTGAAAAGCGACATATACATTCATCTTTTTTGTATTTTTGCAGCCATTATGGAAAATGAAAAAATGAAGATATACATTGGCTCAGATCACGCCGGAGTTGAGCTGAAAACGCTTGTAAAAGAGCATTTCAGCGATCGTTTTGAATTTGAAGATGCCGGAACCTTCACGACTGAAAGTGTGGACTATCCCGACTTTGCCCATGCGGTGGCGAACAATGTTTTGAAAGATAGCCAGTCGCTCGGAATCCTGATTTGCGGAACGGGCAACGGAATGGCCATCACCGCCAACAAGCATGCAGGCATTCGTGCCGCGCTTTGCTGGGCCCCCGAGATTGCCGCATTGGCAAAACAGCATAACAATGCCAATATCATCGTGTTGCCGGCCAGATTCATAGAGACCGAAGCCGCATTTGCCACGTTGCAGTCCTTCTTCGATGCCACTTTTGAAGGAGGAAGACACCAAAGAAGAATCGATAAAATCAATATTTGAAATGAACCCACCGTTTTTAGACCAGGATTTTGAAAGCATCAGAAAGAAAGCATACGCCCTTCGTCATAACTATTTTGACGATATGGATAAGCATTTGCTCAATTTTGAAAGTGCTTTAACAAGGAAAGGTCTTGGTGTTCTGTGGATTAAGGATAAAAATTCGCTCGTGGAGTCTGTGAAGGAACTGGTGGATCGTCACTCGGTTCGTCGTCTCTGTTTCGACACTAAGATGTCACTGGAACCTGTTTTCCAGAACAAAGCGGAAGTGATTCCTACTGAACAGGCGGAAAATTCGTCCGATGACATGGATCTTTTGGTGGTGGATGCTGATTTGGCGGTTTGCGATAGCGGTTCCATCGTTTTCATGGATCGCAAGTCCGGCTGCTGTTTCAACAAAATCAAAAATATGGCGGTCATTGTGGATATCGACCAGATGATTGCCCACCAGCAGGATCTCTCTTTTTTCATCGCTCTGAAATATTGGTCGAAGGAGATTAAGATGCCGAAGGATGTGAAAGTGGTGCAAAACAAGATGAACTATGTGCTGCCTTCCAACCTCTCTTATCTTTCTGAGCAGATGTTCTCCCAGGAGGATATGAACATTACGGTGATTTTGTATCTTAATGATATTGAGGATATTATCTCTTCCGATCTGCTGAAAGAGTCTCTCTATTGCATCAATTGCGGACGTTGTATGGAGGTTTGTCCGGTTGCTTCTGCCCACGATGGCATTTCGCCTATCGATTTGGTGAAGATGAACAGTCTCGACAAATACAACCAGTCGCAACATCTTTTCTCCCACACGACGCTTTGCGGTGCATGCGAGTCTGTCTGTCCTGTGAACATCCCCTTGATCAAGCTCATGCTTTCGGAGATGCAGGCTTCCAACATGGTGACTAAACCTTCGCGCACCAAACAGCTCTATTCGCTCTTCTCCAAACGGAGTAAACTCAACAAAGTAAACAATTCGTTCTTCAGATTTTTCTTTATCAAACGCTTTTTTGGTAGAAATAGAATACTAAATCGTTATTTCTCTAATCAAACAGCTGATTTTTTCAACGTTTCTTACCAACCCCCTTACGAAGACAATCCTAATGAGCTCATCAAAGATTCAGATTTTGAATGATAAAATCAGGCAGTTTCTTAAGAAATATTACCTGAATAAACTCTACAAAGGGATAATTTTCTTTGTCATTATCCTTTTGGCCACTTTTATCGCATTTTCTCTCTTTGAATACTTTTCCTATTCGAACACGGTGGTGCGTTCCATCTTGTTCTATTCGTTCATTGCTTTGGCTGTCGGCGTAGGCATTGCCTATCTGATTATTCCGGCTTTGAAGATTGCTGGATTGGGTAAGCAGCTGACGAACGAGGAAGTTGCGAAAATCATTGGCGATCATTTCGATCAAATTGATGATAAACTGCTGAATCTGTTTGAATTACAGCAACAAATGGAACGTGGCGACTATGTGAGTTACGACTTGCTTTCCGCTGCTATCGACAGTAAAATCGACTCTTTTAAGACATATTCTTTTGTGCAGGCGATTCCGGTGCAGAAGACCAAACGTTTTGCTTTGTGGATGCTTTTGCCTATCGCTATTTTCTTGCTGCTGTTTTCCATTAAGAAAGAACTCTTTACTGAGCCTACAAAACGCATTGTTCACTATTCTGAAGTTTATGAAAAGCCCGCGCCTTACAGTTTTGTGGTGACAAACAAGTCAATGCAGGCTTTCCAATATGAGGATTTCACAGTGAATGTTAAGGTGGAAGGCAGTGAAGTTCCGGATGAAGTCTATATCAAGTACAAAAACCGCAATTACAAGTGTCAGAAGAATGCCAATTCTGAATTCTCCTACACTTTCACTAATCTTCAGCAAAACACTGAATTTCAGATTAATACCGATGAAGTAACCTCCACGGTTTACCAAATTGATGTGCTGCCGAAGCCGGTGATGTTGGGTTTCAATATTTCGTTGCATTATCCTTCATATCTCAACAAACCCGATGAAGTGTTGGAAAATGTGAGTAACGTGACAGTTCCCGAAGGCACGCAAATCACTTGGAATTTCATCACCCGAAATTCTGAAAATCTGATTTTGATGGTGGATGATAATAAGAAGGTAATATCCTCTGATAAAGACAATTATCTGGTGAATGTGACGGCCAGAAACTCTTTCACCTACTCCATTTTGAACCAAAACAAATACATGACAGGCAAGGATACGCTCACTGATGAAGTGACTGTCATAAAAGACATGTATCCAGATATTTACGTTCAATCTCAGCAAGATTCCGCCTATCATGATCGCATCTATTTCAAGGGCAACATCAAGGACGATTATGGCTTTACAAAGCTGCAGTTTGTCTATAGTAAGTTGGACAAGGACGGAAAGGTGTTGACTTCTCATGTGACCGTTCCCATCAAGATTCAAAACAACGTTACGATTCAGGATTTCTACTACTATTTCGATCAAAACATGTTCCAGCTCAATCCGGGCGAACAGTTGGAATATTACTTCCAAGTTTTTGATAACGATGGTGTTAACGGTACTAAATCCACGAAATCCACAGTACAATCTTATAAGGTTCGTACCATGGATGAGATTGAGAAAGATCTTTCGAAATCTGAGGAGCAAACTCGTTCCGATTACTCCGATTTGTTGAAGGAATCCAGCGATTTGGCCAAGGAAATTGAGAAAATGCAGCAGAAAATGCGTCAAGAGAAAGAACTTTCTTGGCAGGATAAGAAGAATCTGGAAAAATTGATGAAGGATTATCAGAAGCTGCAAGACCAAATCAATGAATTGAAGCAGAAACAGGAGAACCACAATCAGGTGGAGAACCAATACAAGAATTTCGATGAAGATATTCTGAAAAAGCAGCAAGAGCTGGAGAAGCGCATGGATGAGATTCTTTCGGATGAAATGAAGAAAATGATGCAGGAGCTTCAACAGATGATGCAGCAAAATATGAACAAAGATCAGCTTCAACAGCAAATGGAGAAGATGAAACTTTCCACGCAGGATATCAACGAATCTTTGGATCAGCAATTGCAGCTTTATAAGCAGTTGGAAGTGGAGAAAAAGCTGAACGAAGCGGTTCAAAATATGCATAATTTGGCTGAAGAGCTGAGGAAAAACGCTCAAAAGACTGAAAACAAGCAAAACTCCAAAGAATCCTTGCAGAAGAATCAACAAGAGTTGCAAAAGAAGTACGATGAGTTGAAGAAGGATATTGAGGAAATGAAAAAACTCAATAAAGAGCTTGAAGATCCTACAGAATTCAAAGATAATCAGGATTTGCAAAAGGATGCCGACCAGCAAATGCAACAGAGTCAGCAGAATTTAGATAGAAACAACCGCTCAAAATCCGCGGATAACCAAAAGAAGGCTGCCGACGATTTGGATCAAATAGCAGAACAGATGGAGCAGGACTTCAATCAGAGTGAGTTGGAGAGTATCACGGAAGATATCGCTACTTTGCGCCAAATTTTGGACAATCTGGTGAAGGTTTCCTTCGATCAAGAGGACATTATGAAGCGTGCGCAGAAGATGTCTCCTAATTCCTCATTGGTTTCAGATGTGATGAAAAAGCAGTTCGAGGTGAAGCAAAATATGAAGCATATTGAGGATTCCTTGAACGCTTTGGCTCGCCGTCAAGCTGCGGTGAAACCCTTTATCCAAAAGGAGGTTTCCAAAATCCAGAACAATATTGAGACTTCGCAAAGTGAATTGCAGAACCGTAGAGTGACGAATGCTTCGAAAAACCAGCAATTTGCCCTCACTTCCATGAATAATTTGGCTTTGATGCTGATGGAATCCATGAAGGATATGCAGGAGCAGGAAAAGAAGTGCCAGTCGAAGTGCAACAAGGCTGGCAATGGTTCCTGTAATAAACCCGGAGGTAAGGGAAAACCCAAAAAGACTTCTGCCCGTGAGCTTCAACAACAGCTGAATCGTCAGATGGAAGCAATGAAGAAGTCGATGGAACAGCAAGCCAAGCAAGGTCAAACCGGCAAACCCCAACAGAACATGAGTGAGCAATTCGCCAAGATGGCAGCTCAACAAGAGGCTATCCGTAAGATGCTGCAGGACTATCAATCGGAATTGAAAAATCAAAATGGGGTAGGGGACAAGTCTTTGGATAAGATTATCGAAGACATGCAGAAGACTGAGAAAGAGCTGGTGAATCGTCAGATTACCCAGCAGACCATTAACCGACAGAAAGACATAACTACGCGTTTGTTGCAAAGCGAGCGTGCTGATTTGGAGCGTGAGAAGGACGATGAACGCAAATCAAACGAAGCCCGACAAGTACCCAATATCAACCCTCCCAAAGAGTGGAATTTTGACAAAGAACAGAAGCAGCAGAACGAAATGTTGCGTTCCGTTCCCGCCAATTTGAATTATTATTACAAGTCGAAGGCCAACAACTATTTTTATAACATCGATTAAACACCCAAGGCTATGATTGAAGTATCACTTACAGAATTAAACAGAAGCAATTTTTACGAGAAAACGCTTCAAACGATTGAGCAGATCTGTGATGATTATGCCATTGAGAAAGACTTCGGAACGCTTTCGATGGCCAATCAGATGGTTTGTGATTTTCTGGAAAACACCCAGGAATCTTTCACGGTAGATTTTTACTGCCAGATTGAGAGTGATGGTGTCACGTTTCAGTATGCCATGCAGAATGGAACATTCCAGCAGCTGTCGCAAAATGCAGATGGCGAAAACACCGCTCTGTTTGTGTTGCAGTCATTAGCCGACGAGGTTTCTTTTTCGACTGGTTATGATACACTTATCACCACTTTTCACGTGAAAACCAAAACGGACATTCAGCGTCAGTTTGTTCAGCAGAAAGTTCGTTCCCATATTTTCAATTCATAGATGAGGCAATTTCTACTTTTATTCTGTTCCCTGATATGGTGCTTTACGCTCACTGCTCAATCGAGTAGAGTGCTTTTCTTAGGGAATAGCTATACATACGTCAACAATTTGCCGGAAATGGTCCGGAATTGTTACCAATCAGTTGGTGATGATGTGATAGCGAATATGTCCGCTTCAGGTGGAATGACCTTGCAGCAGCACTGTACTTTTTCTTTGGGATTTATCATGTCTGGTGATTATGACATAGTCGTTTTGCAAGAGCAAAGTCAGTTGCCTTCTTTTCCTGAGGACCAGTTTATGCAAGAGTCTTATCCCTACGCTCAGCAATTGTGTGATCTTATTCACCAATATAATCCGAATGCGAAGATATACTTCTACATGACTTGGGGACGGAAAAACGGTGATGCGCAGAACTGTGCCAATTATCCACCGTTATGTACATACGAGGGTATGGACAGCCTCCTCTATGCTCGTTATATGATGATGGCGCAAGATTATGAGGCATGCGTTTCACCAGTAAGTGCTGTTTGGCACTATATTCGCGATCACTATCCTGATTTGGAGTTGTATCAGTCTGACGAAAGCCATCCTTCATATTTTGGTTCATACGTGGCTGCTTGCTGCTTCTATACCTCTTTATCTGGCCAAAATCCGTGCGATATTCAGTGGAACGGTACATTGACCGCTACGGAAGCCAATATCGCGAAATTAGCCGCAAAAACGGTGGTTTTCGATTCCCTTTCCAAGTGGTGTTTTAACCAAACTCCGATTGATGACGATACCACGTCTATTATTGATGATGATTCCACCTCTATTATTAACTATACTTCCTCTAATTCTGCCATTGAAATCTATCCGAATCCTGTTGCCCAGCGTATCTATATCAAATCTGAAAAACCTCTTGAGGATGTTGTTCTGAAGATATACGATTTGGAAGGAAGAGAGATTAGGCGCTATGACCACTTTAATGCTGAATCTTTTGATGTCTCTTCGTTGAAAAACGGACTTTATATTTTGAAGATTCACGCAACAAGCTATAGTTACCAGACACGATTTTCCGTTATTCATTAAGCATGATTACTTTCGAATATATTGCAGATTCCTCTTTCAAACCCACCTCACAACATAAGGTGTGGTTGCATCAGGTGATTCGTCACGAGGGTAAAATCCCTGGCGATATCTCTTATATTTTCTGTGACGATGATTACATGATTGAGCAGAACATCGCCTTTCTGAATCATGATACATATACCGACATCATCACCTTCGACGAATGTGTCGGGGACATTGTAGCCGGCAGCATTTTGATTAGTCTCGACCGAGTGAAAGAGAATGCTAATCTATTCAACAAAGCCTTCGAAAATGAGTTCTTGCGGGTGTTGGTACATGGCACTTTGCACCTCTGTGGCTACAAAGACAAGAGCGATGAAGAGGCCAAAATTATGCGTGGAAAAGAGGATGAAGCATTGGCGTTATTAACGGAATAAAATTTGTAACCATTTTTGAATCAGAATTTTATACAAGGTTTTCACGTGAAAAGATGGAGAACAATTACGATATTATTGTGGTAGGTGCCGGACATGCCGGTTGTGAGGCAGCGGTTGCTCCCGCTCGTCTGGGACATCAGGTGCTGCTCATCACCATGAACTTGGCATTGGTGGCACAGATGTCGTGTAACCCTGCCATCGGGGGTATAGCTAAGGGACAGATTGTGCGTGAGATTGATGCCTTGGGCGGAATGACAGGCGTGGTGACAGACCATACCATGATACAGTTCCGGATGCTGAACCGTTCAAAGGGTCCCGCTATGTGGAGCCCGCGTGCCCAATGCGATAAAACAGCATTCTCCATCTACTGGCGTCGCGTACTCGAAAAAACACCGAATCTGCATCTACGTCAAGACACCGTGACCGAATTGGTGTTGGAAAATGATGCAGTGGTGGGTGTCAAGACACAACTCGGGAAGACCATATTTGCCAAGAAGGTAATCCTGACTAACGGTACTTTCCTGAACGGCAAAATCCATGTCGGGGAGGTGAACTTTTCCGGTGGTAGAATAGGGGAGGGCGCCTCCTTTGTGTTGTCTGACCAACTGAAGTCGCTTGGCATCCGAACCCAAAAACTGAAGACCGGAACCCCTGTCCGTATTGATGGCCGTACAGTCGATTTTTCCAAAATGGAGGAGCAACCCGGAGAAGAGAATCCCGGACGTTTCTCGTTCACCAACACCCCGCCGCTACATCATCAGCTCAGCTGTTGGATTACCTATACCAACGAAGAGGTGCATCGTGTTTTGGAAAAAGGTTTTGAAAAGTCGCCCATGTTCCAAGGACGCATCCAAGGAGTTGGACCTCGCTACTGTCCCTCCATCGAGGATAAGATAGTCCGTTTTTCCGACCGCACCCGTCACCAACTTTTCCTGGAGCCGGAAGGTCGTCATACCAACGAGTATTACCTGAACGGTTTCTCCTCTTCGCTCCCGGAAGAGATTCAAGAGGAGGCGCTGCATCTGATTCCTGGATTGGAAAAGGCAGAGATTTACCGTCCTGGCTATGCCATCGAATACGATTACTTCGATCCGACGCAGCTCCATTATACGTTGGAGTCAAGAGTGGTTCGCAATCTCTATTTCGCCGGTCAGGTTAATGGTACCACAGGATACGAGGAGGCCGCTTGTCAAGGATTGATGGCAGGCATCAACGCGCATCTGGCGCTTACCCAGAAAGAGCCGCTGATTCTCTCTCGCTCCCAAGCCTACATCGGTGTGCTGATCGACGACTTGGTCTCCAAGGGCGTTCAGGATCCCTACCGGATGTTTACCTCGCGTGCGGAATATCGCATTCTGCTTCGTCAGGACAACGCAGACCAGCGCCTCACCCCGATAGGTCGCCAACTCGGTTTGATCGATAATGATCATTACGTTGACTTCCTAAACAAGTATGAAATCCAACATCAGATTTCGGATTACTTACGTCAACATACGACCCATTATCAAACGCTCAACGAGATGTTGGAAAAGCGTGAGACTTCACCTTTGACGCAAAATGTGAAGCTGGAAACCGTGCTGCTGAGACCGCAAATTTCCATTCAAGATTTGATAGATTACGATCTGGATTTCGCTCGTTTCTTGCAACAGATCGGAGCCGATTCAGAACAGATCACTAATGCGGAAACCGAAATCAAATACAGTAGCTATATCCAAAAAGAGGAGGAGTTGGTAAAGCATCTCTCCAATCTCGACTGCATCAAATTGCCGGAGGATTTGGACTACCAAAATATCCAATCGCTTTCGAAGGAGGCCCGTGAAAAACTTTCGAAGTTGCGTCCCGTGAATTTAGGTCAGGCCTCGCGTATAAGTGGAGTGAGCCCGGCGGATATCACTGCGCTGATGATTGTCCTCAGAACTTAGTTTAAGGTTTAAGGTTTAGGGTTTAAGAGTGATTGGGCTATAAGGTTATCAATATTGATATGTAAATATTTGATAATTAATAATTTATATTATATATGGTCTTATTTGACCATAATTATTAAAATAGGACAAACGTGTCCTATTTTTTATTTTATTGTCAATTTGGCGATATTTTAAAAATATATACTGATAATCAAACACTTATATTCTGTTTTTTCTTGAAGCAATATTTTTTTTCTGTGAATTCTGCTTTGAATTGAAAAATGCGTAATTTTGCAGTTCATCTTTATCGAAAATTGAGACATTAAAATTTTAACAATAATCAATATCAAAAGTACATTATGGAATTAAAAGGATCACAAACTGAAAAGAATCTGCAGACCGCTTTTGCTGGCGAGTCTCAGGCCCGCAACAAATACACCTACTACGCTTCCAAAGCCAAGAAGGATGGTTACAACCAAATTGCCGCTATCTTCGAGGAGACGGCTGCCAATGAAAAAGAACATGCCAAAATCTGGTTCAAACTGTTGCACGACGGCAAGGTTCCGGATACTGTCACCAATCTGAAAGATGCTGCTGCCGGTGAAAACTACGAATGGACCGATATGTACGCAGGTTTCGCTAAAACCGCTAAGGAAGAGGGTTTCGACCACATTGCCGAGCTGTTCGCTATGGTGGGTGAAATCGAAAAACACCACGAAGAGCGTTATAGAAAACTGTTAGCCAACATCGAAGGCGGTCTCGTCTTCTCTCGCGACAACGACATGATCTGGCAATGCAGCAACTGCGGTCATATCGTCGTCGGCAAGAAGGCTCCAGAAGTCTGTCCCGTTTGCGACCATCCGCAACCGTTCTTCCAAATCATGGCTGAAAATTTTTAATCTTAATCCATTAATAATCAACAACAAACAATCAAAATTATGAAGAAAAAATTCGTTTGCACCGTGTGCGGTTATGTACACGAAGGAGATACTCCCCCTGAAAGATGTCCGCAATGTAAGCAACCTGCTTCAAAGTTCAAAGAATTGGTGGAAGATGGTGCTTTATCCTTTGTCACTGAGCACGTTCTCGGCGTTGCCAAGGATAGTGACGAGGAGATGATTAAAGACCTCAACGCGCATTTCATGGGCGAAGCTACGGAAGTAGGCATGTATTTGGCCATGAGCCGTCAGGCCGACCGCGAAGGTTATCCTGAAGTGGCAGAGGCTTTCAAACGCTACGCCTTCGAGGAGGCCGAACATTGCGCCAAATTCGCCGAATTACTTGGTGAGGTGGTTTGGGATACCAAGACCAACTTGGAGAAGCGTATGATGGCCGAAAGCGGCGCTTGTGCGGATAAAATGCGTATCGCTAAACGCGCTAAAGAGATGAACTGGGATGCCATCCACGACACCGTTCACGAAATGGCCAAGGATGAAGCTCGCCACGGACAAGGTTTCGAGGGTCTCTTCAACCGTTATTTCAAGAAATAATCCGTAGAGACGCGATTAATCGCGTCTCTACAACGGAACAGGCGGAATCAGTTGGTTCCGCCTGTTTTTTTTGTGTGAAATAATTCAGTGGAAAATTAGAAATCAGTGCCTAAAGAGAACATGAACATGCCCTTCTTGTTGGCAATCTGCATGTCTTCGACGCCCCAAGCGTAGTCAAAACGCAGGAAATAACCGAAGATGGAGACGCGCGCACCGATGCCGAAACCGCCAACCCATGGATCCACTTGCCGTTTCACTTCCGCATGGATAGGACCGCTGTCGATATAGCGAGTGTAAAGGCAGTTGTCTTCGGAGTAGGGGGTGAAGCCCGTCCACGCCGTTCCGAAGTCTCCGAACAGATTCAGTTGCAAGGAGTTGAGCAGATTCCAAGCGAGTTTGTGACCGACAAGGAGTTGCACAACAGGAACGCGTAACTCGCCATTGAAAACAACGAATGATGTGCCGTTGCGGATGTTCTGCGAGAAGCCGCGCATGTTGGTCGCTAAGGTCTGATAGGTGTAGTTTTTGGTCGGATCCACCATCATGTCGCGGTTGAATTTGGCCACAATCCAGTTGTCCACGCCGCCCATGAAGTAGACCAATCGCGCCGAACCCGCATTGGTGCTTCCCGCGCAGCGCAACGCCAACGTCATATTGCGGTACAGCTTGAAAGAGTGCCGTGCATCGAAACCGATGACGAACAGGTTAAGAGTCTCTCTTTCAAGACGTTGTTCGTATTCAGCAAAGAGTTTCAGCTTGGTTCCGCGCCATAAGTTGGTGTACAACTCCTTCGATGAATCGAAAATGTACTCCAGTTTTGCGCCCGCCCATACGTGATGTTCATTGGGCATCTGCAACGTTTGGTCGTTCAGCGCTGTCACTACATTGGTTTCGTAGCGCCCTTTCAAGGTCAGCCTCATGCTGTTGGTCTTGTTAAACGGGAGTTTCAATGTATAGAAGAGGCTGTTGGAACTCTGTCGGTACACGTAATTTCCTACCTGTGAAGTGATGGACTGCCTATGCAATGTAGTCTGTCGGTCCAGTCGGCGTGCCAGATTCTCATAACTGAATAAAAACTCATAACTGCTTAAATTCAAGCCGATTCTGAAACCGCCCGTAATCCGGTAGTCTTCAAACAAGTCATTGATACCCAACATGAACAGGGCGTTGAACCCCGTGTTGAGATAGATGGGGTTGGTGCCACCCTCAAATTGCTGATAGGAAGTGTTCAGGAAGCTGAAGTCTGCTTGTGTAATGAGCTGGTCGATAGAGTATTGCACTCGATACGGCAGGCCCACTGGAATGGGGAAACTCTGTTTTGTTTTAGCCGATGTGTAGGTCGTGTCGCTATCGAAATTGTCGGTTTCCACCTCATTGTTTTGGGGTGCTCCAGCCACAACAAATCCGTGCTCCTGCTCCCCGACTTCCGCCTTAATGCTATCTTTAATCGCTTGTTTTTCAGTTTGTTGTATCATCTCTTCCATCGCTTTCTTATGGAAGTCAGACGGTTCAATGGTTGGATGGTACAGGTTATGGAATTCCGTGAACCAGATGTGCTTGTACTTCTCCATCAGCGAGATGTCGGCAATGGTGTTGGTGGCGGGATTGTAGGCCTGCTCCAGGATGTTGTATGCGCGGTCAGTCAGCGGATGTTTGGTGGCGTAGTACATGTAATGCACAGCCGTATCGATGCGGCTGATGGAGCTGTCGAAAACGGCTTCGTAGCGGTTAATTACCCCGCTTTCATCGCTCAGGAAAAGGAGTCGTTGGTTGCCGGCGGGTTGCAATCCGAACTCATTGGCGTATGGCGAATCGGTAACGCGCAATAACGTCGAATCCTTGGCCTTGAGGTTATATAGGAACAGATTGTATTTTCGGTCGCGGGAGGCATCCAAGAAATTGTCTTTCAGCAAGATGGAATCCACCGGACGATTGGAGGCGAATGCAATTTGCTGCGGGTTCATGTAAATAGGATTGTAGTCGTCGTAGAAGTCATTGGTGATGTTTTGGTACGATTTCGCCGCAAAACTGTAGAGGAAAATGTCGGATTGCCCATCTTTGAAACCAGAAAAGAGCATCGTTTGACCGTCAGGGGCATAACACCAGGAGGTGATTTTTTCGACGTTGACAAGGAATTTATTACCCCATCGACGTTTCTCCAAATCGTAGGGCTGATAGAGGCAATCGCCTTTGTATTCGTAAGTTATACCCAGAATCTCGCTTGAAGGGTGCCAAGCGATGAGCGGGAAACTGAGGTCGGGGTTGTCTTCCGTCTTTTGGTATTTTTTGAGGATGCACTTGGGATGTTTCCATTCGGCACGTTTCAGCCAGACACGAACCTGCCCGGCCTCGTTCGTCACGTAGGCGTATTTCTCACCATCTGGGGAGAAGCAGAAGCGGGCATAATCGCGCTTTTTGTTGGGTTTTTGGAGGATTTCATCGCCCGCCGGCATCTGTTTCGACATGTCAGGGTGGAACATGACGACGTAATACTTGTACCATCGCGAAGTCAGCGTATTGAACGGCGTCATAGTGGCACGCTCCAAACCGCCTTTGATGGTTTTGCTGGAGCGGGTGTAATAGAGCACTTTCGGGATGATTTGCTCACCGTAAATGTCCACGATGTACTTCCAAAACGAGTGTCCGGCGTAGGTGGCTTCCACGGGGGAGAGTTCATCCATACGGGTGTAGCTGTCTGTGAGAATGCCGTTTTTGACGTGTGTTTCCACATCGCTGTTCCAGTGTTCACCGAAATAAGAGGATAAACCGCTGTAAAACCAGCTCGGCACGTTCATTAGGTAGTCAGCGGAAATATTGGAGCCTACTGTCGCGCCTTGCACCATCCAGTGGGCATAGACATTCATGAGGCCGCCACGGATCATGCGGTCCAAATGCGCCCGGTTGCCATCGAAATAGATGTAGATTTTCGTGCCGTAGATGTTTGTTACGCCGCCCTGATTGTAGAAATCTTCGTAATCGTAAGCGAAATTCGACTCGCGGAAATCGGCTTGCGTGTTATAAACGATGATTTGTACCTTTTTCTTGGAGGTGTAGTTTAGCAGCTGCTCAATTTCCGACACGATTTCGGGCGTGCGGTAGAAGACGTATTGCGCCAACGCCCGGCCGGTAGGGTAGTAATAGACATCGTATTGCTCCGCCCGCAGATACTGCCAGTTAAAGTTCTGATGCTGAACGCGGTTCTTCCCAAACGTGAGCTGTGACCCGTTGTAGAATTGTGCGTGTCCTGAAGCCAGGAAAAGAGACAAAAAGACCCAAACCGCCACGATTTTGCGTGACAGCATGTTCCTATTACGTATCTTATTTCCTAACCTCATAAACCTTAAACCCTAAACCTTAAACTTTTTCAAAATATTGTCAATAAAGGCTCTTTTTTCCGCCAATAACGTCTCCGTGCGGGCCTCCATGATGAGGCGCAGGTAGGGTTCGGTATTGGAAGGGCGGATGTTGAACCACCAGTCGGCAAATTCCACGCGGTAACCGTCGAAATCGAGTACTTTTTCGGGAGTTTCTTGCTCGATACAGGCTGATTTTACCGCCTCCATGGCCGCTTTTTTCTCTTCTATTGTGAAGTTCAGCTCTCCTGAGTTGGCATATCGTTTGATACGCGCAATCAGCTGAGACACAGATATTCCGCGCTCTTTCATTTGGGAGAAGACGCGCAGGGCAACTTGGGCGGCGATCATAGCGGAGTCGGAATAGAAAAAGTCACGGAAATAATAGTGTCCGGCATATTCCCCACCAAACGCACCATCGATTTCCCGCAATTTCATAGCGGCATAGGCACGCCCCACGCGCCAGATGTACATTTCGCGGCCCATCTTCTCTAAATATTCCGCCACCGATTTGGAGGTTCTAATATCTTGAATGACAAGTCCTTGAACATTCTTTTCTTCGATAAAGTAGTGTCCCAACACTGCAATTATCAAATCCGGGGAGATGAAGTCGCCGTGTTCGTCCACAAACATCACTCGGTCGGCATCTCCATCGAAAATCACCCCGATGTCGGCGTGGGTTTCGCGCACTTTTTGCTGCAGTGCTACGATGTTTTCTGCTTCCAACGGGTTCGCTTCGTGATTAGGGAACGTACCATCCAATGTGTCAAAGAGATAGCAGGGCTTTTCCCCGAAGATATCCTTTACCAAGATGGAAGCCATTCCGTTGGAACAGTCCATTACAATTTTCAGATTGTCAGGCGAATAGTGGTATTGCGATTGGAATTGGAGATACTCTTCTTTCACAGGGTAGTCGATAACTTTCCCTTTCGGGGCGGTGATGACTACTTTTTCGTGCAGCACTTTCTGTTCCAATTCGCCCATGCCTGTATCGAAACCGACTGGAAGCGCATCCGTGCGGGACACCTTTAACCCATTGTATTCCTTAGGGTTATGCGATGCCGTAATCATCACGGAAGCATCGAAGTGGTGCTTGGCGGTGAAGTAGTAGACCATCGGAGTAGTGGTCAGCCCCATGTCATAGACATCCGCACCGGCATCGGTGATGCCTCGCGACAGTGCCTCGAACATTTCCTGCGAAGTCACCCGCATATCTCTGCCAATCAACACCTTATCAGCTTTTAGCAGCGACGGCAAAAAAAAGCCGAACTTGTAGATCGTTTCCAAATCGAAATCCTGGCCATAGATTCCGCGAAAGTCGTATGCTTTAAATGCGCCCATATTTTTCCAAATTGGCTGCAAAAATACGATTTACATTAATATATATAGAGCAAAAAATGAGAATATGTGAATGACGTTTTTGTACTCATTTCCCGATTTTCTGCGAAAATTTTTCGATTTTTTATACGAAAAAATCATATCATTATCGTAATATACTGATTATCAATGAAAAAAAATTTTCAAAAAAGAGTTCATCGTATTGTAAAGTGTATTACTTTTGCGGTGTCTTAGTTCACTAATACAGTAACAATTTAAAATATAAACGAGATGATACAATTAGACAATGTACAATTCGGTTATGCCAAGAATCAGCTGTTGTTCAACGGCGTGACATGGCATTTGGAACAGGGGCACTTCTATGGTTTGCTCGGACGCAACGGTGCCGGCAAAACCACCCTGTTGAAAATCATGACGGGACTGCTCTTCCCGCAAAACGGTGAAGCCAAGTTAGAGGGTATGCCTTCTTACAAACGCACGACGAAGCAGTTGCAAAACGTCTATTTCCTTCAAGAGGAGATTTACGTTCCTCATCTGAAAATCAAAGAGTTCGAAGATGCTTACGCTCCGTTCTACCCGGACTTCAGCCATGAGCAGTTCACGGAATACCTCCGCGAATTCGAGATGGACAACATGCTCGGCTTCATTGACAAGTTCTCGCATGGACAGAAGAAAAAGGTGATGATTGCCTTCGCATTGGCCACCAACGTGCCGCTGCTTATCATGGACGAGCCCACCAACGGCCTCGACATCCCTTCCAAAAGCACCTTCCGCAAAATCATGGCCTCCTACGCCGACGAACAGAAGACGGTGCTCATCTCCACGCATCAGGTGCGCGACCTGCACAGCCTCATAGACGCGGTCTCCATCATCGATAACGGTCGCATGATCCTCAACGCTCCCGCGGATGTGATCACCGACAAGCTGCTGTTTGATATTGACAATGAGAAAGCACAAGACGGAAAGGTATTCTACACCGAGGAGACGCCGCGCGGCATCTATCAGGTGAAAGAAAACCTCAACCACGTAGATTCCGCCCTCGACCTCGAGTTGCTGTTCAACGCCGCTGTCCAAAACAAGAAAGAATTCACAGAATTATTTCAATAACCTTAAAATCAGAAGATTATGAAAAAATACACGAATAAAATACTGTTAGTCACATTCATTGTTGTGATACTGGTTACCATCATCGGCATCACCGTCGAATTTCAAAGAGGGGTGCGCAACGGATCCATACAAAAAGCGGATATAGAGGTCAGGGAAGAATATTCCGAACTTCCTGATTCCACAAATATCGTGATTAACGAAACGACATTGGAATCGGATTCCGTAGAATAAATAATTATTCACCTTAAAAATCGTAAAATTATGAATATCAATAATATAATCAAGCTTTTGAAGGTCTATTTCACTGCCAATTGGAGAAAGGATCTCTATGAATTCCTGATCATGATAGCCATTATGATCTTCTGTATGGTCACTGGAGGTAGTTTTTCACTGGCCTTCTTTGTTGCGTACATTTTGATTTGCATCTATCCGTCGCGGGTATTTAAAAACCTCTATCAATCCTCATCGCGGATGATGTACCTGACCCTTCCCGCCACCAATGAGGAAAAGGTGACCACCGGCGTCGCATTGGTCAACGTATATTATATGCTCGTCATTTTTGTGGCTTTAACGCTCGGATTTATAATTGGTTATGGTGCGGAAATGATGTTTTATGGCGGTCATGGAATGCTCTCGAACATTGGCTTTGGTGAATCGTTTTCATCATTTATGAAGAACATGATCTCCGTAGATTCATTGCTGACGCTTTATACTGTACTTTCCGCTTTCTTCTTTGGGGCTATTTACTTCAAAAAACGCTCATTTGGATCTACTTTTGGTGTGATGGTGTGCCTCGGTTTTATCATGTCCATCGTCTTAATGCTGACCATACAATTGAATGCAATGGCCGCTTTCTCAACCACCTCATGGCTGCCGTATCCTTTGTTTGATGCCTCTTTTGACTTTGGTTTTTCAGAAAAAACGGGTAAGGTGATGAGTTATGTATTTACTTGCCTGACTATTGTCTATTTCTACGCGATGAGTTTTCTGAGAATGAGAGAAACGGAGGCATAATATGGATTTCAAGAGCACACAAACCATATACCGGCAAATCGAGCATTGGGTATACGAGCAGATTCTGTCGGGTGTGTGGCAGCCGGGCGAGCGGGCGAAATCCGTGCGCGAGTTAGCCGTTGCCTTCGAAGTGAATCCTAACACCGTTATGCGCTCCTACGAACACCTTCAGAACCAGGAGATTATCACCAATAAACGAGGCATCGGCTTCTTCATCAACGAAGATGCCGCCGACAAAATCCGCGCCCTCCGCAAAAAGGAGTTCCTCGAAGAGGAGGTGCCGGAGTTTTTGAAGAATATGAAGCTGTTGGGGATAACGATGGAGGAGGTCGTAGCGATGGCGAAATAGTTAGTAGTTAGCAGTTAGTAGTTAGTAGTTTTTGGAAAAACGTAACAATTAACATAATTTTGTATTTTTGCAATTTGTTACATATAAGCTAATGTCAACGAATTACCGACTTTAACTGCTAATTGCTAACTACTAACTGCTAACTGAAAATTAATTTCCTATAATATGAAAAAAATCACATTATTATCCCTCATTTTCTGCGCTTTCCTCGGTATCGCCAGTGCGCAAAATTCCTATTGGGTGTTCTTTACCGACAAGCAGAACACCACATTCGATCCGTATCAATACTTTGATACTAAGGCCATTGAGCGTTACGCTCTGAACGGTGCGGATCTTTATGATATCACTAATTATCCCGTGAATGGCGAGTATGCATTAGCGGTAGAGAACGCTTCGGAGGAGCTGATCGGCACCTCTCGATGGCTCAACGCAGCGGGCGTGATGGCCACGGAAGAACAGATAGCCGTCATCCGTCAGTTTCCGTTTGTGGCAGGCATTCAGATGATTGCCAGCGATATGGAAATCGTTTCGGAGCCGGAATCGGAAATCACGGCTAAAAGCGTCAAGAACTACAGTGCCCAAATTGACATTCACAAGGGCTTGATGTTCAGACAGCACAATATCACGGGCAAGGGCGTTCGCATTGCCGTGTTTGACGCCGGTTTCCCAGATGTGGACACGCATCCTGCATTCAAGCACATGCGTGATAACAATCAGATTATCAAGACCTGGAACTTTGCGAAAAAGAAAGAGAATGTCTATTTGGCCAATTCGCATGGTCGCATGGTGTTGAGCTGTATCGGCGGCAAAATCAGCGATACCACGTGGTTGGGCATGGCTCCCGACGCGCAATATCTGCTGGCACGTACCGAGATAAACACCGAGCCGAAGAAAGAGGAAGTTTGGTGGGTGCAGGCGCTCGAATGGGCCGACCAGAACGGTGCCGACATCGTGAACAGTTCACTTGGCTACGGCAAACAGCGTTATCTGCTCAAACACATGGACGGCAAGACCTCCATGGTGGCCAAAGCTGCCAACACCGCCGCCCGCAAGGGTATTTTGATCTGCAATTCCATGGGCAACGAGGGCGATGACAAAGAGTGGAAGATGCTTATCACGCCCGCTGATGCCGACAGCATCCTCTCCGTGGGTGGCGTATATTCCATCGACAACCTCACCGAGTTCAGCTCTTTCGGTCCTACCGCCGACGGTCGCATGAAACCCAACGTGGTGGCCATGGGTCACTGCTGGGTGGCCGGTGAAAAGGGCAATTTCACTGATGCCTATGGCACCTCCTTCTCCTCCCCGATGACAGCCGGTTTTGCCGCTTGCGTGAAGCAGCTGCATCCCGAATACACCGCTTGGCAACTGAAGACAGAAATCGAGAAATCCGGCAACCACTATCCTTATTTTGACTACGCCTACGGTTACGGCGTGCCGCAAGCCGATTATTTCTTCCCGAAGGAGAGAAAAACAGACAACTCCAAGTACATTGTGTTGAAGGAAGACGACTCTTACCTCTACCTGATTCCCACTTCTGACACGCTTGAAGGCGCGGAAATTTTCTACAAAATTGTGAACGGTGATGGTACGATCCAAGACTACAACCAAACAAACTTTTCAACAAATTATGAGACAGGAAAAGTAAGTTCGAAGAGAATCAGAAGGGATGGCATTATTGGTCAAACTGTTGAAGTTTGGTGCAATGGACAATATCTCACCTATAAACTTGGAACCGACCAAGCGCCGCAAGCTGACAGCACAGTCAGTGAAAATTCCCAATCTTTGCTCGGCGGTATTATTTTTAATAAAGGGGAACTTTCCACTCCTGCCAACGACATTTACACTCGCAAATACAAGACCACCTACAAATTCAGCACGGTGTTGAACTTCTCTTTCATGTTACCTTCTATGTGGAGTCCGAATGGCAATATTTGGACCTGTGATAGAATTTCGCACGGTCTTACCTTTGCTTTCGACAACAGTTGGCGTTTAGCAAGACCATACGCTTTGGGTTTCCGCATCGGCTTTGGTTCCTCTTGGTATGCAGCAGAGAGTCCGACATTCGTCAATCCATTAGATGCATATCCTACTGAAATGATGGATATTAAGGTGGTCAAGAATAACATCAAAGTCACGAAATTTGATTTGGAATTGGTTAACCGTTTCATTTTAGGATACGCCGGTAAAGAGTGGTGGTACATAGATGCTGGCATTTTCGGCGAATGGAACACGGGAAGCCGCTATAAAATCTTGACTGAACGAGGAAATGAAACCAATACGCATATTGTCAAAAAGTATCTTAATGATGGACAATATGGTCTTCAGATGAACCGTCTCGACTACGGTGTGCGTTTGCGCATGGGTATCACTCGTCGTTTCGCTATCTATGGACAATATCGTATTTCCAACTTGCTGAAGGTGAAAAACACTGGTACTCCCGACTTCCCGAAATGGGAAATTGGCATCCAGTTGTTCTAATCCTGTAGAGACGATGTGCACATCGTCTCTACAAAGACACCGATCCCGCGCCCCAATATCATAGCCATTAACCACAGGGGCGCGGTTTTTTTATGTCTTGATGTAGGGACGATGTATAAATCGCTTCTACGTGCAGAGCACATAAAGGTCATCCCGCTGGTTGATGCAAAGGATAGACATCGGCGTTTTGCCAATGATTTTGCGCTCGCGAGGCCCCGTCAGCACATCGCCGAGGGTGTAGTAGCGGGTCATCATGATCACGGACGCGCCCGCGTGTGTGCCGACATGCTCTATCAGAGGGAATGTCAGAGCGTAGGCATCAAAATACTTCTGCGGTTGCGTTTCGTGTTTCTCGTAGGTAACTTCCAGATTCTCATATAGTTTCTCCACGAATGCAACGTTGTCATTAATCAACTTGGCTAACCCCTCGTCTTTGTATTTCGGATAAAGAATATGGATAACGGAACCATAAAACCGACTGAAATAACCTGCCCATAGCGCCTTTTCCTTGTTTTGCCGCTCAATATCCAATGGCAGCATAATGTGCTTGTAGTAAGTGGCATCTGGATAAGCGAATGTAACCGTCATCACCGGGAACCGCGACTGACGGATAAATTTGATGGCTTTCTTAGCGGTAAAAAGACACCCTCCATCGGAACCAAGTCCATCCGGAACCCCGATAACGAACATGGCAGTGTTGTGCTCCTCTGCATAACGGAAGAGTGTTTCAGGGAAAATATAGTCGGTAATAATTTGACAATTAGCCACTTCCGAAACCGTTTTCCGAATTCCCTGCAAATAGGGATTGTCGTTTGGGATATGGCGGAAATCCGACGGTCCGAATCCGAACCCGAAATTGGCCATGACGGTCAGCGAGGCCTGAAACACCTCGGCCAACACCACACCCTGCGATACTGCCGCCGATCCACGTTGGGAATCGTCGGCAATCACCGTGATGTTGAGGTTTCGGTCGCGTTTTATGGGTTCGTGAACTTCCATTTTCGTTTCTTCTTTGTCGCTTATTTCATTCCAGGGGTTGCGCTTCGCTTAACCCCTGGCTACCAAGCTCTTGCCCCTACGGGGCTGCTCAAGGAGTATGTTTAATATTATTGGGGTTGCCCGCAACTGCTAACTATCTTAGTCCTTTTACTACCGGTTTCGCCGCCACATACTCCTTCAGGTAGAATGGCTCAAAGTACGCAACATTCTCAAAATCTTTGTTTTGCCATTTCTTGAGAGCTGTGGGGAGCATGTTTTTCGCGGAGACGTGTGCGTTGATGAAGCAGGCGTTTGGGAAGGTTGAGAGCAGTTCGCGGCATTTGGGCATTCCGTTGCCGCAGAAGATCACTTTTTGCTCGGAAAGAAGCTCTGCGAAGGTGTTTTCGTCCACAATTTTGGCGGAAACCTCTTCTAACGGCTGCATATCGTAGGTGAAGCGGGTGGTGAAGACCTCCATGCGGCGGGCGTCGATCATCGGGACGATTTGCACGGGTTCCGATGCGTTTTCTGACCATAACGCTTTGGCGCCCTGTGCGATACTCTCCAACGTACTGATGGCCATCACAGGAATACCAGCGGTGTAGGCGATGCCTTTCGCGGTGGAGACACCGATGCGCAAGCCCGTGTAGGAGCCGGGTCCGATGCTCACGGTCACACCGTTGATTTCGGACATGCTCACGTCCGACTGTTTCAGCACCTCATCCACGAACGGCAGGAGGTTTTTGGCGTGGTTGTTGCCCCCGGCCTCCTCCTTCAACCCGATGATTTCGGTGCCTCTTGACAATGCCACGGAACATACGTCGGTGGCGGTTTCGATGTGTAATATGGTTATATTTTCCATTTTTTCATTTTTTATTATGGGGTTTCACCCTATTTTTAATAGCAGGGGCTCACACCGCCTGCCTATAAAATATCAGCCCTACGGGCTTATCAAGGAATATTATTGTTTGATACCTATCCCTTTGTAAATCAACTCATGCACTTTCAACCGGATTCCGCTTTTGGCCAATTTGTTGGGTTCGGCATCGGGACAGACGCGGTTGGAGAGGAAGACGAAGATGAGCTCCTCTTTCGGGTCGCACCAGACGACCGTGCCAGTAAATCCTTGGTGACCAAAGATTTGGGTGTCGGCAGCGGCGGGTACAATGGAGGATTCGCCGGGCGCTTTCGGGGTGTGGAAGCCCAGACCGCGCACGTGGCAGCCGTGCAGCGAGTGCATCTTCGTGAACTCCTCCACGGTGGCTTCCGACAGATAGCGTTGGGCGTTGAGAATACCCCCGTTCTGGATCATCAGGAAGATGGCCGCGAGCTCCTCCGCCGTGGTGAAGAGTCCCGCATTGCCTGCATTGCCGTTCATCAAAGCAGCGGTTTGGTCGTGTACATAGCCGTGTACCAGCTGTTTACGGAATAGCTTGTCCTCTTCCGTCGGAGCGATTTCATTGTGCGGGAAACCATGCGCCAACGGCCGGAAGGTGGTGTGCGAAAGTCCCATCGGCTGGTAGAAATTCACGGCCAAAAACTCTTCCATCGGCTGCATCGTGATGGTTTCCACCATGTCCTTCAGCAGGAAGAAGTTCAAATCGCTGTATTCGTACTTTTTCTCTTTCAGCTTGCAATGCGCAATTTTGTATCGGATAGTGTCGGGATAATCTTTGCGCAGATAGAGGTGGTCGGCCACCGGAATGTTGTAGTTTTCAGTTTTGTATCCTCGCAAATAGCGCTCGTTGCCCATGATAGACTTGTAGAACGGAATGAACGACGGCATTCCGGAAGTGTGGGTTAGCAGCTCCTCCAAAGTGAGGCTGGCCTTGTCGGTGCCGGCCAAATAGGGCAGATATTTGCCGATTTTGTCGGAAAGCTGAATTTCGTGGTTGTCGTATAACTTCATGACAGCCAACGTGGTAGCCGCCACTTTCGTGATGGATGCCACATCGTACAGCGTCTGATGGGTCACCTTGTCCTGACGGTTGTAGTCCAAATAGCCGAACACTTTCTGGTAAACCGGTTGTCCGTGGTGCAGCGCAATAACGGCGCAACCCGGGTAGATGTGGTCAGTGATGCCGTTTTTTAGGATTCTGTCGATCTCTTGGGTGATATTGTCGGGCAAAGCCGAGATGTTCTCCGTAGTGACCGAAGGAAGAATGCCGCTGCCCGCCGGATAGTCGTTGATGCTGACCGGCAAAGTGCCTTCAAAGGCAGTCTTTCCGAAACAGGCGTTGATGGCCGCCGCGACGGTAGTAGGGGAGAATTGGTAGGCGCAGATGATCGCACGATAGCTGTTGAGAGAATCGAAAGAATTGAGGGCGTATGGATTGCCCAAATGCAGCAGAATCACGGACTTTTCTTTGGCAAGGCGGTTGAGCAACCGCACAGACGACATGTCGATGCCATAACCGGAGCCTCCTAACTGGTTAGAGCCTCCGAATGCCACGATCACCTGGTCGTAGGATGCCAATTTCGACATGATGTTCGTCTGTTCTTTGGCGGAAATCTTCTTGTCGATATAGTAGAAAGGCAGGTGGCACTCACCCACAATCTGTTCGTATTCGTTTTGGTATTTTTTGCGATCTACGCACAAAAACGCGGTATTTTCTGCAGTTTTGGCATTCAAAGGCAGGACATTGTCATCGTTTTTAAGCAAAGTGAGCGCTTTTTCTTCCAGTTGACGGTTCAGCCACACCGCTTTTGCACTATTCATCTTCGCCTTCACATCCGCAATGTTGGTCGGCTTGAATCCGAGAATACCGCGACTCTCCTTGAACTGGATGACGCGCATACAACGTTCGTTGATAAGTTCTTCGGGGATAATATCCTGTTCCACAGCGCGTTTGATGGCAGCGATGACGGAATCGGTTTCGCCAGGAAGCAACAAGATGTCCACACCAGCCAACAGTGCACGAATCTCCACATCTCCTTCAAATTGATTCTGATTCCGTACCCCTTTCATCTCCATACCATCCGTGATAATCAGGCCGTTATAGCCCATCTCCTTTTTCAGGAGATCGGAAACGATGGTGTATGACATGGAGGAAACGGAGTGGGGTTCGGGATCTAAAGCGGGGATGTTGAGGTGGCCGACCATCACCATGTCGGGATTTTCGTTGATGAGGTAACGATAGGGGTAGAGCTCCATCTCGTCCAGATCAATACGGTTTTTGCGGATGGTAGGCAGACCCACGTGCGAGTCGGTTTCAGTGTCGCCGTGACCGGGGAAGTGCTTGATGGAGGTGGCGATACCACCGTCCTGCATGCCGTGCATGTAGAGAGCGGCTTTGCGGCTCACTTTATCGCGGTTTTCGCCGAAGGAGCGGCTATTAATCACAGGGTTACGGCTGTTGTTGTTGATATCGACGCAAGGCGCGAAGTTGAGGTTGACGCCCACGGCTTTGCACTGTTCAGCGACTTCGAGCCCCATTTGGTAGATGAGCGAGTCGTTTGCTTCGGATAGCGCACCGAGCGTCATCTGTCGAGGGAAGGCCACACAGCTGTCGAGGCGCATGGCAGGACCCCACTCGCCGTCGATGGAGATGAACATCGGAATCTTGCTGACCGCCTGCATACGGTTAGTGAGCAGCGCCTGCTTCGTCGGATTCCCTTTGAAAAAACAGACTCCGCCGGGCTGGATGCGCGCGATCTTCTCTATTAGCTCCTTGTTATACTGTTCGTTTTCCGTTGAACTGACGCGGATAATGATCAACTGGGCGATTTTCTCTTCCAACGTCATATTGTCCACGATGCTCATTGTCGGGTCGGGTTTCTGCACGCCCGACGAAATCATCAGCAGTAACATGGCGAAGATGAAGAGGTTATATCGAATAAACTTTTTCATACACAGGTTAAAAGGATAATCGCAAAAGTAGGAAATTTGCGTGTTATTATGCGAAAAAGTTTATTGTTTTTTCAACTTTAGCAGTACAACATTTTCGACGTGCTGCGTGTGCGGGAACATGTCGACAGGCTGCACCTTTTCGACGCGGTATTTCGGGTCGAGAAGGGTGAGGTCGCGGGCCTGCGTGGCGGGGTTGCAGCTCACATAAACGATGCGCGGCACCTCCAATTTCAGCAGCTGCTCGATGACGTTCGGGTGCATACCAGCGCGCGGCGGATCGGAGATAATGACATCCGGCTTGCCATGCTGTTTGATGAACTGGTCGGTGAAGATTTTCGCCATGTCGCCCACCACGAACTCGGTGTTCGTGATGTTGTTCTGCGCGGAGTTGATCTTTGCGTCTTCCACGGCGGTATCAACGTATTCGATGCCGACTACCCGTTTGGCTTGGTGCGCCACGAAATTGGCGATGGTGCCGGTGCCGGTGAAGAGGTCGTAAACGACTTCATCGGGCTGAATGTCAGCGAATTCGCGCACCACTTTGTAGAGGTTGTAGGCCTGCTCGCTATTGGTTTGGTAGAATGACTTCGGTCCAACCTTGAACTGCAGGTTCTCCATCTTTTCGGTGATGTAGTCCTGACCGGCGAAAAGGTGGAACGGCAGGTCGAAGATGGCGTCGTTGAGTTTGGTGTTGATGACGAAGGTCAGCGAGGTGATTTCGGGGAAACGCTCCATCAAAGCGGAGAGCATATCCTTTACCTCTTTGTTGTATTTGGTGACGATGAGCACCACCATCAGGTCGCCGGTGGAGGCGGTGCGGATGATGATATTGCGCAGTAAACCAACCTGTTGGCGCGGGTCGTAGAAGTCGAGGTTGTGCTCAATAGCGTATTGCTTGCAGAAGAGGCGGATGTCGTTGCTTGGGGCCGCCTGCAGCCAGCAGTGTTTGATGTCGAGGATTTTGTCGAACATGCCGGGCACATGGAATCCAAGGCAGCGGTTCTCGAAGAACTCGCCTTCCGCCTGCCGTTTCATGTCATCGTATGTCAGCCACAGCATGGTGGAGAAGGTGTATTCCAGCTTGTTGCGGTAGTAGTAGATCTTCTCCGAGCCGATGATGGGCATCAGCGGCGGGTACTCGAACTTGCCAAGGTGTTTGAAGTTGTCGTCCACCTGTTTCTGCTTGAACTCTAGCTGTTTTTCGTAGGAGAGCATCTGCCATTTGCAGCCGCCGCAGTTTCCGAAATGTCCGCACGGTGGTGTCACGCGGTCGGGTGACGGTTGCTTGATAGCCAGCAGGTTGCACTCCGCATACCCGCGCTTGCGTTTATAGACTTCCACATCGACGATGTCGCCGGGCACCGCGTACGGCACGAAGACCGTCAGCCCATCGACCTTGCCGACGGCTTTTCCCTCCGCCCCTGCGGAGATGATCTCTAAGTTTTCTATGTTGTAGCGTTTGAAGCTCATATTCTTGATTTTTGGTTTTGTTCCTATCCCCACACTACGCTTCGCTTGTATGGGGTTAATTGCACTTCGTGCGTTTTGCCCCTCCGGGGCTGTTCAAGGAAGCTGTTTAATATTACTACCCTGCCCTTCGGGCACCCCTTCTAAAAGAAGTGGAATTGGGTTGTTCGTTAATTCCTGTTGCCTAATAGTCATCGGTAGAATCCTTCTTCGTCGAGGTACTGGAACACCTTCTCCGGCAGCATATACCGCGCGGGCTTTCCGTTGCGGAAGCTGTCGCGGATCATGGTGGAGGAGATTTCCATCTGCGGGGCATCCACGAGGTGTACGTGCGGGTGGGTGCGGAGGTCGCCGCCATCGTAGCTCGGGCGCGGATAGACGTAGAAGTGGTAGTTTTCGAGGATGTACTCCCAATTGAACCATTTGGTGAAGGTTTGCAGGTTGTCTTCGCCCATGATGAGGCAGAATTCGCGGTTCGGGTGCTGTTCGCGGAGCACTTGCAGAGTGTAGCTGGTGTAGGATGGTTTCGGCAGAGAGAACTCGATGTCGCAGGCTTTGAAGCGCAGGTCGTCCTCAATGGCAAGGTTCACGATGTGCAGACGCTCGCGGTCGTCAAGCAGCGAGGCCTTTTTCTTCAGCGGGTTCTGCGGCGACACGACAAACCAAAGCTCCTGCAAATCAGAATGTTCCACCAAGTATTCGGCAATAATCAAGTGTCCGACGTGAATCGGGTTGAACGAGCCGAAATATAGTCCTGTCTTCTTCATAGTTCTTTCAGAAAGAAACGGCAAAGATAGCAAAAAAGTGCCGTTTCACGATATATTTTCTTTTTCGTTTCGTAACGAAAATTTCGTTATCTTTGCCGCCGTAAAACAATCAGTATGGCAACAACGAAGAAACTTACTGCCTCTGAAGAGGTTATTATGCAGATAATCTGGAAGTTAGAACAAGGATTCGCGCAGGACATCATGAGTGAGATTCCCGAGCCTAAGCCGCCGTATAACACGACGCTCTCTGTGGTGAAGGCCCTGGAGCGCAAGGGTTATGTCGGTCACGAGACCTTCGGCAAAGCCAACCGCTACTATCCGCTGGTTTCCAAGGAGGAGTATTCCCGCAGTTTGCTCGGCCGCGTGGTTAGCAACTATTTCAACAATTCCCTCTCTTCGTTGGTTTCCGCTTTCACGGAAGACCATTCCATATCCGATAAGGAGCTTCAAGAATTGGAACGCCTGGTAGAGACTGCCAAACGTTCTAATAGATGATCATTCTTCTTTGAGCTTTGAACTTGAAACCTGAAACTATAGTATGTTTAAACTGATTGATATCGGAATCATAGTGCTGTCGAGCGGAATTTTCCTGCTCTGCTATATGCTGTTTTTGCGCAATGTGAAATATCATCAGCTTAACAGAGCCTATTTGCTCTTTTCTTTGGCGTTTTCCTCGCTGCTTCCTTTTGTGAGATTCACTATTCCTGAACAACCTCTAATGCCGAATACTCAGATTATCCTGACAACGGTTGCGCAAACCTCTTCCATTCATTTCGGCACAAACCTTTTTTTGGCGGGAACTCTGCTGTTTTTCATCTTCTTCCTCTTCAAATTGGTTAAAGTGTTGAGGCAGATTCTCGGAAAACCGTTCATGGAGAGGTCTGGTTTGAAAGTCATTAACCATCCTGGACAGAAAGCACCTTTCTCCTTTTTCCGTTATGTTGTGGTGGATTTTGCCGCGTTTGAAGTTGATGAGCTGGACTTGGTGCTGCGTCACGAGTCAGCGCACGCCCGACAGTGGCATACGCTGGATCTAATTTTTCTAGAGATAATAGGTGTGGTTTGCTGGTTTAACCCTTTCGTTTGGGCCTACAAGTCCGCGCTTAAAACCCTGCATGAGTATGCGGCAGACGAAGCGGTTATCCGCTCAAATGTTCCTCGTGATGACTATTTCGATCTCATTTTGAAGCAGATTCGCCATCAAAACAGACTTGCTCCCGTACATTCGTTCAGTGCTGTCGCGCTCAAAAGTCGCATCCGCATGATGGTAGCCACGAACAAGAGTCGCCACTGTTGGATGCGCTACCTTTCTGTGATACCGATTCTAGCATTGGTTGTAGTGGCCAATTCGCTGCTCGCCTCCGAAGTCAAACTTCCTTCGTTTATTGAGGTTCCGGTCATAAAGGAGACGTTCATCAACCCGTCTTCTGAGTCGCTTAGCGATGAGGTCGCTGTCATTGATAATAATGTAAAAAAGGTGGCCCGTCGTGCTAAAACTCGTCCGGAACCGGAGGAAAATGTCTCCCAACTGGATGTGTTGGAGTCCCAATCCTGGCTTTCCACCCAATATGGGGACCCTGTGGAGTTTTATGAAGAAAAACCTTCTTCAAAAATAGAAGTACATTACACAGTGAAGATCGTTGGCGACGATCCTCAAATCTATCAAGTCGCCACACCGCGCTTTGCAGGACACGCAATTTCCCAAGAGAGCGACGGCCCTAAAGTCTATCAGATTACCACACCTGAAAAACCTTAGGTTTTTTATAGTTTCAGGTTTCAAGTTTCAGGTTTCAAGTTTCAGGTTTCAAGTTTCAGGTTTCAAGTTTCAGGTTTCAAGTTTCAGGTTTCAAGTCTTTTACATAACGAAATAATCATTACATAACGATAATATCATTAAAAAACAAAACAATGAGAAAAATCATTAATATTTTGACTATCATAATTTTAAGTTTGATATTCAATATTGCGATGCCGTTGTTGAGTGCCACGGCGCAAAACAGCACACTGAAAAATATGCAGAAATCGAGGAATAATCGGACAGATTACCGTGACGCGGACGGACACGAGCTGATTTTCAACATCAAAGATTCCAAGGATACGCTGGTCTACTTGGTTATCCACTATAATGATAAACTGATTTTGAAAGACTCTGTGAAGCCTGCAGGGAAGTGTAAGTTCGTCTTCAAAGGATCGAACCGCTATGACGACGGAATGTATTCGCTGGTTTCGATGGACAAGAAGCTCTACCTGAACTTTATACTTGACAATAACCAGCATTTCGAGTATTCATTGGACACAACGGCGAATTTGGATTATATGACGGTGAAGAATTCTCCGGAAAATGCAGAGATGCTCCGTTTTCAGAAGAAATCTGCCCAAGCGTCAAAAGATGCCAACGAATGGTCCAATAAGTGCAAGAAATTCGAGGCGGCGGGCAAGACCGACAGTGCTGATTATTACAAGGAGAAGTTGAACAACATCAATGATGAGATGCAAGCTTTTATCGACGATTTGATTACCAAGAATCCCGATTTCCTCTTTTCCAAGATGCAGAAATCCTATAAGGCCGTTGAGATTCCGGAATACAAGACGGAAGACAGCGAACCCGACTACATGAAGCAGGCGGCCTATTACCGTCTGCACTATTGGGACAACGTGGATCTCGCCGACCACCGCTTTATCTACATTCCCTCCTTCGACCCGAAAATGAAGGACTATTTCCTGAAGCTGCTCTACCATCAGGAGGCTGACACCATCAACAAGTACATCGACATTTTCCTGAAAAAGACGGAGAAAGACACTTTTATGTACCATTATTGTACGGATTGGCTCTCCTACCAGTTCGAGACGAGCAAAATCATAGGGCACGATGCGGTGTTCTGTCATATCGTCAAGACCAACCAGTTAGCTGGCAAGTGTTACTGGCTTGACGAGGACGTGCTGGCCTTGTACCAGAAGCGCACGAAACGGCTCGAACCTATTCTGATCGGCAAGATTGCCCCCGAGCTGATCATCCCCGACACCACGATGCCGGAAGATATGACCCAATGGCATTCCTCATACAAAATGGAGAAACCCTACACGATTCTTTGGTTCTACGACCCCGATTGCCATTTTTGCAAGCAGGAATCAAAGAAACTACGCGCGGTGTACGACTCGCTGCAGGCCATCGGCAAGCGTAACTTCGATGTCTATGCCATTGCCAACACCTCCGATATCAGCCGCTGGAAAAAATATGTAAAGGAGAACAACTACCCGTGGCTCAATGTGGGCGGCAACAAGGGCAACCTTGACTATCTCGAATATTTCAACATCACAAGCAACCCCACGATGTTTATCATGGAGAATAAGGATCACAGAATTATCCTGAACAAGCGCATTGAGATGTCGGGCATCCCGCAGTTCTTGGAAGAGTATGAAAAAATGGAGGAAAAGAAACGGAATATATAATTGCATATATAATATTAATGATTATGCTTCGTTTCATTCATTATCGCCACTTTTTAATACTTAAATCATTGAAAATCAATTTGATATAATGATGCAAAAATTATAAACATCATAATATCAATGCATTATATAAAATTACATCAAATTTGGGATATTTGGGAGTGGGTAAAAATTCGATTTTGGCAGAAAATTTCCGAAAATCTGCGAAAACTTCCGTCCGGGGCATGCCGAAAAGGGGTGAAAAAGGGTCAAAAAGCGCTGTTTTCAGGGGTATGAACGAAGAAAAATGCAATTTTATTTCACTGACTATCAACAAGATAACATAAAAAATGCGGAAAAATAAAAAAAAGTGCGCGGAGAGTGATGCATGTAATGGAAAAATACTATTTTTGCAATCCCAAACGACGACGATATGGGGCGAACGGAAAGAGGGGTTGTCAACAGGGGAATGTTCATTGAAAGAATGAAGGAATGTAGCAAATACTCAAGAGATAG
>Ga0310786_10000120_pt1 | contig 127592 bp, 110 predicted proteins | sample AusTroGonzalo_MG_FD_203881 | JGI IMG/M metagenome (GOLD analysis project Ga0310786, IMG submission 203881) | Bovine rumen microbial communities from tropical cattle in Woodstock, Queensland, Australia - Gonzalo_03 (v2) (version 2) | ecosystem: Host-associated > Mammals > Digestive system >...
GATTATGAGCAGAATCATGAACTAATGAGGGTGCAAAATGAGAAAAATGTGAAATCGTCTCACAATTAGAGAAAATTAACTATTAATATTTGGACAAAAACATAGGAAGCGACAAAAGGATAGTTTCTCGGTAAGAAACCACCCTTTTGTTTACTTGTGTCTAAAGTCAGCCAATAGAGCCCCAAAAATCTTTGGCTCGAGTCATTTTGCCATTTGGCTCGAGCCAATCGATGATTTGGCTCGAGTCAAGGTTTTTGAGAGGTCAATTTTGATAAAAATTGTGCCGCTCATACCATGATGGTACTGAGCGGTACGTTCTGATTAAGAGCAATCTACCACAAGTGGCATTCTAATCACTTAACCAACACTTTCTTGGTCTTTCCGTCAGAATAACGGATGATGTTCAAACCTGGCTGCATAGTCTCTACCTGCTTGCCATCAAGGGTGTAGATTTGGAAGGTGGCATCATTGGAAATGACATCCTCTATACCAGTAACATCATCTTCAGGCCTCATCCCAATACGTAACCTGCTAGATTCTTCTTTATAGAAATAAGTGACATTGACCTCACTCCATACTTCAGCAGAATTTTGGTATTGTACATAAAAAGCATGCTGGCCCACTTCATAATATGCTGGATCAAGTATGTAACTTTTCGTGATGATGCTTTGTGGATTACTCACTAATGTTGATGTGTTCGTGATTTCATCAAGCCAATGATGTTCCCTTAATATAGTCACATCTGGTTGGTCATTATAACGTCGTGTAACTAAGATAGGAACTTCATAGATAACGCCTGTTTCGTTTCCCTTTGCTGATATACGATACATCAAGCGATGCATCCCCGACGATACCATAGAAAAGTCAAGTGAGGCCTCCAACTGAGTTATTTCTCCATTTGAAATCCTTCCTGCTACAACGCGTTTGTTCTTATAGTCATTATCCAGCCAATATGTAATCTGCGAGATCAGACCTTGTGGCAATCTCATAACATTTGTACCATAGATTGGACTGTAATTACCATTAGATGAAACTACTCTCATATTGAGCCGATGAAAACCAAATGGAAACTTTTGGACATCAGATAAATCCAAATCGAGTATCTGTACAATGTCAGAATTTTCGTCAATAGGAGTAGATCCCATCTTGGTTAAATCATTATCAAACCAATACTCGATCTTAGAATTACCTTCACCAGCAAATTTGAAGAAAACGGATGAACTGACAGGACTATACAAACCATCAGGCGCCCTCAGACGCATACACAATGTGTGAAATCCTTGAGACAATATCTTTGTGTCAAGTTCACCAGATATAGTTCCGGTTGAAATTCTCAAAGCCATTGTCTTAGAGGAAGCATAGTTGTCGTCAAACCAATATTCAAACTCTGTCTGCGCATTCATTCCTAATGCATGGAGTAATATTATGAATGTGCACAACCATTTGGGGTATAGATATATTCTATTCATACCACAAGTTTTTGAGTTGTTAAAACATCATTTCGCTTTTATTGTGACCTCTATATGCAGTTTACCGGACCCATCTGTTTGCTCATCAATCTTCTTCGAAACGATGCGAGGAATAGGAGCGAGAGAAGTGCTATCTTTAAAACTTGAACCAGCATAGATGCCAACCTTGTTCTCGTAATCGCTGTATGGGGCTTTGAAATGAAAGTTCGAAGCAGGAGATATCTTCCCTTCATTCCAATTAACAAAGAAATCTGAAGCATTACCATCTATAACAATTGGATCATCGCCCCAATTTGTGTTATAATTGTTACTCCCACTACAATTATCGACGGCAACTTTAAGAACATCACTACGTTGTCGTATAAAGCCTTCTCCTAAACAAAAATTCCCTGTAATATTTGTATTTTTAATATTCCACATACAAAAATTTGCGTAAATACCCTCCTTCAAATAAATTCTCGTAACTCCTAAAACCATATTATATAAAATAGTGCCACCAACAACATTCTCAATACATGCAGTAATACAATTGGTTATATTTGCATTAGAGTTACCAAAATTAGAGTTTGATCTTACATAACTTTGATTAATGATAATACCCGAGCAATCTGCATTCTTTACCTGTATACTATTAAGGTTACAATATTTCACAACAATATTTGATACGGAAGCCTCTTCTGTCCCAATGTTGATGTTGCCATAAACATACAATCCAATTATTGCACTCTCAGATGATCCCTCAATAAAATTAAGATTACCGGCTATCATTGTTGCTCCATCAACGTTGTCGGTATCTCCGCGATGGCTTACCCCCATAATAGTGAGTTTCTTGTCAATCATGGTTTCGTCCTTAATTTGAAAGCCACCACCAGGTAAATAGATGATGCTTCCATCCTCTGCACCTGTTATTGCCTCATCAAGCGTCTGATAAATAGTTGTTTTATTACTTGGACTGACAACCGCAATGTTCTGCGCCATTGTTATCACCGTTGCAATAAATGCGAATGTAATTAAAAAAATTCGTTTCATTGTTTTGATTTTTTGATTGTTATTATTTCTTTTTCTTTTACTCTTTGATAGAAGAACGACTAAGACCCATAACCTCAATGCCATCGAAGTTATTTTCCAGCGGAGCCCAAACTTTGGAGGATGCAGCTCGTTTAAGAGGTGGCGATGTCGGCGTTTTATGCATCACAGGCCGAATACTCCTTCCGTAATAACGATAATAGTCATAGCTACTAGGCTTCCCTTTGCTGAAATACAAGAACCATGCATCGTCAGGACTATTGGGGTCTAATGTTGACGACCAATAATAGCCTGCAGATTGAACATCATATTGATTGAGTCCACTTCTATAACCAGCTGCAGGTAGATAAAGCACGTCGCCTGAAGGCCCTTTCACTTTAGCACCATCAGCAAACCATGTCCAATTGCAGTAGGTCATCAGTTCTTCCCAGTCCTCTTTAGTCGGGATACTATAATAGTAACCATATTGACGACTTAATGGATCATCACTGCCCTGCAATTCATCGAGATCATCTGTGAATCCATTATTACCATAACTACTTTTTGTACAATATTTTGTCAACGAATTTGAAGTTCCCTTTGAGTACTTATAGTTCTTCCAAGAGAAACTTGTTTTGGTATCGGTTTCTCCCCATGCATAATAATCACCAAAGTCAACAGATTGTGTAGCACCTAAGTTACATACTGCCCAAAGTGTGCCAGAAGGAAGTCCAAGGTCAAGAAATTCTGGTACATTATCCTTTAGTTTGGACATTAAAGTTCGGAAATCGGTTTTAGCATAGGGCATGTCTGATTTGTCATCATGTGCAACTATTCGGAATAAGACTCTGTCTGCATTCCTTAATTCAGTTATTTTGCTAAGGTCAATTTCACAACTTGTCCCATCAATATTCGACATGACTGTGAATTGATTAAAATTGTCTGGAGTTTCAGCAGCGAAAATGAGGTCATACAACAACTTTCCATAGGTATTCCCTTTATATGTTTGCCACTTAAACTGAATTGTTTGGTTTAAATCGCTAGGCGTATATAAAGGCTCTATTACCTCTATATAAGTTTCTTTATATTTGTCAATAACTATCGTTTTCTTTAAATCAGATTGAAGGAGGGCATTTACACCGCCTACAAAATTAACCCCAGCTTCACTTGCAGAAATGGTTTTCATGACCAAATTGTATTTAGATAGATACCTATTTGCAGTATCTTTCCATTGCTTTCTGAATGCTTCTGCTGTGGTAGTAGTGTTGGTGTATTTTTTCCATATGTTATATATGAGATTTAAATAGGTGCGTTTATCTTCAATATTATCTGATTCTTTGGGGATAGTTAGTAACTGATCCAAAGCGAATATACCGAATTGTTTCAAAATTGCCTTGATATCACCATTATCTGCGTTTTGGGCTAGTTTCAGCACATTTTCTTTCTTCTTTTTAAAATTTTGATAGAGTTTTGCAACAAGTGCACATTCGGGATATTTCTGAGCGCCATAGCGAAAATCAAATTTATAGCCCTTGGTAGCCTTATATGCCGCGATGCCATTTGTTATCATTTTCCAACATGGTTCAATCACATCATGATAGGCACCCCACAGACAAGCAATCATAATTCTTGATTTATCTGTCTCGGAAAAATCGTCCCAGGATTTCTCCCTAAGCAGACCTAATCCATAAATATCAAGAAATATCTTATCATATCCCTTGTATTCTATTTCTATATCATCACTTTCTTTATCGAATATAGACTCTTCGTGTTCGAACCCATACACCAAATCATCTAAATAATAATCCCATACAATCGTCCAATAATCAGCATTGCTTGAATTTAAAATATATGGCATTGCAAACTGAAATACTTCATTCATGGCTGGATTCTGAGCGATTTCTTCTTCTTCAATTTCATGAATCCAGTTTTTCAAATCTTCAATAAACTCCTTGTCTTCAGAATCCAGATCCGGAAGATGTGAATCAAGTTTGGATTCGACATGATCAAAAGCTTTGTCCAATAGTTCATTCAACATATCCACCAAGGGAAGTGCATCCTCTCTATCAACAACTATTAAATTATTATCCGCCATTTTTACCCTGCTAGGATAGGCAAGGATAAACCTCTTTAGGTCGTTATGCAGCCTAAACTTTGCCGAAACAGGAGTTACTTTTAGATTTTTCAACGACACACCTCCATAAGTAAGATAGCTATTATCCTTGGTCGCTTCGTATAACTCTGTAAAAATAGGGGTTGCATTAAGATTGGAATAATCCGGGCATTGGTTCTTTTTTCTCCCTTCGTAATAAGCACTCGCCACCTGCTGTACAAAGGCAGGAAATGATTCCAATTTTGTTATTATCTTCACAGCATTACGGTATTCTGTTTGGTTTTTGGGAGTCAAATCAGGGTGAGCCAACAACAGTGATATTGCCGTCTCTCTAAATGAAATTTCAGGTTTTTCATCGGGTAATGATATTGAGAAGAAATAGGGATTACCTTGAGTGTCAACTACAGAATGTGCCTGTAATCCCTCAGACGATACGATTGCAGAAGATGAAAAAACATTATTGACAGCACCAGCACGACGTATTTTTCTCATACCTTTTGCTTCTGAAGGTAGTGTTAAAGGGTATTCTCCATAGAAATTCACAATCTTAAAGTTATCAAAAGCATCCAACGATTCTTCTTCTGGCATCACGATATCGAAATCTTGCTCCATGGGTGGGAGATTCGCATTCTCTTCCATATTGACAGCCTCAACTCCTGTTCCCATAAGTGGCATTTTCATTATTCCTTTGCCAACAGCACTTGATGCTACTAACAGATTGCCTGTATAATTAGTAGCATCCGTTGGACTGAATGTCAAATCAATGTTCAGAGATTGGCCGGCATTGATAATATGGCCATCGCCTGATCCATAAGTATGAAAAATTCCATCTGCTAAAAGATAGTAGGTTTCTGGATAATCGCCTGTATTAGTTATGGTGACACAAGACGTCTTACTATTACCCACAGCAACCTTACCAAAATCTAAACATTGTGTTGTCAATCTCAATACTGGCGATATATACCAAACACTATCTATGGATTCGATGGCAATACTTTGGTATGTTTCGTCATGCCATATTTTTTGTGTGTCAGAAGTTGTTGTAATACTGTCTATCTCTGAAGTGTTAATATCCAAAATATCCCCACTATTCAGAAATACACGAATAATCTTCTGTGATTCTTCATCCTCAGTGTTTTTCTGTGAATTATATTTTGCATATAATCCTACAGGAAGTGATATTAGAATCAATAATAGCGATAATGTACACCAAGATTGTCTCATTTTACCATGATTTTATAAGTTACTCCATTGACAATAATCATATATATATTTGTAGAGAAAGAGTTCAACGCGAGAGAGGCCGAAGAGCCTTGCTTAACCACGAAATCTTTGATAAGCATACCATTCATTGCTACCACCTTTACAGACAAATCTTGATCAGTCGGATGAAACGAGATGGTTTCACCATTGCTTGTGAATGATTTTTCTTTGTTAATGGTCACAGCGTCAATGCCTACAGCACTTTCTGTTTCATAAGTCATCTTCATGATTGACCGAAAATCATATTCCACAATTGAAGATGAAGTAATCACGACCTTCTCTTCCTCATAAGTGATTTTTGGCTTTTCTTTTAAATCAAACACAACCTTTGAGCCATCCTTTTGCCACACAACCAAACATAAGTTCGTCTCATCAGGATTTGCTTCGCTTGGATAAGCAAATGTCATAGCAATCATGCATATCCAACTGATATACAACAATAAACATTTTCTCATATTTCTAACCCTTTTTGCTCTCCACCAGTCCCTAACAAAGGCATACATTATTATTATACACAAAGAAGCGTGGAACTGTATGTACACATCTTCAAGCTGAGGGTCCTCGGAATTACCCCAAATACACAAGATGGTTCAATTAAGCAGTTGCACACAATGCATGCGGCTATGTCCATCTTAGTGTATTTGAGTGTGGCCGTTTGGCACGCGAGCCGTCTCTCAATACATTCTTTGCAATGATTGAAAATTTCCGGGGTTTTCACCTTGCAAGAAAGAGCATAACGCTTCTATTTATCCAATAAGGCACGGCACCGAAGCACCGCATGGAAAGCACACAAGGTACTTTCTCGGTCGCAAATTAAGTAAATAAATGTGAAACCACCAAATTCTTTCTTCATTTTTTGCATTTTTCCATACAAATCCTTTCTTGTGTACGCACACAGCAAAAAGATATCGCACAAATCGAAGCAAACATGCCCAAGGAGTACCTCGCGGTTACCTCGCGGTTAAGTCGCGGTTACCTCGCGGTTCAATATTTGTGTTTACGGCTGATAAACTGTGAGGTGCAGCAGAGGCAGGTTATTGATCAATAAGGAACGAGTATTCATCAGCAGAGGCAGGTTATTGCTCAATAAGGAACGAGTATTGATCGGCAGAGGCTGGTTATTGGGAGTCCGAGCCAAGCGGACTACAAGAGAGTGCCAAGCGGACTCTAAGAAGGGCTGTTTTAAATTGCCGACGGCAAAGCATGGTTTTTGATAGATTAGCAAACGATTGTTGAAGGCAAAGGTATGGATTTCTTGGGAATAAAACAAACTTTAATCACATTTTTAGGACAAAGCCTCCGTTTTATAGGACGATAGCACTCTTATCTGCCCAACATCGCTCATCCACCCTCTTTTGCAAATGTTTCCAATATCTCAAAGATGACATCAACACGATCCACTTCTCCTAAGGGTAAGGCGCATTCCGTTTCCTCTCGGATGTTGGGACGTTTCAAGAACTTTTGGCACTCTTCTTTCAGGTAGTTCTTCAAGGTCTCGTTAGTCTCTTTGTTGAAACGTTCAATGATGTCAGAACAGTAATTCAACACATAGATAACATCTTCAAAATCATGAGAGACGCGCAAATCCTCACCTCCACGCGAGTTAATGGCTTCTATCTTTGTAGCTAAGAAAAACAGAACGGGCATGATGTGTATCGTTCGCCCATTGGGAAGTGTGTAATTCTCTTTGTGTCGGATGCCAGGCTTGTACCATTTATTAGTGAAGCCTAAGAACTTTTCATCTGTGGGCATCACATCGATCATATCGCCCTTATACAACCAACGGCAGATTGGAGCACCTTCCCGTCTGTCCTCTTCAAATTTCTTCTTCCTCAGAAACTCATTAAACTCTTCATATTCACGATACGACATCAACTCCACCACACAATCCACATCCATCGTGGGACGTGCTTCCTGAAATGCTTCATCATTCACATAGAGCTGAGCCACAGAACCACCCACATACACGACTTTCTCGTTCAGTTCATCAAGTCCGTCAGCCACATCTTGCAATCTCTCAAGATTCGTTTTGTCCATACTTCTCAATTGCTTTTTCCAATTCCACAATAGCGATTTCACGTTCTCTCATCCGTCCCATCCGCAACGTGTCAACAATCACCAACAAGCGATATAGTTCCTCATCATTGGCAACAGCCTCTGGAACTGTTGGATACAACGGATTCACTGATTGACCACGCATCGTTCCATTCTTATATGGCCAAACAAAAACATCATTGCCTTGAGCAATATGCTCCTTGATAGGTGAAGCAGATACAGCCGTGGGTACACCTCTCATCACCCTGCCAGGCACAGCAGGAAACACATACTTTAAGCCAAACACCAGAAATTCCTTCAAAGCAAGGGTGTTGATTTTTGACTTCGTGGTATCAACCAACTGTGCCACACGACATCGTTCCAAGGCATACGAAATCTCGGCAGGGCTGATACCCAACGATGCTGCTATGTCCTTATTCAACATCGTCCTTCCAGGAGTCGTCATTTTTTTTAGAATAATCACAATATCTTGCGGTCTTATTCCATTGCTTTTCTTATCCATACACACTTGATTCATGATTCATGAATTGTGAATTCATTGATGATTTCGCTTGCAAAGATATACCAAATTCACAACACCTCCAAACTTTTTTCTTCATTTTTTCACTTTTTCCTGCAAATCAATTTCTGTGTGCGCACACAGTGGGATAAGAGGGGAACATTTTAACGAGATAGAAGGGAACATCTTAAATAGTTTAGTGGTTATTGGTCAGAGGTTATTGAGATTAATTATAACCTTAACGATAACTTTAACCTTAACAGTATTGTCTCGCGAAATGAATGACAAAAAACGTTGAGTTAACTCATTTCATCAATCGAGTTAACTCATTCGATGATTTGAGTTAACTCACGGTTACCTCGCGGTTAAGTCGCGGTTCAAGATTTTGCCCTAAGGTTACCTCAAGCGTGGGGTGCAGCAAAGGCGGGTTATTGTTTTTATTGTATTGTTCTCGGCTTTCACTACCGTTGGCTTCGCCGAAGGTACGACCGCTCGGAAAAACTCAAATAAATTTGGTTTTTCTCTCACTTAATCGTACCGTTGGCTTCGCCGAAGGTACTCACGCTCGGAAAAACTCAAATAAATTTGGTTTTTCTCTCACTTAATCGTACCTTTGCAAAGAATAACAATTTAATACTTTTACTGATATGAAGAAAATAGCATTTTTAGTGATGGGTATCTGTGCCTCCCTGATGATGTGGAACTGTAAGGGTGGCACGAGTGGTGAACAAGGTCAGAATGACGGCGATTCCGCTGCGATGGAGAATCCGCTGAAGGTGGGAATGCCAGTTGTGGAGAAGTTTGTGAGGGTGACGGCTGACGAGGGGGCTGAGGTGTTCGAGTATGCCGATGCGGAAAGTCCTTGGCGTGTGACCTGGATGGAGGATATTGAATCGGATATGATTGATATTCAGGAGAAGTGGTCGAACGAGGATGTGCCCGATGGCTATCTTTGTGATGAAACTCCTGCCTATGCTGGCGAGGTGCTGGCTGTGATGGGCGAAGAGGGTGACTTCTACAAGGTGAGCATCAAGAACAGGTATTGTGAAATGGAATCCGGCTATGTGAAGAAGTCGGAAGTGGAGGATGTGGAGCCTGAGAAAGTAACGGATGAGGTGCTGAAGGAATTGAGTGAGACGGGTTTGATTCACTTGAGAGTGGTGAAGGAAGGAAAGTATAAGGGACTGGTGCTGCGTGCCACGATGGATGAGCTGGAGGGCGAAAGCTTTGAGGTGGGTGTGATGCTGGCCGGTGTGCTGGCTTTCCCTGAGATGAACTTTGAATACATTGACTACAACCCTGAGGCGAAAGAGTTGACTTTCAACGAGTCTCCGGATGCGGGAGGGTACCCCACCTACTTCGAATATCCTAAGTCGATGGCTCACTTGGGGGGATATGACAGCTCGCTGGGCTTCAATCCCGACAAGCTGACGGATGAGCAGATCGAGCGGATTGTGCAGGACATGCTGAAGCGGGAGTCGGAATATGTGAAGTATGATTATGTGATTCCGATGACGGAAGGTGGCCTTAGAACTTTTTGGCTGAAGAGCAAGTAAAGTTTAGCGTTTAGAGTTGAAACCCTACGAGTTGAGGGTTTGAGCAAGCTTGTCGATGTTGAGGCTACGTGCCGAGGCATCGACAATGTCTTTATAGACACCGCCCTTGTGGTAGAGTTCGTCTGGATTGCCTGATTGTTCCACCCGTCCGTCCTTGAGGGCATAGACAACATCAGAGTCGATAATCTGGCTGATGCTGTGGCTGATGATGATGACGGTGCGGTCGCGCTTGATGGCGTCGATGCTGGCTTTGATTTGCTCTGTGGCAACGGCATCGAGGCTGGCGGTGGGTTCGTCGAGGAAAATGATGGGGGGATTCTTGAGGAACATACGGGCAATGGCGATGCGCTGCTGCTGTCCGCCAGATAGGGCAGTGGCTTGGCTCTGCATGCCTTTGGGCAACTTCATCACTTGCTCATAGATGTATGCTTTCTGGGCGGCTTCAATCACCTCGGCTTCTGTGGCATCTGGTTTTCCGTAGCGGATGTTTTCCTCGATGGTGCCTTCGAAGATGTGGTTCTTTTGAAGGACAAGTCCGATGTGGTCGCGGAGGAACTGGGTGTCGTAGTCGCGGAGGTCAACGCCGTCGAGCAGAATTTGTCCGCAGTCGGGTTCGTAGAATTTGTCCAAGAGGTTGACAATGGTGGATTTACCTGCTCCAGAGAGGCCGACGAGGGCGGTGATGTGTCCGCTGCCGATGTTCATGTTGATGTTGTGGAGTGCCTTGGTGCCGTTGGGGTAGGTGAAATCGACACCGCGAATCTCAAAGTCGCCTTTCACCTTGTCGGGACGATAGGTGCCTGTGGGCTCTTTCTCATCCTTGGCATCGAGGATGTCGAAGAAGCCTTCGGCATAGATGAGGGCATCGTTGAGGGAATCGAAGATGAATTGCAACTGGGTGATGGGAGCCGTGACGTTGGCGAAGAGCATGACGTGGTACATGATTTTACCGATGGTCATGCCTGGATATTCGATAAGGACGAGGTAGGCGGTGAGGATGATGATGAGCACGGTGCCGACCTGCTGCACAAGACTTTTCATGCCGTCGAAACGGAAGGAGGTCTTTCGGACAAGCATCTGATTGTCCGTGAATTGTGTCTGAATGTCCCATTGCTTCTTGCTTTCGATGTTCTCGCGGTTGAAGGACTTGATGACGTTCATGCTCTCAATGATGCTCACCAGCCCTGAACTCTTCGTCTCGCGGAAATGCCGCATATTGGAACGCCATCCTTTCAGACGGCGTGCCTGTGCAAGGGCAAGCCAGATGTAGATGGGCACGATGAGTAGGGCAGTGAGACCTACGTAAACATTGGCAGAGAACATGAGGATGAGTGCCAAAAGGGCACTGGTCAGCATGGGTAAGAGGTTGATGAAGACGTTCTGCACCGTGGAGGAGAGGGAACCCACACCTTGGTCGATACGGGTTTGCAGACGTCCAGTCTCATTGCCAGAACGGGAGAAGAACGCCATGCGATAACTGAGAATCCTATCAACGACGGCTTGCGAGAGGTCTTTGCTGACGAAGATGCGCATACGTTCACCGAAGTAATTCTGGGCGTAGCGAATGATGGCGGCGAGCACTTCCTTGCCGAGCAGAATGATGCTGATGATGGTCAGAATGTTGGCTGCCTTGCTCCACTCGAAACCCTCTGGTACAACGAGGTCATTGATGGCATCGACGGTCCGGTCGAGCACGATGGCATTGACCTGAGCGATGAGTGAACCGATGAGGGTGAGCACCAAAGTGGCGACCACTAACCATTTGTATGGGCGAACGTAAGGCGCAATCTTGCGCATGAGTTGGATGAGATTCATCGACGTGCAGGTTTGGGTTTGTATTTCGCTTGCAAAGGTACGAATAAGTGAGTACAAAAGGAAAGGAAATGCCTTTTTTCTTCCTTTTGTCGAACGAAAGTACGTTCGACGATGTTAACTATACAAAAAAGGAGCGACTCACGTGTGTGGGTCGCTCTTTTTATTGAGTTGATTGAAATGATTACTGCTGTTTGTTAGCCGAGTACATCATCTTGAGGGCGTATGCCTTACGCAGCACCTGCTTCACATCGGTGATGATACCCATTGGGGTGTGGTGGTCGGCCTTGATGGAAACTGTGTAGAATGGTTTGTCGGCTTCTGCCAATTCACCACGCTCTTCCATCACGAAGTCGTACACCTGAGGTGCTTCAACAATCCTGTCGTTCAACTGGATACGGTGTGAAGAACCATACTGACCCTTCAACTGATCGGTTGGCTGACCAATGTAGATGAATGAAGTACTTGACTTACGAGCCAATTTCTCAAGCTGTGTGCCGATAGGCTTCTCGAATCTCACCTGAAGTGTCACCTCACGCATGGTTGTAACCATCATGAAGAAGAACAGGATAGTGAAGATCAAGTCAGGGAGAGATGAGGTGTTCATCTCGGGCATTTCTCTGCCACCGCCTTTGTTAAATCTACTCATTATTGTTGTCCTCCATATTTCTTTGGTTCAGCCTCAGATATCTTCTGCGGATATACCTCGCGGATGGCCTTCTGCTGGTCGGCAGTCAAGAACTCGTACCTGTAGCCAAACTCTTCTTTGGCCAACTCGTCACGAAGTTCGTTGTAAGCCGATACCAATGCATCCTGCACGGCGAAATATACACCATAGTCAGTACCGCGGTCTGTCTGAACAGAGATGACGTGGTTTTCAGTCACCATCATCGTCTTGTTGCCAAGTCCCTTGATCTTCTTGGGCTTGAGCTCAGGCAGATTAGGCTTGTTGTCTGGATTCTTGATAAACTCTTTAGCTCTCTCCTTCACGTCTGCCAGCGAAGCGTAGTCATCGCCGATGAGGAGGTAGTTGTCCTTGTTGATACGAATGTTCAAGATGTTACGTTCCTTCACCTTGATTTCGTTGTTCAGCTGGTCATCCTCAGGTGGCTTAGGCAACGTACGTGCCAGACCCTGGTCGGTGTCCATTGAGGTGGTGACAAGGAAGAAGATGAGCAACATGAATGAGATGTCGGCTGTAGAACTGGTGTTCAGTCCTGGCATTTTTCTTTTCTTTCCCATATTATTTGCTCTGAGTTAAAGGTTTTATTTACTTCTTGCTGGTAATCATACTGTAAGCAGTCACGATAACTGTTACAATCGTCAGAATGAGGATGGCAATGATTGACGTGTCTGTCAAGATGATGTCAGAAGGTACGTTCCAATCCTTACCATTGATGAGCATGACTTCATCCTTGTTGGCGATACCAACTACGAGACCAACCACAACACCAACGATGAGGGTGCCCCATGCGATGAGACCAGCCTTGCTTGCCATACCCTTGTCTTCGTGCTTGGACTTGTTAGAGCCATTCACAAAGCCGTAAATCACAGCACCGATGGTGATGATGATGGTGGCGAAGATGAGGATGTAGGTCCAGATGAGCAGGAGGTCTGTCAACTGTGGATCTACCTGTTTTGGATTTTCCTCGTAAGGCGTGTTGTAGCCTACGAGCAGGAAGAGCGCCATGACCACGAGTGAGATACCGATGAGGCTCCACAGCACGATCTTGGAGATTTTCTCCACCTTGTCTTGTGCGCTTATAACTTGTACTTTATCCATTTTGTTTCTCCTTAATTAAAATAGTTAATGACTAATTTTGAAGAGATTAAGATACATCTTGGGCATTTGCCCCGAAGTCCTTAATTACTTCTTGTTGTTGTACTTAGCAACGATGTCAAGGAGAGAAATGGTAGAGTCTTCCATCTTAGCGGTAAGACCTTCAATTTCAGCGAGGATGTAGTTGTAGAAAATCTGAAGAATAAGGGCAACAACGATACCGAAGATGGTAGTCAAAAGGGCCACCTTCATACCACCTGCAACGACTGTTGGAGAGATGTCACCTGCAGCCTGGATGTCGTCGAATGCCTGCACCATACCGATCACAGTTCCCAAGAATCCGAGAGATGGAGCCATACCGATGAAGAGGGTGATCCAAGAGCAACCGCTTTCGAGCTTAGAAGCCTGAACTGCGCCGTAAGCAACAACTGACTTCTCCACTGCATCAGCACCGTCATCCATACGGGTGAGACCCTGATAGAAGATAGAAGCGATAGGACCGCGAGTGTCGCGTGCGATAGCCTTAGCACCTTCGAGGTCATTCTTGTTGATGAGAGCATTCTCAACGTCCTCGATGAGCTTCACTGTGTTCACCTTAGAGAGTGCGAGGTAGATGATACGCTCGATACAGAAAGCAAGACCGATGATCAGAGCGATAGCCACGAGTGCCATGAAGCCTGCGGAACCCTCGATGAACTTAGTCTTGATGTCCTTGTACATACCAGTCTCGACTGGCTCAGAATCAACTGGCTCAGCGTCAACTACTGGAGCTGCAGCAGTGTCAACGGCTGCTGAATCAACCTGCTCAGTTGCTGCAGAGTCTGCACTTTCGTCCTGAGCCGAAGCAGTTTGTGTCATACCAAATGTAAACACACCCATCAATGCAATGATTGCAAAAATTTTTTTCATTGTCTGAAAATTTTAAGATTAATAACTTATTTAATTTTTTGTTTGTATCGAAGTTTTGGTTTTGTTAGCGGAGAGACGGGGATTCGAACCCCGGATACGCTTTTGACGTATACACGCTTTCCAGGCGTGCCTCTTCAGCCACTCGAGCATCTCTCCTTCTATTCTCCTTTTGGTGGCGTTGTAAGGTGGTAAAACCTCACATTAGGGATGTTTTTTTCCGCTGAAACGGAATGGCAACCCATAATTCGGGACAAAAATAATGATTTTTTTCTTACCAATAATTGTAAAAGTGCGGAAACTTTCATTTTTTATCAAAAAAAGTCACTTTTTTAAAAACTTTAAGGGTATTTTTAGTTGTTTGAAGCACAATGTTGTCAAAATTGGTGTTATAGGTCTCTGCCAGTTTCTCTGCCACACATCGGACGTAGGCACTTTCGTTTCTTTTGCCCCGATTTGGCACAGGAGCCATGTAGGGGGCATCGGTTTCGAGCACAATTCTTGACAAGGGAATGGCATTCTTGACCACCTCCCTCAAAGTGGATTTCTTGAAAGTAAGCACTCCTCCGATGCCGAGCATGAAATGAGGGAAGGTGAGCAGGTCGCGTGCTTCCTCTTCTGTGCCCGTGAAACAATGGAACACGCCCCTGAGGTTGCTGTCTCGATGTCGTTCCATCACCTCCATAAGTTCCTTGTGAGCATTGCGGGAGTGTATCATCAATGGCAAATCGTATTTCTCTGCCCATTGAACCTGATGTTCAAACACCTCAAGTTGTTCCTGCTTGTGGGTGTCATCCCAGTAGAAGTCAAGTCCGACCTCACCGATGGCGATGATGGAGTCATCCAATAGGCTCTCCAGTTGGTCGAGGGCGTAGTGGTAGTCTTCATCCATGATGTTCTCAGGGTGAAGTCCAAGCATAGGGTAGAGGTAGTTGGGGTAAGCTTGACAGATGTTGAGCAGGTGGGGAGTGTCTTTCAGGCAAATGCCTGGCACAAAGATTTTTTCCACACCTGCGTCTTTTGCTCGTTGGATGACGGCTTCGAGGTCGTCAGCAAATTCTGGTCCGTCAATATGTGCATGGGTGTCAATCATCTTCACATGGGTGACTTTAACGCATATTTAGTATTTTCTGCCCATCAGTTTGTTGGCGAAGAGGCGAAGTTCTGCCTTCTTCTCTTCTGGCACTTTCACCAGATCGAGGCTCTTGAGCGATTCGGCAAAGATCTCTTCAATCTTTTGCTGGGCGAGTTTGTCGATGCCTAATATATTATATATATGTGTAACGGCAGCAATTTTTTCATCTGCATTGAAGTCTTTGGCTTGCACCCAACGGTCGAGTTCTGCTTTCTGAGCATCGTCGGCACGCAGATAAGCATTGATGAGCATGAAGGTCTTCTTGTTTTCGACGATATCGCCTCCTAGTTTCTTCTTGAAGGTCTTGGGGTCGCCATACACGTCGAGCAGGTCATCTTGTAGTTGGAAGGCAAGTCCCATCTTCTCGCCAAAGGCATAAAGGTGGTTCACATCTTCTTGATCACCTCCACCCAACATCGCACCAATCTTTAAAGCATAACCCAAGAGTAGGGAAGTCTTCATCCGAATCATCTCCATGTATTCGGCTTCCGTCACATCGTTGCGAGTCTCGAAGTCGATGTCGTATTGCTGTCCTTCGCCTACTCCTAATGTGGCGTCAATGAAGGCTGTCCATGCTTCTTCACTCTTCATTCCTTTGTTGAAGAGTTGGTAAGCCATGATGAGCATCGTGTCTCCAGAGAGGATGGCGGTGTTCTCATCCCACTTTTTATGCACAGTGGGGTGTCCACGACGCACGTCGCTCTTGTCCATCAGGTCATCGTGCAACAGTGTGAAGTTGTGGTATGTTTCTAGAGCCAGCGCATTGTTTAGAATGACGTCAACGTCATCTTTATAAAGGTTGTAGCCCATGAGCATCAGCAAGGGACGAATGCGTTTGCCTCCAATGGAGAGGATATAGCGGATAGGCTCGTAAAGATTCTTGGGTTCAGTATGGTACTGAATATTCTCTACGGCGATATTGATTTTTTCGATTAGTTCTGTAATCGCGTACATGCTAATATATTATAATGTGTAAAAAACCTCGTATGTGGTAAAAAAAAGCCGCACAGCAAATGTGTGTGCGGCATGTTGTTGTTTGTTCCGTCATCGTCAGAAGCGATGAGGTTGAGTCAGTTTACTGCAAACGGAAGGTGACAGGGAGTGTGAAGCGTACACGTACAGCCTTACCACGTTGTCTGCCCGGTGTCCATTTCGGCATTGCCTGTACAACACGCATTGCTTCCTTGTCAAGAGATGCGTCTACGGCACGAATCACCTTGGGGTCAACGATGGAACCGTCCTTGTTCACCACGAACTGCACCAATACACGACCTTGTACTCCGTTCTCCTGTGCGATTTGTGGGTACTTCAAATTCTTCTTCAGCCAATCCATCAAGGCTTGGTCACCACCTGGGAAGGATGGGTTCTGTTCCACCACTTCGAAGATCTGGGTTTCGTCACCCTCTTCCTGTACAGGACCAGGGGCTACCATTGCGGGACCTGATACATGAGCAACAGGACCTGACTGAGCCTCGTGCGTGTCCTCAGATGTTTCAATCTTCTCTTCCTCAATGTCGGTGTTGTTATCCACAATGTCGAGGATTTCAGCTACAGCAGGAGTTTCTGCTGGTGGAGGTGGCGCTGCGGTGAAGATGGGTTGAGTGATAGGAACCACTTCCTCTTCAGAAACGTAAGCCACAGTTGAGTAAACAACGTCAGTTTCAGCATACGTACGAGTGGTGTACTCGAAGCATGCGAACATGGCGGCAAGGGCTACGATGTAACCAATGAGCAAACCGGTGCTTTTGGTTCCCTCGAGGTCCGCTTTTTTTGATTTCTTTACTTCCATAGTTTATCTTTATTTTTTAGTTGTTTCTACGTTTTGGTACACTGAAAAACCACCCTTGGGGCAGCCTCTTGTTCAGTTTCGAGGCAAAAGTAATACTTTTTTTTCGTTCAGAAACTACAATTGACATTTTTTTTGACTTATGAGGCCTTTTTTTTGTTTTTTAACCCAAGTTCTGCTCTGAATTCGTTATACTTCGGATGTAAATGTCCTGTTGCGGGAATGGAATCTCAATGTGGTTCTCGTTGAGCACCTGATAGATTTTTTCCTTGGCTTGAGCCGTGAATGTAATCCTTTGATCAACGAGCACCCACACCACGAGCAACAAATCGATGCTGCTGGCTCCGAAGTCGGAAAAAGCAACAAGAATGGGGTGCTTGGGTGTGACGATTTCTCTGCCATCGGGTGTCTTCTTGCAGAGCGTTTTGATACCCTCCACAATCATCCGTCGCACTTCTTCCACATTGGTGCCATAAGATACACCGAATGGAATGGTCAGACGCTCGTATTGGTGGTTGCGTGTCAGGTTCTTGAAGTTCTTGCTGAACAGGTCAGAGTTGAGGATGGCTACCACGCTGCCGTCAATGGTAGTGATCTGTGTGCTTTGATAGGTGATGCTCTCCACTTTGCCTATCATGCCGTCGTATTCGATGTAGTCACCGACACGGACACGACCTGACATGAGCGAAATGCCGTAGAAGAAGTTTTCCAGCAGGCTTTTGGAAGCGAAACCCATACCTGTTGACAGACCGCCCGTCACAATGGCGATACCTGTTCCAGGCACGTGAAGCATCAAGAATACGGCTATGATGTAGATGCTCCAAATAAGCATTGCGATGATGTTTCTTGCGAGGGTTGCGTTGAAATCTTTGTTCTTGTTCTTTCTGCGATAGCGGAACCATAAAGAGCGAGTTAGATAATTGATGTATCTAAAAATGAAGAACAATGCCGCAACGATACAAAATTTATAAACGGAGGCGGTGAAGAGTCTGTCTACGTGAATCTCCTTGATGAACCATGTGATGCACAGATGACGGAGATCGAAAATTGCTGCAGCCAGATAGACACAGATGATGAGAGAGAAAACAGCGCAAACGGGGATGAAGGCTCTGTTGACAAAGTCATACACCCAAGTTTGGTCAACAAAGTCGCCACGTTTCATCCTAAAGCGAATGTCATCTTCCTTGACGTTGTCTCCGTATGCCTTTTTGATGCGTTGGCAGAGGAAACGGTTCTCATACATCTCCATCAAGTCGTAGCAACTGGTGATGGTCGCGATGGCGGCAAGTTGGAAAGTCCACCAGACAATAATCTGGACACCCATGAGCGTGAAGCCTATCCATGACAAAACGCACGATACCAGCATGGTGAAGAGTGAGATGGAACAATAAATGGCATCGCTGGTAGGAATGGTTTTCCAACTTCTTTTGAGCATAATGGCTTGTATAATCACAAAAAGAAGAAGGACGGGAGGGAAGATAATGTTGACTAATGTGTTGGGTATCAATATAATTCGGAAGCAGATGACAATCATTGACACCAAGATGAAAGGTGCATAAGCCTTGGCGCCTGCCTTGATTTCCTCTGCTTTCAGGCGGATAATCAGTGACACGTAGATGGCTTCTATCAGCCAAGCCATCTCAATCATGAGACCCGTTGCCATCAACATCAAATTGTGATGGAAGAGGGTGCGTACAATCATTACGGCAACGGCAAAGAGGAACACTGCAAGTGCTATGATGAGAGTTCCACGCTTCTGCTTGAACTTTTCAGTACGGAATCTCTTGGGAACTAACCAACGGAGTATTATATTACTGAGGATAACACCTCCAAAAATATAGACTAACATGAAGATGCTGGCAAACAGAACAATGCCACCTCTCCATTCTGAGCGATATTCCTGAAAACGACCATTTCGGCGCTCCTCCAGAGGTTTGTACTTTGTGTCAATATCATCTTTTACTCGTTGCCACTGACGCGGAATTCCTGAAAGTATTTGAAAATAGCTGGTGCCAGGGTTGATGAAAATGCTTTGCTGCAAGTCCGTGTACTTTTTCTGGGCAAAGTTGTTCAGATTTTCTACACGTTGGTACAAGTCTGTATAGTGCTTGTTATCTTTTTCCAGTCTTTTCAAAATGACTTTCATGTTTTCTCGTAACGTTTCCGCATACTCAATGCACATCTTACGGTCTTGAATACCTTGTGCATCCAACATAAAGGTGCTATTGTCATTTGATTGCTTTGTCTCAATCGTGTTACTGATGGATGCAGATGATTCACCATGCTCCCCCTCTTCTTCAGCATCAACGATGACTGGCGGAATTTGTTTCAAAGAATATATCAAGCTGTCATAGTTGGTGATTTCAAACTCGATATTGTGCTTAATTTGGTCAAACGGGATTGTGCTTTTCTTGAATTCGTGGTACAAAGAGGTTGCCTCTTGGCATGCATACGCCATGTCAAAGGTGAATTCCTGTCCTTGAGAATAAAGGATGAGGCTTGTAGTTTGACATCGTTTGGTGATGTCAATGAGTCTTGCATGTTGTGTTTTGCGGCGTTCTTCCATCTGCTTCATCCGCTGTTTCTGTCTCGTCCACTTGTTGTAGAGTTCCAGACGCAGAACGTGCAGGGTATGTCCGAGGTCCTTTTCTTTGAGCACGGCATGGCCCTGTTGAGCCACGGCCATGAGAAGCATGAGGATAAAAAGAATCTTTTTCACGATGTTGGGTTGTTTTGGGGTTTTGGTTTTGTGTATGGGTTTGTCTTATGACGTATTTGGATGTTTCTATTCCACATCCATGAAGTTCTTAGCGTGCGAAATGAAGGATTTGCCAATCCTCATGGATTTCTTGCCATCATTGGCTCCTTCCTCCAATGCTTCTTCCATAATGTCATCTTCTGTTACTGCATCGGGGTCGGCTTCCTCTTGGTCTTCCTCCATAAACATCTCGATATTCTTCCGCATATTGTGTGAGGTGTTAATCATCCATCCCTTGATGCCTCCGTTGCGACGGAATGCTTCATAACGGCGCTTCCTTCTGATGCGTGAGAGTTTCATGCCTCGTTTGCAGTGTTTGAGCCAAGCAACAAAACCTTTGGCACCTCTGACAATGAGTTGACCAATTTTCTTGATGGTCGGACGCAAATGGATGATACCTTGAATGGTTGCCTTAATGGCAAAGACAATGCCCTTGGCTGTGGCTTTCGCTGCCACCTTCAGGCCGTGCCATGTGGCTTTGGCTCCAACGACAATTCCGTGAGCGGTGGCTTTCCCTGCAATGACGCACCAATGACCAAATGTTTTTGTTGCCATCTTGAGCCAGGCTTTGGTCTTGGCAACCTTCTCTTGTGTGTTGTTATCGTGCCACCATTCGTTCAGCCGCCTCCATCCTTCTTCCGCTGCCTGCATGCACCACAGAATGCCCTTCAAGATTCGCTTGAAGAGCCATACGATGAATCTCCATATCAGCACAAAAATGAGCCGAAGAAGTTCGCGCACCAGTTGTGATGCGCTTTTTCCGGTGATTTCCTCATGCCCATTAAATCTTTCGTCCTCTTCCATTGCGTGGTGTTTCAGATGATATGTTCTATGATTTTAGTGCGAAGTTAGTACAAAAAAATCATTTGTCAGCATTTTGGTCTCTTAAAGTTGCTTAATTGGGCAAATAATTGTTTACTTTTCCATGAAAAGCAAGATAGCAATCAGAATGAATAGGATTCCCGTGATGCCATTCAGCCATTGTTGGAAGTGCTCGAATCCGTGACTCAGTTTTGCGGCTCCATTGACGGCTTTGTGCATGAGCCATGCAATAATAACAACCGGGATGCTGGCTGCCAATCCGAAAACAAGTGGTACCATTGCTCCGATATTGCTGGAGATGCTTAGGGGTATCATCATGCCAAAATAGAAGATGGCACTTTCTGGACAGAAAGCGAGCGCCAATGTCATGCCTAACACCAATGAACCGAGAGGCCCGTTCCGTTTAATGATTTTACCGCTATTGTGACAATCGTCTCCGTGATGGTGATGACGGCGGAATGCTCTGTATAACAGATAAATTCCTAATAGTATCAGTACATAGGGTACGATGACCTCAGCCATTGACAATACGTTTTGCAACCCTGCAACATTGCTGCCGCCTCCTATCAGACACATGGTTACCCAGCCTAATAAAGTGTAGGTGAGTGTCCTGCCGAATGCGTAGATGATGCCGTCTAAGAGTTTCTTTCCATTGCGGTATTCATAAGCCAAAGCAGAGATGCTGATGGCCAGTTGGCAGGGATTGAGTGCTACAAGCACACCCAGCACAAATGCAGCCAACAGAGGTAAATCTGCTGACTGCAAGAGGGTGTGAAGTGTTTCGTTGATGTCTAACTGCATAAGAGTAAGATGATGACTTGCGCAGTGATGATGCGCAGGAACATGGACAAAGGATAAACAGTTGAATAGCCAACGGTGGGTATACCATTATTGGCATTAGAAGTGCTAAATGCCAATGCCGGTGGGTCTGTTGTGGCGCCACTCATGATACCCATCAGCAGGAAGTAGTTCATGTGCCATTTCACACGGGCAAAGATACCCATAATGATCAATGGGATGATGGTGATGAGGAGACCAATCCAGACATAGTGAACACCGCCGTTAATGACAGTATCAACGAAATTGCCACCAGCCTTGATACCTACGCTGGCCAAGAAGAGCACCAGACCGATGTCTCGAATCATCAGCGAGGCGGAGTTGGTGGTATATGCGACCAATTTGAGTTTATAACCAAACCGACCTAATAGGATGGCAATAATCAGAGGACCACCAGCCAAACCTAATTTGACAGGCATAGACATACCTGGGATACTGATAGGCAGCATGCCGAAGATGATGCCGACAAGGATGCCTAAGAAGAGAGTGAGCAGATTGGGTTTGTCCAGTTGCTGCTTCTTATCACCAATTCTGTTGGCAAAACGATCCACAGCATCTTCTGGACCTACTACCGTCAAGATATCACCTACTTGCAGAATCAAACTTGGGCTGGCAAACAATTCAATACCAGAACGGTAGAGTCGGGTGACATTCACACCATACATGGAACTTGGGTGCAAACTGCCCAACGTTTTTCCGTTGATGTTATCTTTGGTGACAGTGTGTTTTCTGGAAGCCATCGGCACATCTTGCTCATCCCATTCGACTTCAACCTCTGGACCGATGAAAGCAACAATGGCTGCTGCATCTTCTTCGGCACAGACAATATAAAGTTTGTCGTCAACGTTCAATAAGGTTTCTTTATTTGGTACGACCACATGACCATTGTGGAGCATACGTGAACAAACGAAATCACGTCCGATAAAGCCTCTTACTTGCAGAATACTCTTGTCTGCGATAGCAGGGTTGAACACCTTCACCGTCATCAGATGAGGCTTCACCGCTTCTTTGTTGTTCCGTTTGTTGAAGTGCTCTTCCTCTTTCTGGAAATTCACCTTAAAGATGATGCGAATGAGAATGATACTACAAATGATACCTACTACTGCAAGAGGGTAGGCACAAGCATAGCCGTTGGCAATCACAGGTACACCTCCCTGGAAGGGGTGAATCTGATTAATTTGCTCAAGAGCAGCATTGGCAGCACCAAGACCTGGCGTGTTGGTGACGGCACCACAAAGGGTTCCCACCATCATCGGTAAATCATTGACAGCAGGAATGACGTTGCGAAATCCGTAATAGATGGCAAGCATCACAACGATGTTTAACATCACGATGCCTGCTGCCACTCCGTTGGCTTTCAATCCTCCTTGTTTCAGCGAGGTAAAGAAAGAAGGACCGACTTGCAGACCGATACTGAACACAAACAGGATAAGTCCGAAGTCTTGGACAAAATTGATGACAGCCGTGTTTTCCTCGATTCCTCCACGCATCAGCAAGTCACCTGCTAAGATGCCCACAAAAAGAATCCAGGTTACGCCTAAAGTTACACCTTTAATCTTTATCTTATTGCCAAGGAATACACCAAACGAGATGACCAGTGCATATAAAATGACTGTATGTGCTACACCGCCACCTGTTGTGAATAGTTCAATAAGCCAATCCATATAGTACTACTTTTATTGGGCTGCAAAGTTACTGCTTTTTTTCGGCTTTCACATTCTTTACTGTGAAATTTTCCACATATTCTTGATGGAAATCTGCATTCTTTGCTTTGACTGTCAAATTTTCGAAAGTGAAGTTGCTAAGATGATACTGGTCTTCTTGTTGTTTCACGTTGAAAAAGACGTTGCAGTCGAAAGTGATATTCCTCATGGTGATGTGGTTGCTGTACGACATGGGCACGCTTTCCCGCCCTTTCAAATCGTAGAACTGTGTCCAAGGGGCAACGAGCAGGAAGTTCTTTCCGTTCCCCTCGATGTCTTCAACTGTCACATATTCATACAACTGTGGAGTGTCTGGACGCATTTTCAGCCATAGCAGGTTGTTTGCTTCAGTCACTTTGATGCGACGCAGAATGATGTTGTGGTCATACACGGATTCACTACCCAATGTCAGGCACCCGTGGCAGAACCCATATTCGCAATCCTCGATGATGATGTTTTCGTTGCCTCCATCCCCCACCATCTCTGGAAATTTGTTGATGTCAATGCCCTCATAAGTGGTTCGCCAATAGTCTGCATAAGGTCCTTTCCCCCCTTTAATGGCGACTGCATCGTCATTGACGCTCATGTAGCAGTTCTTCACCAATACATTCTTCACGACATCCAGGTCGATGGCATCAGTGCTGGGTGCTTTCACGGGTTTTGCAGGAGAGTAGATGTGCAGGCGCAGCAGTTTGACGTTCTCACTATTATATATATGTGTAGTCCAGAAAGCGGAGTTTTGTAGTTTCACTCCATCAATCTGTACATTCTTGCAATTGCTCACATAAACCAGTCGTGGACGCTGCTCATCCTTGTTCGTACATTGGGGATTCCAACTTCTGCGTTCCCAGAAATGTTTCCAGAATGTGTAGCCATTGCCGTCAATCGTTCCTTTTCCTGAGATGGTGAAACCATCCAACCCATCCGCATTGATGAGGGCAGAATAATAGAGGCATGTTTCTCCCTCAATGCGTGTCTTCACGATAGGATAGTCGCTTGGGTCATTGCTGCCCATCAGCGTGGCTCCATCGTAAAGATGCAGATGTACGCCTTGCTTGAAGAAGAGTGCACCAGTCATATAGGTGCCTTCAGGGATGGTGATGACTCCTCCTCCTCCTGCTGCAACCTTGTCAATCAGCGCTTGCATTTCAGTGGTGTGAAGTCTTCCGTCATTGACCACTCCATAGTCTGTCACACGGTATGCCTTGCCCAACATCTTGATGTCAATGGGGGCGGTTTGCTTGAACCATTCACCGATGGCTGTACCATCAGGCCATAGGTCAACTGTATTTTTTGCAAAAGATGGCATGCACAAAAGTGCGCATGCCATCCAAGATAGGAGTATATGTTTCATCTTATTCAACAACGATTTTCTTTACCTGTCCATTGCTATATTGAACAATGTTGACGCCCTTCTGCATTTCTTTCAACTCTACACCTCCTACAGTGTAGATACCCACAATACCATTCTTGCCGTTTGCCGTATTGTCGTTGGCTTCAATGTCTTGGATGTCTGTCGCGATGGCTTGATAGTCTGCCATCTCATCTTCGCTAAGGATGATCCATTGCTGTTTTGTGGCAGTATCGCTGTAGTCGAACTCTGCAGGTGAGATAGCGCCATATCCCCTTCGATTAAGAAAGGCGTCTGCACTCATGGATTTGATGCCTGAATTATCCCAGATAAACCAATACCCATGTGTTTTCTTTGCCTTTCCGCCTATGGTAATGGTTACGTCAGTACGGTCTGGCATCAGTTGGAATTTCTCGGTGCTACTTGGTGCAGTCTGCAAGGTTTTCATTTCCATCAATCCTCCAGAAGTATGGGTAATATATTTACTGCTTGAAACATTTTTGAATGAATAGAGTCCGTCTCGGGGGTCGTACTCTATGTACCATGCAGCATCATCATTAACAATATCTCCTGTTAATAACGGCTTCCAAGAGATATTGCTGGAACGTTGATAGAGTAAGCTCTCTCCCAATCCACGTTCAGCATCTTTGTTCATTAAATAATACTTCTTTGTAGGGTAGTACATGTAACTGTAGCATGGTGTACCGCTCTTGTAACTCCATGTGGCATTTAGACCGTCTTCGTGAAACGCTTCAACCATCATGGCATTGGCACGATAGAGGAGTTGCGTATTGTTGTCCTCGTGGGCACCGTTGATGCCATAATTGATGAGTGTGTTTGTGCGTCCATTGGTGTTTTTTGCCCATCCATGGACGGCATCCCCAACAACTTCTATTTCCGATGTGTTTTCCATAAATCGAACGAGATCATTGGCACGACGACCCTTCCACTGCCAATTATGCACATCTGTGTTGTCCCAACAGCCAATGGCATCAAATCCATAAGATATCCTGCGTGTGCCGACGCCTACACCATGAGCAAACTCGTGTTGAACGGTTCCTGTACGTTGATAAGCTATTGTTTGGCTGATACCCATGCTACCTCCGTATGAACACTGGGCTGTTCCACCTTGATCTCCCACTCCCCATGCATAGTATCCAGATAAATTAAAACCTTTGATGGCTGTGCATTCGTTATAGTTCACAATGCCGTTATTGATGGCTTGGACGATTCGTGCATTCTGCTCGTCATCTCCCTCGTAACCATAAGTCCATGTACAGGTGGCTTTAGGGAGTGTTGCGATGTACTTTGGTTCGCCATAAGCTACAACATGATCTCGGGTGATCACGTATGGACGTACCCAATAGAACGTTTCTGGTTCAAGCGGCTCAATCACATAGATGAAACCTTCATGAGAATACGTATAAGTGGATACGCTGTCCATCACTGTTGGTTCTGGGTTGCTTTTCGAGAAACAGTATCCACGTTCTATGATGGTGGCTCGATTGTTTGTTACGTCGAAACGTCCTAAAGCGAACGCTCCACCAATGGCTATGTAGTCATTCCCCTTCACGACAGGGGTGGCTCCACTGGCATTAGCATACAGTTCAGCCAATGCGGCACGTTCTACTTCATAGAGGCGGGCATCATCTTCAGCGGCACCCTCGTAGGCATCGCCATTTCTGTACAGACGGAAATTGTCGCAACAGCAATAGTTACCCGATGCATTGGTGAGTCGGAAACCAATCGTGATGTTTCCATGTTTGTGGGTGAAATCGACCGAATACTCACCAGCAGTTGTGACTGTGGTAGTATTGTCTCCAGCAAAGATGACGGCACCTGTCTGGGCTGCTGTGGGACTATCCTGCTGGATATTCTGTGCCACCACCTTCAATGTATATTGACCTTGTGGCAGATTCTTCAATTCTTGGGTGATAGAGGCTGAACCAACTTTCGACCCTTTGCTGACCCACTTCTCTACATACACGCCACCATGTTTTGCAAACGACGGATTGTTCTGCATTTGCATTCCTGAAACATTCCAATAGGTGAGGTAGTTAATTTCAAAATCTGGATTCTTGATGTATAGGTTGCTCACATCCGTCTGTGCATACACACAAAGCCCCAGAAACATCAAAATGTTAGTTAGCAATATTTTTTTCATATATATTCGTTTTTGGTTTTACAATCCAATCGCTGTTTCCAACGCCAGTTTCATCATCTCCGTGAAAGAATTCTGACGCTGTTCAGCAGTCAGTTCCACGTGGCTGACAAACGAGTCGCTGATGGTCAGCAGACATGCTGCCCGTTTCCCTAAAATATTGGCATTGTGGAAAAGGGCGAAACTTTCCATTTCCACACAATCGCTGCCCGTTCGTTCGGCAATGTCTTGCCAAGAGCCTTGTGACGGGTCTGAATAGAAGACGTCACTAGAATGCACGATGCTCATTTTCAACTCAATGCCCAAGTCATTGGCTTTTTGCTGGATAGCTGCATTCAGTTCGGCGTTGGGCTTGATATGCTTGTCGGTCACACCGCCTTGCACCTTCGCAAAAGTGGAATCGCTCACTGCACTTTCGGCTAAAGTTACATCCATTACGTTCAACCAATCGCGATAACTACCTGCTGAACCGATGCGGATAATGTTCTCTACGCCATAGAATTTGAACAATTCGTAGGAGTAGATGCCGATGCTGGGCATACCCATTCCGCTTGCCATCACTGATACAGGTTCCCCTTTGTAGGTGCCTGTATATCCCAATACATTACGTACTGATGTGACTAGTTGAGGATTAGTTAGAAACGTCTCTGCAATGAATTTTGCCCGTAAGGGGTCACCGGGCATAAGAACCGTCTTGGCGAATGCGCCTTCTGGTGCTGATATGTGTGGTGTTGCCATATCTTATTTATTTGACGAGAATCTTGAACGACTTTCCATTCGCGTAAATCACATAGAGACCAGAAGTGAGCTTACTGTCAGAGGCTACTGGGACACCTGCAACATTGTAGATCTTGAAGGAACTAACCCCATCCACATAGACTTGCCCATTAACGAGTCGTGGCTTCAGTGAATTCATATTCGGATTTGCTGATACACCCTCAATGGCCGTTGGGATAGAACCGCCTTCTTTGTAGGAGGCAATGGCAACCCAACCGACCTCATCCTGATAGGCCTCTTCATCAGTGTTTCTGGAGATGGTGTTATTTTCTACTTGCAAATCTCTGTCAAGCAAACGTTTCAGTTTAAATCCAGTCGTCCATCTGACGTCATTTTCTCTTTCTGTCACATTGGTGCGACGCAGCATGCATACAGCCGGGTAATTGTTGGTTTGCAGTGCTGTCAAGAGAGTGGGTTGGTAGAGGTAGAGCTTCTCTTGTTTCGTAGATTGGGTGTCTTCGTCATACATCGGAACATATAAGGAGTTCGAATTTGCGGTTGTTCCATAGATTTTTTCGTCAGTACCCAAACCTGCAGCAATCATGATGCCGTTCTCTTCATCCATCATACCGATACCAGGAGTGATGGCCATGTAGCAAACCGTTTGAACACGGGAAATTTTGGAGCCTGATGCCTCATCTGGATAGATAATAAATTTAAATCCCGTATTGGTGATATCAAAGACTCTGACGCAATAGGCGACAGTGGATGAAGTGGGCTTGCGAATATCTGTCAGAACAATAGGAGTCACTCCCTCGGGGAAGGGTTGCTGGAAGGTTACTTCTGTCACTTCCGTCCAGGTGTTCGTTGAGGCTTTTTGTGCGCTAATGGTTCCCACTTCGCAGTCAAGATCCCCATATTTGTAATTTCCTATTGGATGAGCCAAGAATGGTAATTCCTCGTTGTTTGTGATGGAACCTGTATTGTTTGACCATGGGAGGAACTTAAAGGTGAAATGGCTGCTTGAATATTCGCTTGCGATATAATTCCCAGCATAAAATGTTGGGTTTTGATTGGTCAAAGACCCCATAAACATACAAACTTTGGAAGATCTGTCCACATCAAGCGGAGTTCCATATTTGATGTCGATTTCCTCTGCGGATGAGAGGGTGGATGTACCATATTGGTAGTTTTCATTACCTCTTGCGGGTGCCACATCCACAGATACTTCGTTACTGTAACGTGTCTCTCCATCACCGTCAATGTCACAGATTCTGTACGTGACGACTCCAACGACTTCACTCACATCATCTGTATAGGTAAGGGTTCCACCCTCTTGCATACCAATGTCTTCCAGCATGGAATAACGACTTGATCCTATTTTTCTTTGAATACGGATGGAGTTACTCTGCTTAGAGTTTGGGTGCATCCATGTGAGCTTGATTTTTTTTGTGGCTACATTGTATTCAGAAGTGAGATCTGTTGGAGCTTTGTATGTCCATGGCATGAAGTACTCGTTGGCATCATTGTAGGCAAATCCAGACTTGTAGGTAGCGAGGACCTCAGCTGCTTTTGTTGGAGCACCATTTGTCCAGATTTCACGCTTGCCCTCCACTGCGTTATAAACAGCGAGACGCTCAAGCCATGGCTCATTGTCTGCTCTTTTGAGAACGTCTCTCAGCCATTCGCCATTTTTCTGCTGGTCGTTGCCACTACCCCATGAGTACTCGCCAGCATCTGTGCTGAAGCCACCTTCTGTTGTCCAGTTGGCACCATTGTTCCACTCTGTTGCCCATACCGGCAAGCCTGTAGCATTGTATAGTGCTTTGAGACGAGATATACATCCAGCAGGGTCGGTTCCCCCAATATAATAGTGTGTGGCCACAAAATCTATACGGATGTTGTTGTCGCGACACCAGTTTACATATTCACTGACCCATCCCGTGTTAGGGTTACAGCAAGCGAATGTACCAATACGCATACCACTGTAGAGGAAATCCTTGGCAACATCAACAAGTGGATAGTCACCATGCTTCTCTCTTGGGTTATCTGGAATCTTAGTGACGTATGTATAGACTTCTCCTTTTCCAGATGTGTTGTCAGGCTCGTTCTGTCCGAGGATATGTGTGTTGGTGTTGTTGAGATTGTTGATTGTTCCGAAACCTTCCCATGCTCCTTTATAGCCTTCACCATTGGAGTTTCCTGCCTCATGGTGACGCTGTGGAACATACTCTGCATTGTCGCGAAGACTGTTGCCTGCTCCCCAGTCGTAGAACCAAGATGCATTAGTGAGGTTGATGAGTTGGTTGTCGCGTGCATCACTCATACCCAACTTACCTGGCCACTGCCAACGGAAAATACGGAAGAATCCAAGTTTCCCTGCTAAGAATTTGTTCAAGGTGATTTTGCGGTCTGCACTGTTGGCGATGTAGCAGTGGCTGTATCCTGTACCATCTGCGTTATTAGCTACCGTACACATGTAACCACGCTTCAGGATGAAAGAACGGGCTGCATCCTTCCAAGGTCCAGTCGTGTTGCGACCAGTGTTGTTATAACTACCGATAATATTCGTACAATTATCGTCGCTACACATGACCACAGGATAGAAGTCTGTGCCGTCAGGATTCTTTGTGTCGCTATGAGGTAAGACAATTGCACCGTGGCGGTAGATGCTGACCCTGCAGTTTGTGTTATTGGTAAGTCTAACACCATTGGCCTTGACCTTACTGAGGTATCTGTTGATGACTTCTGAAGGACGTATGTTCTCAAACACCACAGCTGCATCAGGGTTTTGGATGTCAATGCTGCCTCCTGTGGCAAAAGGATTGGTGCCTGTAATGGTGTAATCAACAGCATCAGTCAGGGTGATAGCTTCTGTCACTTGCGTTACAGTTTGAACCGTGTTCTGTGCTTTGGCTATTAAAGCGATAGCCATTAGCAATGCAAAAGTTATACTTTTTAGCTTCATAGGTATAATTTGTTTTTAGTTTATTATCTTAGTTTTTGTTCTCTATGTGGCGACATTATTTCGTTGTATAGAAGTCTGTGATGTTTCGGATGGCTCTGGCGCATACAGGACAGAAATCCTCAACCTCATTGATTTTCATGCGGCATTCTTGGGCAGGACGATAGCATCCCTTGCTCTGATAGCCTGCTCCTTCAAATACCCCGACCACTTGTGTGGCTTTGTTGAGGACTTCCATTGTTTTAGCGTCGTTTTTGTCAATTTTCTTGAAATCAGGAACCTTAGGATTGAGTGGGGTGGGGATAGACTGCTTCTTTGGCATCAAATCTGCCCATTTCGAACTGAAATCCTTGAGGGTAGTGATGTTGGGTTCCCATGGCTCTGTGTCAGCAGGATACCACTCTGAGTCCATATCATCATACGCATATTCATCAGCCAAGCCTCCATAACTATGTCCAAACTCATGCACCAGCACTTCTTTGAAAGTAGGGTGGTCGCTGGTGAAACAAGTCACTTGATTATAAATACCGCCTCCACCGTATGTGTCAGAATTGACCATCACCAGAATGTGTTCAAAAGGGACACCAGACAAAAGATCATAGATGCTGTGCATGTCTTGGGTCATGAGGTAACGATCTGTGTAGAATGTGTCATAGTGGCTGCCTGCAGGGCTGGTGTGCCAAATACCGTTGTGGGGGATGCTGGGACCTGTCTCTTCTGCAGGTGCGGCCACTGCCACTACATTGAAACGGTTTTTCAGCGACAGAAAAGGCTCCCTTGCAAACAAAGCATCCACAACTCTATTGCAGTCGTGGTAAAACTTACCCATCTGTACAGGAGTGTATCCTTCCGCCACAATGGCGATGTCAACACAATCAGTGATGTTGATATCCTGCTGTCCTTTCCACACATAATAGTATGGTATTCCGTTTCCGCCAATTTTTCGGATGAGGATGTCATTAGGGTCAACCGTGTGGGTCATCTCAGTGGTCACCACATGATGGTTGTTGGTTAGGGTGATGGTCACATCCACAGGTTTCCTGGGGAAGGGTATATTGTAGGAGGTCTCAAATGCTTTGTCTACCTTCTTGGCCTCATCATATTGCAACCATTCCTGAAAGAGCGTCGAGAAGGTGGTTACGTAGATAACTTGTTGGGTGGTATGGTCTTTCACGGTCAATTGACCATTTCCGTTCAAGAATTTTTCAGCTAAGCGACTCTTTCTGCCTGCCCATTTGTCCTGCTTCTTCAGTTCTTGTAGATAGATATGCTGCTCCTTAACATTGCCTGCAAAGATATAGTCGAGGCGCAACGTGGCATCCTCAAAGTATTCCTCAAAGGATTGTGCATGCAGAGTTTGTATGCAAAAAAAAGTTAGTATGAAGGCAAAGTATAGTTTCATAGGTTAGCCCATCACTGGATATTGTTTGGGCACAAAGGTAAGTAAAATAAATGAAGTGAAAGAATATTTGGCGTTTTTTTTTCACATTATTTATTATTTAGGTCATAAATGATGATTTATCACCTTCCCGTTGGGGATTATCACCGCATTTTATCTTGCAAGAACTGTCCTGTGTAACTGTAAGCGCACTTTGCCACTTCCTCGGGTGTTCCCGTTACCACTACATTGCCTCCTGCCAATCCACCCTCAGAACCAAGGTCAATGATATAATCAGCACACTTGATGATGTCCATGTTGTGCTCAATAATGAGGATTGTGTGTCCGCGAGCAATTAAGGCATTGAAGGCATCCAGCAACTTTCTGATGTCGTGGAAATGCAAGCCTGTAGTGGGTTCGTCGAAAATGAATAGGGTTGGATTTGTCCGTTCTTGACTCAGGTAATATGCCAACTTGATGCGTTGGTTCTCACCACCAGAAAGGGTAGAGGATGTCTGCCCCAATTTGATGTAGCCCAATCCTACATCTTGCAACGGCTTCATCTTCTCCACAATCTTCTTCTGTTTGTGCTCTGTGAAGAACTCAATCGCTTGGTTGATGGTCATTTCCATCATGTCGTATGCATTCATCCCTTGGAATCTCACTTCCAATATATCGCTCTTGAAACGTTTTCCGTGACACGCCTCACATTCCAGTGTCAGATCATTCATGAACTGCATCTCCACCGTCACGGTTCCTTCTCCCTTACATTCCTCACATCGTCCTCCTTCGGCATTGAAGGAGAAATAAGCCGGGGTGTAGCCCATCTGTTTTGCCAACTGCTGATTTGCCAACAGTTTTCGTATTTCGTCCCATGCCCCGATATAGGTCACAGGATTTGAACGTGACGATGTGCCAATCGGGTTTTGGTTCACAAAATCCACATGCTTCACCATCGCTACATCGCCCTCTAAACCCGTAAACAATCCAGGTTTCTCCGCACTCTCTCCCAACTGTCGTTTCAATGCAAGATACAGCACATCCCTCACCAAAGACGATTTTCCACTGCCCGACACACCTGTCACACAGGTCATCACGTTTAGCGGAAACTTCACGTCAATTCCCTTCAGATTATTGGCTCTCGCATTCTTCACCATGATATAGTTATTCCAAGGACGCCTGCTTTCTGGAATATCTATCACCTCTCTTCCCGTCAAATAATCAATGGTGTGAGACGTCTTCCCGTTCTTTTCATGAATGCCGCTCAAGTTCCCTGCATACATGATTTCTCCTCCTAATCTTCCTGCATCAGGCCCCAAATCAATGAGATAATCCGCTGCCCGCATGATTTCCTCGTCATGCTCAACCACAACCACCGTATTGCCCAATTGCTGCAACTGCTTCAACACATGGATAAGCCGTTGTGTGTCTCTCGAATGTAAGCCGATGCTAGGCTCGTCCAAGATGTACATGCTACCGACCAATGAAGACCCCAAACTTGTAGCCAAATTGATTCTTTGACTCTCACCACCCGACAGCGAATTGCTCAGTCGTGACAGGGTAAGGTAACTCAGCCCCACATCCACCAAAAACTTCAGTCGGCTCCGAATCTCCACCAACAAGCGCTTAGCAATCTTCGCTTCCTGCTCTGTCACCTTCAACGTACGGAAAAATTCGCTTAATTCGTTAATGGACAGTTCGCACAAATCCGTGATGCTCTTGCCTCCTACTTTCACATATTCCGCCTCCTTTTTCAGTCGCCTTCCGTGACAGGTGGGACAAATCGTCTTACCTCTATAGCGTGCCAACATCACCCGATACTGTATTTTATACTGATTTTCCCTCAACATACGGAAAAATTCGTCAATGCAGATAGAGCGGTTGCCCCATTCATTTTCTTCATACACACCATGCCAAAGCACCTCCTTCTGCCGCTCTGTCAGTTGGCTGTAAGGTGTGAACACTGGGAAGTTATCGTATTTTTCAGCCCGCCTCACAAACTCTTTCTTCCATTCACCCATCTTCTCACCTTTCCAGCACACCACAGCCCCGTCATACACAGATAATTCTGGGTCAGGAATCACCAAACTCTCGTCAATGCCAATAATCTTTCCATATCCTTCACACTCAGGACACGCGCCTACTGGAGAATTAAACGAAAACATTTGGTCACTTGGCTCCTCAAACGCCATCCCATCCGCCTCAAATTTCAACGAGAACTCATATTCCTTTTCGTCTTCAAAACGCAAGATGCATCTTCCATCTCCCTCATATAGCGCTGTGTTGGCTGAATCCACCAATCGATTGATGGTCGCTTTCTCATTTGCCACTTTCAGACGGTCAATAATCAAATAGACCCCCTCAGCCTTATTAGCATCTCTCCGGAGAGATGTACGTAGGATAGAGGGGACCTCTGTAATTCTCATCACCTCTCCATCTACTTCCACTCGCTGGAAACCTGTCTTGTAGCAAATGTCCAATTGCTCTTCCAATGTTCTGCCATTCCTCACCACCAAAGGTGTCATCACCATCATTCTTGTTCCTTCCTCATACTCCAACATACAATGGATGATGTCGTCCGTAGTATTCTTCTTCACCTCCTTGCCGCTGATAGGTGAATATGTTCGTCCGATTCTCGCATATAGCATCCGAAGGTAATCATAGATTTCGGTGCTCGTTCCCACCGTCGAACGTGGGTTTCTGCTGCTTACCTTTTGCTCTATTGCGATAGCTGGTGAGATACCCTCGATGAAATCACATTCGGGTTTCTTCAACCGCCCCAGGAATTGACGTGCATAGGTTGATAGGCTCTCCACATAGCGTCTCTGTCCTTCTGCATAGAGTGTATCAAACGCCAGCGAAGACTTGCCGCTGCCGCTCACACCTGTGATGACCACAAACTTCCCGTGTGGAATCTTCACGTCAATATTCTTTAGGTTGTTCACCCTCGCGCCTCTCACACTGATGTAGTCTTTCAGTTCGGCGCATTTCTTCTCAATCTTTTTCATAAATCGGCCACAAAGGTAAGAAAAAAACAAGTGTTTGGGAGATTTTTTTTGAGAAAGATGTTGTGAGTGAATATTTTTTCTTACATTTGGCGCGATTATGGTAAAGTTGGCAGAACTTCTCCTTCCCCTGGCACTGCTTTTGAGTGCATGTGTCGAACGTCACGAGACGGTGGTGCTTACGGGACATGAAGCCTTTCGTGAGGGTGATCTTGTCTTCCGATGTGGCTCAGGGGCGGAGAGCCGTATGGTGACGGAGGCAAGCCGTTCCAGCTACTCCCACATCGGCATTCTCCACTACGACTCGCTGACCGCCCGATGGATGGTTGTTCATGCCGTGCCTGGTGAGGCTGAGGCTGGTGAACCCGAATACCTGAAGAGTGAGCCCATCGAGGAGTTCTATGTTGCCGACAGAGCCTTTCAGGGAGCATGGGCAAGAGTGGATTGTGCTGACAGCATCGCCGCTGAAGCCGCCCGATATGCCTTGCAGAAGGTGGCAGAACGGGTGGAGTTCGACAACGACTACCAGCTCTCCGATACGACATTGCTCTACTGCACAGAACTCGTTTGGCAGGCTTACCTCCATCAGGGAATTGACCTCAGCGACCAGCAGCGGCATGAAGTGCCAGTGGTTGTGTGCAAGGACGGTGAGTGCATTTTTCCCTCCGACATAGAAAAGAGTACTAAAACCATATATGTTAAACCCTTTAAAACCAAAGAACAATGAAAAAGATTCTTTCTATTTTGAGCCTCGCGCTCTTGGCATTGGCATTCGTGTCATGCAACAAAAACACGCCAGAAGGTGTCATTGAAGAATACGTGTCCTGCATGCAGAAGGGACAGTATGAGGAAGCCCTTGACCTCTTCTATTTCAAAAAGACGCTTAGCGACAGCGACAAGCAGCAGTATGCGTCTTTGTTGCGTGATAAAGTGGGCAAGGAAATTGACAAGAAAGGTGGCATCACAGGTGTGGAAATCACCAAGGTTGATGTGGCTGAAGATGGTAACTCTGCTAATGCTGAATATATATTGAAGTATGGTGATGGTTCCTCTAAGGATGAGAAGGCTAAACTCCTAAAGGTGGATGGCGACTGGAAAATGGATTCCGGCAAGTAACAACTCCACCAATGACAGCCAAAGAGGATGTGCCTGTCGGTGCATCCTCTTTCCATTTAAATAATAATGAGAAAGGATTAAACCTTTTAGGGTGCATTGTGTCAAAAAAACAGTTATAACTTTTTATATTCATTAATTTTTTTACTAATCACATGAAGAAAATCATTCTATCGTTGATGACGCTCGTTAGTTTGACAGCGTCAGCACAGTTTGGCGGCTTCGGTGGCCGTCCTCAGGGAAATCCAACAGTTCCTTCAGAAGCTGCTATTGCAGAGGACTTCAAACCCGCATTAAGCAATCAGGACAACAAACAGTATCCAATGGTGAACTCAGCACGTCAGGTTCGTGCTCAGATTTCTGCACCTAACGCTACATCCGTAGGACTTGACATCGCTGGTAAGATTTATTCAATGACCAAGGATGAGAATGGTGTGTGGACAGGTACTTCTGCTCCTCAGGATCCAGGTTTCCACTACTATCAGTTGAACATCGACGGTGCAAGTGTTCCAGATCCAGGAAGCCTCTATTACTATGGTGCAAGCCGTTGGGGTAGCGGTATCGAAGTTCCTTCTGAGGATCAGGATTTTTGGCAGGTGAAGAATGTGCCACAAGGCTCTATGGGTGAGGTTTACTACTATTCAACCTACACCGAGAAGATGCGTCGTTGCTTCGTTTATCTGCCCAACGAGTACTTCACCAATCCTACCAAAAAGTTCCCAGTTTTGTATCTGCAGCACGGTATGGGTGAGAACGAGTACAGCTGGCCTTATCAGGGTCATGTTGCTTCCATCATGGACAACCTCATCGCAGCAAAGAAGGCTGTTCCATTCATCGTTGTGATGGATAACGGTCTGAATGCAAATCAACCACGTCCAGCAGGTGAGACGCCTCAGGGCGGTCAGCGTCCACAAGGTGGCTTTGGCGGCTTTGGTGGTTTCGGTGGCGGTTTTGCTGAAGGTTTTAAGAATGTGCTCTTCAATGATATCATGCCAATGATTGAGAAGAACTATCGCGTGATTGCTGATCCAGCACATCGTGCATACGCAGGTCTGTCAATGGGTGGTATGCAAGCACGTGAGGTGACACTCGCTAATCCTGGCAAATTCGCTTACGTAGGTTCATTTAGTAGCGGTGCTTGGAGTGTTGACCAGGTAAAGAATTCAGAAGGTTTTGCTAAGAATACCAAGCTCCTCTTCATGAGTGGTGGTGGCAAGGAGAATATGGGTTGTGTTGAGGCAGCCAAGAATATCAAGGAGCAGCTCGGTATGAATGCTGTTGGTTACGAATCTCCAGGCACAGCACACGAGTTCCACACTTGGCGTCGTAGCCTCTATGAATTCGCACAGTTGCTTTTCAAATAAATCAATGATTGAGTCAACTTTCTAATGAATGCAGCCAGAAATGGCTGCATTTTATTTTTCCAATATAATCTCTTTCTTAGTCGTAGAAGTTCCAACTAAGGCCGAAGCGGATGCTGGCGGGATTCATGGGATAGTTGGGTAACCAGAAATAGCGGCCATCGGACTGATTGAAGTGGTGGTACATGATATAAAAACGTGTGCGCTTCAGGTCGAAGTTTGCATATACGGAAAGGAGTGGGTAATTGCCCACTTTTTCTTTTTTAAGCGGATTTTGGTTCATGAACATGCCGATGACAGGAGAGTAGTCGGGTGCATTGAACTCAGTGAAGTATTTCATGTCGGCTCCGAACTCGGTCTTAAGGACTTTGGCAATCTTGAAGCGCAGATACAGGTTGGTGTAGAGCGAGATGGTAGGGAGGGGTAGCACATCTGTGTGGCTACAGGTCTGGTAGGTGACGTCATTCTCCCAATGGAAGATGCCCAATTTGAAATATTGGCGCAGATTGGCACTGACAACTTGGATGTTGTCGCTGCATTGCATGGGGGTGACGTTATTGCTGACAAAGGTTTTACCCTCTGAAGTGAGAACGGGGATGCCGTTATTTTGGAAGTAAGTGAAATTCTTGATGTTCTCCACGCCTACCGTAATTTGGGTATTGGTGTGAGGAATGTCAATGATACCCTCAATGCGTTGGCGGAATTCATTCTCCATTTCACGATCCCACCAAGCATGCTTGCCGTGGTAATGATCGAAGTAGAAACTAGGACCGAGATTCTTGATGTATGCATTGAGAGCCACCTGAGCAGTGTCTCCAAGCAAAGGAATATTGACTTCCGCATGTCCCTGTACGTCGAATTGACCAATGTCAGCTCCTGCCACCACAAACTCCGCATCGAGGTTATAGTGGACAGTTGTTCCTTGTGTGCGGATAATTTGTCCACCAACGAGTATATTGTTCTCCTTATAGTATTGCTTATCAATCAATCCAGTCGTGTTGGTATAGAAACCACCATAACGGGTGGAATCAGGCAACATATACTTGTTGTATTCGTAGCCCACGTATGCATTCAATCCGAAAAGTGCCCACTTGTTGAAACCTTCGCACAGGGAGATGCCGAGTCTATTCTTGATATGGAAATGTTTGGTGTAGTCTTGCGTGGAGTCACCAGGCAGATAGGTATAAGAATGATAATTCTCGGTTTCTTTGTAGGCACGATTATTACGCATCATGTTGTTCAGTTCGAAAGAGTGAAAGATCTTGCTTACGGGTACGAATACCTGTCGGGTGGTCATGGAATCCACCTCTTCTTCACGATAGAAGCCGATGTTGTAATGATGGTTGAAAAACACGAGGTCGTGCTCCTGTCGGTTCCATGTCTGTGAGAGCAGGGTAGGAATGTCGTTCGAAGTAAATTCACGGGACATGTTTTCTGGATTGGTGATGTAGCCCTCATCCTCAATACCGCCGTTTTCAGCCGTCTTCATGAAGTTGTGCTGGTAGTATAAATGGAAATTGTATTTATCGGCGATATAGGAAGCCCAAACAGAGGCATTCATGTAGGAAGTAGATTGCGTGTCATAGTATCCTCGGCCATAGATGTAGTCAAAGATGCCACCGAAGTTGAACTTCTTGCCAACATTGTTGGTGTAGGTGGCTTTGATGTGGTCGGAACCTGTATTTTTCGAACCGTTCCAGTTGTAGGTCACGTTCATGAAGGGTGACTTGGTGTTGTAAAACCGGAAATGTTCAGTATCGACGAAGAACATGTCGAAGGGAGCGGTGAACATGAAATCGGGAATCTCAGGTCGCTCCATGAATATGCGTGACAAGCGTGGAGAACCGACGTTGCCCAATGAGTTATAGTGGCCTTCTATGCCTTCAGGCAGGTCTGTGTTCATGAACATGTGGTGGAGCGTGTCAACATACGTGTCGGTCATGTTGCCATACTTCTCGTCCACAGTCCAAGCCCTGATGTCGTTGGGCACAATTTTCTTTTTCTTTTTGGTCTCAGCGGAGTCAGGTCTTGCATCCATCGACAAATCAGAGTTCGTTTCCAACTCTGATATGATGCGTTGTGCATGGCTTGACGAAGAAAACAATGCAAAGAATAGAAATATGAGTAGATACTTTGACTTCAAAATCTTTATGCTTGACTTTTAGAACATGAATCGCAGATAGAACTCAACCAGTTTGACGGCAATGGCTCCAAAACCTACACTGAAGAAAAGCACACGCTGTTCTGGTAACACGAAATAAATAATTACAGCGGCCACAAAACCTACCATGAACACCCAGTTAAGCACTCTGCGGGTTGTTTCCACATTGCTGCTGTGAGACTTGCCTTTATGCCATTTCTTCCGACTTTCGTTCTTACTCTCTGCAACAGCCTCTGCGATGATTTTATCAACGTCTTCTTGATTCATGCTTAGTTGATGGCTTCAGAGATTCCCTTCTTCAGTTGGTTCACTAAATCGATTGTTTTGATACGGAACTTGCCTGGAATGCGTTTCAGTTCCCCTTTTTTGTTCAGACTCTCCTTGTCAGTGATGAACTCTTCTGCCGTCATGCGGAGAAATTCTCCCTCGCCTTGATCGACATTGAAAGACAAAGTATGGAGCATGAACTCCACTTTTCCGTCACTGATGCTCAAGTCAAGTAGATAGAAAGCCTGTGTAAAATTCTTGGCGAGTGGCTTAACGGAAAAGATCAACTCTTCAGCACCTTGACATTCAATTTTTCCATTCTGCTTGTTAGCTTCTTTTACCTTAGAAAACTCGATGTTCTTGAAGAAATTAGCATCTCTGTAGTCATCGCCCATCATACTGTTAGGCTCATATCGTAGACTGGCCCATTGTGCCACTTTGTTGAAGATGTCTTCCTTATTTTTGCCGGGGGCAGTGATGACATCCTTGAACACTACTTTGCCAGCCTCTTCAGGAATGGCTCCTGTGGCTGTGTAAACCGACATGTCGGCTTTCCCTTTTGGAGCTTTTCTGCTGATTAGACCTTCACTCTGTGCTTGCATCATCATGGGAAGTGCCACTGCAAGGATGGCAATGATTATCGTTTTCATTTGAAGATATTTTTTAATCGCTTGATTAGCTATTGTTTTTTAATCGCTTGCAAAGTTAACGCTTTTACATTTTATGGTCAAATATTTATTTCTAAATATTCTAAAAACGTCGGATAAATCAAAGAAGTGAGGCGAATGCACAACAAAAAAGAGACGCCTTAAGACGTCTCCTCACAATTGTTTCACTCTAACTTATCTTGTAGGATATACTTGTTTCGTTACTTTCTGTTGTTGTTATTTCCATTCCATCGTGGAGCTGTCCAACGGTTGGGGGTGGTGTTCCTGCCTGGCTGGAATTGATTCAGGGCTTCCACCTGGAAACGTGCCAGTGCCACTCTTACTGCGTAAATTTTCTTCCATGAAAGCACGGTGTGGAATTTCTTGTAGTAAGTCTGTTCTACTTTGCGACTTTCTATTTCAAGACTGGTCACCCGCATCACCATCTGTTCGTAGTCCTCTTCACTGATGTTTGTGTTTCGGAAGGCCTTCATCATGATTTCCCGTTGCTGTCTGCCCAACTGACGCTGTTTGTTCTGCATCTCGTTGAGAAGAGGGAAAAACTTTGCCGATTCCGCTTCAGTCAGATGTGCCTCGCTTGCCACGAACTCGTTCATGCGTTTCGTGTACAATTCAGGATTGAACTCTACGCGTGGGTTCTGAATCCTTCCAAAGCCTTGGTTCTGCGCGTTCACACAGAAGCATAACAGCATTGTTGTGATGAATAATACGAATCTCTTCATGGATGATGTTACTTATTGAGTGTTGCTACAAACGTCGGGTCTATTCATCGAAATCTTCTGCCGACAGATAGTAATACACATCGACATTATCCACCATGGTGTAGGTCATCAGATCCTCGTTGAAGTTGTCCTGTGTGTAGTGATTCTCCGCCTTCTGTTGTTCCACAGGGGTAGAGGATGGCATGGAGATGAATTTCAATGCCACAGTGACAATGAGGACGAGCGATGCAGCAATAGACATGGTGCTGATCCACAGGTTACGACGACGGTTCTTATTGATGTGGAAGAGTTGAGCACGTCGTGCAGGAACTTCTTCAACCTTCTCAGAAACCTCTTGCTCTGCGGAATCTATCTGCTCCATGATACGAGCAGTCAGATTGTCGAAATATGCGTCAGACACCTTGAACGGGTATCTGCTGCCCTCCGGGGCTAATATTCGGTTGTTCTTTGTACTCATAATCATACTTTTTGGTGTTTAGTTATTGGTGTGACTATTGTTCTTTTAAAAGGTTTAATAGTGCAATGACTTTTTTTATTCTTTTGATTTGATAAAGTTCGTGATCTTTTCTACGGCGATATGATAAGAAGCCTTCAACGCTCCCACGCTCGTACCCACAAGGTCGGAAATCTCTTCGTATTTCTTATCTTCGAAATACTTCATGCAGAACACTTGCCTCTGTTTGGCTGGTAGGGTGGAGACGGCCTGCATCAGCAGCTCCTGTGTGTTGTCGCCATCGAAATACTCGTCTGCCACAAAGTTGGCTTGTTCCACAAAATCATCATCGTCAATGGAAGCCATTTGCCTCTGTTGCTTGAGAAACGTGAGGGATTCATTATATGCGATTCTGTACAACCATGTGAAGATGGCAGATTCGCCCTTGAAATTGTCCAGACCTTTCCATGCTTTGATAAACGTGTTTTGTAGCACATCATCCGTATCATCGTGGTTTTGCACCATATAGTGAATCTTCCAATAGAGTTGACGCGAATAAACGTTGACAATCTGTTCAAAGGCCTTGCGCTTGCTCTGCGGGTCTTGAATTCGTTTCAGTATGTCATGTTCATCTATTTTTGCCATCTCGGATGCGTTGCTGTGCCGTTTTGACAAATTGGCTTTAGGAATGGTTTGGCATGAAAAAAGTGAAAGTCCTTCTATCCACACGGAAGAGACAAACTTTCACCTTCTTTTTATGATAATTTATTAACCCTTTCTCAATGAGGAGAGTTTGTTCTTTAGTGCAGGTAAACTTTACGGGTGAACTTACCCACCTTGACAATGTAATACCCTCGTTGTAATTGGGAGAGTTCAAAGGTTTTCGATGTACTGTCAATCACCTGCGTATAGACCTTTTCCCCTGTAATGCTATAAACTTCCAACGTCTGTCCATCTGCATTTTTCACGCGGATGCTTGAACCACTTACCGAAATGGTGATTTGGTTCTGCTCCATTTCTATCTGGCTATCCTGCATCTCCTCTGTTTCTGCCATCATTGTGGCTGGAACAGATGACAAGCATGCCATCAACAAGAGGACTTTTGATATGTTAAGTAATGATTTTACCATATACAATAAGTTTTGTGATGCAAATATAGAGCCTTTTTTTATTAGTACCAAATTTTTTTCAAAAAAAATGCATTTTTGCACAATAAATTTAAAAAAGACAAAGATGACAGGTTTTTATGCCTGCCATCTCCTATATATATAAATAATGTGTAAAATTCAAATTAGAAGAACTTGTAACGGTTGTCCTTCACCTTTGTATTCATGTAGAGAGCGTTGATGATGGCGCTTGAAGCGTTGCGGAAGTTGTTCATGCCGAGGGAAGATTCTTCTGCTTTGGCATCAAACTTCTCTGTTGTCTTGGTTTTGTTGATGACCTGGAACATGTACACGCCTCTTTCGCCCTTGACTGGACCTGCGAATGCACCCTTGGCAGTCTTAGCTGCTACTGCGCTTACCAGTGGCTCTGATGCACCTGTCGATGCGATGAATGCAGGGGCACTGAAGGATACGTGCTTGATGGTATCAACCACTACGTCCTTCATCTTCTGAGCCTCAGCGATGCTCTTCACGTTCTTGGCTGACTCGTAAATCTTTGCAATTTTCTTTTCGTTCTTGACAATCTCGGTCAAATCTTCCTTCAACTTTTCCTGTGAGCGGTAACCCTCCTTGTTGATGCCAGTCAAGGCAACCAACAACAGGTGATCGTTGCTACCACATTCGTAGAGTGGGGAGATGGAACCTTCCTTTGCCTCGTCAAACACCCACTTCAGCGCGTCGCGAGTGGCGCGGATGCCAGCGATGCCGTGAGCAGAAGTGGTCACATCGTTGATAGGACGGAGCGTGTAGCCACTCTTAGCAGCATTGGCTTCAATCTTCTCCAATGTGTTGTTTTCTGCCACAAACGAAGAGAACTTATTGTATTCCTTGCTATAAGTTTCGTCAGAGAATTTCAGTTCTTTCACCACAGCAGCCACGTTGTACTTTGTCACAGGGTTGGCTGTCTTCATCACCTGCAAGATGATGGTGGAACCGTTTTCCAGTTTCAGTTTCTTGGTTTCACCAGCATTCATGCCATAGATAGTGTTGATGTAGAGTGTGTTGTCTGCATCAAGTGCAGCACGCTGATACTGATCGGTGGCAATCCACGAAGAGTCACCTTCCTGATTGTACTTCTTGGCGATGTCCTTGAATGCTGCACCGCTGTTGAGAGCTGTCATGATGCTGTCAGACTTCTTGGCGATGTCTGCCTCATCCTTGCCAATCACACCCATCTGGCGGAAAAGCACAGAGTCAGGCTGCGTCGTCTTACCCAACAACTTGTAAGTGTAGTATGTGTTGGTCATTGGGTCAAATGCAGGAGCCGTCACAGAACCAACAGCCGTTGAATCGATAGTGGCGGAAATCATGCTTGGGAATGCTTCCTTCGTCTTGTACACGTCAGAGTAAGTGAGCAACGAAGCGGCTTGGCGAACAGCATTGCCAGCTGTTGCATTGGTGGTGGCAGCAGTCAGTTTTGAAGCGGCGTCTGCCATATCGGCCTCGGCTGCCTTCTTGTCTGCATCGCTTGCCATCACAAGCACGTCGATGATTTTTACGTCGCGTGTCTCGACCAGTTGCTGATACTGCTCCTTGTCCTCATTGTATTTGGCGGTGAGTTCCTCGTCTGTCACCTTCACGTCATCATCCTTTACAGAAGATGCTGGGATGGCGGCAAGCACAAGGTCTGACTCTTCTGCACGACCTTCGAAAGCCATCTTAGCTTCAATAGGGTTGGAGAGGAAGCACTGAGAGAGCAACACCTGGTACTTTTGAGTGAGCAACTGGTCACGAATCTGACGCTGTGCGAACAAATAGTACTTGTAAATCTTCTCGTAAGCCTCAGGAATCTGAGTGCCAGAATCCTTCAACTTCTTGTACTCGTTGAGGAATGTGTTCAATGTTGCATAGTCATAACGACCTGTCTGCTGATTCATGAACACGGGCACCTGAAGCATCTGGCTGTAACCAGTCTTTACGATGTCTGAGATTTCAGCGTCGCTCACAGCGAGACCCAGCTCTTCACATTGAGTTTGGATGAGTTGCTGCTGCACATAAGTTTGCCAAGCCTCATCCTTGATGCGGTTCAGCTCTTCTTCGCTGAAAGAACTTTTCTGCTGTGCAATTTCGTAGTAAGTCTGCATGTCGTCCACCAGTTTCTGGTATTCCTGAATGGAGATGGACTTGCCGTCTACCTCGCCGACCTGCTGGCTTGATTGCTGGAAGAGGCTCTCAAGGCCTCTGAATAAGTCGCCGGCGACGAAGAGGAACAACGCCACGGCGATGATAGTTACAAGGAGCACGCCCTTGCTTCTGATTTTTTGTAATGCTGCCATTTTTTATTTATTTTTATTGATTGATTTCCATTGTTGAGTGCGGTTCTGAGGAGCTTGCTCCTTCACGAAATCGCAAAATCATGCAAAAGTACGAAAAAAATCTCACCTGAACATGATGTTCGGCAAGATTTTTTCAAATATGCTTGTTTTTTTCAGTTGACGAACCACTTTCCACGTTTCGGGAGAGCTATTATTCATCAACCTTGCACGATTTGTGAGGATATGAATTGTATTTGTATTTTAATCGTTGAGGATGAATCGGCTGTCTTCGGTAGACCAGCGGAGTGTGTAGTTGAGCGTGAAGGGCACATTCTTTTTTCCGCTGTCATCGACTTGGAGAAGAAGAGGACCGTTGGTGGACGTGACAGTGAGTAGGTTCGTGTCCTTGTCGATGGTTACTTTGCGGAATTGGTCGACATTTGTCAAAGTGTAGTAGTCAAGCGTACGGAGTGGTTTCCAGTCGGTAGAATAGAAAGCCACAGAGGAGTCTGGAGTCCCGTCGCAGAAGATGGTGCTGATAACCATAATGATGCGGGTGCCATCGTGCTTGGTGAGCATCTTCATCTCTTTCTCTGAGTTTTTGGAAATGATCAGATGGGCATAGTCATCCGTCAGTTCCTCCATCGTGGAGAAGGTGCGGAAGAGGTTGCGCGTCTGCATGGTCTTGTCGTGCTTCTGGTTGTCCACAATTTCTAGACGATTGTATTCAGAAAGCACAGGACACACTTCCTGTGGCATTTTGAGGAAGAGGTCTTTCAGCGACTGTGCGTGGCAAACCCAAAGCGATAAACTAAAAACTAAAAGTGACAGTATCCTTTTCATACCTTAAACTCTCATCTCTAAACTCTAAACTCTATGCTCTCAACTCTAAACCCTAAACTCTAAACTCTCAACTTTATATTATTCATGTCTAATGGCTTCGATTGGATCCATGTTGGCTGCTTTACGAGCAGGGATGTAACCGAAGATGATACCGATGAAAGTACAGACAGCAAAAGACACGTAGATGGACCATGCAGGGATGCTGGATGGCATACCCATAAGCGGTACCACAAAGTTGCTGACAAGTCCTCCCAATAGCACACCCAAAAGTCCGCCAGTGAGTGAGATAAGCACAGATTCAATCAGGAATTGGAGGGAGATGACGAGGCCTGTGGCTCCCACAGCCATACGAAGACCAATCTCCTTCGTGCGTTCAGTCACGGAGACAAGCATGATGTTCATGATGCCGATACCTGCCACAAGCAAAGAGAAGGCTGCTGCCACAACGAGGATGATGGTGACGGTGTCCATTGTGGAGGACATGGTTTCCATCATTTCTGCTTGTGAACGGATGGTGAAGTCGTCAACGGCTTCGGCCTTCAATTTATGGTTGCTGCGCAGAATCTGGGTGAGTTCCTCGATGGCTGCATCAGAGAGTTCTTCGGTGAGGGCTGAGCAGACGATAGAGGAGAAATAAGTCTGTGCCGCAATACGCTTCATCACACAAGTGTAAGGTGCAATGATGACATTGTCCTGGTCCATACCCCAAGAGTTGTAGCCTTTGGCTTCGAGCACTCCGACGATGCGCAGAGGAATGGACTTGAAACGGATGTTCTTGCCGATAGCCTCGTTCTCCTTGCCTTCGCCAAAGAGTTCCTTGACAATAGTTTGTCCTACTACACACACTTTGGATGCCTTGCGGATGTCTTCTTCCGTGAAGTTGGTTCCTTCTTCCAAATCCCACTGTTTGATGTCGAGGTATTCGGTCGATTCGCCGTAGATAGTACAGTTTGTGTTGTTGTTGCCAAAGATGACTTGACCTGATGAAGTGACCTCAGGAGAGACATAACTGACGTATTTCTTTTCATCAATGATGCGTTGATAGTCAGCCATTTTGAGCGTCTGCATGGCAGAGGGGTCTTGGCGAACACCGCCACGCATATCGGCTCCCGGACGAATGGTGAGCAGGTTGGTTCCCATCGTGGAGAGTTCCTTGCGGATGCTTTCCTTAGAGCCCTGTCCGATGGACATCATGATGATGACGGCTGCCACACCGATGATGATGCCGAGCATGGAGAGGAACGAACGCATCTTGTTGTTCGCCACAGCGTTGATGCTGACCTTAAATAGATTTAATATATTCACCGCTTGATTTACTATTTAACAAGTTACAATTTACAATTATTTAATCGTCCTGTGGTTTAGGAAGGGCTGCCAGGGCTTCGGCTGCCGATTTGATGTCGGTATTGACGGTGTCCTCGCGGATCTTGCCGTCTCGCAGGTTGATGTTGCGTGAGGCAAAGGAGGCGATTTCAGGGTTGTGGGTCACGAAGATAATGGTGTGTCCCTCCTGATGAAGTTTCTGGAAGAGCACCAGCATCTCGAAGGATGTGCGTGTGTCAAGGTTACCAGTAGCCTCGTCGGCGAGGAGCACAGCGGGGTTGTTGACCAACGCTCTGGCGATGGCGACACGCTGCATCTGACCACCCGACATCTGGTTGCTCTTGTGGTCAAGACGGTCACCCAATCCTACTTGTTGCAGTGCCTTGATGGCTGCATCGCGACGTTGTTTGGCATTGTACTTGTTGTTGTACATCAGCGGCAACTCCACGTTCTCCACAGCAGTCGTCTTTGCCAGCAGATTGTAGTTCTGGAACACAAAGCCAATCTTCCTGTTGCGCAGTTTTGCACGCTGGTTCTTGCTCATCTTGCGGACGGGGGTTCCATCCAGATAGTATTCACCAGAGGTGGGCGTATCGAGGCATCCCAACTGGTTGAGCAGGGTCGATTTACCTGAACCTGACGTTCCTTGTATGGTCACGAACTCACCTTCGTAAATCTTGAAGCTGACGCCACGCAGAGCTTTCACGGTTTCGGAACCAACCTGAAAATAGCGCTTTACGTTGTCGAGTTCGATGACGACCTTACGATTATCTTTCTGTTCGTTCATCTTCTATCTTTGTGTTCGTTCATTATCTGGGAAAATTACCGCTTGGTCTGCCGCCGCCCATGCCGCCGGCACCACCAGGAGCACCGCCGCCAGGAGCGCCAGCACCAGGAGCGCCAGCGCCTGGGCCTCTGTTTGCACCACCAGCACCAGGAGCGCCACCATGGTTTCTGTTACCACGTGGACGTGGCATAAATGGATTAGAAGTCGTATTGTCATCGGCCTCCTCTTCTTCGCCACCAATGATCTCGAAATCGGTGAGCACCTCTGTGCCTGCTGCTACACCCGAGAGAATCTCGGTGAGCATACCGTTGCTGGTGCCGATTTCCACTTTGTGTGCCTTGAAGACATTGCCTTCTTTTGTCCATACCTTAGCGTGTCCCTCTACGTCTTCCACAGTCTCTCCGTCTTGCAACAAAGCCTCGTTAGGAGAGAAACGCAAAGCTCTTGCAGGAACAGCCAACACACCGTTCTTCTCCATCGTATAGATGGTCACATTGGCTGTGAGACCGGGCTTCAATTTCAACTGATCGTTAGGAGCAGAGATAACCACTTCGTAAGTGACCACATTACTCTCGGTCGTAGCCTGCTGACGCACCTGAGTGACTGCACCCTCAAAGATGTCGTCGGGGAAAGCGTCAACAGTGAAGGTGACACGCTGTCCTTCCTTCACACCACCAATGTCAGCCTCGTCGATGTCGGCAATCACACGCATGTCCGTCAAGTCCTGAGCGATGATGAAGAGGGTAGGGGTCGTCATAGCAGAAGCCACCGTCTGACCTTCCTCCACTTCTTTAGAGAGTACGACACCATCGATAGGCGAAGTGATGGTGGCATAACCTAAGTTGGTCTGAGCCTCAGTCACGTTCTGCTGCTGCACCCTCACTTGCTGTACGGCCTGTTCGTAACTCAGTTTGGCGTTCTCGTAGTCGTTAGCAGAGACGAGTCCCTTTTCATAGAGCGTCTTGTAACGCTTATAATTGGCTGACTGATAGTTCAGTGATGACTGTGCATTAGAGAGATTGCTCTGTGCTGATGCCAGTTTGGAAAGCAGGTTGGTCTTGTCGAGTTCGGCAATCACCTGACCTCTGTGTACTTCCGAGTTGTAATCCACATAGATGCGGTCAATGATACCAGACACCTGTGTACCAACTTCCACCTCAGTCACAGGCTCAATCGTACCTGTGGCAGTGATGCTGGTGGTGATGTTCTGCTTCTCAACAGGAGCGGTGGTATATTCCACCTTTGTTCCTTCGCTACAAGCGGCGAAGGTTGTTGCGATGATGAGTGTTGCGAATATATTGCTTGTTTTCATTATCTTTTAGAATTGAATAATTGAAAAATTGAATAATTGAAGTCTCTTAAAGTTTGATTCTTTCTCCTGCATAGAAGTTCAACATGGCGCTGTTGAGCAATGCTGTGTATTTAGTTTGCAACAGTTGCTGCTCGGCTTGAAGCAGGTTGTTTTTGCCAGTGGTCAGTTCCACAATGTTTTTGAGTCCGAGGTTGAACTGCTCGCTGACGAGGTCATAGCTCTCCTGCATGCTCTTCACATTGTTTCTTGCGGAGATGAACTGCTGTTGCGAGGTTGTGGCGTTCAACCAATAATTTTCAATAGTGGAATAGAGCTGCTTCTGCTGTTCTTGCAGATTCAGTTCGCTGGTTTGCAAGGCGTACTTCGCTTTGCGGATATTGGTGCGCGTCTGATGATTGTCCAAGATAGGCACAGACACGGAGAGACCCAACGAATTGTTCATGTTGGTCTTCACCTGCTTGAAGAAGTCCGTGTGCTGACCTGATGAGTTGTTCGAACCGATGCCTGCCGTCATCGAGACAGTGGGCTTATAACCTGCACGTGCCGTATGAATGGCGATTTCTGACGATTCGATGTTCAGTTTGCTTGACTGAATCTCAGGACGATTGTCGAGGGCTGCGTTATATACGGCCTGTTCGTTGGGAAGGATAGACAATACCTGTGCATCCGTCACTTCAGGCACAGCGATTTCGAAACCTTCCTCATCGTGAATCTCCAAGAGTTGCTTCAATTGCAGTTTGTAGTTGGCCAGTTGCGATTGTGCCTGCACCAACGAATACTCGTCTTGGCTCACTTGCGCCTCCAGTTGTACGAGATCAACACGGGCAAGGTGACCCACCTCCACCATTGTCCTGGCACGGTCGCGTTGCATCATGCTCGACTTGATGATTTCACGACAAACTTTCACCGCTTCTGTTTCATACAGAATCTGTACATACAGCTGAGCGATTTGCTCCTGAATGCTGTTTGCCTGTTGCTCGATGCCGAGTTCTGCAATCTTCTCCGTCAGTTTGTTCTGCTTGATAGTGTTTGTGTTGCGATTGCCGTTCCACACCGTCCAGTTGGCATTGATACCATAGGAACCGTTATAGGAAACAGAGTTTCGGTTGGTGGTCATTGTTCCGCCGGCAAGGTTGATGGTTGTTTCGGCGAAAGGACGCCACGATGCGTTTTGATTGGTGCTGAACGACACAGAGGGGAACAGAGCCGCTTTGCTCTGCAACACATCCTCATGGTCAGAGGCTGCCGTTATCCTTTTTTGCTGCAACTGGATATTATTGGCAAGGGCATAATCCAGACATTCTTGCAGTGTCCAGACTTTTTGCCCCCATGCCGCAGAGCCAGTCAGCAGAATGGATAGCGCCGCCAGTAAGTGTTTTTTATTCATTGTTCGTTTGTTTGTTATCCGAGTTTATTTGAACTCGTTAAACTTGGAAAGTTTAATATTCCAAAAATAGTTTTAACATACTTTATTATAAAAAATGAAAGCAGTCGGGCTATAAGCCGGGTTCTGTCCACTCCGAAGAGCGTGTCTGTCATTTATCTACTCCATGAGTCACCTCATGGCTCAAGCGTTCTACCCTCCACCGAACAATCGGGCGGGCTACCCTTGTGGCGGTGGTTTACATGAACTTGCAGCACCCAAGATGCACAGCCGACATGTCACCATGCCGCTGGTGAGCTCTTACCTCACCTTCTCACCATTTCTGCCGTGAGGCAGTTGTTATTTTCTTCTGCATTACTCAACCCTTGCGGACTGCTTCTATATTAGGAAGTGGGTTGCCCTGTGCTGCCCGGACTTTCCTCTTTCGGCTCTTTCGAACCGCCAGCGACAGACCGTCCGGCTGCTTTCAGTCGGCAAAGGTACGGAAAAATCCGCTAAAAAAAGACAAGCGCTCTGAAAAAGCCCTGTCTTTTTAAGAATATTTGTATAAATGTGCCGTTATTTGCCATTAGCAATGAACTTTCCCCTGCTAATTTACTGTTCTGCTTCCTGCCCGTTCCCTTACGACAAATGGTGGGTTAACCTTTCTTGCTCTTATGAAAATTGTATTCTGTATCACATAACTTCAATTCATCCATGATGATAGAGGATGTTCGTTATCAAGAAAATTCGCTTTCCGAAGTCCCAACCCCACCACCAGATGGTCGGATGTGATCAAGCTCACATGACAACCTTTTCAGTAAAGGTGTCAACGATTCCAGGAAAGTGGTCAACTTGTTCAGGAACGACTGTCAACCAAATCAGGAAAAGACAAAAGACAAGTCTTGCGTTGCAGCGTTGCAGTGTTGCAGTTAGATTTAGGGGTTTGAAAACCCCTAAAAATATACCTATATATTATATATTATATAATTATATAATATATAATATATAGAATTAGATTTTGACTTTTTGAGTGTTCAGTTTTTAACTGCAACACTGCAACGCTGCAACGCTCTTTTCTATGCAATTCAAAAAAACTGATTTTTCGGGCATTTTCCGAATTTTGTACTACTTTTATTTGTAAATATAGAAAATTGTCGTATCTTTGTAGTGTCAAAAGAAGAGGTGGAAGAGGCCACCACGAAGGAAAAATTTTGTTACCCTTAAGTTTAAATTTTGCGCGCCTTAATAGTAACAAATTTTACCCCTAAGGGACAGCCTCGAAGCGGATTCGGAGAACAAAAGAAAAATTTTCTACTAACCAAAAAACTAAAAACTAAAAGTAAAAGTTACTCTAACCACTAACCACGACCTGAACTAAACGGATGGCTTTCTCCTCAGGGGGTGAATCCGAGGGAGAGATGTCTGAAAGACAGAGAGGGTCTTAATCAAAGTAAATGCATGGTGGGATGCAGCCGGTATCAACAAAAAAGCGGAAAACTTTCGTTCCCGCTTTATGTTTTTATTCACTGTCTGCTTCTGCCTCGTCGGCTTGGGGCGCGAAGTCTGTGTAGCCGTCGGCAGTGAGAATGTTGTACCAAGCGAGGACCTTGCGCATGTCGGAGACGCGCACACGGTCGGTGTCGTAGTTAGGCAGCACCTTCGTGAAGAAGGCGATGATCTCGTCCTGAGAGGCTTTCTTGGGCGAGAGGTCAAGGGGCTCGGCGCCGTAGTTGGCCTTGATGGACTCGAAGACAGTGCCGAGAGGCACTTCGCTGTCGTCGTTGGTGTAGATGGAGATGTCGCCGAGTGAAACGACACGGTCGGCTCCGAAGGCAGGGATGCGCTTCTTCTGTGCATCGACGGTTTCGACGATGAGGCTCTTGTTGCCTCGGGAAATGAGTTTGTAGAGTCCGGGTTTGCCGGAGATGGCAAGAATCTTCTTAATCATATTTGTTGCTTTTGTATTTAATTTTTTTCTATCTTTTCTAACGTGTTTATAGTTTCGAGCAGTTGGTCGATTTGCGCTTCAAGCGGAGTGCCGTCGTTGAGGATGACGTGGTCGGCTCGGGAGCGTTTTTCTTCTTCGCCCATCTGCTGTGCCATGCGAGCTTGTATCTGTTCGGCTGTGGCTCGGTCGCGCTGGATAGCGCGTTGGAGACGGAGGTCGTGTGGTGCGTAGATCTCGACGGTGACATCGACAGTGTCCTGGAATCCTGACTCGAAGAGTAGGGCGCATTCCTGTGCGACGATGGGACTTTTCTGCCGTTTGGTCCATTGGAGGAAGTCCTTGCGGACAGCGGGATGGACGATGGCGTTGATGCGGGCGGCGTGGTCGGCGTTGTCAAAGAGGTAGGCGGCGATGCGGGGCCTGTTCAGCTCGTTATTGACATACGCGTCATCGCCAATGAGCTGGCTGAGTTGCCGGCGAATGAGGGGGCTCTCCTGCATGAGTCGCTTGGCCTCGTCGTCGCAGTGATAGACGGGGATGCCGCGCTCCTGGAGCAGGTGGCACACGTAGGTCTTACCGCTGCCGATTCCTCCTGTGATGCCGATGCGTGTCATTCGTTGGCTTGCTCTATGATGTATTCGACGGTCTCGGGCGAGAGACGCAGGTTGCGGATGTTATCTGGCCGTTGACGGACATGAAGCCTGCAACGCTTGGCTTCGGGACGGAGTTCCCTGTAATCGATGACGAGGAGAAAGTCGGAGGGGGAGATGTCGTCGTAGAGGGTGGCGCTGACAAGGAAGGTGATGGTGGCTTTGAGGGGGAATGTGCGGATGAGTTTGTTGCGTGGCACATTCTCGCTGTAAATGGGCACCTGCAGGGTCTTGTCGGTGAAGATGTCCACGCAGATGTTGGCATCGACAGAGTCGGGGATTGCTTTCGCGCCGCGTGGGACGAGGAGAGCAAGTCGTGTTTGGAGCGTGTCCTCAAGGTCGGTGTAGGTGACGTTCTCGGTCTTGATGCTGTTGATGCTTCCGTAGATGTGCTTGGGGGCAAAGATGTCCACCGAGTCGGGCAGGAGAATCGTGCCGCACTGGTAGCGTCCGGCGGTGGTAGTGATATGTCCGTTGAAGATGACAGGCACGCGCTTGTGCTGTCCGTTGGAGTAGTAGGTCTCTATCTTGCCGGGTGAGGTGGCCTTGAAGGTCATGCCCTGTGGTTTCTTGCGCAGGACGGCACGGCGGAGCGTGTTGGCGTCGATGATGATTTTGCCTGACTTCTGGTTGACTTCCTTGAAGTTGATGACCAGTTCGGGGGCTTCGTTGCGCATGAACTTGTGGTAGAAAGCATTCCACCCTTTGCTGGTGTAGGTGACGTTGATGTCGGAGGGCATATCGCCCGTGAAGACGACATCCCTTGGCAAATCTTCGATGGTGAGCCGATAGATCAGGGTGACTTCGGTGCTCTCCTGAATGGTTTGCAGGAACCAGAAGATGGTGGACAGGGCGACAAAGATGAGAAACACAGGAATATTGCGGTCAATCTTTATCAACCGCAATCTTCTGAATAACACTTTGAAAAAGTCTGTCACCATATTTCTCTAAAATCTCACCTCTCACCTCGCATCTCTTACCTCATTTACTGCTGTTGCTGTTGGCTGCCCTCGGCATAGACGTAGTTGCGGTCAATCTGCACGATGACGCCCTTGGCAATCTCGATAGTGAGATAGGACTCTCCTTCGTTGAGTGACTTCACAACGCCATGCACACCGCTCGCCGTGATGACCTTGCTGCCGATGGTGAGGCTCTTGCGGAAGTTCTCGATTTCCTTCTGACGTTTGCGCTGGGGCTTGATCATGAAGAAGTAGATGATGGCGAACATGGCGACAATCATGATGATCATGCTCCAATCGAATCCGCCTTTTGCAGCACCCTGTGCTGCCTGAATCATTGTAAACATAGTGCTTTAATTATTATTTTTTTGTTATGTCGTTATATCGTTATTCCGTTATCGCACTTATATAATATATAATGTGTTACGCCTTGGAGAGTTTGTTCGCCTTTTTGAGCTTCTTCGCCACAGCATCGATGATGCCGTTGACGTAGCCGCCGCTCTTGGGCGTGCTGTACCACTTGGCAATCTCCACGTACTCGTTGATGGTAACAGACACGGGAATCTGCGGGAAGCTGAGCAGCTCTGCCACAGCAATCTGCATGATGATGACATCCATGTAGGCGAGGCGGTTGAACTCCCAGTTCTTGACACTCTGGCTAATGAGCGTGCGGTAGTATTCGTCGTTCGTGATGGTACGACGGAAGAGACGGATAGCAAAATCCTGGTCTTCAATGTCCTTATACTCAGGCACGAGCTCTTGGTTGGCGCCGTTGGACGGGTCGAAGCGCTTGATGGTCTTGAGCACGAAAGTGTCCACCACCTCGCGGTCGTCGTTCCAGTAGAGGCTCTGCTCCTCGAGGATGTCGTCAATGCGCTCATCCTTCATGATGATATTCTTGTAGATTTTACGCCACACCTCGCGGTCATCGGCATAGGTAACCTTCTCCAGCGCCATGTACTCGGTATAGTACTCGCTCTGGATGATGTCGGCGTACAGTTTCTTGATGTAATCGCGGTCGTTGTCCCACGATTTCTTCTTGGTGTCGACAAACTCCTGTAATTGCTTGTTCTTCTCCAGCTGTGCGGCGAACTGATTGTCGGCAAAGCGGTGGCTGATCTCCTCTTTGATGTGGGCTACGCGGTTCAGCTGCTCCTTGTGCTCCACCTCCTCGAAGGCGTAGCGCGAAATGCTCACGATGAGCAGCAGCATGTAGTTGTAGAGGTCGTATGCCTTGGACAGACTGAAAAGCAGTTCCTTCTCGGCTGTGTCAAGGTTTTTCCCACCGTTCTGGTAGAAAGCATAAATGAGTTGTACAATTTTCAGACGAATTAGTGTGCGGTTTATCATAAGTCAAAAACTCTTTTTTGTGTGTGTTCTTTTTGTATCGGTGAAAACTTTTGCTGTTTCTATGTTGTAAACAATTTGAGTGCAAATTTAGGGAATTTCTTTGAAAAAAAGGGCTTTTATCAAGAATGATTACATGAAAATGAAAAAAAACAGCCCAAAATCTTGTATAAACGAAAAAAAAGTAACAATTTTGTGGCAAATTTAAGAATAAACATATTTACAATAAACTATATTATGGGTGATACAGACAAAGACTTGGTTTACTCTGAGAGTATCAAGGCGGGCAAGCGCATCTATTATTTTGATGTGAAGCAGAGCAGAAATGGCGACCGTTACATTGCCATTACGGAGAGTAAGAAAATCAATGAGGGTACAGTTGACAACCCTCGCTTCGTGTTCGAGAAACATAAACTGTTCCTCTATAAAGAAGACTACGAGAAGTTTGTTGACGCGCTGATGAAGACGTTGGACGTGGCAAAGGGCAATGCTCCGGCTGTGGCTCCTGTTTCCGAAGAGGCTCCTGTGGCTGTTGAGGCACCGGCTGTGGCTCCTGCTGCCGAAGAGGCTGCACCTGCTGCGGAGGTCGCACCTGCCGAAGCACCAGCTGAGGAGCCTGCGGAAAAGAAGAGTTTCCTCGACAAGGTGAAGGACATCTTCTAAGAGGATGACGGTGTCACATTCTGACACACAAGCGTGTCGGAATGACACTGTTTCTTGATGAAAAAGTCTCAAATCTAACATGTAACAATAAAATTTTAGGTAAAACTTTTGTCACGTCCGGCAAAAGTTGTACCTTTGTGCCGCTTTTTTGGGCAACACATCAAGCCCCACCTCGGTGGAGGGTATCGTGTGATGGCGAATTAAGCGCAGAAGGTGTGCTTGTGGGGACTCCCCAAGGCCGCCGACAGTAAACTTAATTTATAGTAACACAAAACTAAAAAATGAAAGAAATTACATTGAACGCCCAGACTCGTCAGGAGTTTGGTAAGAAGGCAAGCCGTGACCTTCGTCGTGCTGGTCAGATTCCAGCTGTTTTCTATGGAGTTGAGAAGGACGAGAAAGGCCTTCCAGTAGCAAAGTCAATCCAGATTTCTGAGAAGGAATTGGCAAAGCTTCTTTACACTCCAAATGTGTACATCGTAAATCTCGTAGTGGATGGCAAGCCTGTAAAGGCAATCCTCAAGGATTTGCAGTGTGACTTCGTGACTGACCGTCCTGTTCACGTTGACTTCTATGAAATTACAGAAGACAAGCCTGTTGTGATTGAGATTCCAGTGAAGCTCAACGGTCTTGCTGAGGGTGTGCGTGCCGGTGGTAAGCTCGCGCTCAACGTACGCAAGTTGGCTGTGAAGGCTCTCTACACTCAGTTCCCTGATACACTCGATATCGATGTGACTAACCTCGCGCTGGGTAAGGCTATGAAGGTGGGCGAACTCTCTTACGAAGGTCTCGAAATCATCACTTCGAAGGAAGTGGTCGTATGTGCCGTTCGTATGACTCGTGCCGCTCGTGCTGCTGCAGCTGAGGCTGAATCAAATGAAGAATAATCCTTGACTGGAGAAACAATATCTAATGAGGGTGTATCGGCGGTCGTCAGACCTGTGGTACACTCTCTTTATATACTATAAAGTATGTGGCTTTTGGATTTGTTTCGTCGGAAGAAGGCGGAAACGGAAGATAATGGTATGAAGTATTTGATTGTTGGTCTTGGAAACATCGGCTCTGACTATGTGGGTACACGTCACAACATCGGATTCCGTGTGGTGGACGCATTTGCTGCAAAGCAGGGTGCTGAATGGGCGGACAAGCGTTATGGCTTTGTCGCCAAGACCCGTGTGAAGAATGCCGAACTCACCCTCCTCAAACCTTCCACCTATATGAACTTGTCTGGTCAGGCAGTGCGCTATTGGGCGCAGCAAGAGAAGATTCCTGTGGAGCGCATCCTTGTTATCGTTGATGACCTGAGTCTGCCTGTCGGCAAGATTCGTATGCGTGGCAGCGGTAGTGCAGGTGGACACAACGGATTGAAGAACATCGAGTCGTGCATGATGACTCAGAACTATGCCCGCATTAAGTTTGGCATTGGCAACGAGTTTCCGAAGGGTACGCAGATAGACTTCGTGCTGGGGCAGTTCAGCGATGAGGACAACAAAATCATTGAAGAGAAACTTGATTACGTGAGTGAGATGATCAAGAGTTTCTGTCTGCAAGGGCTCGACCGAACGATGAACCAATATAACAAGAAATAATGGAAGCACGATTAGATAAATGGCTTTGGGCGGCACGCATCTTCAAGACTCGTTCCATCGCTGCTGATGCCTGTAAAAATGGACGAATCACGATGAGTGGCGTGAAGCAGAAGGCTTCCAAGATGATAAAGGAGGGCGACATTATTGAAGTGCGTAAGCCTCCTATCACCTATGCTTTTAAGGTGCTCAAAGCTATCCAGAACCGTGTGGGTGCCAAACTTGTGCCAGAGGTGATGGAGAATGTCACAGCCCCCGACCAGCTTGAACTCCTTGAAATGAACCGCATCAGCGGTTTTGTGGGCCGTGCCAGAGGTACGGGACGTCCCACCAAAAAAGAACGTCGTGATTTGGATGAATTCATCCAACCTGCCTTCTTCGGCGACTTTGATTTCGATTTCGAAGATGATGACGAGGAAGATGAGGATTTCTGTTAAAGCGTCGTTTTGAGGTCAAAAAAGTATAGTTCCGTGAGATGAACGGAGAAAAAACATTATTTTTTGAGGAATTATTTTGTGCTGTGATTGATTTGTGTTATCTTTGCAAACTTTCTAATTGATAACACATTGACCTGGCGAATGGCAAATAAAGTTAAATCTAGAAATAAGAAGAACAACAAATACGCAACGGCTCAGAAGGAGAAGTTGTCGGCAAGTGATTTTTTTGTGGGCTTCGGGAAATGGGAGACCATCTCGTTTTGTGTGGGTCTGCTGATTGGAGTAGCGGCGCTTTTCATGTTGGTGGCGTTTGTATCCTATCTGTTTACAGGTGAGGCGGATTATAGTCTGCTGGAGAGTCATACAGACCCATTGAACAGTGGATTGCACTACAAGAATGTGTGTGGTTCGTGGGGTGCCATTGTGGCATTTTTCTTCCTGAACGACATGTTCGGATTGGCATCGTTCATCATGCTCCCCTACATGATTATTCTGGCTTTGAGAATGATGCGCATCTTCAAGTTCACGTTGATTAGAAAGTTTATCCTGTTCACGATACTGATGTTGTGGACAAGTGTGTTCTTGTCTGCATTCGGCTATCTGTTCCCTTATTTCGAAGGTTCTTTTGTGAAGTTGGGTGGTAATCACGGCATTCAGGTTGTGAAGTTCCTCACGCAGTTGGTGGGTACACCAGGCTTGTTGGCTGTGTTGGTGGTGACGGCTGTGCTGTATCTCATTTATCTGAGTGCAAAGACGATTGAGGTGATTCGCGATATCTTCCGTCTGAATTTCTTGAAGAAGATGAACCCAGAGCGTTGGAAGCGTCTGGTGAATAAGGATGAGGATGAAGAGGAAACGGATGAGGAGAATGAAGATTCTTCTGATGAGGTGAGTGGTCCACAGACACCAGAGGAAACGGTGGAGGTGGTGTTCCCTGTGGATGGAAATAATGAAGAAGATGAGATAGAGGAGACGGATGAGATTGATGGAAGCGATGAGACGGGTGAGAGTGAGGAAAATGATGGAAGTGATCAAGATGAGAAAGAAGGACAGAATGATGAGACGAAGATGGACATTGAGGCGAATGAGACGGAGAAGGGTAGTGGAAAGATTGTGCGTGGTGACATCAATACACCATATGACCCGAAAAAGGATTTGGAATATTATAAGTATCCAACGCTGAATCTGTTGAAGAAAGCGGATGACCAAAGTCCGCAGATTGATATGTTTGAGCAGAACGCAAATAAGAATCGCATTATCGAGGTGTTGAGGCAGTTTGGCGTGGAAATCAAGAGTATCAAGGCAACGATTGGTCCAACAATCACGCTGTATGAAATTGTGCCGTCAGAGGGTACACGCATCAGCAAGATTCGTAATTTGGAGGATGACATCGCTTTGTCGTTGGCGGCTGAAGGTATTCGTATCATTGCGCCGATTCCAGGTAAGGGTACGATTGGTATTGAGGTGCCGAACAAGAAGAAGTGCATCGTGTCGATGGAGAGTGTCATCAACAGCCGCACCTATCAGGAGAGCAAGATGGAACTGCCTTGTGCTGTGGGTAAGACCATCAGCAATGAGGTGTTCATGTTTGACTTGGCGAAGGCTCCTCACCTTTTGGTGGCTGGTGCAACAGGTCAGGGTAAGTCGGTGGGCTTGAATGCCATTGTGACTTCATTGCTCTACAAGAAGCATCCGTCAGAGTTGAAGATAGTGATGGTGGACCCGAAGAAGGTGGAGTTCAGCATTTACAGCCCGATTGAGAACCATTTCCTGGCTCGTTTGGAGGAGGAAGAGGATTGTATCATCACGGATGTGCAGAAGGTGGTGAAGACGTTGAACTCGCTTTGTGCGCTGATGGATACGCGATATGACCTTTTGAAGCGGGCACACGCAAGAACTATCAAGGAATACAACGAAATGTTCAAGGCACGTCAACTGAATCCTGAACATGGACATGAATATATGCCTTACATCGTGGTGATTGTCGATGAGTTTGGTGACCTCATCATGACGGCAGGCAAGGAAGTGGAATTGCCTATTTGCCGCATTGCGCAGTTGGCCCGTGCTGTGGGTATCCACATGATTATTGCTACCCAGCGTCCACAGGCTAGCATCATCAGCGGTGCCATTAAGGCGAACTTCCCGACGAGAATAGCCTTTAAGGTAAGTTCTATGATGGACTCGCGTGTGATTCTCGACCGTGCAGGTGCCAACCAGTTGATTGGTAAGGGTGATATGCTGTATTTGGGTAGTGCTGAACCTGTGCGTGTACAATGTGCTTTTGTTGATACGCCAGAGGTGAACGATATCTGTGCCTACATTGCCAAGCAGCAGTCGTTCTTGCATCCAATGTATCTGCCTGAGGTGCTTGATGCCGAAGGAGATGGTGGTGCTGGTATGGGAACTGTGGATAAGGGACACCTCGACCCGATGTTTGCTGATGTGGCGAAGTTTGTGGTGAACAACCAGAGTGGTTCGACCTCGATGATTCAGCGCAACTACTCGATTGGCTACAATCGTGCAGGCAAGATTATGGATCAGTTGGAGCGTATGGGTGTTGTCGGTCCTCAGGTGGGTGCTAAGCCTCGTGAGGTGCTGATCAAAGACCCGATGACGTTGGATAGTTTGTTGAATTCATTATAATCAGCCCTGTACTGGACGGATGCTTTTACTCGACGAAATGAACTGAATATGAAAAAGATAACATTGATATTGATGGCGTTTGTTCTGGCTGTGATGACATATGCACAGACCGCCACTCAGTTGCTGGACAAGTCGGCGGCCACGTTGAGGGCCGCTGGCAATGTGAAGATTGATTTCACGATGGAGGTCGAAGGTGGTTCCTCTACGGGTTATATCAAACTGCAACGCCAGAAGTTTGTGGTCAATATGGGTGGTTCCATCACTTGGTTTGACGGCAAGACGATGTGGACGTATGTGAAGGCGAATGAAGAGGTGAACATCACCACGCCTTCTTCTGATGCGGTGGCGAAAATGAATCCATACGCTTTCCTTTCGTTCTACAAGAAGGGATATACCGCCAAGATGGGAAAGAGTACGTCCAAGGAACATGAGGTGGTTCTGACAGGCAAGCAGGGAAGCCCATTCAAGAAGGTGGTGATTCGTCTGAACAAATCGACACGTTATCCGTCTGTCATCACAATGACTTCCTCCAAAGATGCTGTGACAACCATCCGTTGCAATTCTTTCTTGAAGAACCAGAAATTTAAGGAATCCACTTTCCAATTCAACAAAAAGAATTATCCTGATGCGGAAATAGTGGACTTGAGATAATGGAGCTCTCGAGGGTACGTTTGTTATATAAACTTATTTCTCACAATCAGCGGTTGCAGGCACGTCGCCACCCGATGTTTGAGAAGAAGTTGGCAATGAAGATTCTCAGTTATTTCTTCATTGCTTTTTGGGCGGTTTATCTGGTCATGCTGGGCTTCACCGCCTTTTCTTATTTCGACGGTTCTGCGATGGAGGCTTTTGACTGGATTGATGGAGGTATGATCTGGTTTCTCATCGTTGATTTCCTCTCACGATTTGCTATGCAGGAAACACCTGCCCAGAACATCAAGCAATACAAGCTCCACAACATCCCCACAGGCTTTCTGCTGCACACCTTCCTGTTTCGGATGGGGTTGCAGCCCTACAACCTCTTCTGGGCATTCTTTTTCGTGCCTTTCGGACTCCGTGCTATTCCTCAGTTCTACGGCATTATGGGCTTTTTCGGTTTCATCATCGGTTGGTGGCTTATGTATGTGCTGAATAGTTACTGGTACCTGTTCTGGCGAACGCTTCTGAACAGAAACTTCTTTTATATTGCTGTACCGTTGCTCCTCTATGCGGGATTGGCTTATTTTGGCATCTTCTTCGATGCGGACAATCAATGGCTGTTTAATGGTACGATTCGCTTGATGCGTGGTTTCTGTCAGTGGAACCCGTTGTGCTGGCTGGTCTTTATTGTCGTGGTGGTGCCGTTGTATCTGATCAATTTCCGTTTGCAGAAGGTAGCCATCTATGTGGAGATTGCCAAGACGGAAGTGGTCAAGCAGTTCAAGACGCACAATATGACTTTCCTCGACCGTTTTGGAGTGATAGGCGAGTACTTGAAACTGGAAATGAAATCCACGGTGCGCAATCTGGTGGTGAGGAAACAATTCATTTCGGGTGCCTTGTGTATGTTGATGCTGTGCGGTCTTTTTTCCTTCTCAGATATTTATGATGAGTGGCCTTTCATGCAAGTATTCATTTGTGTGTATTGCTTCACTTGTTATGGGGTGATGACATTGACGACCGTTATGTGTGCAGAAGGAAATTACATTGATGGCTTGATGGTGCGTAGGGAAACGGTCCTTTCATTGCTAAAAGCCAAGTACTATTTTCAATGCATGATGTTGATGATACCGCTGCTTTTCTCGCTGATGCCGATTATAGAGGGAAAGATTACTTGGCTGACAACGTTGGGATGCCTGCTCTTCACGTCAGGAGTTGTGTTCCCCTTCATCTTCCAGTTGGCGGTCTATAATGACATCACCATCCATCTGAACGAGAAGCTGACCAAGACGGGACGTGACACCAAGGTTCAGATGCTCATGTCGGGGGCAGCTTTATTCTTGCCCATGTTGATCATGTATGCGTTGGTGGAGTGCTTTAATGCTGAAATAGCAGCCATCTCGATGATCTCCATCGGACTGATAGGGACGGCGTTGCATCCGTGGTGGCTCCGCAATATATACGAACGATTCATGAAACGTCGATATGCTAATATGGACGGATTCAGAAATTCAAGATAACAAGATGAACTTAACAATCGAAAAACTGACCAAATCCTTTGGAGAGAAGCAAGCCCTCAACATTGACCACTACGCCATCCACAGTGGTGAGACGATCGGTCTTGTGGGCAATAATGGGGCAGGGAAGACCACCTTGTTCCGTATCATTTTAGACTTATTGCATGCCGATACAGGTTGTGTGACCATCGATGGCTTTGTGGATGGAATGCCTGTGTCGTGTGACACCTCCAAGAGTGAGGAATGGAAAGCTTATACGGGTGCTTTTGTCGATACGGGCTTCCTCATCGACTACCTGACCCCCGAGGAATATTTCCGCTTCATCGCTAAGATTTCAGGCATTTCGGATGCTGTGTTGCATGACCGCTTGTTGCAGTTCGATGGCTTCATGAATGGCGAGATACTGGGACAGAAAACCCTCATCCGCAATCTCTCGATGGGGAACAAGCAGAAGGTGGGCATCATTGGCGCCATGCTTCACTATCCTCAACTGTTGATATTGGATGAACCCTTCAATTTTCTTGACCCGACCTCTCAGTTGGCGATGAAGTATCTACTGGAAACCTACAGCAAGGAGCATCATGCCACCATCATTGTCTCGTCCCATAACTTGACTCACACGCTTGACATTTGTTCGCGAATCACGCTGCTTGAACATGGACTCATCATCAAGGACTATGACCGTGATTATGCCATGTTGACTTCTGAAATCGAAGCATATTTCAAAGGAAACATTAATATTTAGATGGAAGAAGTGTTTTTTTTCAAATATACCTTTCCCGAACCACAGAAAAGCAGTATCTTTGCATTTGTTTTCTGGACACACCATTGACGTGTCTCTCTTTTCAGAAAAACTCATAAGTATTTATCATCAAATAACATCAACAACATTTTAATTATGAAGATTTCGAGAATCGACCACCTTGGAATAGGTGTGGAGAGCATCGATGCAGTGCTCCCTTATTTCGAAAATGTGCTTGGCCTGAAGTGCTATGCAGTAGAAGAAGTAGCTGACCAGAAGGTGAAGACAGCCTTCCTGAAAGTTGGCGAAGTGAAATTGGAATTGCTGGAACCAACGTCTCCTGAATCAGCCGTTGCGAAGTGGCTGGAGAAGGGTGGCAAGGGTGTTCACCACGTGGCCTTCGCTGTTGAAGACGGTGTGGCTGAGGCACTCGTTGAGGCTGAAGGCAAGGAAATTCGTCTGATTGACAAGACACCACGTCCAGGTGCTGAACAGATGAACATCGCGTTCCTCCATCCGAAGTCAACAGCAGGTATTTTGACAGAACTTTGTGAACCACAGAACAAATAATATTATGAGCAAGCAGACAGAAAGAATTCAGGAGCTGATTGAGCTCCGTCAGAAGGCTCGTCTGGGCGGTGGCGAGAAGGCCATCGACAAACAGCATGCCAAAGGAAAGTTCACGGCTCGTGAACGTATTTCCATGCTCCTCGACGAGGGCAGTTTCGAAGAATATGATATGTTCAAGCTCCACCGTTGCACCAACTTCGGTATGGAGAAGAAGCAGTATCTTGGCGACGGTGTCGTGACTGGTTCTGGTACAATCGGTGGACGCCTCGTCTTTATTTTTGCGCAGGACTTCACGGTGAATGCAGGTTCTCTCTCTGAGACCATGAGCCAGAAGATCTGCAAGATCATGGATATGGCCATGAAGGTGGGTGCGCCTGTCATCGGTATCAACGACTCAGGTGGTGCCCGCATCCAGGAGGGTATCAACGCGCTGGCTGGTTACGCTGAGATTTTCCAGCGCAACATCATGGCTTCGGGTGTGATTCCTCAGATTTCTGGTATCTTTGGTCCATGTGCTGGTGGTGCCGTTTATTCTCCAGCCCTCACCGACTTTACCCTCATGATGGAGAACACCTCCTTCATGTTCCTCACGGGACCTGCTGTGGTGAAGACTGTGACTGGCGAGGATGTTGACCAGGAGAGCCTCGGTGGCGCTTCGGTTCACTCCACCAAGTCGGGTGTGACGCACTTCACGGCTTCCACAGAGGAGGAGGCGATGGCGATGATTCAGCAGCTCATCTCCTATATTCCTCAGAACAACCAGGAAGAGACTCCACGAGTGGAATGCACTGATCCTATCGACCGTCTGGAAGATTCCCTCAATGAAATCATCCCTGACAATCCTAATCAGGCGTACGACATGTACAAGGTCATTGCGGCTACGGTCGATAATGGCGAATTCTTTGAGGTGCAGCCACGTTATGCTCAGAACATCATCGTAGGTTTCGCTCGTTTCAATGGCCGTTCTGTGGGTATCGTTGCCAACCAGCCTAGCAAGTTCGCCGGTGTACTCGACTGCAACGCTTCTCGTAAGGGTGCCCGCTTTGTTCGCTTCTGCGATGCCTTCAACATTCCAATCGTCAGCTTCGTCGATGTGCCAGGCTTCCTCCCAGGTACAGGTCAGGAGTACAACGCAGTCATTCTGCACGGTGCTAAGTTGCTCTACGCTTACGGAGAGGCAACGGTGCCAAAGGTGACAGTCACGCTCCGCAAGTCTTATGGTGGTTCTCACATCGTGATGTCCTGCAAGCAGCTCCGTGGTGACATCAACTACGCTTGGCCATCCGCTGAAATCGCTGTGATGGGTGCTAGCGGTGCTGCCGCAGTGCTCTATGCTCGCGAGGCTAAGCAGATCAAGGAAGAGGGTGGTGATGCCAAGGCATTCATCGCTGAGAAGGAGGAAGAATACTCCAAGCTCTTCGCTAATCCTTATCAGGCTGCCAAGTATGGCTACATCGATGATGTCATCGAGCCACGCAACACTCGTTTCCGTGTCATCCGCGCTCTCGAGCAGTTGGCCAACAAGTCACTTACTAATCCTGCTAAGAAGCACGGTAATATTCCACTTTAATCATGAAAAAGATTCTATCTATCATTTCACTCCTGATAGCTTCGACGGCTGTGTTTGCACAGGGAGCACATGACTTCAAACTCAACGAGGTCTATGTCAATGCTCCTACATGCTGCGGTGGCGACTCCACTGCTGGCGCTTGCAAGCAGCAGGCAAGCTATGTGGATGAATATGGTCAGCCTGCTTCATGGATTGAAATTGAGAACACTTCTTATTCTACACACGACATAAGAAACTGTTTCCTCACCATCAATCCGGCAGTGCTCGACAAGAACATGCCGGCACCTGAGCGCGAGAAGCTCATGTCGGCTATTCCTGCTGGTGACCCACGCACATCGCTCTCTGCCAAGCAGCGCATCACGTTCTTTGCTGACGGCAAGACGAATCGTGGTACACTCCACCTGAACTTCACGCTCCCCACTGGTAAGCCTTTCACCATCTATCTCTTCGACGGTAATGCGGTTGATCTGCTTGACTCCGTTCGTGTGGAGGCTATGCCTGCTGGTTCCAGCTATGCCCGTCTGAACGATGCTGAGTGGCAAGTGTGTGACGAGGACAAGGTCACGCCCAACGCTCCCAACATCGCTTACCACAACGATAAGATCAAGGAGTTCAAGGAGAAAGATCCTCACGGCATCGCCATGACGCTCATGTGTATGGGCGTGGTGTTCTCTTGCCTCATTCTGCTCTTCGTGTTCTTCCACATCTTCGGTTGGGCGATGAACCGCACCGCCAAGTTGGCCCGTGTTCGTGCCATCCGTGCTATCCACGAGCAGGCAGCTCGTGTGGTTGAAATGGCCAAGCAGGGTACGACCGAGACGAAGGGTATCGACATGGAGACCTACACAGCAGTCATCGGTATGGCGCTCCATGAGTACTTCGGTGGTACGCACGACCTTGAGTCGGGCATCCTGACCATCAACCAGACTCCTACTACGTGGGCGGACAAGAGCCACGAACTTCGTGTGACCCCACAGCATCATCAAGCAAACTAAAATCAATCAAAGACAATGAAAGAATATAATTATAAGATTAAGGGTGCTCCTTACAATGTGAAGATTCAGGGCATTGAAGAGAACATCGCGAAGGTTGAGGTCAACGGCATTGAGTTCGAAGTGGAGCTTGAGAAGCCGGTTGCTCAGCCAAAACCAGTTGTACGTGCCGTTGCCGCTCCTGTCAAGACCATCGAGGCTCCCAAGGCGGCTCAGGAGGCTGTCGAGGCAGGCGTTTCTGCCGTTCGTGCTCCGCTGCCAGGCACAGTCAACGACATCAAGGTCACTGTTGGTCAGGCTGTCAAAAAGGGCGAGACTGTTGTCGTGCTTGAAGCCATGAAGATGGAGAACAACATCGACGCCGACCGCGACGGAAAGATTCAGGAAGTGAAGGTGCAGAAGGGCGACACCGTTATGGAGGGTGCCATTCTCGTCACGATCGTGTAACAAGATAGTCAATTGTAAATCGTCAAATTGTAAATTACTATGATGTTACTCGAAAGTGTTTCCACCATGGACTTCATCGGAACGAAGCTCCTCGATTTCCTTACCTACACAGGTTTTGCCAATGTGGAGTGGGCCAACATCATCATGATTGCTGTTGGTGCCTTCTTCATCTGGCTCGCCATTGCTAAGGATTTCGAGCCCCTGCTCCTCATTCCGATAGGTCTCGGCATCATTTTGGGCAATATTCCCTTCAAGGATGCCGGTCTTGAAATAGGTCTCTACGAGGACAACTCCGTGCTCAACATCTTCTATCAGGGTGTGCGGCTCGGATGGTATCCTCCTCTCGTGTTCCTCGGCATCGGCGCCATGACGGACTTTTCGGCCCTCATCGCCAATCCGAAGCTTATGCTTATCGGCGCAGCTGCCCAGTTTGGTATCTTTGGCGCCTACATGGTTGCACTGGCTCTCGGCTTCGAACCTAACCAGGCAGCAGGTATCGCCATCATTGGTGGCGCTGACGGTCCAACCGCCATCTTCCTGTCCAGTAAGCTGAGTCCTAACCTGATGGGTGCCATCGCTGTGTGTGCTTACTCATACATGGCATTGGTTCCAGTGATTCAGCCAGGTATCATGAAGCTGCTCACTACTAAGAAGCAGCGTCTCATCAAGATGAAGCCAGCTCGCCAGGTCAGCCAGACTGAGAAGATGCTCTTCCCAATCGTTGGTCTGCTCATCACCACCTTCATCGTGCCCTCCGGCCTTCCGCTTCTCGGTATGCTCTTCTTCGGAAACCTGCTGAAGGAATCCACTAAGACTACCCGTTTGGCTAAGACCGCAGGCTCCGCGCTGAACGACATTGTGGTGATGCTTCTCGGCCTCACCGTGGGATGCTCCACACAGGCATCGGAGTTCCTCACTTGGCACACCATCTTCATCTTCATCATCGGTGCATGCGCTTTCGTTGTTGCAACTGCCAGTGGTGTCATCTTCGTTCACATTATGAACCTCTTCCTTCCGAAGAGCCAGAAGATCAATCCGCTCATCGGTAATGCTGGTGTGAGCGCTGTCCCCATGGCGGCCCGTATCTCGCAGAACGAGGGTCTCAAGGCCGATCCCCACAACTACCTGCTCATGCATGCCATGGGTCCCAACGTTGCAGGCGTCATCGGTTCCGCAGTCGCAGCCGGTGTCCTGCTCGGCTTCCTCTCGTAGGCTTCACATTATATATAATTAAGGCACAGGATTTCAGTCCTGTGCCTTAATTTTTTGCCCCAATCATTTGTTTGTAAATAAATATATTTTTCATCCCCTTTCAGCGCAAAGGGACGCTACTCTGAGGAAATGAAGGTGCCTCTCAGCCAACGGAGTAGGCTCCAAGCTCTAGATAGGCAAAGAAGCGAACAAGAAAAGGGACCTGAATCTCATGCTCAGGTCCCTTTCTTGTTGAAGCTTTTCTATCATTTATTTGAAGATGAGTTGGGCGAAGTTGTAGAGGCCGTACTTCCAAACGACGAAGTTGTGCTGGCCCTCGGGATATTTGATGAGGGTGCAGGGGATGCCGTTCTCGTCGCAGAATGCCTTGAGCTGGGTGCTGTTGAAAAGCAGACCGTCGGCACCGCCGCATACCATCCAGAGGAGCTTGTTCTCCTTCTTCACCTTGTCCACATCGGGAATGAGCTGCGCTGCACGCATGGTGTTGGGAGCGGATGAGAAGCCGCCTACGTAGGCAAAGACGTCCATGTGGCCGAGGCCGAAGTTGAGCGATTGGCCGCCACCCATCGACAGACCTGCGATGGCGCGGTGCTCACGGTCGGTATAGACGCTGAAGTTCTTCTCGATGTAAGGAATGAGGCTTCCGATGAGGTCTTTGTCAAACTCAGCGAATGCGGGTGCGGAGCCGTAGCCGCCGGCGCGTGAGTCGTCCTTGGCGGCACGTCCGTTAGGCATTACGACAATCATGTCTTTTACTTTCTTGTCGGCATAGAGGTTGTCCATGATGATGTGTGGCACGCCGCCGTCCTTGTACCATTCGTTCTCGTCGCCACCGATGCCGTGGAGCAGGTAGAGGACGCTGTACTTCTTCTTCTTGTCGTACTTGGGAGGCAGATAGACCTGTGCCTTGCGGACGGTGCCTACTGATTCTGACTGGTACTCGATGAGTTGAACTGTGCCGTGGTCAATTCCTGCACGCTCCTGGTCGAAGCCCTGAGGCGCTTCCACATAGGGGTCGAAGTTGACGTCGATGTTTTGCTGTCCACCGAACATGCCCATCGGAATGGTGGGCTCTTGTGCATTGGCAGTCATCAATGAGAGTGAGAGCAATGCTCCAACATAGATTTTCTTCATTGTTTTATAGATTTTAGAATTTGTTGAATATGCGTTTTTGACGTTGCTGCGCCGCCAAGGTTTAAATGCCTCAGGTTATTTCTTGGCGCTGTCGCGGAACTTGTGGAGCTCGTCTGCCACGACGTCGAAGTCGTCGGTGAGGGTGAGCTGCAGGTTCTTGTACTTGCCCATCTCAACCAACTGCTGGAGGAACGGATAGACGGGCATTTCCTTGGTCCAGAAGTCGGTGCCGAGGAAGATCATCGGGCTGGCAAATCCGAAGCTCTCGTAGTGGTTCTGCACAGCGTCTTGGAAGATTTCCTGCATGGTTCCGGCACTGCCTGGGGTGTAGATGATGCCTCCGAAGGCGACGGTGAGGATGAGGTCTTCGCGGATGCTGTTCTCGAAGAACTTGGCGATGTGGGTGGCGAAGGGTGCTGATGGCTCGTGACCGTAGAGGTAGGTGGGGATGCCGAGGCTTACGTAGTCGCCTTGACGGGGATATTTCTTCATGACTTCGAAGGAGGAAGCGAGCCAACCTTCGTCCTTGAATGATGGTGCGCCAGTGAGCATCTCGACGGCGTCATCCACTTCTGCGTCGGTTCTGCCTGCGAGCCATGCGCCAAGATGTGTGGCTTCCATGGCGCCGGGGCCACCGCCGCTGAGCATGAAGAAGCCCTCTTCGGTGAGTCGCTTGCTCAACTGTACGATGCGCTTGTACATGGGATCGGTACGCAGCAGGGCATGTCCGCCCATGATGCCGATGCAGAGGCGTGAGTCATGCTCGCGGAAGAACTCATCAAGGGCAACGTGAATACCGTGGTCGTGGAGGGTTCGTGCGAGGGATTCTTCCACGTCCTTGGCTTGCTTGCCCGTGGCGATGAAGTGTTGATATACTTTCGTGTCGTAGCACGAATCAAAGGTCTCTGGCTTGGCAGGGTCGTAGCCTGCATAGAGGTCTTCGGCACTGTAAAGCGATGTGCGGTTCACATCGTAGGGTACGGTTTTGATATACTCCATGGCTTCTTCGGTAAATAATTGATTTGGGTTCGCAGTTCTGTTGCAGGATGTGGCTGCAACAAGGAGCGTCATGGCTCCGAGAATCATTTTCTTCATTGGCTTTTTGTTTTAGGTTGTTTTATATTGTTGGTATAGTTTTTTATTCCTTCTTCTTTGCTCTCATCCTCCGTCGAATGCTCTCGAAGTTTTTTCGCCAGGAGAGGCCGATACCTTGGGTGTTGAGCGTGGCTTTGGTGAAGTAGCGGTCGTTCGTTTGGTTGTATGCCTTGATGTAGAGGTTACCTTTCTGATCTAGCCGCCACTTCACCTCGAAGTCGCCTACGAAGTTGGAACGGTTGGTCATGGTGTTGTCGCGGTAGCCGAATGCGCCGTTGATGAGGAGGCGCTCATCCAGCAGACGCCCTTCGAGGATACCTTCCACATCGAGGTCGTCCCAGCCTTTCTCGCCCGTAGTGAATGACGAGCCAAGGTTCCAGTTGCTCTCGCGACCAATCATGTTGCTGATCATCTGGTTGAGTTGTCCGTTGAGGGTGGAGGAGAGTAGGGAGTTCATCGCCTGCCCCGAATTGTCGTTGCCGATGGAACGAGCGTATTCGTTAGGATAGAATCGTCCAAGTCCGAGCAGGTATATCATCTGCGTGTTCATCTCCTCCTCGGAATTGATCATTGAGCGCACCAGCTGGCGGGTCTCCTCGTTCACGTTGGGCAGATCCATGTCGAATCGGAAGTCCATGCTGCCGAGCTTACCCGTGATATCGAGGATGCAGATGACCCTCACCTTATTGTTCTGCGAGAAGGCGGTGGTGGAGGTGAGGTCGCTGAGTGGCACAGAGTTGATGCTGTGGTGGCAAATCAGATGGATGTCGGCATCGAAAGGATTGCCGTTGAATTCGACCATTGAACTGGGTTGCAAGGCAAGGTCGCGGAAGATGATGTCTTGCAGGTAAAGGCGGTAGAAACCAGATTCTATATTATAGTTGCCGAACATCTGGAAGGAGCCTTTATTGTACCAGCTAGCTTTGAGATGGGCATTTCCGAAAGTGCGCATGTAGCCGTCCTCAACGTTGTCCATGCGGAGCTTCACCTCGCAGTCTGGCGTGAGGTTGATGTCGAAATTGATAAAGATGTCGCTGCTGTAATTCTTCTTCGCCTCATTGACGATGGCGAGCGAGTCCTTTACCACGGGACGCTCCGTCCTGCGGATTTTGATGGTCTTCGGCTTGGCGACTTTCAGCGTGTCGCGGTCGCGGAACTCGATGAAGGTATTGCCTGTGATGGCATCGGGTGTAGCTGCATCGTAGGCAAACACGGATCCTCGGGTAGGGGTGACGTTGGCATTCACGTACAGCGGATGCCCGTCGCTGCCATCGATGGTCAAATCGCCGTCGGCAAAGACCGTGGCGAAAAACTTGTCGCTGTTGAACTCCTTCTCGTCGTAGGCCAGCAGCTCATGGAGGTCGGCCTTGAAGTGGTAGGCGAAGTTCTTCATGTTGCGGTGGGTCAGTTGACCGTTAAAGATGGAGCGGTGTCCGAAGCGGTCGTAGATGCTGATATCGGAGAAATCGAACAGGTAAGGACGGATGCGGATGGTGTCACCCTCGATGTGGTAGGGCACGTTGGTCGCTCGCAGTCGCAGGTTCATATTGGGCACGGCATCAGCGATGATGTTGACATTGTTGAACGGACCGATGATGCTGACAGGTCCTGTCACATAGCCTGAAACCTCTTTGAACACACCTCCGAGGAAGCCATGGATGAAGGCAGCATTGGTGTTGTGGGTGTTGACATCTAAATGCATGTCATTCTTGCTCGGCGAAATCCAACCGTTTACGGTGGTGATGCCTGTCACGCTCCGTTTTCTTCCCGTCAACCCATCCGGCATTTGGTAAAGGTCAACAATTCGACCATTCACCATGATGCCATCGACATCCCTGTCCCAATGGGCAGTGATGTTGGCATCGCCCAACGGTCCCTCCTGAATGGAGAGGCCGGCCACAGCGAGGTTGACCTTCACATCGGGCACGCCGTCACCTAACACATTGTTCACGACGGCACGTCCTGATGCTTTGCCTGCGAATCGAACTACATTCCAGTTCACCAGCGACATGATGTATTGGATTTCAAGATTGTTCAGCGTGGTCACCAGCGAGTCGGTAGGCATGCTCGACGCCTTTCCGTCAATGGCGAGAAAGCTGTTGGTGTTATTGTTGGCGAACCTAACATTGTGGCACTCGATGTTCTTCTTGTAGAGCGAGATGCTCGATGGAGACACCGTCCATGCTGTATCGTTGATGACCGCTGTGGATTTCCTCAGAGTGATGTCGGTCTTCATGCTACCTAATGAGTCGCTCAGTTGCACGATAGGCAGAATCTGCATCATGATGTTGTTCGTACCAGTCGTGTTCAGATAGAGGTCGCTGACGATGCGGTTGTTGTGAATATCCGCCATCACGTCCAGTTTCGTGGAGGTGGAGGGTTTGTCATTGTTGTCGCTTTCCTTGAAGGTGGAGGCGATGGCGTGGACATTCATATTGTCGTGGGTGGAGTTGCAAGCCACAGCGATGTCGTTGTAGGCCTTTTCATTGTAGATGAGGCTCGGAACATCGAGTTGGAACGACATGGTTTCTTTGACGGCATCTAAATCGCCAAAGATGCGTATGGGCGTCTTGATGCTGTAATCGGCATCGATGAAATTGTGGAGGATGGGAGCGTCGTCCACAGTCAGATCGTAGGTAAAGTGCGCAGTGGAATTGCCCGCCGCTGTTTGTGGCTTGAAGATGATGGGCAAATGGTGGGACATCTGTTGAATGAAACATTGGGCGATGTCTGTCAGCGCTGTCTCTCCCTGGATGTTGCCCGAGAGGATGTCGCTCTTGATGGTGTAAAGGCTTTCCCCGTTTTCCTGCTTCTCGGCATGGAGCATGATGCTATTGAGATAGTATTGGTCATTTGGAGTCATATAGCTGATGTCCTCCAACACTGCATTGCCATACAGATGCTTGAAATCCGTTCCCTGCATGTGGACGGAACCATTGAGCGATAGGCTCTCACCTGCATGTTCATTGGTGAGATGCAGATTGTTCGGATTGAAATGATCCAGAATGATGTTCAGGTCGATATCTTTGAGAGGGCTGTCTATATAAGCGAAATCTGCATCCGCCCTAACGTTCTCGTCGTCGATGCTGGCGGTACCTGACAGCTGATGGGCTGTGCTTTGAGCATCCAAGCGGATGTTTTGGTAGTTGTAGCCGTTATAATATATGTTGTAAATGGTGCCCTTCGCTTTGCCGACGGGGAAAGGCTGGATGTTGTCGAGATTCATGGCGAGGTCAAGGTCGAACGAGGTAGTGCCGAACCGCTCGTCGCCCTGCAACTTGCCGATGTTAATGCTGTCGCCTGCGATAGTACCGATAAGGAAATGCTCTTGGTCGTAGGTCACATCATAGGTGGCACGTCCAATGCCAGTGGATAGATTGCCCTGTGAGAACAATTCCCCGTTGGCTGTGTAATCAATCGTCCCCTCATAGGCCACATCATGAATGGCATCAATGAGGTTCTCCTTCTGATGGGCAGGTGCCAAAGCGTCTGCTAAACTTAGCATTTGGCTGTGGCTGAGGCGCAACGTGTTGATGTTAACATGAATGTCACGCTGTTGCTTGTTGAGTGGGTGGGTGATGACGGCTGTGGCAAGGAGCTGCATGTCTTCATCCTCCGAACTGAGGTTACATTCCTTCACCCGTATCTCCTGTTCGTTTCCCTCGGCTGTGACGCTGAGGTTCAGGGTTTGGGTCAGAAGAGAGAGTTTTTCTGATAGGGGAGTGAGGTCGCTGGGGGTGATGTATCCGTTGAGGGCTGTGGAGTGGAAAGAGAATTTCTTCTCCTTTTCCCATTGACCATACGTCACGTCCAACGATTCCATATTGATTTGCGAGTGGCGCATAGACACGCTCAAATCCGACAGGGTGGCAGTCTGTTTGTTGCCGATGAGTTTCAGCTTTGTGTCGCGAAGGTTCAATCCAGAGTTGAGTTCGTGGACTTGCAGACGGTTTACGGTCACGTTGAGCGAGTCGTCCGTCAGGCATCGGAGTGCCACATTCATGCCAAAGTCTTGCAAATTCAGATGGTTCAGGTCAAGCTTCCCTTTTTGTAACGTGGCTGACCTGACATCGTAGGTGATATCTGCATGTCGCATGATGAGCGAACCAATGTGCAGATTGAGCGGAGTGGGCTCTTCTTGCTCCTCCTTCTTGAAGGCATCGATGATGAATTGGAAATTCGGAGGACTTTCAGGCGTCTCCTTGTAGAGCGTTGCCTTCGTTCCGAAAAGTTGTGCTGTGCCGATGTTCACCCGATTGGACAGCAGATCCAGCAGGTCGATGCTTGCCGACACACGGGCAATGCTTGCCATCTTCTTTCCATTCGGTTCATAGAGGGTCATGTCGGTCACAATGATGCGATTGAAGAAACCGAGATTGACACTACCGATTTCCACTTTCGCACTCAATTGTTCAGAAAGCATGTTCGCCGTCCAGTTTGCCAATGCGTTTTGCATGAAAGGCAAACTGAACAGTAGGACAATGCCTGCATAGGCGGCAATGAGAATACCTACAACATTAACTAATATTTTCTCGAATTTCTTCAACCTTCGTTGGAGTGGCGTTAACCATTATTGGGCTGGCGTCAATTTCCGTTTGAAATCCACCATCTTGATGGCCGTCACGGCACACTCGTCGCCCTTGTTGCCCATTTGCCCACCAGCACGTTCTTCGGCCTGCTGCATGTCAAGCGTGGTGATGAGTCCGTAGATGACGGGCACATCCTGTACAGCATTCAGACGAGCCAATCCGTAGGTGACGCCCTGACAGATGTAGCGGTCGTGGGGCGTATCGCCACGAATGACGCATCCGATGGCAATCACGGCATCCACACCTGTCTTCACCATCTGGGTGGCACCATACACCAGTTCAAAACTACCAGGCACAGTCATCACTGTGATGTCCTCGGGGAAAACGCCGTTCTTCATAAGTGTCTGCTTTGCCCCTTCCAACAACGAGGCTGTGATGTTTTCGTTCCATTCCGACACCACGATGCCCATCTTCATGCCAGTGGCGTTGGGTACTGAATTGATGTCGTACTCGGAAAGGTTGTGATTCTTTGTGGCCATACGTTCAATAGGTTAGAAAAGTAAAAAACTAAAAACTAAAAGTGAAGATTACTTGGCTTGCAGAAGGCTGTGGTAACTTTGACTTTTAGTTTTTAGTTTTTACTTATGGTTTTCTTATTTCTCTTTATTTTGTTGCTCTTTCGATGTACATGTCAATCTCCTGTGAGAGAGGACTGCGGAAGTATTGCTTCTTGATTTTGTTGTAAAGTTCCAAAGCCTTGTCGTTTTGCCCGAGTGACTCGTAAACTTCACCGGCCTGGAGGAGGAAAACGGGACTTACTGCATCGTTGTCGGCCTCCTCGGCTGCCTTGATGAGTGTCTTGATACCCTTCTCGTTGTCGCCCTTCTTCACGTAGAGATTACCCAAGGCTGCGATGGCAGCAGGAGAAACCATGTCATCATCCTGAGCGGAGAAGTCCTCCAACATCTTGATGGCCTCATCCACCTTGTCGGTCTTAGCGTAAGCCAGACCTGCATAAAGCTTGGCCACGTTTGCCGTCTCGGTGCCACTGAACTCGTCAATGATTTTCAGGAAACCCTTTACATTGCCTTCACCTTTCAGTGACTGCTCATATTGTTGCTGAGCGAAAGCCGTCTGTGCGCCTGCGATGGCCTTCTGAGCTTCCAGCTCTTTGCCAGCCATATAGTGTTTGTAGGTGTATACACCAGCCACAATCACGATGATGACACCGAGCACAATAGCAATCTTCTTCCAATTCTTCTCGATGAAAGCCTCGCCCTTGCTCAGTTGCACATCAAGTGCGATAGGCTCATCTGTTACTTGTTGTTTTTTGTTCTTTGCCATAATATTTTTTGTTTATAATTTGAATCGCATAAAAATCATGCAAAAGTACGACATTTTCTCTAATCTGCCAAACTTTTCCTACTTTTATTTGAAAAAGAAGCATCCACCCTTGGTTCTTCACTCTTTTATGACAATTCCTCAATCGTGTAGCCCACAGGCAACTTGCGGCAATTGTAGCCAGAGGCCATGATTTCGCCATAGGCTCCTGCAGAGAGGAGAGCAAGAAGGTCACCACGATGGGTCTTTGTCAGAGAAATGTCTTTGTCGAAGACATCAGAGGACTCGCAGATGGGGCCTACCACATCGTAGGTATCCGTCTCAGTGTCAGTGCTGCTGAGGTTGACAATCTTGTGGTGTGCGTCGTAGAGGGCAGGGCGAATGAGATCGGTGAAGCCTGCATCGACGATGGCAAACTTCTTGATGGCATTCTCCTTCACATAGAGCACCTTGGTGATGAGGGCACCACACTGTCCAACAACTGCACGACCAAGTTCGAAATGGACAGTCTGACCTGGGCGCAGTTGGAGGTATTTGTCATAGACTACGAAATAGTCCTTGAAGTTAGGAATGGAATTGGATTCTGGATGTGCGTAGTCGATGCCAAGACCACCACCTACATTCACGATGTCAATCTTGATGCCTGCCGCTTCCAGTTGGTCTTGTAGGTCGTTGATACGTTGGGCGAGGGCGATGAAGTCGTCCATCTCTAGAATCTGGGAACCGATATGGAAATGAAGTCCCTTGAACCGCACATTTTTCATCCCTTGTGCCAAACGGATGACCGTCTCCATGTCCTGCATGTCAATGCCGAACTTGTTTTCAGCCAGTCCTGTGGTGATATTGGCATGGGTGTGGGCACCAACATTGGGATTGATACGGAAGCAGACGGTAACAACCTTACCCTTACGGGCAGCTATTTCGTTGATAACCTCCAATTCGGGGATGCTCTCTACGTTGAAGCAGAAGATGTCTTTGTCTATGCCCAATTCAATTTCCCAGTCGCTCTTTCCCACACCAGCGAAGACTATCTTATCAGCAGGGAAGCCCGCTTTGAGTACCTGCTCTATTTCGCCTCCCGACACGCAGTCGATGCCGAATCCCGCTTCGTTGATGGTTTTGAGCACTTTGAGGTTGGCATTGGCCTTGACGGCGTAGTGGACGAAATAGTTATCGTGTTTCTTGATTTCTGTGTTAATGGCATCGAGCGTTTGACGCAGGATGTTTGTGTCGTAGTAGTAGAATGGCGTGCGGACAGACGCCATTTTCTCTACATTGAATTTTATTGCCATAATTCTTTATTCATTAAACAAGTGGTCGGAGAGTGACTGCAATGCCTTCTTCTTGTCATCGGCTGAGACGAGGAAGGAGATGTTGTGGTTGGAGCCTCCGTAGGAAATCATGCGGACAGGAATGTCTTTGAGAGCCTCGGTGGCCTTGCTCTCGAATCCGACGTTCTCGGCATCGAGGTCGCCCACCACGCAGATGATGCACATGTCCTTATCCACATGTACATGACCAAACTTTTTCAGTTCGTTCACGATAGCGTCGAGGTTGGTGGCATTGTCGATAGACACGCTCACACCCACTTCGGAAGTGGCAATCATATCGATTGAAGTCTTGTATGACTCAAAAATTTCGAACACTTTGCGCAGGAATCCATAAGCCAACAACATGCGTGAAGAAGTGATCTTGATGGCAGTGATGTTGTCCTTTGCTGCAACAGCCTTGATTTTGCCACGCTCGGTTTCATTGCTGATGACAGTACCTGGTGCCGTTGGATCCATGGTGTTCAGCAGTTTCACGGGGATGCCTGCATACTTGGCTGGCTGCACGCATGTAGGATGCAGAATCTTGGCACCGAAGTATGCCAATTCAGCAGCTTCTTCGAAATGCAGGTGATTGACAGGTGAGGTCTTCTCCACAAAGCGTGGGTCGTTGTTGTGCATACCGTCAATGTCTGTCCAAATCTGAATTTCAGAAGCGCCAACAGCGGCACCGATGAGTGATGCCGTGTAGTCGGAACCACCACGTTGCAGATTGTCAATTTCTCCGTAAGCATTGCGGCAGATGAAGCCTTGTGTGATGTAGATTTCCTTACCAGGATTTTCGTCGAGCTGAATCTTGATTTTCTCACGGATATATTCAAGGTCTGGCTCAGAGTTCTTATCAGTGCGCATGAACTCCAAAGCAGGAATGAGCACAGCGTTATACCCCTGCTCAATGAGGTAGTTGGTCACCATGTTGGTCGAGATGATCTCACCTTGACCCACAATGATCTTTTCTTCAAACATAGTGAAGATACCCTTGGTGAATGAACGCAGATAATTGAACTCTTCTTTCAAGAAGGTGAGTGTCTGCTGCTTCATCGCATCAGTGGTGTAGAGCTCGTCCACATGCTTCCTGTATTTCTTTTCCAGCGCATTGATGGTTTCGTTTGCGCCTTCAGGGTTCTTCTTATAGAGGTAGTCGGAAATTTCTACCAGTGAATTCGTCGTGCCCGACATGGCTGAGAGCACTACAATTTTCTGCTCGCCATCGGTGATGAGTTTTACGACATCCTTCATTCGTTGAGGGGTGCCGACGGATGTACCGCCAAATTTAAGTACTTTCATATTATAATATGTGTATTGTTTTTAATCTATTTCTTCGGTTGTATCTTCCTCTCGCTCCTGTAGGGTTACGTCAGTTAATTGATGATTCTCACAGAGCAGTTGGCGTCCAGGGAACTCTTCGATTAAGTTCAAGTTGTGGGTAATCATCACGACCGTACTACCTGCTCCACAGATTTGCCGTAGAAGCATCAAAATCTGTCGGCTCGTTTCAGCGTCGAGGTTACCAGTCGGCTCATCCGCCAGAATGAGTCGGGGACGGTTCAGGATGGCACGCGCAATGACGACACGCTGCTGTTCGCCACCAGAGAGTTCCGACGGCATCTTGTAGCCCTTCGTGGCCATGCCCACTAGTTCCAGCACATCGCTGATACGCTGGTTGATTTCCGTCTTGTTTGTCCACCCCGTGGCTTTCAGCACAAAGCGTAGGTTCGCATCAACGGTGCGGTCTGTCAGCAGTTGAAAATCTTGGAAGATGACGCCCAATTTTCTGCGAAGTTCAGGCAGGTTGCGGCGTTTCAGCGAGGTCATGTCGTAGTCCATCACCCTTGCGTCACCCTCCTTCACAGGCAGTTCGCCATAGATGGTTTTCAGCAAGGAACTCTTGCCTGCGCCCACCTTGCCAGTGAGATAGACAAACTCGCCCTCGCCAATTTGCAGGCTGACGTCTTGGAGCACCAGTTGCGACTCCTGATAGACGTTGACGTTCTTGTAATCAATCAGATTCATTTGCTTAATGTTTATGCCAGTTGGGGTCGTGGCGTTCTGCCAGTTCTGCCGCCAAGTCTTCGATGGTCAAGCCCTTTGAGGTCAGCAGCACGATCAGGTGGTAGAGCATATCAGATGCCTCATACACCAGTCGCTCGTTGTTGTTGGCTACTGCTTCGATGACTGCCTCCAAGGCCTCTTCTCCCACTTTCTGTGCCATGCGGTGACAGCCGTCCTTGAAGAGGGAGGTGGTGTAACTGCCTTCTGGCATCTCGGCATGACGCTTTTCAATGAAACGCTGCAACTCCACCAAGAACATGATGGGGTTGTCGTTCTTCTCGTTCCAGCAAGTGTCTGCCCCTGTATGGCACACGGGTCCTACTGGGTTTGCCTTGATGAGCAACGTGTCTTGGTCGCAATCGTTCAGGATTTCCACCACGTTGAGGAAGTTGCCGCTTGTCTCGCCCTTTGTCCAGAGCGTTTGACGTGTACGGCTATAAAAAGTCACTTTTCCTGTCTCTACGGTCTTCTTGTATGCCTCCTCGTTCATGAAACCGAGCATCAGCACTTTCAGTGTCTTGGCATCCTGCACAATGGCGGGCACCAAACCATCCATTTTCTTGAAATCAATTTCCATTATATTTCTTTTTATCAAAATCTTACATTCACTCCCTCGCTGACCAGATATTGCTTCAACTCAGGAATAGGTATCTCTCCAAAGTGGAACACGCTGGCTGCCAGAGCCGCATCGCAGTGTCCGTTCTGGAACGTGTCGCGGAAGTGCTCCTTGGTTCCGGCACCACCAGAGGCAATCACGGGAATGGTGAGCGATTCAGCCAGTTTTCGTAATGCGACATCCGCAAAACCACGCTTCACACCATCGTGGTTCATAGATGTGAACAGAATTTCACCAGCACCTCTTTCATTCGCCTCCTTAGCCCAATCGAAGAGTTTGTATTGTGTGGGTACACGGCCACCATTCACATAGCATACCCAATCGCCGTCAATCAGCGGGTCGCCATTCTCATGCACGGTGTCATCCTCACATTTTGCATCTATCGCCACCACACACACCTGACTGCCAAAATTCTTGGCAATCTCGTCAATCAGTTCTGGACGTCTCAATGCCGCAGAATTGATGCTCACCTTGTCGGCACCAGCATTCAGAAGTCGATCCACATCTGAGAGTTCATTGATGCCTCCACCCACTGTAAAGGGGATGTTGATTTCTTGCGCGATTCGTTTCACCAACTCCGTGAAAGTTTTCCGACCCTCATGCGAGGCTGTGATGTCTAGATACACTAACTCGTCTGCTCCCTGCTCACTATAAAGTTTGCCCAGTTCGATAGGGTCGCCAGCATGACGAAGGTTCACGAAGTTCGTACCCTTCACCGTCTGTCCGTCCTTGATGTCCAAACAAGGTATGATTCTCTTAGCCAACATACTTCTCCAACTCCTCCATCTTAATCTTTCCTTCATAAATCGACTTGCCGAACACCACAGCAGGGATGCCTGCCGAGTTCAACTTGTCAATGTCCTCAATGCAACTCACGCCTCCGCTGGCAATTAGATAGAGGTTGGGGAACTCCTTCATGACGTCCTCATATAACGATATGGCTGGACCTTCCAGCATGCCGTCCTTGCTGATGTCGGTGCAAAGTACATTGTCCACGCCTTTCGCTACATAGCGGTGCAGGAAGGGCAGCAACTCGTCTTCACCCTCCTCCTTCCAACCGTTGATGCTGATACGTCCGTTTTTCACATCGGCGCCGAGGATGATCTTGTTGTCGTTGTACTTCTCCAACCAAGTCTCAAACAGGGTGGGGTTCTTTACAGCCACACTGCCGATGGTCACCATCGTGGCACCACTGGCAAAGGCGATGTCAATGTCCTCGTCCGACTTGATGCCGCCACCGAAGTCAATCACCAGAGAGGTGTGGTCGGCAATGCGCTCGATGGTTTTGTAGTTCACGATGTGAGCCGAACGGGCGCCATCCAAATCGACTGTATGCAGACGGCGGATGCCATGTGCCTCAAACATCTTGGCAACCTCCAAAGGGTCTTCGTTATAGACCTTCTTCGTGTCGTAGTCGCCTTGCGTCAGACGCACGCATTTACCATCAATAATATCAATTGCAGGAATTATCTCTATCATGGTTTCCTAACTATCAATTTTCACTTTTCAACTTTCAATTGAATGAAGTTCTTCAATATCTGTTCGCCCACTCGTCCGCTCTTTTCAGGGTGGAACTGCGTGGCATAGAAGTTGTCCTTGTGCAGCGCAGAAGAGTAGGGCTGTATGTAGTTGGTCGTAGCGATGGTAGCATCGCACAACGGCACATAGAAACTGTGGATGAAATACACGAATTCGGGCTTCTCAAACCCAGCGAACAGCGGCGTCTTCACCTCCTCGATCGTGTTCCATCCCATCTGCGGCACCTTGTCCTCATGTACCTTGGGCATGAAACGCTTCACGTCCACATCAAATACGCCCAGACAATCCGTGTCGTGCTCTTCACTGTGTCGGCACAGGAGTTGCATACCGATGCAGATGCCCAGCACGGGTTGCTTCAAGTTTACAATCACCTCATCCAGTCGATGTGCCTTCAAATATGCCATCGTGCTGTGAGCCTCGCCCTGACCAGGGAAGATTACACGGTCAGCCGACTGTATCAATTCGGGATTGTCGGTCACCATCGGTTCCAACCCCAAACGCTTTACTGCATTCTCCACCGATCCGATGTTGCCCGCATTATATTTTACGATTGCTACGTTCATTTTGCTTCACTAAACCACATAAAAACGGGGCAAAGTTACGACTTTTTCGCGACATATACACAATATTTAATAGGAAAACCCGTCCTCCCGCCTCGTTTTTCGACAAAAAACTTGCCAAGACACTAAAAAGCTTCCCGTGTTTCCCACACGAAAGACTCTAAATCTCTAACATCAAACCTCATTTCCCTTCTCCTCCTTCGGATGGCACGTCCAGGTACTGCTTCACCCAGGGTGTGGTGTGAATCTTTCGATAGATAATCTTACTCATGATAATTAGATTTATTTTAAGATAATTTTTCTGCCCCCAACATCAAGGAGTGGAGGCTTCTCCTCGCCCATCTTTCTCTCCCCAAGAGGGGAGTCGGAGGGGTCTTTGTTTTGCCGTCGGCAATCTGCAGCTTTGCCGTCGTCTCTTTCATGTTTTGCCGCCGCCTCTTTTCGTCGATGCCGTCGGCTTGTTTTTCTGGTACTTTCTCACCCTTTTCAGGCGTCCCTGAGGGTGAAATCATTCTTTCTTTGTTTCTGGTGCAAGGTTACGACTTTTTTCTAACATATGTAAACATTTGTAGATTTTTTTTGATTTTTTTGACATGCCTGTGGATACAGAAATACAGAATACAGTTTTATAGGCGCCACCATCAAAGGTGAAAATCAACTTAACAATATATATTAATATATATTGTTAAAATTTTCTTTGCCAATTTTGGGGATATGGTGATATGGGCTCTAACAAAACTGTATTCTGTATTCTGTATCCATATGTTGTCTTTCCCTGTATAATGTTGACTCCCTTTGAGCCTTGATTTGATACTGTTTTGTTAATTACTGTTTCTTGTACTGATTTGGTTGACTGGTTCTCTGAAAGGGTTGACTATAAAATATTGGAGGTTTGTTTGATTGAAGATGCGAATAGGTGACATGTGAGAATTATGAACAAAGAAGAATTGAAGGAGACGGCACAAGATGCGCATCGTGCGCTCGGACGGGAGCGCGAGAGAATGATGGAGATGACAAAAGTGCAATAAACCCATTATTCAGGTGATAACCTTCAAAAAATGCATGAAAAATTTGGAGATGTGAGGAAAAAGATGTATCTTTGCAAAAGAAACCTAAATCAACGATCATATTAACCATCTAAACAATGACAGCATGAAAAAAGACTCTTATGGATGATGGCCGCGATCCTTATTTGCGGCGCAAGTGTGTTCACAGCGTGTTCAAAAGACGATGACAAGTCTAACCAGATCGATAATCTCCCCGAAAAGATTATTGGCAAGTGGATTAACGTAGTGGATGACGGATATGATACTCCTACCAACCAAAAGATTGTGCTCACTTTCCTTTCACCGACCAAAGTACAATTCAGTCTTTCAGCTTTTAGTCCGGCAACATCAGGTTGGGTTCCGCATCAGGATTGCGATGTAGCCTTCAATGGCAACCATGCGACAGTCACTACCCAGGCTTTCGGTATGTTATACACATGCGAGTATACGATCCATTCTATTAGTGACAAGGAGATGGACGTGGATTATACACAAAATTATAGTGTAAACGGACAAATTCGGCGTCAAATCCATGGCGTAGAGCACTTCCAGCGGATGGATGTCGATTATACTCAGGATATCCTCGGCGCGTGGGAGGGTCGTAGTACCGGTGATGAAACTTCTGAGTTTGACGATGGCGAAGACCACTGTTGGGAGTATTTGGCTGATGGTACTTTCCGCTACTATCACAAAGTGGACGGCCGGTGGCAGGCCAGCAACGACGAGTATGCAAATTATTTCGTCGATGGCTACCTACTCTGCACCTGCTGGAAGAATGTTGGCGAGGGTATGGAGGAACACCGCGAGTGGTGGGAGATCGAGAGCATCGAGAACGGTGTGATGAAGTGGAAGGCCCTGCGTATGCGTGATGATGGCTCTACCTACACGTCCACCTTCGAGATGACCAAAGTAACAAAATAACTTACCCCATGCGCGCTTGAAATAAGTTTGACATAATATATTCACAAAGAAAGAGTCTCCCGCATTCACACGAGAGACTCTTTTATTGTCCGAATTGCAAGATGAAGGGTTACTCTTCTTTCTTCACGTCGAGCTTGATGATGTCCTTATAGACTTTTGCCCAATATTCAGCTTTTTGAACGTCTTTGGGGACAATCTTTCCTTGAATGTAGATGGAGGCGAGGTTGAACTGTGCATCTTTGTGCCCTTGAAGAGCAGCCTTTTCGAGCCATTCAATGGCTTGGTCATAGTTTGTCAGCACCTTCTTGCCCTCCATGCAGAGCAGCCCCAAGATGTACTGCGCATCAGCATTTCCTGCGTCAGCAGCCATCTTGTAATACGTCAGTGCCTGATCTGTGTCTTTTGCCTTCCAATATGCGTTTCCCTTCTTATAATTTTCCTCCGCCTCCTTCCTTATGCTTTCTTGGTTGGGCGTCACAGCAGAGGAGTCCACTGGATTGTCCTGTGCCTCCATCCCTATCGCCATGCATATGGTAGCGATAAGCAACAATAATCTGTTTCTTTTCATGTTGTGTTGTTATTGTATTTAATTGAGTCTGAATATTAATGGCAACGTGAAACGCACACGAACAGGTTTGCCTTTCTGCATGCCAGGCTCCCAATTCGGCATGGACAATACCACACGCATGGATTCTGCATCCAACAACGGATGTACTGGGCTTATTACTTCGGGTTCCACAATGCTTCCATCCGTATTGATGACAAATTTCACCAGCACTCTGCCTTGTATACCATTTTCCAGAGCGATTGCTGGATATTTCATGGTTTTGCGAAGCCATTCCATCATCGCTGCCTCACCACCAGGAAAGGCTGGATTTTGTTCAACAGTCTCGAATACTTCCTCGCCTGTGTCATCGTCCTCATCAGATGCATTGTTGTTCTGTGCCTTCTCTTCTGGCTCCTGCTTCTCAACTTCATCTCCTGTCAGTTTGAAAGTGACAGGGAATGTATAACGTGTATAGACTGGTTTGCCTTTTTGCTTGCCAGGGTTCCACTTCGGCATGGACAATATCACTCGCAACGCTTCTGCATCCAGCAACGGGTCTACTGATTTAGCAATCTTTGGCATCACCACGCTCCCCTCATTGGCAATGACAAAACTGACCAGCACCTTTCCTTGAATGCCTTCTTCCATTGCCGTTTGTGGGTATTTCAGGTTTTCCATCAACCATGCCACCAATGCCTTTTCTCCCCCTGGAAAACTGGGGCTAACTTCAGCAACATCATAGATTTCATCTTCGGATGGCACAGCAGCGTCCACAGGGCCTCCCATGTTCATGGGTGGAAAAGGAAAATTCGGCTTTGCTTCTTTCTTGGGTTCAAGTTTGATGATGTCCTTATAGACTTTTGCCCAATATTCTGCTTTCTCTTCGTCCTTCTCCACTCCTGCTCCCTGATGGTACATGGCGGCAAGGTTGTACTGTGCATCCTTCAAACCTTGGTTGGCAGCTTTCTCGAACAATTCCACAGCCTTGTTGTTGTCCTGTGGCACCACTTTGCCCTCAAGGTAGAAGGTGGCAAGATTGTATTGCGCGCCAGCATGCCCGTTCTCTGCGGCTTTTTCATAGGCGGCAAACGCCTTATCGTACTTCTTGGCTTCGAGAAACTCGTTGCCTTTTTGATAATTCTTTTCTGCTTCCGCAGCTTTTTGTTGTGCCTGACGTTGTGCCATCTGGCCGAAGTTTCCAAATCCGCCTGGGAATTGGGCCGACATGCTCACTGCTGCCGATAAAGCAACTATCATGAGAAGCCATCTTTTCTTTGCCATGTTGTTAGGTTTTAAGTTGATTAGTAAAAAAGTGATTGATGTCGCAAAGGTATGAAAAAGTTTCCAAAACAAACAAGCATTTCGGAAACATTTTCTCAAATATTTTGTGGTTTGAATAAAATGTCGTTACTTTGCAATCCGAAAAGTCAAACCAAAAACAAATTAATGAATATGAAAAAAAGTGTTTTGTTGTTGACAGCCCTGTTGATGTTACCTGTGATGCTGTCAGCAAAAGAGGACAAGTTGCAGTATGTGGCCACATGGACCACTGCCATTCAGAAGGTGGAGCCTCACAACCTTGCACCAGCTCCTTATCTGGCAGAAAACTCTCTGCGTCAGATTGTGGAAGTGTCTTTTGGTGGCAAGATGGTGGCGTTGAAGCTGTCAAACGAGTTCAACACGGAAGAAACGGAGATTTTAGGCATCGAACTGGCGGAGGCTGATACACAGGGCGCCACTGCTGGCATCAAGGAGAGTTCCTCGACACCCCTCACTTTCAGTGGAAAGTTTAACGTGACCATGAAGCCAGGCGAGGTGATTGTGTCTGACCCTGTGCCTTTCAAATTGAAACCTCGTATGAATGTGGCCATTACCATCCACTTCGGTAAGGCTTCCCAGACAGATGTGACAGGACACCCAGGCTCACGCACCAGTTCCTATATCGCCAAGGGCAACACGAAGAACTTCACCAATGCTGTCGAGACGGCACACTGGTACTACATCAACAGCCTGTTGGTGGTTGCGCCAAAGGGAAAGTTTGGTTCTATCGCTGCCATTGGCAACTCCATTACTGACGGTCGAGGCACCACCACCAATGGGCAGAACCGTTGGACTGATGTGCTTTCCAAGCGTCTGCTCCAAAACAAGAAAACCAAGAATCTGAGTGTGCTCAACCTTGGCTTGGGTGGCAATTGTGTGCTGCGTGGTGGTTTAGGTCCTACGGCCAACAGCCGTTACGAACGCGATGTGTTGAAACAGGAAGGTGTGAAGTATGCCATTGTGTTTGAAGGCGTGAACGACCTTGGTGGTTCAAGGGATGGTGAAGCGACTGCCAAGCAGTTGATTGAGTCGTTCCAGAAGATGATTCGTCTGGCACATGAGAAGGGCATCAAGATCTACGGAGGCACCATCATGCCGTTCAAGGGTAACAATTATTACAATGAATCTCGTGAGAAGGGCCGTCAAATGGTGAACGAGTGGATTCGCACCTCTGGTGAGTACGATGGTGTCATCGATTTCGATGCTGCCACCAGAGATCCCAATCAGCCTGACCGTCTCAACCCAGACTTCTTGTTTGAGAACGACTGGCTCCATCCCAATGCCAGCGGCTATCAGAAAATGGGTGAGTCGATAGACCTCAACTTATTCACCAAATAGCAACATCCAGATAAAAGAAAGAGGCATGCCCCGACAAAGGTCATGCCTCTCTTTTTTATATAGTTTCAATATTTTATCCTCTAAAATAGAGGTTGTAGCGTTTTTCCCGCTCTATCGTTGTGGAAGGACCGTGCCCGCAGAATACTTGGGTTTCGTCGGGTAGGATGGTCAATCTTTGAAGGCTCAGTACGATGTCGTGATAACTACCGCCTTCCAGGTCTGTGCGTCCGCAACTGCCGCAGAAGAGGGTGTCGCCAGAGAAGAGCACAGCGTCCTTCTCTGAATAGAAGCAGATGCAGCCACGGGAATGTCCTGGTGTTGCTATCACCTTCAATGTGGTTTGACCAAAGGTGATTTCGCTGCCGTCGAGCAGGGACGTGCCAAGTGGAGGCAGAGGAGGGTGGGGAATGCCGACGCCAACGACTGATCGAATCTGCTCATCCATGTTCTCATAGATGTGCAGGTCTTCGTAGTTGGCTTCTGGACGCAGACCAAAATCCCTGTACACAAACGTGTTGCCCCATACATGGTCAAAATGCAGATGGGTGTTCAGCAGGTGCTTTACCTGCAACCCCTCGTCTGCAATATATTTCTTGATTTCTTCCCATTCGTATTCGTCCGAACAGCCACAGTCGATGATGACCGCCTCCTTCTTGGAAACGCCATTCTCATCTTTCGAAGTCTCATCGCTCACCACATAGCAGTTCTCGCACAATGGGTTCACTTCAAATCTCTTGATTGTCATCATGTCCTCCTAACCTCTAAACTTTAACCTCTAAACTTTACAAGTGACATGCACCACCTTTTTCGTCTTGAAATATTCTTCCTCGAAAAAGTCGCTGAGTTCCCACGTGGTGGCGATGTTTCTCATCGAAGCGATTTCGCCAGCCAGTTCTCCTCCTTTCAGGGCGATGATGCCATTGGGTACAGCGTTGTGCTGCTCCTTTTTGATGTTCTTTCTCGCCACTTTCATGAGGTCAACCATCGGCATGACAGCACGCGTCACCACAAAGTCATATTGCTCCTTGATGTCCTCTGCTCTTGCATGACTGAACTTTACATTTTTCAGTCCGATAGCTATTGCCACTTCATTTGCTACTTTAACTTTCTTCCCAACGCTGTCAACCAAGTGAAATTGCACATTGGGGAAGAGAATCGCCAACGGAATGCCAGGGAATCCGCCACCTGTTCCGAGATCCATGATGGTGGTGCCATCCTTGAGATTCACCACCTTCGCGATACCCAAGGAGTGTAGCACATGATGCTCGTAGAGGTTCTGGATGTCCTTGCGTGAAATCACATTGATTTTGGCGTTCCAGTCATTATAAAGAGCATCAAGTTGAGCGAACTGCTCAACTTGAAGCTCCGTTAGATTTGAAAAATATTTCTGAATGATTTCCATAATTTACTGGTGTTGTTCTCTCAGCAAGTCATTCACTGTCTTCACGGGGTTGAAGGTGCCGAGCGACACTTCCACGAAGATGGTGTTCCAATCACTCATCGCGCCGTTCCAGAGACCTGGCAATTCGAGCGCTTTGAGTTCCTTGCCGTCTTTGCTCTTGCTGGAAATGAAGCCCGTCTGATGGTCAACATACTTCGTGAGGTCGAACTTGTTGCCTTTGTAGTCCTTCACAGCGCACACGAGGTCAACGGGGTTGAAGTGCGTGCCGTTCTGGAACATCTGCAAGTACTCAGCATTCTTCGTGTCAATTTGGCTGCTTTCGAGAATCTGCAAACTGATGGTGCCATCCTGATTGTATGCCAGGAAAGGACCGCCACCAGGTTCGCCCACATTCTTTACCATACCGCATACGCGCATCGGGCGGTTCAGCTTTTGCTTCAAATAGATAGCTAATTCAGCATCCTCCAAGTCCTTCAACTCTGGATTGCGGCAAGAGAGTTCATCGCGCAGGAAGCGGATGATTTCCTCCAACTGAGCATGCGTGTATGTGCCGCTATCGAGCAGTTCGAGATACTCAAACGCCTTCTTCTGCTTGCTCACCAGCACACCAGCAATCAACTTCTTGTATTCCACCGTCTCAGGCTTCAAGCGGTCGGGCACCACATTGTCAATGTTCTTGATGAAGATGACGTCAGCGTCGAGGTCATTAAGGTTCTCGATCAGCGCGCCATGACCACCTGGACGGAAGAGGATCTTGCCATCCTTGCCTCTGAACGGCGTGTTGTCTGGATTAGCAGCCACCGTGTCTGTGCTTGCCTTTTGCTCAGAGAAACTGATAGAGTACTTCACACCAAACTTAGCCTCGTATTTCGGAGCCACCTTTGCCACCAACGCCTCGAATAGCGGACGGTGCTCAGGGCTCACCGTGAAGTGAACGCTCACGTTGCCGTTCTTACCGCCAGCATAGAGTGCGCCTTCCACTAGATGCTCCTCCACAGGTGTGCGGGCACCATCCTCATACTTGTGGAATTTCAGCAAGCCCTTGGGCAGTTTGCCATAAGAGAGCCCATCCTCGCCTAGCAGGGTGGCAATGGCAGTCTTCACGCTGCTGTCACCACCGTTCTTGCTGATGGCAGCCTTCAAGTCGTCAATGAATGCAAATTTGTCGAGGTTCGCCTCAAACTTCTGGATAAACTCTGTCTTCTCACCGTTGTCCAGAAACTCGAAGAGATTCTTGAACATACGGCTAGCAGCACCCGATGCAGGCACGAATTTAAGCACTTTTCCTGTGCCATCCAGATAAGCGTCCCAAGCTGCGAGATACTCCTTCTTCTCCTCCTCGGATGGAATGGTGATGCCATTGCCAGGAGATGCAGCCCCAGCCAGTTTCAGCCATGGGAATCCTGTCTTGAAGCATTCCAACTGCGCATTCAATTTCTCTTCCGAAATACCTTTCTTTGCCAGAAAGTCCTTGTCTTCTTGTGTAAGCATGATTTATAAGGTTTTATGGTAATTATTGATTGTTCATTCCCTGGCATGATGATAGTTCCCATGCCCTGTCCTGTTTTTATTACAGTTGCAAAGATACAACATTTCTTTCGAAATCTGCAATAATTGTGTCAAAATCTGCAAAAATTGTTTCAAACTCTGCAAAATTTTGGAGTAGAGGGCATTGGGGTATTGTTTGTTTAATTGATTGATGAGGAGGACTGATGAAAACGAAGAATGCCCGGCAATGTGCCGAGCATTCTTTTTTGGAGGGTGGAGGGTGGGACTCGAACCCACGACATTCAGAACCACAATCTGACGCTCTAACCAACTGAACTACATCCACCATGTAGGGGCTGTTTCCCTTTTGCGAGTGCAAAGGTAGGGAGTTTTCTTGGATTGACCAAACAAAAGCGGAAGAAATTGCAATTTATTTGTAAAATTCTTTGCGACCGGCGCTGAGGGTGTTCTTCATCAGGGAACAGATGGTCATAGGACCTACGCCACCAGGCACTGGTGTGATGAAAGAACATTTAGGTGCGACGTGCTCGAAATCGACATCGCCATTGAGACGGAAGCCTGACTTGCGAGTGGCATCTGGCACACGGGTGGTGCCCACGTCGATGATGACAGCACCGTCCTTCACCATATCGGCAGTCACGAAGTTAGGCTTGCCGATGGCTGCGATGATGATGTCGGCCTGCTGACATTCTTCTTTCAACGTTTTTGAACGGCTGTGACAAACGGTCACAGTGGCGTCGCCATACTGCTTCTGCATCATGAGTTGTGCCATGGGCTTGCCGACGATGTTGGAGCGGCCGAGGATGACGCACTTCTTGCCAGAGGTCTCGATGTTGTAGCGTTTTAGCAGGGTGATGATGCCCAGTGGTGTGGCTGATACATAGCAGGGGAGTCCGATGGCCATGCGACCTACATTGATGGGATGGAATCCGTCCACGTCCTTGCGGTAGTCGATAGCCTCGATGATTTTCTGCTCAGAGATGTGCTTGGGCAGTGGAAGTTGCACAATGAAACCATCCACATCGGCATCGTTGTTGAGTTTCTCCACCTGCTTGAGCAGGAAGTCTTCTGTGATGTCGTCCTCGAATCGGAGAAGGGTGGAGGTGAAGCCGCAAGCCTCACAAGCCAACACCTTGTTTTTCACGTAAGTCTCACTGCCTCCGTCGTGTCCGACGAGGATGGCGGCGAGGTGGGGGCGCTTACCGCCTGACTCTACAATCTTCTTTACTTCTTCTGCGATTTCAGCCTTGATGGCTGCCGCTGTTGCTTTTCCGTCTATCAGTTGCATATTTCTTAGAATTTTCTCATTCGTTGCATTTGTGCCATTGCTTGTGCCATCTTGGGGCTGGTCATCTGACGCATCATCTTGCGCATCTGCTCGAATTGCTTCGTGATACGGTTGATTTCATCAATCGTGATGCCTGAACCTTTGGCAATACGCATCTTGCGTGACATGTTGATGCACTCAGGATGTGAACGCTCGTAAGGTGTCATCGAACCAATCATTGCCTCGACAGTCTTGAAAGCGTTATCATCGATATCGACATCCTTGAGGGCTTTGCCTACACCTGGAATCATCGAGGCGAGATCCTTGATGTTGCCCATCTTCTTGATTTGTCCAATCTGCCCAAGGAAATCGTTATAGTCGAACTTGTTCTTGGCAATCTTCTTTTCCAGACGCTTAGCTTCTTCCTCGTCGAATTGCTGCTGGGCACGCTCCACAAACGACACGATGTCGCCCATGCCGAGGATGCGGTCAGCCATACGGTCAGGATGGAACACGTCGAGTGCCTCCATCTTCTCGCCTGTACCCACAAACTTAATGGGCTTCGTCACCACAGTGCGGATAGATAAGGCAGCACCGCCACGGGTGTCACCATCGAGTTTGGTCAGAATCACACCGTCAATCTCCAGACGCTCGTTGAAGGTCTTGGCTGTGTTGACTGCATCTTGACCGGTCATCGCATCGACCACCAGCAGGGTCTCGTTGGGATTGACTGCTGCCTTGATTTGCTCAATCTGCTGCATCAGTTCTTCGTCAATCGACTGGCGACCAGCGGTATCGACAATCACCACATCATAACTCTTTGACTTCGCCTCCTGAATGGCATTCTTCGCCACAGCGATGGGGTCGGTGGCTCCTTCTTCAAGGTAGCAAGGTACACCCACCTGCTCAGCCAATACACGCAACTGTTCCATAGCCGCAGGACGGAAGGTGTCACAGGCAGCGAGCAACGGCTTTTTGTGGTTCATATTCTTCAAACGAAGTGCCAGCTTACCCGACATCGTGGTCTTACCAGCACCGTTGAGGCCTGCCATCAGGATGACTGTTGGACGTCCTGTCAGATTCAGTTCTGTTGCTTGACCGCCCATCAGTTCTGCCAGCTCGTCGTGTACAATCTTGACCATCATCTGACCAGGCTTCACGGCTGTCAGCACATTCTGACCCAGCGCCTTCTGCTTCACTGTGTCCGTGAAAGTCTTGGCCACCTTATAGTTCACGTCAGCCTCCAAGAGTGCCTTGCGCACATCTTTGAGTGTCTCCGCTACGTTGATTTCGGTGATTTTTCCTTCACCTTTCAGTATTTTGAAAGACCGTTCCAGTCTCTCACTTAGATTCTCAAACATATCGTGTTATTTACAATTTACCATTTACAATTTACTTCTCGCCTCATACCTTTCATTTCTTCACTCCTTTATATATAAGGTACGCGATGATAGCTACAACGATGATGATGGCAGCAATGCCGATGATGTGCGAGTAGTGGGCGATGATGTCGATGAGTTCCTGCTTTGGCATTGTGCTGTGGAAAGCCGCTCCGATGCCCACGAGGATGCTGTTCCAAAGGCCTGCACCCAAAGAGGTGTAGAGGCAGAACGACAACAAATTCATCTTTGCCAAACCTGCAGGGATGCTGATCAACTGACGGATGGCTGGAATCATGCGACCAATCAGCGTCGAGACAGCACCACGTTTGTCAAAATACGCCTCAGCCTTTTCCACCTTCTGCGCATCAATCAGACACATGTGACCAAAACGGCTATTGGCAAAGGCATACACAATCGGACGCCCCAACGAGTAAGCCAAGCCATAGTTGATGAGGGCGCCAATCAGTGCACCCAACGTGCCGCATAGGATAATCATCGGGTATGTCATTTCGCCTGTCTCAGCAGCCATGTAAGCCGCTGGAATCATGACGACTTCCGAAGGGAAAGGAATAAATGAACTTTCTATCGCCATGAACAGAATCACCCAACCATAATTTAAATTGTCAAGTGCTCCGTTCGTCAAATTGAGGATGATTTCTTCCATAATGGGTGCAAAGGTACGAAAAATTTGGGTAAGTGAGCGAAAAGCAGGCTTGTTTTCTATTCTGAGCGTGGAAATTTTATATAATAAGTGAGAGAAAAACCAAATATATTTGCGTAAATGCTCATTGTTCATTGATAATTTGAAAAATGAAGGCAAATTTCTATCTAAAAGTTTTGCCATGTCAAAAAAACACCATACCTTTGCACCCGCTAAACAAAAATGGGTAAGTCCTATACGGCCAGCTCCCTCGGAATTCCCCCAGGGCTTGACCGCAGCAAGGGTACTTGGTTGTAGCGGCGCGATGTAGTCAGCTTACCCACCCGCCTCTTTAGCTCAGTTGGCCAGAGCACGTGATTTGTAATCTCGGGGTCGTTGGTTCGAATCCGACAAGAGGCTCAAGGATTCTTTTCAGTTGTCAGCGAAAGTTCGCTTTCAGATGAAAGATGTAAAAGAAGCCTTGAAAGACTGCCGCTGGCAGACTTTTCGGATATACAATCCGACAAGAGGCTCTAAAAAAGTAAGAGGGTGTGTCAATCGACACACCCTCTTATTCCTTTATCTAATAGAAATCTTTAGTTCGCTGCTTCGAATTCCTTGAGGAAGCGGACGTCGTTCTCGGAGAAGAGGCGGAGGTCCTTCACCTGGTACTTGAGGTTGGCGATGCGCTCGATGCCCATGCCGAAGGCGTAGCCCTTGTACTTGGTGGAGTCGATGCCGTTGGCTTCGAGCACGTTGGGATGTACCATGCCGCAACCGAGGATTTCGAGCCAGCCTGAACCCTTACACATGCTGCAGCCCTTGCCCTTGCAGAGGGTGCAGGATACGTCCATCTCGGCGCTGGGCTCGGTGAATGGGAAGTAGGAGGGACGGAGACGAATCTGGGTGTCTTCGCCGAACATCTCCTTGGCAAAGAGGAGGAGCACCTGCTTGAGGTCGGTGAAGGATACCTGCTCATCGACATAGAGCCCTTCGACCTGATGGAAGAAGCAGTGGGCGCGGGCGGAGATGGCTTCGTTGCGATAGACGCGGCCTGGGCAGAGCACACGGATAGGTGGCTGCTGCTTCTCCATCACTCGGGCCTGCACGGAACTGGTGTGGGTGCGGAGGATGATGTCGGGATGTGCCTCGACGAAGAAAGTGTCCTGCATGTCGCGGGCAGGATGGTCGTCGGCAAAGTTCATGGAAGAGAACACGTGCCAGTCGTCTTCCACCTCAGGACCTTCGGCGAGTGAGAAGCCGAGGCGTGAGAAGATGTCGATGATTTCGTTCTTCACGAGAGTGAGGGGATGACGTGTGCCGAGACCGATGGGGTAGGCTGTACGGGTGATGTCGAGGTGGTTGACCTCTGTCTCCTGCACGGCGAAGTTGTCGCGGAGGGCGTTGATCTTGTCCTGTGCCTTGTTCTTCAGCTCGTTGATCTTGATGCCAATCTCCTTCTTCTGCTCGGCGGGCACGTTGCGGAAGTCTGCCATGAGGGCAGTGATGGCTCCCTTCTTGCTGAGATATTTGATGCGAAGTTGTTCAATCTCTTCAGCGGAATTGGCGGTGAGACCTTCAACTTCTTGGAGTAAACTTTGAATTTTATCTAACATATTTTATGCTGTTTTGTGAAAATCGGTGCAAAGATACGAAAAAACTCCTAACTCCTAACTACTAACTCCCAACTTTTAGTTAACTTTGCAAAGTTTTTATGAAAAAAGCATGAGAAAAGGTTTAGTTATAGCGGTTGCAACGGGTTGTCTTTTCTTCTCGTGTCAGGACAGGAAGATGACGAACGCCTTCGATGAGGGTGACGATGCCGATGGGGATTCGCTGGAGGCTTTTGCAGGTGACACGCTTCATCTGTTTGATGAGGACGAACCGCCAGTCGCTGTGGATGAACTTTTCGACGATTTTCTCTACAACTTTATTGATGATGCCAAGTTTCAGGGTCAGCGCATCCAGTTCCCATTGCCCTGCAAGGAGGGAGAAAGGGAGGAGCGGCTGACGGTGGATGATTGGCCAGAGTTTGACCACTTCAAGAACCAGGATCTCCTGTCGGTGATTTATGAGCGGGAGCAGGATTATGAGTTGTCGAAGGACACGTCGATGCAGAGCGTGGCGGTGGAATGGATTGGGCTGAAAGATGACGCTGTGCAGAATTTCCACTTCAACCGAGTGGCTGGCAAGTGGATGCTGACGCAGATTGACAAGCGGACGAGGAACGAAATGCCGGGTGGCGACTTCCTGAACTTCTATGCCCATTTTGTGGCTGACAGCGTGTTCCAGCGTGAGGCGCTTGCCGACCCCGTGAAGGTGATTCTCACATCGGAGGATGGCGAGGATGAGCCGGAGGTGGAGCATGTGAATGCCGATGAATGGTTTGAGATGAAGGAGAGCCTTCCTCTGCCGCAAAATGTCATCGTGAATGTGAATTACGGACAGGCCAGCATCAGCCAGAACCGCAAGATTATGCTTCTTCAGGGACTTGGCAACGGAATGCAGATGAAGTTCCGGTTCAACAAAGATGGCGAAGACTGGAAACTGATGGAGATTGAATACTGATGAAAGAATATAAAGACTATAGTTTGCTCAATCACAACACGTTTGGCATGGATGTGAAAGCCAAATGTTATGTGGAATATGAGAGCGAAGAAGAACTCAAAACGCTTGTTCCGACATTGAACGGGAAGGTGCTCCATGTGGGTGGCGGCAGCAATCTGCTCTTCAAGGGAGACTATGAAGGGACGGTGCTGCACAGTGCCATCAAGGGCATCGAGGTGGTTGATGAAACAGCTGACGAGGTGCTGGTGCGTGTGGGTGCAGGCGAGGTGTGGGACGACTTTGTGGCATGGGCTGTGGAGCATGGTTATGGTGGTGTGGAAAACCTTTCGCTGATTCCTGGCGAGGTGGGGGCGAGTGCCGTGCAGAACATCGGTGCCTACGGCGTGGAGGTAAAGGACGTGATTGCGCTGGTCGAGGCGATGGAACTGGCGAGTGGTCAGAAGCGTGTGTTTGGCACGGAGGAATGTGATTACGCCTATCGTCAGAGCATCTTCAAGAATCAGTTGAAGGGCAAATATGCCATCATCTATGTGACTTATCGCTTGCAGAAGAAACCTGCATTGAAAATGGAATATGGCAATATCAAGGCAGTGCTGGGCGAGAAGGAGGATTTGACCATTGCCGACATACGCCAAGCCATCATTGACATTCGCAATGCCAAACTGCCGGATCCGAAGGTACAGGGCAATGCTGGCAGTTTCTTCATGAATCCTGTGGTGAGCCGTGAGAAGTTCTTGTCCATTCAGAAAGATTATCCGCAGATGCCTTTCTACGAAGTGGAGGGTGGGGTGAAGATTCCAGCCGGCTGGATGATTGACCAATGCGGTTGGAAAGGCAAGTCGCTCGGCAGGGCTGGCGTGCATGACAAACAGGCATTGGTGCTGGTCAATTTGGGTGGCGCCACCTCCGACGAAATTATCACACTCTGCAACACCATCTGCCAGGATGTCCGCGAGAAATTTGGCATTGACATTCATCCTGAAGTGAACCTGATATGAAGATCACGATACTTGGAAGCGGAACCTCTTGTGGCGTGCCTCAGATAGGATGCACTTGCGATGTGTGTACATCCACCGACCCGAAAGACAAACGTCTGCGCTGTTCGAGCCTTTTGGAGATGAGAGGAAAGCGTATTCTCTTTGATTGCAGCCCCGACTTCCGCGAACAGATGTTGCGCCTCGATGATTTCAAATCTTTTGACGCTGTGCTCATCACCCACGAACATTATGATCATGTGGGTGGACTCGATGACCTGCGTCCCTACAGTATCTTCGGTGATGTGAATGTCTATGCCGAGAAGTTTTGTGCCGACCATTTGATGGAACGCATCCCCTATTGCTTCACTCCGTTGGACAAGCGCTATCCGGGTGTGCCGACCCTCAACCTGTTGGAGATGGAGCCTCATGTGCCCATCGTTGTGGGCGATGTCGAAATTATCCCCATCCGTGTGATGCATGGGAAACTGCCCATCGTCGGTTTCCGTATCGACAACTTTGCCTACATCACAGACATGAAAACCATTCCCGACACCGAACTGGAATACTTGCAAGGCATCGACTACATGATTGTGAACGGTCTGCGCCACAAGGAACATCCCAGTCACCAGAGCATTGACGACGCCATTGCCTTTGCCCAGAAGTTAGACGTAAAAGAAGCATGGCTCATCCACATGAGTCATCATATCCAAAAACATCAGCAGGAAGAGAAGTCCCTTCCTGCTGGCATTCATTTAGCCTATGACGGCGAAGTGATAGAGTTATAATCTCTAAACTCTAAACTTTCACCTTTACATTTTAATACCCCTTGTAATCGCCAATGTACTCCATCACGCTGTCGATGGCATCCTGACGCATATCAAGGTGGAGAGAACCGTCGTGGAGGACATCGTTCACCACTTTGTACACCATGCCCCAATCTCCGTCAAGATGTACCTGTGCGTCGATGAGGGAAGCGATGAAAGCTACAGAGAAACTCTTGGCTTTGTTCTTCTTCACTGCCTTGTGTGCCAGGTCCTGCGCTTCTTGCACCTCGAAATAGTTGCTCATGGCCAAGGCGTAAGCATAGACAGCAAGCGTGCCGGCATCCAACTTCTTGGCGAGTTTGTCAGCCGTCTTAGCTTTGTAGCGTGTTGACAGGTAATCATAGAGTTGCTGTCCACTGGTTCTGCCGTAGAAATTCCAACCAATGGCATTGATGACAGCAAGACGTACATCGATAGGAGATTTCTTGTCAGCCAGAAAGTCGAGCATCGAAACAGGGACATCTGCTTCGCTGTCTTTGTCCATATTCAAAGCCATCTTCACCATAGGATGGTCGTTGTACTTTTCTGCGAAATTGGTGGATGTGAGCGGTGAATCAGCCCACATGAGTGCCCATGACAAAGTGAGCAACAAAATGGTAAATAGGCGTTTCATAATGATAATGGTTTTAGTGGTTGTTTATAGTTCTAATCTCTAAACTTTATTTCAGTCCTCCCCAAGTGCCTTTGATTTTTTTGCATTGGGTATAGAGGGATGGGCAGTTGAACACCTTGAAGAGATCACCCTCGTTGACTTGGATGATTTCCACACTGCGCTGTTCAGTATCCCAGCCTTTTCCCATCATGTAGATGTACATCACGCGACCGTCATACATCTGCATGTCCTGATGCTTGTTCACGCTGGCACGCATGTTCACAGTGTAGGGAGACTTAGGCGAATAACCATTCTCAGGCGTTGCTCCCTCCAACACGGCAGCTGGCAGGTATGGCTGATGATATGAGTCATTCTCTGGAGCATACTGCGAGGTGCCAAACTTCTCCTTGAGTTGTGAAAGCACTGAATTCACATTGGATGGGTAGTTGATGAGACGGATACACTTCTCACCTTCAGCACGATTGCGACCATAAATCGCCATCGCCATCGGCATCATTGCAGCCGTACCATAAGGTGTCTGGCCCAAAAACTCCGTATATACCTTCTCAAACTCCTCGTAATTGGAAGGCACATTGGTAAAGGTGACCATACCCGTAGCGGCGGGAATGTAGGTCTTGATGTTCAAAGTGCCTTTCATCGTGTAGGTGTGTCCATTCGCTGTGAAAGACGATTCCTTGCCAGCCGTCTTGGTCAACGCATTCATGCCTTGTTCTTTCACTTCTTTCTTGGCCTCATTCTTGAGTGCCTGCTTTCCTCTGTTGATCAGTCCGTTCAACTGTGCATGAGCCACAGTGTTCATGCTCATCAGCAGCACTGCTGCCATGATGATACGATACATGTTCTTCTTCATATTCTTTTAATTTTTAAGTAATTAATAAGTAATAGGTTTGTATATAATTATTCTTTAATGATTCATCGTCCCATTAGTTTGCGTAGTTTGAAATACAGGTTCTCCCAAAAGCAGAATACTTGGTATGAACGGAATGGATAATACCCCAATTTGCATTTGAGCGACCATGAGATGCGCTGGCTTTCGATGGTGGGAAGGAATCGTGTGAAAAGTGCCTTGATTTCTTGATGCTCTTGGAGTGAGAAAACATCATGATGCAGGAAGTAGTACCAATAACAGTCAACGATATGTAGCCATCGATGTGTCTCATACGAATCAAGTATGGTCTGTTTATTTGTCATTGCCAGAGAGACCAACTGACGCTTCATAGACTCATCCGCAATCATTCTGTCAAATCGGTGGATATTAGAAGTATGAGTCATTGACGCTGCATGAATGCGGTAGTAATACTTGCCTTGACAAAGTGTGATCTTCTTGGCATTCAGATAGTGCAGATGAGTTGAATTTTCATCGCTATAGATTCGAGAAGAATCATCATAGGTGAAACGCTTATAGACGCTTGCCTCGGCCATATAAAGACCATGAATCGACCAGTCTAGACTCAACTGAAATGCTTCTTCTCCGTTCCATTCCGTCTTGTCACTTCGGATGGGGTATAACTCTTCTTGCTTCTTTTCCTCAAAGAACCTGATCAGTTGAAAAAGGACACATTGTGCTTGTTTTTCTTGCAACATCTTGTATGCTAGTTCCAATGCGTCAGGTGAAAACCAATCGTCTGCATCCAATGTAGTTATGTATTCACCCTTTGCAAACGTAAGACCCAAGTTTCTGGTCACAGCGATACCACTATTGACAGGCGTCTGCATTATTTGGAAACGCGAATCTGTTTTTGAATATTCTTGAAGAATATGATAAGAGCCATCGGTAGAGCAATCATCAATGCAAATGAATTGGCAATCGGTCAATGTCTGATTGTTGAGAGAATCCAGACATTGGCGCAGATATGGCTCTGCATTATACACCGCTGTCAATACCGTTACTTTCGCCATAATCTCTTTTTGATTTTGGGAATGATTTGTGTCTCATTTTTTAGCACTCTGAATGAGATGATGGTCGAAATAATTAGCATCACAGCCGTTACCACCTTCATCTTCGGGTCTTCATGAAGTGCAGTCAACACAGCCACAGCAAAACAAAAGATCTGGGCTACATAGAGTTTCATTTTGCTCCAATCAAGCCGATAGTGATAACAGATGCTGTAAGTCACATGGATGACCATCATATCAAGGAATCCTGCCAAAGACAATGCCCATCCTGCGCCTTCGAGTCCCCACCACTTGAATGCCAATGGTATGGCCACGGCAATGAAGATATCATAGACAAGCTCTGTAATCATAAACATACGCGAATCCCCCTTGGCTAGCGCTAAGTAAGCTGTTGGTAATGTGAAAGCCTTGAAAAGCACGTAGAACGATGCACAGGTGGCCATCGGTACAGCGTCTACAAACTTTGAAGAAAAAAGCAACGGCACTAGTATTGGCATGGCCAGCACGAAGAGTGTTAGGAGGGGAACCATCAGCAACACTCCTACCTCTATCTGCTGATTGATGGTCTTGTTCATCCTTATCGGGTCATGTTGGGCTGCCGATAGACGAGGAAAATAATCGGCCTCGAAAGCCACAAAAACCAGATTGGCATAACTGACAGCTAACGTGTAGCCGCTGGTATAGAGTCCTACATCTGCTAATTCCCCAAAATGGAATATGAGTGTGCGGATGATGTACTCCGCTCCCTGTCCGAAGATGCCTGCTACGATATAGCCCAGTCCTAACTTCAGCATAGGGAAACCATTGATGCATTCTTGCTTGAACGACATCGATACACGCCAAGGCATCACTTGATTGGAATAATAGAGATGAATGGCAAGCACCACCGCATTGGACAAAACCAACGAACAAACGATTCCTTCAATTCGCCAGAAATAATAGATGGGTGTGCATATGACCAACGTGGCGACAGCTCCAAACACAGCGATAAGTGCCACCTTTTTCAGTTTCTTCATGCCCTTTAGGATGGCCATCTCACCTCCTTGCACTGTCAGCATGCCCACCGTCAGGGAAAGCACAGCAATGTGCCATGTATAGTCGGCATTCTCAAACGTCCAGAAACTGATTTGACGACATAACGCCAAACAAATGAGTACACCCAGCAAACCTGTTATTAGGCACAAAGTGCGAACGGTACGCACAAAGTTCGTCACCTCTTCCTCTGTGCCATGATCGAAGAGCTCAGCCACATGTTTGACGGCACTGAACGAGATGCCAAAATTGGTGGATTGGTTGATGAGCCTAACCACATTGCTAAAAAGCGTGATCAGCGCCAACCCTGATGGACCAAGAAACTCCGATACAATCTTGTTTCTTGCAACGGAAACAAGCATGGTGATGCCCTGTACGCCGCCAAACAAACCAGTGTATTTGATGACGTGGTCGTAGGTCGCATCACTCTCTTGTGCACTTTCTGCCAATATATTTGGAGTATTTTCAGCCATCTTTGGAAAAATATCGTGCAAAGATAATGCTTTTTTCTTGAATAATAACTAATTTTGCATCGAAAACATCTTCCTAATGAAAATAGTAATACTTGACGCATACACCGTTGACCAAGGTGAACTGACTTGGGACGGATTATCAGAACTTGCAGAAGTGGAGGCCTACGAACGTACTTCGCCTGATGAGGTAATCGCTCGATGTAAGGGCGCAGAGATAGTGCTCACCAATAAGGTTGTGCTCAATGCCTCCGTACTGAATATGTTGCCACGTTTGCAGTACATCGGCGTGTTGGCTACTGGTTACAACGTCGTTGACCTTGAAGTGGCCAGCCGGCAGAATATTGTCGTGACTAACATTCCCGCCTATTCCACAGAGAGCGTGGCGCAGATGGTCTTCTGCCATCTGCTCAACATTGTCAGCCATGTCGATTATTACGCTATTGAGAACCGTTCTGGTCGATGGAGCCAATCACCCGACTTCTGCTACCTCGACCACAACCTCTTCGAATTGAACGGCAAAAAGATGGGTATCGTCGGGCTTGGCAACACGGGCATGGCCACTGCACGCATCGCGGCAGGCTTCGGAATGCAGGTGCTCGCCGCCACTTCAAAAGATGAAGACGAGCTTCCTTATGGTATCAAGAAGGTTGATTTTGACACTCTCTTCGAGCAATGTGACATTGTGTCTCTCCATTGTCCGTTGACCGATGATACGTTTCATTTGGTTGATGCTGAGCGGATTAGTGTTATGAAACCATCTGCCATCCTCATCAACACAGGTAGAGGCCCTCTCGTTGATGATGCGGCCGTGGCTGACGCTCTGAACAGCAATCAGATTGCAGCCTACGGAGCCGATGTGCTGACGATTGAGCCTCCTGCTGTGGATAATCCGCTCCTTTCGGCCAAGAATAGTTATATTACGCCTCACATTGCATGGGCAACCCGTGAGGCTCGTCAGCGACTCATTAATATATGTACGGAGAATGTACGAGCTTATTTGGATGGGGAGCCCATTAATCAAGTGAATTGATAATATCTTCAGGGTATGTGATGCCGGTGAGGAAGAGGGCGTTGCCGGGAACGGATGTGCCTGCGGAACAGCGGTCTTTCTTCTCGATGATTTCACGGAACTGCTGGACGGTCAGCACGCCTCGGCCAACGTCGAGGAGTGTGCCGACGATAGCGCGCACCATGTTGCGGAGGAAGCGGTCGGCGGTGATGGTGAATTGCCACTTGATGGGAGAAACCTGTTCCCAACGGGCATGCATGATGCGGCAGTTGTTGGTCTTCACGTCGGTGTGGAGTTTGGAGAAGGAGGTGAAGTCGGTGTAGTCGAAGAGCGTCTGCGCCGCTTCGTTCATCTTGTCAAAGTCAAGCGGCTGGGGGAAGCGGTAGGCATAGGGTTCGAAAGGTGACTTCTCCGTAATGATATAATAATTATATGTACGCGAAGTGGCGGAGAAACGTGCGTGGGCATCGGCTTTGACTTTTTGGATGCGACTGATGCTGATATCCTGTGGCAGGAATTTGTTCAGACGATAAACCAATTGTTCATCCACTTCGAGTGATGTGTCGAAGTGCGCCACCATGAGAGATGCATTCACTCCGGCGTCGGTTCGTCCAGCGCCGGTCACTTCGATGGGTTCACGGAGTAGGGTGGAGAGCGCCTTGTTGAGCTCCTCCTGCACGCTAATACCATTAGGCTGAACCTGCCAACCATGATAACGTGCTCCGTCGTAGGATAAGTATATAAAGTATCTCATTCCTCTTTAACCTTTATCATGGAGTTACACGGTTGTGGAAAAACACACGTTTCAATGTACTGCCCATACGGGTACGAGGAGCATGGATGGTTGCCCTATTGTGATAGAATTGCCAAAGGAGGAAACCTGCTGTGAGAGAAGCCACTCCATCGGCAGCTGTGATACTGATCCACACACCATCTGTACCCCAAAGTTCTGGGAAAATCAACAGGAATGGTACGAGGAACACCAACTGACGGCTCACAGACATGAAGATGCTGCGTTTAGCCATACCAATGCTCTGGAAGAAGTTGCCTGTCACAATCTGGAAACCCACAATGGGGGAAAGCAGACAGACTATCCGCATACCTCTGCTCGCTAGTTCTGTAAGTTCTGGGTCGCTGGTGAAGAGTATCACAATGTATTGAGGGAAGAACACGCAGATGATGAAATCAATAATCATGATGATGGTAGCAAGGATGATGGCTTTCTTCAACACCTCATCCACACGGTCAGGCAATTGGGCGCCAAAGTTGAAACCAGCAATAGGTTGCATGCCTTGACAGATGCCCAGCACCACCATGACAGCAAGGAAGGTGGCACTATTCACAATACCATAGGCTGCAATCGCTAAATCACCTCCATGCTTCGCCAATCCCTTGTTGATGAGAATGACCACAAGGCAGGCACACAACTGCATGGCAAAGGGTGACATACCAATGGCAAGGATGTTCTTCACAATCCGTTTCCTGAGTCCATAGATACCCGCATGCAAGTGAATCAAATCCTTTTTGTTTGACAATACCAATGTGATATAGATGAGGGCTGCCAGCTGTGAAAGGATAGTGGCAAAGGCTGCCCCTTGTATACCCAATCCGAACGTGAAAATGAAGAGGGGGTCAAGGATGGCATTGATGACCACAGTTGCTATGGTGGCTGACATTGCCACATGGGGATGTCCTGTACTTCGCAGTGCACTATTCAAACCAAAATAGAGATGCGTCACCACGTTACCATACAGGATGATTTCCATATAGACATGGGCATATTGGATGGTATTCTCAGAAGCACCGAAGAAGAGCAGCAGGGGATCGATGAAGATGAGCCCCAAAGCGCCCACAATGATACCAATGATGATGTTGAGCGATACAAGGTTGCCTAGCACACGTTCAGCTGTCTGATAGTCTTTCTGCCCCAACTTGATAGAGATCATCGTTGAACTACCCACCCCCACCATCGCACCAAATGCGGCACTCAAGTTCATGATGGGGAAGGTGACAGCTAAACCACCCAGTGAGAGGGTTCCCACCTCAGGAATGTGTCCGATGAAGATGCGGTCCACCATATTGTAGAGTGAAGATGCCGTCATTGCTACCACAGCTGGCACAGCATACTTCACCAACAACTCCCCAATCGGCCTCGTTCCCAATTCTTTTGTTCTATCGTCTTGTTGCATATTTCTGTTTAACCTTAACCTTAACGATAACCTTAACGTTGAAATCCGCTACAAAGTTACGTACTTTTTTCTTCATTACCTCCACTTCTCCATTGTTTTCTCATTGTTACAGCTGTAGAAATCGGAATCACCTTCCTTTGGTAGGCCTTTACAGGCTGTAAAAGGTGATTTTATTTTGTTCTTCGCTCAGATTACATTAACTTTGCAGTCAAATTCCAAGTGTTATGCATAAGATTATTGAAATAAGTGGCGGTGAGGTGCGGCATCCGATGATGAGGATGAATGCGCCGATAGACTTCGAGCTTCTGGTTGGCGAGCAGCTCGCCATCGTGGGCGACAATGGCAGCGGTAAAACGAGGTTGGTTGATGTGCTGACGGGCAAGTGTGCCCTGATGCCAATGAATGGGGTGCATTATGACTTCGCGCCGAGCAAGGCGAAGATGGTGAGCGATAATATCAAGTATCTGTCCTTCCGCGATTCATACGGAACGAACGAGGGCGTTTATTACTATCAGCAGCGCTGGAACCAAAATGACATCGAGGAAACTCCACTGGTGAGAGACTTGCTGGCCGAGTCGTTCCGCATGGCCGAGGAGGGACTGACGCGCAAGACTGTGTTCGACAAATTTGTGGTGCGCGACGAAACGCCCGAGCAGGAGGCTGCACGCCTGGCTCAGGAGGCAGCAGATTGCGAGGCAATGCATCAGGAATTAGAGAAAGTGAGACGGCATCTATACCAGGTATTCCACCTGGAGCAACTGCTTGACAAGCACATCGTACTGCTGAGCAGCGGCGAACTTCGCAAGTTTCAGTTGACAAAGACGCTGCTGACCAATCCTCGTGTGCTCATCATGGACAATCCCTTCATCGGGCTGGACGTGAATGCACGCGGGCAGCTGTCGGAATTCCTCACATTGTTAACGCGGGAAACGAACGTGGCAATCGTGCTCGTGCTCTCGAAGACGGACGACATCCCTGACTTCATCACCCATGTGGTCGAAGTAAAAGATATGAGGGTGGGGAAGAAGATATCATTACAAGCGTTTAAGGATGGGAGAGAGTCTGGGCCTGTGCGAATGCTGAGTGAGGAAAAGGAAAGAGCTATCATCAATCTCCCTTCGTCTCTTTCAAAAGATAGAGAGCCTCTGTCCTCTATTATTTCTTTTAATAAGGTGAACATCCGTTATGGTGAGCGCACCATCCTCAAGGACCTCTCCTTCACTGTGAAGGAGGGTGAGCATTGGGCGCTGAATGGTGAGAATGGTGCGGGGAAGTCCACTTTGCTCTCCATCGTCTGCGCCGACAATCCGCAGAGCTATGCCAATGACATCATCCTCTTTGGTCATCAGCGTGGTAAAGGAGAAAGTATTTGGGATATCAAGCGCCATATTGGCTATATCTCACCTGAAATGCATCGGGCCTTCATGCGTGACATCCCGTCCATTGACATCGTCGCCAGCGGTCTGAGTGATGTGTCTGGTCTATATCGCAAAGCGAAAGCGGAGCAACGGGCGGTGTGCGAGTTTTGGATGGACATCTTTGGTGTAAAGAAATATGCCGATACAACCTTCCTGAAACTGAGCAGCGGTGAGCAACGTCTGATTTTGTTAGCACGTGCCTTCGTAAAAGACCCATCGTTGCTGATTCTGGACGAACCGCTTCATGGCCTTGACCTGAAAAACCGCCGACTGGTGAAGGACGTCATCGAGGTGTTCTGTCAGCGTCCCCACAAGACCTTGCTGATGGTAACTCACTATCGGGAGGAGTATCCAAAGATCATCGATCACGAGATTTTCTTGAAGAAAAGAGTATGAGCGTTTATAATCAATTTCACACGATAAGATGAAAGTAATTTATTTCCATGGATTTGGTTCGTCGCATGCCAGCGGAACCGTTGAGACCCTGCGCAGGGAATTGCCGCAGGACGAGGTGGTGGCACCCGACATCCCTGTCGATCCAGCCGATGCCCTGCCGTATTTGAAGAACTTTGTCGAGCAGGAACAGCCCGATCTCATCATCGGTACAAGCATGGGCGGTATGTATGCGCAGCAGATGCGTGGCTTCCTGCGTATCCTTGTCAACCCCGCCTTTACGATGTCGATGAACTCGAAGGTGCTGAAGACTGGTGAGTACCAATTCTTCAATGGTCGCTACGACGGTGTGAAGACTTTTCGCATCACCCGTGACATCATCCAACACTTCAACCAGATGGAGCGTCAGCAGTTCAAAAACATTACGCCGGAGGAAAAGGAACTCTGCTGGTGTCTCGTAGGTATACACGACACAACCATAACGAATGCCGAATCACTCTTCAAGAAGAGCTATCTGTCTGACCACGTCATTCGCTTTGATGGCGAGCATCAATTGACGGAAAAGGTTATTAAGAAGGTGGTGATCCCGTTGGTGAAAGAATTGAGGGAAAAGTGATTGCTTTTCCCTCAATTCTTGACGAAATAGCTTTATCTCGCTATTTTATTATAACGCCATTATTTATTTATATTGTGTGTAAATGACTTCGAGTTTGAGCTTGTTTCCCTCGCCTCCCACGAGTCTTGCACTGTTCATGCTGAAGTCGTGATTCAGTTTCACAATCTTGCCGCTGGAGTCCTTAGTCGGTTCCACAGGAATGATGAGCACCTTGTTCCAATTCTCAGTAGCCTTACCATCTTTTTTCTCCTTCGCCATGCGAGTGAGGAGACGCGCTATATTGGTGAATTGGTAGGTGTTCGTGCTGCTGTCGAATGTGGCGAGGTAAGATTCCTTGCTATCGTTGGTTTTGTAGTTCTCGAAGAAACCGTTCAGATAGTCGTCCAAACGAACCATCAGCACTGTCTTGGGAATATTCAGTTTGAAGGGGCTCTCTACCACATCATTATATCTTGTCAGTGTCAGTTTCGCCGAGTTGATAGTGTCTTGTACGTTGATCTGTTCAGCTGGAATCGTCGCTAGCGTGAAGATGCCTGCAGGACTCTTCAAATAGGTGGCACTCTTGTCATTCATGAGTCGGTCAAGGTTAGTGTTTTCAAACCGTGTTGCCTGAACAACAGCATCAGTGGCAGCAAAAGATGCCATGCTAATGGTGTCGCGACCAAGGTAATCGTCATAGTAGCGGTAGAAGATGTTAAGTTGGATGAGCTGGATGTATGCCATTGCTCCGTCGCCGTAATCCAATTTGAAGTAGAGACCTTTGCTGCATGGGTTGCCGCTCTCCTGCCAAGTGAGCGTATTGGCGAAATGCTCTGGATGTGCTTTGTAGTCGCGTATAATTTCAGTGCCGAGATCGACGGGCAAACTCACGCAGATATTGTTAGCATAGTTCTTGTCCCAACGTTCCGAATCCTTAATAGTGCGGTCACTGAGGGTGAACCACTTGACGGCGATGGGCTGTGACTCGGGGTCGTAGTAATCAGCAGGATTAACGTTGGTGTAGTAATCTGCATTGGGATCAAGCGGCTTGTTTAGCTCATAGACGCTGAGCTTAAACGTCTGGAGCGAGTCACCCACAAAGTCGTCAATGAAGAGTCGGAGGTCGAAGCGTGTGCATGCGTCGTTGTTCACTGTCGTAGGAATAGAGAATCCTTCGTCGTTGTGAAACTGAGTCATGAAATCACTCATGACCGTGGTGTTGGTCTCGGGATCAGTGAAACGACCTAAATAGGATCTGTTGGTGCGTGCCAATACGGCATCTCCCACAGCATAAGACTCTGTGGTGACATCATAGACCTGATAGTTCTTGGTGACGAGGTCTGATTTTGGCATCATTTCAACACCCAGCGTTGCTGTGTTGTCGTCGCATGCAACTAGCACAAGTAGTGCTGATACCCATGCAAAGAGGTTTGTGAGATTTTTCTTCATTTAACTTTTACGTTAATACAAAGCTTGATTTCCGAATGTGAGGAAAGATTATTCATCACCATAAATCTGATTATAGAAAGCACTGTAAGCCTCGTTGAAGGACTCACCCTCAACAGGTTCGAGCACAGGTAGACCTAACGACTTAGCATATTCGATGATGGAGGGATCAACGTCTTGGTTCTCAATGATGACACCATCAGCGAATTTCACGCCAATTTTCTCTAACTCCGTATGACCATAGCGTTCACCACAGATGTCCTCAATATCAGCATAATGTGCATCTTTATATTCCACGAACGTGGCGCTTTCTGTGCCGAAGTCTCTTTCAAATTCTTTAGGAGACACTTCCATCACTACTTTGGCATCGCGGAATGACGGTTCATCGCTATAAGCTTGCTTAATGTAGAAGGGGGCTAATGCTGCTGCCCATCCGTAACAGTGGATGATGTCAGGACGCCAACCGAGTTTCTTGACCGTCTCCAACACACCACGGGCATAGAAAATTGCTCGCTCTCCGTTGTCAGCATATTCCTTGCCCTCCTTGTCGGTGAGGATGCCGCGCTTCATGAAATAATCATCGTTGTCGATAAAATAAATTTGCATCTTTGATGAAGTGAGTGTGGCCACCTTGATGATGAGCGGGTGATCGGTTTCGTCAATGATGAGGTTCATGCCAGATAAGCGGATGACTTCGTGCAATTGGTTGCGACGTTCATTAATATTTCCCCATTTAGGAGAGAATGTTCTGATTTCGTGTCCGAATTCTTGGATGGATTGTGGCAGAATACGCCCCTTCAGAGAACAGGCGTTCTCTGGAACGAATGGCTCGATTTCTGTGGTGATGAATAGTACTTTCTTTGCTTCCATGCTTTATTTTGCTTCCCGATAGTGTACGAAAAGTTATGCAAAGTTACGAATTTTTCTTGAGAAAATGGGTGATTTTTTGTTTAATTTAAGAATTTTATCCCTCAAATGGAAGGCTGTATTGGTGGTTTGTCACTTCTCCGAGTTCGAAAGGCCCTGTAGGAATCTTGCGACGGAGCACGTTGAGCGTGAAGTCCACGCCCGCAATGATGCCATAACTGCGCAGTACAGTTTCCACTGTTTTGCGTGCCAGTTCTGGGTGATTGTTCTCTTCGCTCAAATGACAGAGCCACACGTTCTTGAGGTCAGCGTGGAAGTTCTCAGCCAAAGCGGCTGCAGCCTTCTTGTTTGACAGGTGTCCATGTCCGCTGACGATGCGCTCCTTCAAAATCTCAGGATAGCGCCCGCTTTGCAGCATCTCTTCATCGTAGTTGGCTTCGAGGATGAGGTGCGTGCTTTTTAGAATGTACTGCTTCACATTCTCAGTCACATCGCCCACATCGGTCATCACAGTGAAACGATAGTCGCCCACCTCGATATAGTAGCCGACATTTTCAGAGGCGTCATGGGGTAGGGTAAAGGCCGTGATGCGGAAGCCGCCAATCTCAAAGGGTTCTTCCTTGTCGATATTATGGCGATTCTCCACAGGTATCTTCACTGAGTTTTGCCAGTTTTTGTCCATGCCCTCATGAATGAGCGGCGTAGCATAGACGGGTAAATTGTATTCCTTGCTGAGTTTGCCTGCGGCTTTGATGTGGTCTGCGTGGTCATGGGTGACGAGCAAAGCCTTCACCTTGCTCATCTTCTGACCATATTCCACCATGTTCTTCTTGAGACGACGAATGCTAACGCCACAATCGATAATGATGGCTTCCGCCTCTGTCGCAAGATAGTAACAATTGCCGCAACTGCCGCTTCCAAGACTGAAAAAGGTGAGTTGCATCTGTTATTCCTGTGGCAAATTGAGTACGATGAAATCTTCGTCTAATTGTTTCTGATCCACAAACGATGGTGCATCGAGCATCACATCGCGTCCGCTGTTGTTCTTGGGGAATGCGATGCAGTCGCGGATGGAATCGAGACCTGCAAAAATGCTCACCCAGCGGTCGAGTCCGTATGCCAGACCACCATGAGGAGGTGCGCCATATTTGAATGCGTTCATCAGGAAACCAAACTGCTCCTCAGCCTTTTCAGGCGTGAAGCCTAATATCTCGAACATCTTGGCTTGCAACTTGGGGTCGTGGATACGGATGGAACCACCACCCACTTCAATGCCGTTGCACACCATATCGTAAGCGTCCGCACGAACAGCGGCAGGGTCAGTGTCGAGCAAGTGGATGTCCTCGTTCATCGGATGTGTGAATGGATGGTGCATTGCCATCAGACGCTGCTCCTCGTCGCTCCACTCGAACATCGGGAACTCCGTCACCCACAACAGGGCGAACTTGTTCTTATCTCTCAAACCGAGACGTTCACCCATCTCGAGACGCAGTTCGCAGAGTTGCTTGCGGGTCTTCATGGCATCTGCACCCGAGAGGATGAGGATGAGGTCACCAGGCTTGGCATTCATCTTCTCCTTCAGCGCTTGCAGATCCTCAGGTGTGTAAAATTTGTCCACCGATGATTTGACGCTTCCGTCTTCCAAAACACGGGCATATACCATACCCTTGGCACCAATCTGTGGACGCTTCACCCATTCGGTCAGTTTGTCGATATCTTTTCTTGTGTAGGAAGCACAGTCAGGTGCACAGATACCGCCAATGTAGGCAGCATCGTCAAACACAGCGAATGTGCCCTTCTTCAACACATCATCCAATTCTACAAACTCCATGCCGAAACGCATGTCGGGCTTATCTGAACCGAAACGCTTCATGGCCTCAATCCAGGGCAGACGGAGGAAGTTCCCCTCAATCTCCACACCCCTCAGTTCCTTGAACAGGTGCTTGGCCATGCCCTCGAATGTCTGGATGATGTCCTCTTGCGTCACGAACGACATCTCGCAGTCAATCTGTGTGAACTCAGGTTGACGATCGGCACGCAGGTCCTCATCGCGGAAGCACTTCACAATCTGGAAGTAGCGGTCAAAGCCTGCCACCATCAAGAGTTGTTTCAGGGTTTGGGGTGACTGAGGTAAGGCATAGAACTGACCGGGATTCATACGCGAAGGAACGATGAAGTCGCGAGCACCCTCAGGAGTGGAACCAATCAGCATTGGTGTCTCCACTTCTAGGAAGCCGAGGTTGCTCAGATAATTTCTGACGGCAATGCAGAACTTGTGGCGCAATTCCAGATTACGGCGCACAGGATTGCGGCGCAGGTCGAGATAGCGGTACTTCATGCGCAGGTCATCACCACCATCTGAAATGTCCTCAATGGTGAAGGGAGGAGTGATAGACTCGTTCAGCACCGTCAGTTCATTCACTTCAATCTCAATATCTCCTGTCGGCAGGTTCTTGTTCTTGCTGTAACGCTCTGCCACAGTGCCTTTCACCTGAATGACGAACTCGCGTCCCAGTTTGTTGGCACGCTCACACAGCGGAGCGTTCGTCTCCTCGTTAAACACCAACTGCGTGATGCCATAGCGGTCACGCAAATCAACAAAAGTCAGCGCACCCATCTTTCTTGTGCGCTGCACCCATCCGGCAAGCGTCACTTGCTTGCCAGCGTCGGAGAGTCTCAACTCCCCATTTGTATGTGTTCTATACATTTTTATATATGTGATTTGATTTTCTTTTGCAAAGTTATCGATTATTTTTGAATTAAGTGATAAGATAGGGTGGGAAAGTGCAAAGTTACGCTTAAATTTCGATAATTCGTGGAAAAGACCTATATTTGCATCCATTATTGGGGCGGCTATGCCCTTAGGTATGGTCACAAAAGAAAATAGATAAATAAACATACAGTGATGTGGACGAAACCTTGGACAATGAAAGAAGGCTTTCTTATTGGAGGCTGTCTTGTCGTTGCAGGCTTGATACTCGAAATGAGTGTCGGCCCTATGGTGTGGAAAGTATTGGCTTGGCCTATTAATGGCATCGTGCTGGTTTGTTTTTTGGCGATGATAGCCTTGTTGTTTTTAACAAGGAAGAAGGTCTATGCGTTTCGATTCATTGGTACCTATCATGCTGCTATTCCTGCATTGATTTATGCAGTGGCCCTCACCATCATCATGGGACTTACCCGACAAGAACCAGATGGTACATGGCTGAACCAAATGCTGACATTCTGGCCTTTTGTACTTATCTATGTCTATGTAACGATAATACTTGGATTTGTTACCTTAAAGCGGCTGTTTGAATGGTCTAATGGATATATTCGCAACATTGCCTTCCTTCTAAACCACTTGGGAATTTTTCTTGTCTTCCTCACCGCCACCCTTGGCAATGCTGATATACAACGTGTAAAAATGATGATAGCTGTTGGCGAATCAGAGTGGCAGGCATCAGCATCAGATGGACTTATCAAGGAGATGCCTTTCACCATCAAATTGAAGCGGTTCATCATGGAAACGTATGATGATGGCTCGCCTAAACGTTTTGCTTCAGATATTCAGATTCTGGCTTCATCAGGCAAGCACATTGAGACCGTCATTGATGTGAACAAACCTTATGAGGTGGATGGGTGGAAGATTTATCAGTATGGCTACGATACGCAGATGGGTGCCGACAGTCAAATGTCAGTGTTTGAATTGGTCAGAGATCCATGGTTACCATTTGTCTATGCAGGTATTTACATGATGCTCTCAGGAGCGGTACTGTTGGTGGTTTATACACGCTGGCGTTTCAAACGATTATTGCCTATCGGCATGTTCGTGGCAGTGTCATTGGGTTGTGTTACTTATTTGATACCCATTATCCGTTCCACCCAACTTGTGCCTGCCTTGCAGAGTCCCTGGTTCACACCTCACATTCTTGCCTATATCATCTGTTACTCTTTGATGGGCGTAGCTGCTATCATAGCCATTTATACGCTTATCCGATCGCTTATAAATCCTCAAATTTCCGTTCCTAGTGTTCTTGACAATCTTGTGTATATAGGCCTTATATTCATGACATTTGGCATGATATTTGGTGCATTCTGGGCAAAAGAGGCCTGGGGCACATACTGGTCATGGGATCCCAAGGAAACTTGGGCCGCAATCACTTGGTTTGCCTACCTTGTGTATATTCATTATCGTCATCTGCCTCACCATCAAGTACGTCTATCTTTATGGATACTTATTCTTTCCTTCGTCTTATTGCAGATGTGTTGGTGGGGAATCAATTATCTTCCCAGTGCTCAGCAAACTTCCGTACATACATATAATATGTAAGAAGCGATAGGTTCTTGTTTTCTTAGGCATACGCATGCATCCCTCCGAGGAAGTAGTTTACACCGAAATAGGTCATTAAGATAGTGAGGAAGGCTACAGTCATATAGATGTGGTAGTATCGAGATGAGAAGGAGCGATGGGCAGGAGCCGCATAAATCATGAAGGTGATGAGTGCCCAAGTTTCTTTGGGATCCCATGACCAGTATGTGCCCCACGAAATGTTTGCCCAGATGGCTCCGATAAAAATGCCCGAACCCAAGAAGGTAAGGGCGGGGAATAGCATCAATTGTGAAAGCAGATGCATCTTCTGACGTTTATGAGGCATCAAGAGAGCGATGAAAGAACTGATGAAGGTGAGTGACAGCAAAGCGTATGCCATCATGATAACGGAAACGTGGAGCGTGAGCAGGGGCGAGTTGAGCACAGGCATCAAAGGAGTCATTTGAGGATCCATCTGCGAGATATGGCTCACTAGCAGAAAGATGACCGTTAATAGAATGCCCAATGCTGACAGAATACGTGAATGGTGATAGAGAACCATTGACAATAGTGCGACGAGCCAAGCTAGGACGAGCATGGTTTCATACCCGTTGGTCAAGGGAAAGTGTCCTGTAATGATCCAGCGTAGGGGGATGCCAAGCAACAACGCTGTCATTGGATGACTGTTATATAATCGTTCTGCACGAACCTGAAGATGATTGGGTAAAGAACGCTGTCCAAAAGTTTGCTGATATTGGAGCATCTTGTCCAAATATTGATTGGCTATATCGTATCGTCCTGCTTGAATTTCGCCATTTAGTAGCGTAAACACATTACGTATATATTTCTGATGTTCTTCATCCATCGTGTCGGGTAGCGTGCTGGTCGGTGCATACCATGTGGTTTTTCCGTACTCAGAATAGGGAAAAATCTTGAGTGATGTACCTTGATGCAGTTGTATGATGAGTATTTCCTTCTCGTTCATCTTCATCGCTTTTGTTTCTTGCTTTAGAGGCTCCTGTATCCAGTCTTCGTAGAAGAAGATGAAACCCGTGAGCACTTGCTCTGCTGTGAAGTCTTGATAATGGCGTTTCCCATAGAGTTTTTTTGTGAAATCGAGGGCGTATGTCTGCATGGGGCACACTCGTTCGTTATATACGACAAACAACTGACCAAAGCGTTCAGCGGTCTCTTCAGGGAGCACACGAGGATTAGCATGACCAATGCCACATATTAGGCAAAGCAAAGATATTACTGATAAACGTCGTAGTAGTTGCCGATAGACTCCTTTGGGGTCAATCAGTATCCACATAAGCGCAATGAAGAGTAGGGCATAGCCACAATAAGTGACAGGAATCCCCCAAGGATCGCAGTTCATTGCAAGGATGCTACCTTGCAAGTCTTCATCGTAGTTGCTTTGATAGAGACGGATGCCTTTGTAACTAACTATTTGGTTCATGGAAAGGGTGAATGGTTGATTGTCGATTAAGATATGGGATATGTAGTCGGCAGGCGCATTGGTCCCTTCATAATACTTGATGTCAAACTGTTTGAGACTGATGTTGAAGGGCAGTTCATGCACTTGCATGTCTGGTGTCAGATAATGATGGGTTAGTTGTCCTTTACGCAATTGAATGATACCTCTTTCGGCCGTCAGATGCGTGAGCAGAGCACCAACCAAAATGATGACAAAAGACAAATGGAGCACAATTGTAGAGGGGCGTCGAACCTTTTTCTTCACAAAATAGAAGATACTAGTAGCAGTGAGTAATGCCCATAAGAGTGAAAACCACCAAGCGCCATAAATGTTGTTGCCAACATATTCAGAGCCTAGATTTTTTTCAATGATCGTGGCAGTTGCCATCACGACAACCACCACGATATATAATATCATTATTATTTTTTTCATTAACATTAAATGGATTCTATAAATTTGATGACCGCATCACGGTCTTCTTTTTTCAGACGGTAGAACTTTTCTGTGGCTCTGTAACCATCCGATTGTTTCGAATACCCATGCCACATGATAGCCTCCAAAACCGTACGGGCACGACAGTCATGCAATCTGTCGTCTGCACCTGTCAGCTGACGGGAAAGACCACGTCCCCACAAAGGTGTGGTGCGACACCAACCCGTTCGGATGTCGTTCTTCATGAAGAGGCGATGCTGCACCATATCCGTATAGGGCCAGATGGTCTGGTTGGGATATTTAGGTAACATGTCAGCAGCATTCTTGCCAATGCTTTGAGCGTATGCTTTGGTGGCTGCATCCACCCACATGTCGTCGGCACCTGTCTTCCACGAAGGACGATGACATTGGGCACAACCAATCTGCGAGAAGAGTTCTTTACCACGCTGCACCTTTGTATCGTTCAGGTTGCGGGCAGCAGGAACAGCCAATCCGCGATGCCACACCATAAACTGATAGTACTGCTTGTCACTCATCTCTTCCTGACCATTGTAAGGTGCTCCATGAAAGAGGTACTTGTCAAAGGTCTCTTTCTTGGCTATTGATGAACAGCTCAGAATTTCGTTTACTCGTGCAGCAATCCCTTCGTCTGTACCATCCGCATAATAAGGATGCAGAATGCTCGCTGCCGATGCACCATGTTCCTTGATGTATTGGATGACCTCCGCATCTTCGCTCTGCGCTTTCGCCCAAGCTGGGGTGGTGTAGAGGAAGTGACGGTCAGAACGAGTCACGTTGGTGATGTTCCAGATGGCATTGGCACCAGCACCGTCCTGCAACGTACCACGTGTCATGGCGTATGTGAAGCGTTTCAGCGGACCATGATTGCCGCGATGTGTGCCCGTGTCGTTGTAGCCTGCTGAATAATAAGCAGAAGCCTTGAATGTGCCTGCTTCCTTATCCCACATGGCAGGATTCAGTTCCACATACTTCGATTCAGCAGCCCATTGCGCTTCAATATCCTCATCACTGAGGGCATCAAGCAAACCTGTTCCATAGATGCCAATGGTGGATTCCAGACGCACCTCATAGTTCGTAGGCTTGGGATTGGTGTTGAAAGCCGACTGGGGAATCGTCACCTCAGGATATATCAGCGCATATTCCTCGCCGTCCTCAAACTGCATAGGCAGACCACTCTCCATCGCAGTCACGTTCTTCCACTCGATGGAAATCTGACGCTCGTCAATAGGAGCCTTGAAGGGCGACATTGCTTGTGTCTGGGGCATACCTGTCACTTCGCTGATATAGGCATTGTTGTCAGGATGATAGATCACCAGCAGATAGCCATTGCCCATCTGATTGGCACGATACTCCGTCTGACGCTTGCCATGTCCGTAGCTGGGGTGGCAGGCGATACATGAGTTGCGAACCCATGCAGGTCCTAAGCCCTTGCGAGGTTCCTGCTCGAAAGTGTAGAGATGTTCGAAGAAGTCCTCACCTGTCGTGAAGTCCTCTTCCATCCCAGCGATGTTGGCCACTGCTGGAGCAGGAGCCGAATAGCTGGCTTTCTCCGTTGTTCCCAGCACTCCACCTGGATACCATTCTTCGGCAGTGAAGTTGCCAGTCGCCTTGCCAAACGCTTCTTCGTCTGGTGTCAGCGAACCCAGTCCGTTGGCATTGTCGTCATGATCGGAACATGCTGTCAGCAGTGATACTGACAGCATTCCGACACATGTAATTCTTGTTAATTTCGATACGTGTATCATAGTTGTTATTTGTTAAGGGGTTTGTTATTCCTCATCAGAGATAGAGTCCCAGTTGTCAGGGTCGTCGAAGTTCTTGCCCCACACGATGCTGCAATACTTCACGAACGGAGCAGGCATATTGCTGATGCTCTCGATGGCGCTGACATAGTTGCTCTCTACGGCAGTGTTCACCTTGTCGCTCTTCACGCTGGCAAAGAAGGTGTGGAAACTATACTGATTGGCAGTCTTGTCGGTAGAACCTAACCATACATTGCGGATGCTGCGGATGTTGTCGCGGAAGTCCGTGATGGAGTTGTAGCTATAAGGCGATTCCACATAAGCAATATCACCAGCAGAGAATGGATTGGCAATTTTGGCAGTACCCACCTCGTTGCAGATAGCCACGCAAGAACCTTCATCATCGCTCAACACTTGGGCAATAGCAGCCTTCAATGTGGGGAAACTGCTCTTGCTGCCGCTGATGCCTGCCTTGGTTAGGTTTTCGCCATAGGACAAACCACTTTCAGTCGTATAGTCCAGATTGGCGGCTTTGACCACAGCCACACGATTAGCATTGGCTGTAGTTTCACCTTCCCAAGCCACTTGCAATTGGAAGCAACGTTGTTTCAGCAAGGTGCAGATGGTCTGGGCGTATGCCAGTTCCTGAGCACCTGTAATGCCTTGGAAGTTAGTGTAGGTATCATTGCCTTGCAGTTCAGCCACTTTTCTGTTCTGACCATTGCGGAAAAGGATGAACTCCAACGCATGGAAACCCAAGATAGTGGCATCCTCCAGCATCTCGTCGTTCATACCGTTATTGAAATAGTTGAGCAACAGGCTGCGATTCAGTGGCCATGAGTCAATGGTGGGGTCGATGTCGAAGTCTGAGGCGGCACCCATCAGAAAGGCCTCAGAACGCTCCCAATGCTGACGAGCTTGCTTGAAATCCTGACAGGCCTTGTCAATCTGGCTTTGTGTAATGCTGCTGACGGTCAATCCGTTGAGCGTTTCTTCCAAGTCCTCCACATCGTCAGCCAACTGGGTGTAGGTGGGTACAATCACGTTGTCCACCAGTGTCTCCAGCACCTTGCGTAGATAAGCCTCTTGTTCTTCGCTGAGTTTCGAGGTGGCGATGGTGTTGTTGGCACTTTCCAATTCATTGACTAGGCTCATGCAGTTGTCGATGGCCTGCTGACCAAACACCTGATTGCTGTAATTGGCAGCATTGGTGTTGGAGGCATAATTGTCCTCGTCCACCATTGGATTGGTCATGATGACGCTGAACTGGTTGTTGTTGTTTTCGTTGTTGTTGTCACTGTCGCTGCATGCAGTGAAGGCAAGTCCCATTACAAGGACTCCCATTGCAAAAATACTCTTTTTCATTGCTTTATTTATTTAAATGTTATTAATCTCCCAACTTTCAATTTTCAACTTTCAACTACAAAAAGAATCCCTCATACGCCACTCCGAAACTCACAGAAGGCTCGTCATTGAACAGGCTTTTCAGGAAGCGCTTCGAGTATTCTCCTTTGATGACTATCTGACGAATGGGGTGATAATTGAAACCAAAAGCCATGCGCTGTACAGCCGTATAGTCATAAGCAGTTCCCTTGGTCTTGCTGGCATACGGATTGTAGGTCTCGTACCGTCCGAAGAGATAGAGCTGCTGTTCCTTCTGACGCATGCTCTGAACTTGCGAGAAGATGTCGTAGCCAGCCTCTATACCCACGGCGTAGGCATTTTTCGACACGAATGCCGAATGCTTGTAGGGCGATTTGGAGTTCAGACGGTTATAGACATATTTCAGTTGGTCAGCATCGCCCAAGTAGCCATAATCTGCTTGTCCACGAACTATCCAGTTATATCCCTTGTAGGTGAAGTCAATGGCACCAATCGCCACCACACCTTTGTACTGCGCATCCACACCGTTGGCATTGCGTGGATAGCTGTTGCCGATGCTGTGACCATAGTAGCCGCTCAGTCCGACGCGCAAGCCAGGAACGGAATAATTGTCAATGCGAAGCGATGCGCCATATTTGTTGGCAACGTCAAATTCAAGCGGTGACTTATGCCCCTTATGAATCCAACCCGTGTTGGTGAACTGGTCAGCATTCAGACCAGCCAAGAACTGAGCCTCGTAACGGAAGTCACCCAGGCGTCCCCAGAACGACACACCTGTCTGGTGCCAAGTGGAGGGCAAGATGGTGTTCTCACCTTCTGGACGATATACCGTGAAGTAGCTGAGAGGTTCGTGGTGGGCATTATTCAGACCGACAGGCACCACGATATGTCCAGCACGGATATTCGCCCAGGCTGCAAAAGATTTCTGAATCCAGAACTGCTCCAGTTCCACCTCACCACCTTTCTCCGTCTCCTGTTCCCATTCACCACCTTCCTCATCTTCCTTCTCGTAGGCAATGCCGGTGCCCCCATGTTCAAATTCTATCTCCGTACCGAATGTCCATCCTTGCCCGAAGTCATACCCAAGATAGATGACCGCATGGGGAATGTCGAAACGTCCGTGGCTGGGGTCGTTCTTGTGTTCTTCTGGCTGACTATAACGACTCACATGGTCGCTGAAATAGTTGCGGGTGAAGTTGGCTTCGCCATAGCCTCCAATGCTCAGCCGTGATGCCTTCTTCGTCATCAATGTGCTGTCTGCGCTGCTTTCCTGAGCATTTCCAGTCAGGCACAGCACCACAGTTAATAATGTGAAAACAATCTTTTTCATTTCTGATTCGATTTGATTAAAAACTGGGTGCAAAGGTACGGCGATATCTCCGATGTGGCAATACCTAAAAATAGTGAAACTGACTTTGTGCTCTTGTGTGTTTCATGAAAAATGGCTAATTTTGCAGCGAATTAATATTAATCATGTAAGCGCAATGAAGAACTTAAAGATGTATGAGTCAGGCGATAAGATGGTCACGCTCATCAAAGACAATTATAGTGTCCTGCAAGCATTAGGCTCCTTTGGCATCAATCTGGGTTTCGGCGACATGACCGTCAGCGAGACGTGCCGCATGAATGGAGTGGATACCTACACCTTCCTGGCAGTGGTCAATTTCACCATCAACGCTCACGTAAACTATGAGGATGATGATCGCATCAGCGTGCCAACCCTCCTCCACTATCTGAAAGCCAGCCACACCTACTACCTCGATTTCCAGCTGCCCTTCATCCGTCGTGAGTTGCAGGAGAGCATCAACGAGGACGATGCCCTGGGCAGGCTCATCATGAAGCTGTATGAAGAATATGCACAGGAAATCCGTCGCCATATGAAATATGAGGAGAAGACCCTCTTCCCCTATGTACAGTCATTGCTCGATGGGCATCCATTGAACAACTACGACATCCACACCTTCTCCAAGCATCACGAACAGACCGACAAAAAACTGCGCGAATTGAAACTCATGATTATCAAGTATCTGCCTGCCGACGCTCATCACAACAACCAGCTCACCGCCACCCTCTACGACATCTACAACAATGAAGAGTGGCTGCGTCAGCATGCCGAGGTGGAAGACCATATCTTCACACCGGCCATCAAGCGTTTGGAGCGTTTGACCCGACAAGACGATGTTTCCAAAAACATCTCTGAGATGGTCTTCAAGGGAGGTCAAGACAACAGCGAAGCCCTTTCCGACCGAGAGAGGGAAGTCATCATTGGCGTTGTGCAAGGTCTGCTCAATAAGGAGATCGCCGACCGCCTCTGCATCTCCCTCAACACTGTCATCACCCATCGTCGCAACATCGCCCGCAAACTCCAAATTCATTCCCCCGCAGGCCTCACCATCTACGCCATCGTCAACGGTCTCGTTGACATTTCCAGCGTGAAACTATAAAAGAACATATACGCCGACGGCAGAACACTCAAAATAGAGTGTTCTGCCGTCTTTTTTTTCGTCGTATCTTTGTACTCGAAGTGATAAGATATGACTACATGATCACAAGAGTAGATCGAAATTATCGACTTCTGCGTCCTCTTCCGATTCGGGTTTCTTCATGAAGTCCAACTTGGAGGCATTCAGCATTCGCATGGAGCATACGGTTACCTCTTTGAGCTCGGGTTTTAAATAAATCTTTTTCATATCAACATCCCTCCTTCTTATTTAATTACAACTTTTTCACCATTTACAATATAGATGCCCTTCTTGATCTGGGCGTCATCCACGCGGCGGCCTTGGAGGTCATAGACAATGTTGTCCTGTTTCCTATTTTCTTTGATAGCTGTCGCAGCGTCTATACCCGTCGTTTCGTCATTGTCGAAGCTAAAAGTAATGAATCTGCTGCCAGCACCGACCGTCTTCTGCACATAGACACGGCCAGCACCTAAGAGTCCACCCGTCCACTTATAGAATCCAGCTCCGTCACCTGTGTTGGCCAGTACGTAAACGTTGTTTCCTGTATTGTCATCGCTTACCTTCAACAGATTGGCTGGCTCTAGTATTTTTGTGTTTGACTTGGTCAGCGTATAGGTTCCTTTGGCAGCATTCAGCAGATATGGCTCACCTGCTTTCAGCCCGTCTGTGACGCTTTGCAGAATCGCCTGATTCTTGGTGTTGTCAATCTCTGTCACAACGTAGCCTGTCAGTCCTTCTGGCAATGTCACATCATAAGAGCTGATGATGGTTGCCCACTGGGCATCGCTAATCGTAATGTCGTATTGGTCAGCCTGTACCAGACGATACAGACGGGGTAGGGTAGCCTTGTCGGATTCAGGCTCAAAGCCTCCGAACGAGGATGACATCATGCCTTTCTCGTAGCGGATGACGTTCTTGGCTATGATGGTATTCTCGCCATCCTCGCGGTCAGTAAAGTTGAACTGTATCTTCACGCTGTCGTTCTTTTCTGGCAGGAAGGTAAACGACACTAAGCAACTGTCGACAACGGCTGCGCGTGTCCCCGTCTTCAGTTTGGCACCGCTGCTGCCCATGCCGGGTATCATGCTGGTGCTGCCGCCACCGGCTGGGTCAGAAACGTAGAGGTAGGTCATCTCGTAGTCGGATGTCCTGCCCGTCTGTAGCAGCCACTTGTTGTCACTCTGCTCTAACGTCAGTATCAGGGCATCGTCGGGCACCTCGGTTATCTTGCCGTCGTCACCGATGGTGACATTGCTGCCATTACTGCCGCCTCCGAGTAGCGATGCAATCGGGTTGCTGTTGTCGCTGCTGCCGCTGGCCCCTGCATTCCTGTTGAGCACCTTGGGCTTGTTGTCTATCGTTGCCACGATGAGCAGTTTGTCGTTTTTTTGCAACTGGCTAGCGTTAGTCACTAACTCGTAGTTACCAACCATGGTTCCAGCAGGCTGCACTAATCGGTCTCTCACATCCAGGTTGAACTTACGCTTCATATAAATGGTGTCGCCATTTTGGAGTAAAACGGGTGCGTTGACCGTCACCGTGATGATTCCCGACTTCTTGGTTGTCAAAAGACTGTCAGTATTTTCATTATTCACCACCCAGCTGGCAACGTCAGTATCACTCAGTTTAAGCGAAGTCAAGGTCAGCGTTTTGCCTGTTAGGTCACTTTCCTCTGGATTTGGATTTGTAACCAGCGTGCCGCCAAACCGATCGGTGATGGTGAAGAGGTCATCCGTTTGCTTTGTCTGACCAAAATACAGGTTAATGTCTTTGGTAATGAGGTTGCGCTTGTGATAGCTCATGTAGTTGATGCGTGGCATTTTCACCGTCTTCTCCTTGTTGCCACCGCCAAACATCGACATCATGTCGTTATCCTCAGAATACGCTAATGGGCCATATACCGTCACCCAGTCGCCTACGCTGAGCGAGTCATTGGTAATGTCTGACAATCTGTTCCCCAACAACAGACCGCGACCATTGTTGATGGACAGCGAGTCGCGGTTCACACCATTCTCGCTGATGGCGTAGGTCACTGTGCCAGGTTCCTGTTCGCCCATGAACATGCTCAACAAGGCACTCATGTCGAAGCCGCTCGTTTCCTCGCCCATCATTCCCGTCATCATGGACATCATGTCTTCCATGCCTTCCATACCCGCCATGGCTCCGCCGACGCTCGATACGATGCCACTGACAAAGTAGCAGACACCGTTGGCTGCCTCCTCGGCATGGTCTCCCTTAGCGTAGGCAATGGCCTCGGCCACGGTGAAAGGATTGGTGCGGCAACCTTTCACGTTGTTTGTTGTGTCGTCGATACGCAGCACATACGATGTCAGGTAATTGTCATAAGTTGTTGTTTCTGCAACTTGGGCATAGATGCGCACTGTGCCGCGCTTCTTCACGGTCACGGCACCTGTTGTGGCATTCACCTCGGCCAAGTCCGTATTACCGCTCCAATAAGTGATTGTCGCGTTTTCATCCTCGGCCACCGTAGCCTTAGGCGAATCGAAGCCACTTGCATTCTTAACATCTGCCTCATAGTCATGGCCAGGGAAACTAAGCGTGGGGTCGGGCAATGAAGTCACCACCTTCTTGAAGATAGCCATCTTCGTAGCGGCGATCTCCTTGTTGACGTAACTGGCATCACCATTGACCGAATCAGCCATCAGTTCCCATGTGTTGCCGCTCATCATAGCCTGTATGCCGCTGGCCATCTTCAGACCAACGTGGAAGTCCTTGTATTGGTTCTCGCCAACTTCCACATTCCCCATGTATAACAGACCTTTGTCAAGGTCGAACTTCCTTTTCCAAGCATCGTTGTTGCTGAGATAGCCAACACGCAGGTTTTGGTCAGAATTGAACAGATAATGGGTTTTGCTTTCTTCCTTGAACGCATATTTGCTGTCCGCGCGGTCTGCCGTCCAGATGAGGGTGTCGCCAATCTCGCTGGTAATGCGATCCAGTTCTTCCTTCAACGTCACCTTCGTCGACGACGGCGACTCTTTGCTGACAGTGTTTTCTCCTTCATACTTCGGATTATTCCGCATGGCGCTGGAAGTGGTTAAATCGACGATGACCACTACATCGCCAGTTGTAAGTGTACTGGGGTCTTGCACCTGCTTCCACTTTGTGAACGTTGTTTGTGCTGTGGCACTTCCCATCCCTGCCATCAGTGTACATAGCAGGAGAAGGATTTTCATTAGGGTTCTCATGTTCAAATTTTTGTTATTTATGTTTATTGTTTATGTTTGTATGCTGTTGCTTTTGAGGAGGCAACTTTTTCATCCTCAAACCTCTCTTTCTTTCAAATCCACCTTTTTAGGGTACAAAAGTACGGCGTTTTATACACCTATACACTAACATTTTAGGTTTATTTTATGACAAAAGTTCGCTTTTTTCTTGCGAAACCAACCAAAAAACAGTAATTTTGCGGACAAATTACGCTTTTATGCATGTCAATTCATTTAATACTATATGACCATGCCAACCTCTGAAACACTGTTACAGTCCATTGAGCAAACTGACGTTCTGGTTGTGCGTGAGATGCCAAGCTTCTTCGGCTACAACGAAGATTTCGTGTTCCCACACACCATTCTGACTCTCATTTTGAGCGGCAGCGCGCGAGCCATGTACGACATGCGGGTCATCACCCATCACAAAAACGACCTGACCATCATTCTTCCAGGTCATATTATGCACCCTCTGGATTGTACCGACGACTTCACCTACGCCCTGCTGTTCATCTCGCCGAAGATGCTCGACGACCTCCGTTTCTACACATTCAGCCACGACCGCGATAAATTCAACTACGCTCCCCACTGTTCGCTGACCGACGAACAGGCCGCACACCTGCTTGCCATCATGGATCAGCTTGTCATCATCTCCAACCTTTCCGACAAGGAACTGCCCCATCGCTATCAGACCCTGTTGGCACAACTTGCCGTGGGGTATGAGTTTCTCAATTACTACCGTTGCGATCATGACCGTCAATGGGTAGAGAAACGTCAGACAGACATCTTCAACCGCTTCTGCGACCTGGTCGTCAAACACTATCGGGAGTCGCGGGAGGTCAAATACTACGCCGATCTGCTGAACCTCACCCCTAAGCATCTCAGCAAAGTCATTCGTGCCGCCACCAACGGCCTCTCGCCAGTCAAATGGATAGAGCAATACGTGACGGCGCAGGCCAAGCGTCTCATCGAGACACGTGCCACACAGACACTCCAAGAAACGGCCTATATGCTTGGCTTCTCCGAACCCACATCCTTCTACCGCTACTTCAAGCGTGTCGCTGGCATGACAGCAAAACAATACCGAGATAGTAATCTGGAAAATCTTTGACACTTTGACAATAACAGGGAAGCCCTCCATTTCGGAAGGCTTCCTTTCTTTTTATTTCTTCTTCTGCCATTCGTTCTGGCTCCGCTTCACGATCATGCCCAGTTTCTTCCAATTCCAGAGGATGGTTCTGACGGGCATTTTTCTCCGTTGAACTTATAAACTTATAAAGTTATAACTTTTGACATCTGTGTTTTTCAAATGGGGGCAACGTGTGGAGGTGTATGGGAATGAGAGTAATTTAAAGTAATTTAAAATAATACTTTAATTAATAATTAAAAATTTCCGCTTCGTAAAACTCCAGACTTTAAATGTCAAAAGTGAATAAGTTATAACTTTATAAGTTGCCCCCCTTTCGGAGTCCGGTCGGGGCGGAATGTGAGTCCGGACCAAGCGGACCACCAGAGAGGCTGGAGGTAAGGAGGGTGAGAAAGTGAAAAACTAAAAACTAAAAGTTAAAAGTGAAAGTAACTTGGAAAGTTAAGATGTGAGATGTAAGATGTTAAATGTTAAATGTGAGAGGATGCCCTGCTCGTTAGCACCTCATAGCATAACATTCCTCACACCTCTCAACTTTCACCTCACACTTCACAAGAAGGGCACCCCTCCGGGCGCTCCTTTTTTGTTTCTTTCTTGTTCCAAATTCCCCCCAAAATGTCCCCCGTTTTGTCCCAATCCCCGTTTTTTTCGTCTTCGTTGAAAAAAACTTGCCGAAATATTTTGCCAGTTCAGAAAGTTGCCGTACCTTTGCACTCGCTTTCGGGAAGCGGCCGGGGCTCTCGCTCCGGTGGCATCTTTTTGCCCGCTT